>Ga0189290_100009_pt1:55000-380554 | contig 380554 bp, 373 predicted proteins | sample UW140minimetaG_FD_130318 | JGI IMG/M metagenome (GOLD analysis project Ga0189290, IMG submission 130318) | Marine microbial communities from the Costa Rica Dome - UW140 mini metaG | ecosystem: Environmental > Aquatic > Marine > Oceanic > Photic zone | place: Costa Rica: the Eastern... | reverse complement strand
TCAACCAGGCGCAAGAAGCGGTTGCGCAGGTCGGCGTCGGTCTTGAACTCACCGGTGAAGGTCGTCGTGATCGTGGAGACGTTGGAGTGGTGGACACCGCGCGTGGTCATGCACTGGTGTTTGGCGTCGACATAGACGGCTACACCGAGCGGCTCCATGGCTTCCATCAGCGCATCAGCGATCTGGGCCGTCATGGTCTCCTGCGTCTGCAGACGCTTGGAGAAGATCTCGACAACGCGAGCTATCTTGGAGATGCCGACAACAGCCTTGGTCGGCAGATAGGCGACATGCGCCACGCCCAGGATCGGCGCGATGTGGTGCTCGCAGTGGGATTCCACATCGATGTTCGTCAGCATGACGATGTCGTCATAGCCCTGAACATCTTCAAACGTCTTGCCCAGGACAGCCGCCGGGTCGTCCTTGTAGCCGGAGAACCATTCCTCATACGCCTTGACGACGCGTTTCGGGGTTTCCACTAGACCCTCACGGTCCGGGTCATCACCGGCCCAGGAGAGAAGGGTGCGGACAGCTGCTTCCGCTTCTTCGCGGGTCGGTCGGGTTTTTTCTTCCGCAGGGATGCGGGCATCTTCAGGTGTCATGGCGTCCATTGAAATGGATCCTTTCGTTGACGGGTCGGCAGGACTTATACGTCGCTGTCGTAGTTCCGGTTTCCGGATCGGGGACTGGCTCAAGACTTTTTGCAGTCCGGGCCTGAAATCCTCCGGTTTCGCATTTGTATGCTTCAGGGTATGTAGGGCCTCTTGGCGGCAAATCCAATCTAATCGCCGCATGACGCCTATTTATTTTTTCAGTCCACGACAGGTTTTTCCATGACCGCGCTGACCTTGTACGACACGCTGAGCCGTCGCAAACGGCCCTTTGAACCGATCGATCCCGAGCGTGTGACCCTCTATGTCTGCGGTCCAACTGTTTATAATTACGCGCATATTGGCAATGCCCGTCCCGCTGTCGTTTTTGATGTTCTCGCCCGCGCCCTGCGCCATATCTATGGCGCGGACAAGGTGATCTATGCCCGCAACATCACCGATGTGGACGACAAGATCATCGCGTCCTCCAGGGAAACGGGTGAGCCGATCGAGGCGATCACGACACGTTATGCCGAGATCTATCGCCAGGATATGGGCTCTGTCGGCGTCGCGATGCCGGATATCGAGCCACACGCCACCCAGCATATCCCGCAAATGGTGGCGATGGCCGCCAAGCTGATCGAGGACGGCTTCGCCTATGAGGCGGAGGGACATGTCCTGTTTTCGGTGAATTCCTTTGATGGCTACGGAAAGCTCTCCCGCCGTTCACTGGACGACATGATCGCCGGAGCGCGTGTTGAAGTCGCGCCCTACAAGAAGGATCCGGGCGATTTTGTGCTGTGGAAGCCTGCAGCAGACGACGAACCCGGCTGGGACAGTCCCTGGGGCCGCGGCCGTCCGGGCTGGCACCTGGAGTGTTCTGCGATGACGGCAGAGCATCTCGGCGAAACCTTCGACATTCACGGCGGTGGTGTCGACCTGGTCTTCCCGCACCATGAAAACGAGATCGCGCAGTCGACCTGTGCCCACGGTGGCAAGGCCATGGCGAATTACTGGCTGCACAATGGTTTCCTGACCATGGGCACCGACAAGATGTCGAAATCCCTGGGCAATGTTCAGCTGGTGCACGACCTGGTGAAAGAGCATCCGGGGGAGGTGCTGCGTTATGCGCTGCTGACTGCGCACTACCGGGCGCCGCTGACCTGGACGAGTGACCTCCTGGCCAAGACGCGCCGTTCGCTCGACCGTGTCTATGGCGTGCTGCGTCGATTGGGCGATGTGGAAGCGGCTGACGTGCCGGCGCCGCAAGCCTTTCTCGAGCCGCTGTTCGATGACCTCAACACGCCCAAGGCATTGTCGGAGATTTTCCAGATCGCCTCCCGCGCCAACAAGGCCGAGAGCGATGAGGCCCGGGCGATCGCCAAGGGCGAGCTGCTGGCTGCCGGTGCATTGCTCGGTCTGGGGCAGGGCGACCCGGATGCCTGGTTTGGTCTCACCGATCTTGACCCAGCGGAACGCGAAAAGATCGATGGCCTGATCCAAGCCCGCAACAGGGCCCGTGCCGACAAGGACTGGGACGCGGCCGACAAGGTGCGTGACGAGCTCAATGCGCTCAAGGTCCAGGTCGATGATGGTCCGGAAGGTTCAACCTGGCGGAAACTGGGCTAGTCATGACGCTTTCCGGTTTCAACGTCATGGTCCAGGCCGAGGACGCTGTGGGCGCCTGTTTCATCACCTATGGGGTGATTGCCGGTGACGAGCAACAGGCCGCCATGCTGGCCTCTGGCTCGGCACAGGCGGAAGGATATTGGTCGGTCGAGGTCGAGGAGGTCTGGACACCAGATGATCTCGATCCGGCCGATATCGGTGCTGTGGCTGAAGTGCTCGGTCGGACGGAGCCGGTGTATCTGGATGAGGATGAGCTGGCCGACTAGGCGGGCGATATTTGGGTACAAGTCTCAAAAATCTTTGCGTAATTGTCGAACCGGGTTAGCCTCTTGCCGTACATGAAGGGTGATCCTATGGACGTTTTTGATGTTTTGCTCACCGGTGCTGACGAGAAGGGTCGGTTCACGGCGCTCTACCGCGTCATGTCGTTCAGCGAAGACAGTGCGCTCACACTGGCGCGGGCCTCGGCCGCTCTCGCCGACTATGCCGTGCTGGAAGCGACCATTCAGGCAAAAGATCCGGTCCTGCCGGATGGCCCGATCGATTTCCCGCGTGTGCTCAGTCATGGCGATCGCGAATATGTGGTGCTGAACTGATAGCATTCGCCGCCGTCCTCGACTAAATAGACTCCATGATCGACGATCTTTATTCCAGCGATGTGCTGCGCCTGGCCGCAGACATTCCGCATATCGGCCGGCTTGAAACGCCGGCCGCAAGCGTGCGCCGTGTCTCGCGCTTGTGCGGATCTGAGCTGGAACTCGATCTCGTTCTTAAAGACGATGTTGTCTCCGATCACGCGATCCGGGTGAAGGCGTGCGCGCTGGGGCAGGCCGCTGCGGCTGTCCTGTCAGCCAATCTTCGCGGTGCTCGCCTGACCGAGATCGAACAGGCGCGTGATAACTTGCGCGCGATGCTGAAATCGGATGGACCGGTGCCCGAGGGGCGGTTCGCTGAACTGGCCGCGCTGGAAGGTGCCCGCGATTACCCGGCCCGACACCAGTCGGTAATGCTGGCTTTCGAAGCCGCTGTTGAAGCTGTCACTACCGCCACCGAAACAACCACACGGTTGACTGGATAGGGCTGTTCGTCCCGGCCGAGCCGGCAGGGAGCAACGAACGGTCCGAAAAGGCAAAATCATCACAGCAATAACAGTGGCTATTCGCGCCCGAAACAGGTCTAGAGTGGACAGGGCGTGCATCAGCGTTAAAAGGCTTGAATTCAAATGTGTTCGCACGAACGGACGAAGTCTACCAAAGGGCCGGTGAGCGGGCTCATGATCGGCGCCTTGCGCGTCTATCAGCTGACGCTTTCGCCCGTGTTCTACGCGATCGGCATTCGCTGTCGTCATGAGCCGACCTGTTCGGCCTATTCGATGCAGTCGATCCGGGGGCAGGGGCCATGGCGCGGGTTTTGGCTGACCTTCGGTCGGCTCGGCCGATGTCGCCCTGGCGGTACGTTCGGCTTCGATCCGGCACCGATAGAGCGAACGCCATCACCCTGGTGGAAAGTCTGGGCCTTCCGGACCGACGCACCGGAACCGAGACCTGAGACGCTGTATTCGGCAGGCCACGCCGAGCATGAGGACAAAAAGAAATGATCAAGATCACGCTTCCCGACGGCTCCGTACGCGAGCTTGAAGATGGCGCCTCACCGCTGGATCTGGCCCTGGGGATTTCCAAATCCCTGGCCAAGGCAGCGCTGTTTGCAAAGGTCAATGGACAGGACTGGGACTTGAAACGTCCTTTCGAGGGTGATGCGGATGTCGCGCTAATCACCAAAAAGGACGAGGACGAGGCTCTCGAACTGGTTCGTCACGATACGGCACATGTGCTGGCGCAGGCGGTTCAGGACCTGTTTCCCGGAACGCAGGTCACCATTGGTCCCGCCATCGAGAATGGGTTTTATTACGATTTCGCGCGCGAGGAGCCGTTTTCGACGGATGACTTTGAAGCGATCGAGAAGCGCATGCGCGAAATCGTCGACGCGAACCTTCCCTTCGAGCGCGAGGTCTGGGATCGTGATGAGGCGATCGCCAAGTTCAAAGAGATGGGCGAAGCCTTTAAGGCCGAGCTGATCGAGGACCTGCCGGCCAGTGAGCCGATTACCATTTATCGTCAGGGCGACTGGTTCGATCTGTGTCGTGGTCCGCACCTGCCGTCCACGGGCAAGATCGGCAAGGCGTTCAAACTGATGAAAGTGGCGGGCGCCTATTGGCGGGGTGACCATCGCAATGCCCAGTTGCAACGGATCTATGGAACGGCCTGGCTGGATGACAAACAACTCAAGGCTCACCTTCACCGCCTTGAAGAGGCGGAAAAGCGTGATCATCGCCGCCTCGGAAAGCAGATGGGATTATTCCATTTCCAGGAAGAGGGGCCGGGTTCCATCTTCTGGCACCCGAATGGCTGGTCGTTGTTCCAGTCGTTGATTTCCTATATGCGCAGGCGGCAGGAAAACGCCGGCTATGTGGAAATCAATACGCCAGATTTGCTGGATTACTCCTTGTGGGAGACGTCTGGTCACGCCGAGAAATTCGGTGAGAACATGTACTCGACGGTCATGCCGGATGAGCGGAAATATGCACTTAAACCCATGAACTGTCCGGGTGGCGTTCAGGTGTATAATTTTGGCCAGCGATCCTACCGAGAGCTGCCGCTTCGTATGGCGGAATTCGGCAAGGTGCATCGATACGAGCCGTCGGGAGCCTTGCACGGGATGATGCGCGTGCGGCACTTCACGCAGGACGATGCACATATATTCTGTATGCCTGAGCAGCTGCAGGAAGAGTGTCTGAAAGTCGTCGACCTGATCCTGGATATCTACAAGGATTTTGGCTTTGACGATGTTCGCATCAAATTCTCTGATCGCCCGGAAGCGCGCATCGGTGAAGACGAGGTCTGGGATAAATCGGAAGCTGCACTCAAACATGCGCTCGAAGCGACGGGCCTACCCTATGGTTATAATCCGGGTGAGGGCGCGTTTTATGGACCGAAACTGGAATTCGTCCTGCGTGACGCGATCGGCCGTGACTGGCAGTGCGGAACGATCCAGGTGGACTTCAATCTTCCGGAACGTTTCGACGTGACGTTTACGGGAGAGGATGGTGCAGATCATCGCCCGGTAATGCTCCACCGCGCACTCTTTGGATCGTTGGAACGTTTCACGGGCATTTTGATCGAGCATTATGCCGGCAAGCTGCCGTTCTGGCTGGCGCCACGCCAGATCGTCGTCGCGACGATCACCTCGGATGCGGATGCCTATGCCGAGGATGTTCGCCAGGCCATGGCGGCTGCCGGATTGCGCGTGGAAACGGATCTGCGTAACGAAAAGATCAACTACAAGGTCCGCGAACACTCGGTCGGCAAGGTGCCGGTGATCGCGGTTGTTGGTCGCAAGGAAGCCGAGGAGGGGGCCGTGGCCCTGCGCTTCCTGGGCGAGGAAGGCCGGACACAGGAAGTCATGTCGCTGGACGATGCGATCGCCCAGTTGTCGGACATGGCTCTGGCGCCAGACTTGAAGCGCAAGTCCGTTTAAGCGAACGGCAGGCCGAATGACACGCGACGAAACCCGGGTCGGAATTGTTGGATGCGCCATGTTCATCCTGGCCTACCCGGCGGTCGTGGCCAGCGGCCTGCTGATTGCCCCTCTCATGGCCCTGGCGGCCATGATCATCACACCGCTTCGGCTTGAGTCCTGGACGCGTATTCGCTGGCCGTGGGTGACCATCCCGGCGGGTCTGTTTCTCGTCTGGGCATCCCTGAGTTTCCTGTGGTCTCCGCATGAGGACCCGCAGCAAATCCCCAAGCTTCTGGGCGGAGTTCCGCTCTACGCGCTCTTCGCCTTCCGGGTCGGATCCCAGACAGGGGGCTGGCGTGCCCGGATCGAAGCGTCTCTCATCTTTTTCGTGTTCGCGGCGTGCCTGTTCTTCTTTTTTGAAGCGATGACAGATGGCAGCGGCACTTACGCCTTCAAGGCCGGCGCCGAAGATCTCGACGGTTCGGCCAGAGATGTCCGCTTCTCCGTCAATCGGTCACTCGGACACGGGGTCGCGCCGCTTCTGTTGATTGCTGGGCCTGCCATTCTGTTGAGTTGGAAAAAGGGTGGGCCACTGCTTGGTGGTATTCTGGTCGGCATGGTGTTGCTGGCCTCGCTCAGCTTTGACATGCAGGTCAACACTGTGGGCATGCTGCTCGGCGTGATTGGCATGGGCCTGGCCCGATTCTTCCCGCGACAGATGCTGGCGATTACGTTTGGCGGGCTGGCAGGCACCATTCTGGCTATGCCATTGCTGTTGCCCAACCTGGTGGGATTGATCCCAGCGGATATGCGGACTGCGCTCCCGGATTCCTGGGCCTGGCGGCTGGAAACCTGGACCTTCGCAACGGACCTGATTTCACGCTCTCCCTGGATTGGGCATGGCCTGGATGCGTCCCGTCACCTCAGCGAAATCAGCGTCATCCAGGGTGTCGAGGTCAATAATCAACCCTTCGCTGTCGAGCTCATGCCGCTTCACCCTCACAACGCGGCCCTGCATGTCTGGCTGGAAACCGGACTGGTGGGCGCCGGGCTTCTTGCCATTGCGCTGATCGGTCTCGGCGAGCGACTGAATGCAGCAAAATCGCTTACGAAGTTTCAGGCTATGGCAATTATCTGGGTGGTTTGGGTCTATGCAAGCCTGCTGCTTTTCTCGTATGGTGCTTGGCAGGAATGGCATCAGGGGGCAGTCGCACTCGCGACCACGGCGATTCTGCTGCTGCACTCGGGAAAGTCTGTGTAATGGTCAGCGAGCCGCGACTTAGCGTTGTGACTGTGTCCTGGAGAACGGGACGTCGGCTGATGGATTCCGTCAAGTCCGTGCTCAAGGCGCCCAATGTCGATGAGTTCGTTCTGGTCAACCACGACAATCCACCAGAGACCATCGCCGAGTTGCGCGACCTGGCGGCCGAGAACGCGAAATTCACCCTCGTTGAGACCGGCGAGAACCTTGGTTTTGGCAAGGGCTGCAATATCGGCGCAGAGGCTGCGACCGGTGATCTTCTGCTCTTTTTGAACCCGGATGCTGTCCTGGTGCCGTCCACGGCCGCGCAGCTCAAGGATAGCGCGCGACGCATGAATGGCGGTGACTGGATCATCGGCGGTCGCATTCTCAACAGTGATGGCACAGAACAGCGTGGCGCGCGACGAGGGGAGCTCACGCCGGTAGCCGCTGCCAGTAGTTTTATCGGTCTCGACCGGATTTCGGTTGGACCGCATTCCATCCATTGGGAGAAAGACCCACTGCCGGAAGACATGATCATTGTGCCGGCTGTTTCAGGTGCTGCGATGATGATGCGGCGCGATGTGTTCGAGAAGCTGGGCGGTTTTGACGAGCGCTATTTCCTGCACGTGGAAGATATCGACCTGTGCAGAACCCTGCGTGAAAAAGGTGGTGAGGTTTGGTTCGAACCGCGCGCGAACATTCTCCACTATGGTGGCACCAGTGAGAGCAGCCCGTGGAAGGTTGAAACGCACAAGGCCTCCGGCTTTGTGAAGTATTTCTGGAAATTCTATCCGGGCCCGCTGCAGCGCCTGGTCACCATTCTGGTCAGTGGGCCGATTTTCCTGGCCATGTGGGCGCGTGTTCTGCTGAACGATGTCCGCAATCGTCTGCGACCGTTACTGGGGCGCAAGAAGCGCTCCGCCGATGAAGAGCGCCAGGAACACACAGCAGAATAAAGCCCTCAGGCCTGGGGAAAGCCACCGGCCTTTGACAGGGCGCTTTCGACCGGGTGTTTCAGCCCGTCTGTTTCCAGCCATTTTGCCGTCGCGATCAGCTTGTCGAGATCGAGACCCGTCTCGATACCGGCCCGATCGAGCATGTAGACGACGTCTTCCGTGGCCACATTGCCAGTTGCAGCGGGCGCGAATGGACAGCCGCCAATGCCGCCGACCGAGGCATCGATGACATCCACGCCGGCTTCGATCGCGGCATAGATATTGGCCATGGCCGTGTTGCGGGTGTTGTGGAAGTGCATGCGGATGCGCATGTCGCCGGACTGCGCCTTGACGATATCCAGCGCCCGCCGCACGGCCCAGGGATCGGCAACACCGATCGTGTCACCCAGCGCGAACTCGACGGCTCCGGCGGCGCGGGCCCGGCCTGCGAGTTCGCCGAGGATTTTCGGATCGACCTCGCCATCAAACGGGTCGCCAAAGGCTACAGACACCGTCACCGAGACCGGCACGCCATCATCATGGGCCAGCACGGCGATTTGGTCGAACAGGTCGGCGGTCTGCTGCGGCGTGGCGTTCTGGTTCTTCAGCCCGAAACCCGGCGAGGCGACCATGACGTAATTGACCTCGTCGCACTGACTGTCGAGGGCGCGGCGCATGCCTTTTTCGTTGAGGGCAAGGCCGATGTATTTCACGCCGTCGACCCGCGGCACCCGTTGCATCACCTCGGCACTGTCGGCCATGGCCGGGACGAGTTTGGGATGCACGAAGCTGGCCGCTTCCATGCGTTTCACACCGGCATCGATCAGGCGTTCCACGAACTCGATCTTGACGTCCGTCGGCATGAGAACCGGATCATTCTGAAGCCCGTCACGCGGACCAACTTCAACGATTTCAATCTTGCGGGTCATTGGGGGAGTCCTGGGCAGAGGTTTCGGTTCGCGGCAGCCGGATCATCACCCGGCGCATGTCCTCCGACTCCTGTGCACACCGGGTGAAGTAAATTGCGAGAACAGTGTCGTCCCCGCGAGAATAATTCGTGCCCGCTGCCAGAGCTGAATGACAATTGTCGAGCCGGTAGAGCGGGTTTTCTTCCAGCAGTCTATCGCGGAGAGCGTCCATCCACTCACTCATGCATTCAAAATATGCACGACTCGATGCCTCGAGTTCCTGACATTGATGGGAGGGATATTCAGTGGGCTCCGTCTCGGGACTTCTTCGAAGTACGTCCGCGAGCGATCGTGGAAGTTCCTCCGTTCGCGACAGATCCAGCACCATCATCGTCGGTTCCTCGCGGCTCTCCGCGAAGGCGAGAACCTCTTCGGTCGTGCCCAGCACCGTGTCTGATCCAAGTGAGAACACCAGGCTCGGCTCGGTATAGCTCGACGCTGTCACGATCTCATCGGACGGCACGCCCGTAATCGTCTCGGAATATTCCCGTGCCGCACGCACCTGGTCCGCCAGGCGAACCGCATACGCATTGGGCAGGGCGACGCCACGGGCGGCGACTTGCCAGGCGAGGCCGGAGGCGACCACCAGGGCCAGAACCAGCACGCCCGACCGCAAACGTTCGCTGAGCAGTGTCGCGCCGACCAGGGCCGCGAAAACCCCGCTCGTCAGGACCACTATCGCCCCGACTGTTGGATCCGTCGCCAGGTCGAACCCGCCCTGGAATCCGGCGAGAGACAGGCGCACCGCATCCCAGCTGGCATTATTGCCATAGATCAGGAAGGCCGTCGGAATGACGATGGCAAAGACCAGTCCGGCAAAGGCAAAAAGGCCCCAGCTGACCCAGCGCTGCCAGTTGGCCGACTTGTCGATCTCGACAAAGGCCCAGCCTGCCATCAGCGCCAGTGCCGGATAGGCGGGCAGCACATAATGCGGCAGCTTGGTCGGCAGCAGCTCGAACACCAGCCAGGTCGGGATGGCCCAGCAGAGCAGGAAACGTGCGATGGAGGCCGCACGATCATCCTCGCCCCGCACAGCGCCGACAATACGCGCTACGCCCGGGACCAGGAACAGCACCGCCGGGAAGAAGAGCAGGGGCGTCAGCAGGAGGTGATATCCGATCGGCCCGCCATGACGTTCATGGCTGGAGACCAGTTTCGGCCCCAGATCATCCCCCAGTGCCTCGCGCAGGAAATTGCCGTCAGTGGCGATCTGGATGCTGATCAGCCAGGGCAGGACCATGGCGATGGCCAGGATCGGGCCCCACCAAACAGCAAGCGGTTTCAGCCAGGCGAGTTTACGCTCCCAGGCGAACAGCGCGATCACGGCCAGTCCGGCGACCATGGGCGTGACCGGCCCTTTGATCAGCGTGCCCAGTCCGATGGCGAACCAGAAGATCAGCGCGGTGCGCCAGCCGGCGGTCTCGCCGCTGCGTACATTCATCAAGGCGGCCATGGCCAGGGTCGTGCACCCGGCCAGCACGGCGTCGGTCTTGGCGATCCCGCCCTCAATGCCCAACAAGACAGTTGCGGCGAACATGGCAGAGCCTGCAAAGGCAGCCTCGCGTCCGATCAGCCGGCTGCCACCCCAGAAACAGGCGAGGGCGGCCAGCAGGGCACCCAGAGCCGATGGAATTCGATAGGCCCAGATCTCGCGCGCCTCCGCGTCGGACAGGGCCGAGACCGTGACCACCTGGAGCCAGTGAATGCCGATCGGTTTCTTGTTGCGCTCGGTGTCGAGGAAGTTGATCTCGACGAAATCGCCGGTCTCGAGCATCTGCGCGGTCGCCTGCGCGAAACGGCTTTCATCCCGGTCCAGAGGCGGGAGGGTGAAAATCCCGGCAAAAGCGGATATCAGTGCGATCAAACCAATGATCACATAGGCGCGGGTGCCGCGAGCGAGTTCAGTCATACGCCACTTCGTCCTGTCTCCGACCCCTGTCCTCGCCCTTGATGGGCGAGGTCCCGCAAAGCGGGGGAGTGGGTGCGCGCCCGCAAGGGCGCTGAAGAAATCCTGTCGGCCCTGGCGGGCCGCACCCTATCCGTCTCGGAGCTTCGCTCCGATCCACCTTCCCCATCAAGGTGAAGGATGAGCTTTTGCCTCGAAACCGGCGATTGCCATTTCAAAACATTGACACCAAAGCTGAGAAACTTCTCGCGTCGTGTCGTAAACCCGGTATGTAACGGGGAACGCACATGACGCAAGCTCAAGCAGACACACAGATGAGCCAAAATCCAGATATTTCCGTTGTTGTCCCGGCTTATAACGAAGCCGGAAACGTTGTTCCGCTGGCCCGCGAGATCGCTGCCGCCCTGGAAGGGCGCAATTATGAGATCATTTTCGTGGACGATTGTTCCAAGGACACCACGCGCCAGGAGCTGATCGACGCCAAGGCTGAACTACCGGCCCTGCGCGTGCTCGCGCACCGCCACAATGCCGGTCAGTCCCGGTCGGTCCGTACCGGTGTCATGCATGCGCGTGGTACTGTCGTGGCAACGCTGGACGGCGACGGTCAGAACCCGCCGGAAAACCTGCCGACCGTGATCGACGCGCTGATGCGTGAGGATGCGCCGGAAGACCTGGCACTTGTGGGCGGTGACCGTAGCGCCAATCGCCAGGACTCAGCCTGGAAGAAATTCGCCTCGCGCTTCGGCAACGGGATTCGCAAGCGCATGCTGAACGATGACTGCAATGATACCGGCTGTGGTCTCAAGGCGTTCAGGCGGGATGTCTATTTGCTGCTGCCCTTCTTTGACCACCAGCACCGTTTCCTGCCTGCACTGATGAATCGGGAGGGGTTCAAGTGTGAATTCCGCCCGGTCACGCACCGCCACCGCACCATCGGAGCTTCAAAATATACGAATTTTGGCCGTCTTTTCGCCTCTTTGACAGACATGATGGGGATGATGTGGTTAAATTCGAGAGCACGGAATTCGCGTGGTGCGGATGAAGTCTAGTTTGAAGTTTTGAAAGGCGCGGATCTCGCGCAAAGGAAAGGACACGATATGGCCGGAGGGGACAACGGCGTATTGTTAGGTATGATGGCGGCAAATCGCGCACAAGGTGGCGGTGGCCGGTCAAACAGGGGTGGCTCCATGTTCAATGTATTTCCAATGATGATTATTCCGGTGGTCGCCTATGCGATCGCAGCCTTCATGGGCGTCGACATGTCGGCCGGTGTATTCGCTGTACCGATGGTCAATGGCTCGCTCGAGCTGTCTGTCGGCGATATCCTGATTATTCTCGGCATGCTGATGCTCTTCGTCGAGCTCATCAAATCTGCCGGATCCGGCACGGCGACGATCGTCAATCACGGTCTGTCCATGCTGATCTTCGTGATCGCCATGGCGCTTTTCCTGCTGATGGGCCAGTTCGGCACCGCAGCCTTCTTCCTCATCACCCTGATGACGCTGATGGACACGGTTGCGGGCTTCGTGGTCACGATCGTTGCCGCGCGCCGCGACCTGGCGGTCGGTGGCGAGGGCTAGGTCCCACGCACACGCACAAAAGAAACGCCGCTCCAACCGGGGCGGCGTTTTTTGTTGGCGTGAGATCAAAAAACCTAGAACGTCACAAAAACCAGCGCGGCGCCCAGGGCGACATCACACCAGAAGCCAAGCTTTTTATTGAGGAGCGCGCTCATGCGCATTTCTCCCAGCGCGGACGCGGGGCCGGAGCGGCTGCAGCAGTTGCATAGGCCCGGCGATAGCGATCCTGCTCGCTGGCCTCGGCGCGGATGCCGCGACGCGGATTTCCGGCGATGACCTGGACAACAACCTCCGCCGCAGCGTTGCGCGCGCGCAGCGAGGTCTTTGCACGGGGCTCGGATTCTCGCTGGGTCGGGACGGGCACGAGCGCATTTCTTTGCTGCGGCGGACGGTCATTGGATCCGCGTGCCTTACCAGCCGGCGGAACACGCCGGGCGGTCGGGGTCGGGACGGTGACGAGGCTGCGGATCATAGTCATGCCAAGTGTGTCGCAAGGCGCGTGCCAAGTGTTAAACACTCATTAACCATGATTCCGGTCGCTACAGGCAACCGAAAGCGCAAAAATGGCCCGGGATCGGATCGATCACCGGGCCATGTGTTTCATTCGGGTACGATTTTGTTAACCCTGTGCCGTGCGAGGAGAGGTCAGGCGGCTAGTCCTTGACCAGCTTGTCCAGCTTGGCGCGCATCGCGTCCAGTTCCGCGCGCATGGCAGCGACATCATCGCCTTCCTTGGCAGCAGGCGCAGCTTGCGCCGGGGCCTCGGTCTCTGCGGCGGTGCCGGCCGTGAAAGGTGTGAACATGCGCATCGCCTGACCGAACATTTCCATATTGCGGCGGGTCTGTTCTTCCAGCATGGACATGCTGGCCTGGGGCGAGGTCATGGCTTCGCTCATGCGGGAGCGAAATTCTTCCTGTTGCTGCGCGAAATTGTTCATCGACATCTGCAGGTATCCGGGCACGACACTTTGCAGGCTGTCGCCATAGAAACTGATCAGCTGGCGCAGAAAGTCGACCGGCAGCAGATTGGCGCCGCGGGCTTCTTCCTCGAAAATGATCTGGGCGAGAACACCACGGGTAAGGTCTTCGCCGGACTTGGCGTCAACAACCTGAAAATCAGTTCCGTTTTTCACAAGATCACGCAAGTGATCGAGCGTTACATACTGGCTCGTCGAGGTGTCATACAGGCGTCGGTTAGCGTATTTCTTGATAACGATTACCGAGGCCGAGCCTTTGGATTGTGCCACTGCGAACTCCCCATCTCATCCTTTGGGCGAAATCTTCATTGGATTTTCGCTCGACAAGGACCTTGATCTATATATCAAAGGGTTTACGCGCTTGAGGTGGTGTGCTGCAAGCGCGAAGAATCAACTTTGTTCGCAAAAGCAGCATCGCGAGGGCAAAATGGCACGCACTGCATTGGTAACGGGTGGCACGCGCGGCATCGGCGCAGCAATCTCTGTTCAACTCAAAAACGCTGGCTACACAGTTGTCGCCAACTTCGCCGGTAATGAAGAGAAGGCCAAGGCCTTTTCAGACGAAACCGGTATCGCTGTCGTGAAGTTCGACGTGGGTGATTACGACTCCTGTGTTGATGGCATCGCCAAGGCCGAGGAACTGGCCGGCGCGCCGATCGATGTCCTGGTCAACAATGCCGGCATCACACGCGACGGCATGTTCCACAAGATGACACCGGAACAGTGGAATGACGTGATCCGCGTCGACCTGACCTCGCTGTTCAACATGACGCGCCCCCTGATCGAGGGCATGCGCGAGCGTGGTTTCGGACGGGTGATCAATATCTCCTCGATTAATGGTCAGAAGGGTCAGATGGGGCAGGTGAACTATTCCGCTGCCAAGGCCGGAGTGATCGGATTCACCAAGGCTCTGGCGCAGGAAAATGCGCGTAAGGGCATCACCATCAACTGCATCGCTCCGGGCTATATCAATACCGAAATGGTCGCGGCGGTGCCGGAGAAGGTGCTTGAGTCCATCATCGGTGGGATTCCGGTCAATCGCCTCGGCGAGGCCGACGAAATCGCCAAGGCCGTCGTTTATCTGGCCGGCGATGATGCGGGCTTCATGACCGGCTCGGTCATGACCATCAATGGCGGTCAATACATGGCGTAAACCCAATTTGCACATTCTGCCCCAAAATTGCCGTGTTGGGGGTCAGAATGATGATCGGGATGACGCGAATACTAATTGCCATACTAACGGCTGCCATGTGCGCAGGCGCTGCAGCGGGTTACCAAGCGAACCCGCTGCGCGATCGCCTCTTGCGAAACGAACGTTCGCAGATGGCGTCTGCTTGGTATCAACGGGCGGACAGCGGCGACTTCTTTCTTTTCGACCGCACCAATACGGTCGCGCTTTTGCGCGAACGTGATGACCCGACCGCCGAGGTTCTTGTCCTCTTCGCCAACCGGGCACCGGGCGGAGGCACGTCATTCGTGACCGATACCGGTCGCGAGGTGATTCGCCTCACGGCTCTTGGCGGTACGACCTATTTCCCACTGGATGCCCCTGATGGCGTCATTGTCGACTATGCCAGCCCGGCCGGTGGGCTTGCGCCGCAACCGCGCTCTCCCGACGAGGTGCGTGAGCGCGCCGAGGATTTGGCGAGCACGATTGCAGACCTTCTGGGTGAAAGCCTGGAGCTGGAATACGAGCCGGCGCCGCGATCGGGGTTGGGCGTTCAGTATGATGCGTTGAACGTCATCGAGGGTGCGGTTCGTGAGCTGCGTTCGCAGCGACGGCGCATGCCGAATGTGGCACGACTTCGGGTCGTCATGGGCGCGGAACCTGGTGCGAGCTGGAATGGCGATGATTTTATCGTCTCGATTGCACCGGAGTTCGGATATGCCGGCCGTCCGTCATCGGCTTACATCGCCAACGCCCTGATGGAAGAGGCCAGCTAGCCCCGACGGTCCTCGGGCGCCCAGTCCGGCGCTGACATTTCAAATCCTGAAAATTCGAAACCGGGTGCCACAGTGCAGCCGACCAGGGTCCAGTCGCCCTGGCTCTCTGCCGCTTGCCAGGCGCCTGTGGGCACAATGCCCTGTGGTCGTTGACCGGAGAGCACGTCGGGGCCCAGCGCGATGTCGCGCGTCGAGCGACCGTCATCGCTGATGCTCAGCCGCAATGGGGCGCCCGCGTGCCAGTGCCAGACCTCCAGCGCATCGACCCGGTGCCAGTGCGAGCGATCACCGGCCTCCAACAGATAATAGATGGCGGTTGACCGGGCCCGTCCGTCCGGCCCGGCCACATCGCGAAAGGTTTCCGCATACCAGCCGCCTTCCGGATGCGGCTGCATGCCGAGGGCCTTGATGATCTCTCCAGCCGAGTTTTCCATCCTAGAAATTGTCCTTGCGCCGGCGGATTTCCGCGAACACGTCCTCGTCTTCCTCGCGGATCATGTCGAGATGCAGTCGCAGGGCGGGATCACCGGCGCGCAGGAAGGGGTTGGCCGCCTTCTCGGCGCCGATCGTGGTGGGCACGGTCGGTTCACCGCGTGCGCGCTCGGCCTCTACCATCACGGCATAAGCCTGCAAATCAGTGTTGTCCGGATCGACGCTGAGGGCAAAGGCCGCGTTTGCGGCGGTATATTCGTGGGCGCAATAGATCTTGGTTTCGTCCGGCAGGTTGGCCAGGCGGTTGAGGCTGTGCCACATCTCCGCCGGCGTTCCCTCGAACAGACGTCCGCAACCCAGCGCGAACATCGTGTCGCCCACAAAGGCCAGTTTCTCGCTCGGGAAGAAGAAGCAGATATGCCCGCGCGTATGGCCGGGCGTGAAAATCACCTTGGCCCTGAAGGCGCCCAGCTCGACGATATCGCCATCTGCGACCTCGTGATCGATGCCGGGAATGCGATCGACATCATAGGACGGGCCGACAATGCGAGCACCCGTTGCGGCCTTGATAGCCTCATTGCCCCCGGCATGATCCCAGTGGTGGTGCGTGTTCCAGACCTGGGTAATGGTCCAGCCAGCGGCTTTGGCCTCACTGAGGATCACCTCCGGGTCGGGCGTGTCGATCGTTGCGGTTTCGCCGCTCTGCGGATCGTGGACCAGATAGCCATAATTATCGGACAGGCATGCAAATTGCCGGATTTCTAATGCGCTCATGATTGACTTCAAAACCGCTGCGGAGTGGATTGGATCTGTCTAGAACAAACTGCGGAGCAGACCTAGTGCGTCGTGACGCCATTGAACTTGATCGCTTTTACCGTACGGCGCGAGGTGCGCTGGCTCAACGCATGATCGAACGCCGGCTGAGCGCCGTCTGGCCCAACCTCAAGGATCTCGATGTGCTGGGGATGGGGTATGCCACGCCCTATCTGCGAGACATGCAGGCGGAGGCGCGGCGATGCATCGACCTGATGCCAAGCACGCAGGGCGCCATCGCTCCCACGCATCCGTCGAACATCGTCATGGGTGACGAGACCCGCATGCCTTTCCCCGATGCGATGTTTGATCGGGTCTTGATGATCCACATGCTGGAGGAGGCCGATCACCTGCCGGGTTTGTTGCGCGAGACCTGGCGTGTTCTGGCGCCTGAGGGGCGCATGGTGATCGTATCCGCTGCACGCGCGGGCGTCTGGGCGTTGTCCGATGCGACGCCGTTCGGTCACGGGCGACCGTTCTCCCGCGGTCAGTTATCGCACTTGCTGGATGATGCATTGTTTGAGCCCGTGGCGTGGTCACGCGCACTCTATGCGCCGCCCTGGCGTTGGGCCTCGGGGCGAAGTCTCGAAAATGCCTGGGAAAATGCCGGTGAAAAACTGTGGTCAGGCCTGGGTGGAGTGATTCTGGTCGAGGCGGTTAAGCGCACCAGTGCGCTGCGGCCCATAGGCCGTGCTGCGCGTGCTTCCTCGCGCGCTCTTGAAGAACGTACCCACCCCGCGCTATCTCGCCAGCAGATACCTTCTGACCTGCGTTCCGAGAAAGGCGCTTCCCATGACGATCCAGCCCCGTGACGGCATTCTCGACATCCGCCCCTACAAGCCTGGTGCTGCGGATGCGCCGGGCATCGAGAACCCGGTAAAGCTCTCTTCCAACGAAAATGCGCTTGGCTGTTCGGATAAGGCTGCGGAAGCCTTCCGCAACGCCTCGGGCAATTTGCATATTTATCCGGATGGTGGCGCGACCCTGCTGCGCGAGACCATTGCGCGGGAGGAAGGCCTCAACGCCGATAATATCGTCTGTGGCTGTGGCTCTGACGAATTGCTTCAGCTGCTGGGTCGTGCCTATCTCAATCCCGGCGACAAGGTGGTTCAGTCCCAGTATGGCTTCCTGGTTTATCGCCTGGTCGCCATGCAGAGCGGATGTGACATCGTGTCGGCACCGGAGACGGGTTATCGCACGGACATTGACGCCCTCATTGAGACCGCGGGTGATGACGCCAAGATCGTCTTCCTCGCCAATCCGAACAATCCGACCGGAACCTATGTGTCGGACGCCGAGATCCTTCGTCTGCGCGAGGCCCTGCCGCCGACCACCCTGCTGGTGATCGATGCGGCCTATGCCGAGTTTGTTCGCGAAGCGGATTACACGGCTGGTCTTGAACTGGCGCGAGAGCGCGATGATGTCATCGTCACCCGGACCTTCTCAAAGATTCACGGCCTGGCGGCGGTGCGCCTGGGTTGGGCCTATGGCCATAAATCCATCATTGATGTGCTCAACCGCGTTCGGGGGCCGTTCAACGTCAACCTTCCGGCGATCGAAGCGGGGACTGCGGCGATCCAGGACCGGGACTTCATGAAGCGGTCTGCTGACCACAATCAGGAATGGGTCGCCTTCCTGCGTCAGCAGATCGGCGGACTGGGCCTTGAGGTCACGCCGAGTGTCTGCAATTTCGTGCTGGTTCATTTCCCGGCGGATGGCGAGAAAACCGCAGAGGCTGCCGACAAGTATCTCACGGCGCGTGGACTGATTGTCCGAGGCGTACAGCCTTACGGCCTGCCGAACGCGTTGCGGGTTACCGTGGGCAAGGAAGCGGAGAACCGCGCCGTTGTCGACGCGCTCACCTCATTCATGAAGGGCTGATTATTCAGCCACACGTCCGATACGGATCGGACCGAGATAGATGCCGCCATCGCGCAGCCGGAAGCCGAGCGAAACGCCTTCCGGCCCGCGCGGGGCCATCATCGCTGCAAGGCGCAGCGCCTCTTCGTTTTCTTCCGGGATCAGATCTGCATTCACCAGGGCAAGGGCCAGGGAATCCGGATCTGCAATACGCATGGACAAGCGGCCATCGGGCTGTGCTTCGTCGTCCAGGCTGAGCTCACCTTCACCGGCCAGTTGCGCGGGTCCCCAGTCCAGCAGGGCGTCGTGGATCTGCAATTGTCCACCTGCCCGGCTCCATTGACCCGCATCTCCGTCGCGCGCGAGCGCGGCCCATTCGGTAACTTCGAAATCCAGACGGACCTGGTCGCCGGTGGCCCCGAATGCACGGGTGAGATCCTGTGAAGCTTCAGTGTCGGACGCCCGAACACCGTTGGCCTCAACCCGGACGCGAAGAGAGTCCGTTTCTTCTACGACGCCCCCGAGCACGAAGCTCTCGACGTATTCGACATTGACCGGGTCACCCGCCAGTGTCTCGATCGAGAGGGCTGTCAGTTCGGCTCCGATCCTGACGGTCTCACCGTACTCATTGGTGCGAAGGCTGACCCGCGCGTCCTGGGCATTCAGCATCAGTTCGCGATCCGAACGCACATGCATCGGGCCGGCAAAGCTGACGATCCAATGCGAGAAATCATATGGAAGGGCGTTCGCCTGAACGTGTTCGAGCGTCGCATTCCAGCCGCCATCGCTGCGCGGTGCCGTAATGTCGGCACCAGCGATCTCAATCTGGAAGCGGTAGGGAAAGCCACGAACCTCAAGCTCGGAATAGGCAATCTGATAGCCGACGCTTTCCTTTTCCTCGATCCAGTCGAGGACGGCCTCGTTGACCTTGCCAGCGGCGAAAAACCAGTAGGCGGTGTAAAGCACCAAGAGCGCGAAAATGCCGGCAATGGGCAGGATGAACTTCAAATGGGCGCGCAACGCCTTACCCCCGTGTGCGACGGATCAGTCCTCCAGGAGGCGGTCCGAAGCTGTACTAATACGCTCATGCAACGTTCGCATGAAACTGGCCTTGTCGAGACCTGGCTCGATCGGCTCCAGAAACTCTACAATAATCGTGCCCGGTTTTTTCAGGCCGCAATAGTTTTTCAAATATACACCGGAGTTCAAGGCTACCGGTACACATGGCACACCCATGGATTGGTAAAGCCCTGCAATACCCGGTTTCAACTCCGGATTCTCACCGGGTTCAACGCGAGTACCCTCGGGAAAGATCAGGACCTGTCGACCTTCCTGGCCGCGTTGCGCGGCATCCTTCAGCATTTTGCGCAGGGTTTTCGAGCCGCCTTTGCGATCAATGCTGATATTGCCCAGCTTGACTGCGTACCAACCGAAAATCGGCATGTAGATCAGTGATTTTTTCAGGATGATTGCGGGGTCCGGGAGGATTCCCCAGAACGCCAGCGTTTCCCACATGCTCTGGTGTTTGGAGGCGATCAACGCGCCGCCTGCAGGGAGGTTTTCCCGTCCGCGCACCTCGATTTTCACGCCACTGATCACCGCCAGGCCCGGCCAGAGCAGTTTCAGATAGAATTTCAGCAGGCCGCGGCTCCAGCTGCGCGGGCCGAGGATGAGCGGAATGCCTCCCAGGCCGACAATGATCATCAGCCCGTACATGTAGATGTAGAAGAGAAGTGAGCGAAGAGTGGTCATCAGGCCTGTTCACGATCATCCAGCAGCGCGGAACCCATCCAGACCGTCGCGAATTTCGCGTATTCCTGGATCCACAAGCGCGCCGTTGATGGGGTTTCCCAGGGCGGCGATGTGCGGACGGGATAGGCGATCAATTCCGTGTTCGGCATGGCGCGCTTCATTTCCAGAAGGCTCCGCGGGAGATGATAGTCAGATGTCACAATGATCAAGCGATTATAGCTGTTGGAACTGGCCCATTGCGCGGTTTCTCGTGCATTTCCAACCGTGTCGTGAGCCTGGCGGTCCAGCGTCACGCAACAGTCCAGCTGCGCCTGGTCGAGGTTGGATTGTGTCAGGATATCACCGTCAGACACGGTTGAGTGGACGCCACTGATCAGCATACGTGGAGCGGCACCATTGCGCAGCAGTGCGGCGCCAGCCTGCAGTCGTCCTGCATCGCCAGTGAGCACGATTATGGCGTCGGCACTCAGCTGGGACTCTGGGGCATTCATGCCGCTGACACGGCCGGCAAAGCTGCCAAAGCCGATCAGGGCCGAGACCACGGCCAGAAAAGCCAGAGCCTGAAGCAACCGCATCGTCAAACGCACACGTCATCCCCATTGGTTCTGCTGACAACACTGAACTCTGTGTGAGAAGACCGCAAGAAAATATCGTCGCTGTTTCCGTGCACTAGCACTACCAACGACCCCGCAGATCCGTGCTGACGGCGAGCCGGGCCGAGAGGGCGGATGTTGCCCCTGCCAGCAGGGGGGCGACGCCCAGCATGATCAGCTCGAACGGATTGGTGGACCAGCGCGGCAGGAAGAAGGTCATATCGGCGCTGCTGCCGCCGGAGCTGACAAGCAGCGAGACGAGAACAGCGATCAGCGCCCCTGCCGTGCCTGCCTTCAGGCCCAGCATGAAAAAGCGGCGCTGGAACAGGGTCGCGATGAAGCGATCCTCCGCCCCCGACAGGTGCAAGGCATCAATCACATCAATGCGCGCCGCCAGGCTGGCGCGTGCGGCAAAGGCGACCACCGCTGCTGCGGCTCCCGTCAGAAGGGCCAGGAGCGAGAGAGCGAGTGTCCGTGCGAAACTGGCAGCGCGTCGAACCGCCTGCGCCCATTGCCCGTGATCATCGACGCTGGCCGCGAGACCGGCATTGTCCAGCAGGGTCTGAACCTGAGAAACCGGGACGGATCCAGGCGTACTCAACCGGACCTGAACCAGCAGCGGCAGGGGCAAGTCTTCAGGGATATTGCCGCTGCCCAGCCAGGGCGCGACAAGCGCTTCGGCATAGGCGCGGTCGCGTGCCGTCGCCTGCTCGACGCCGTCCAGTGTCGCGATGAGGTCTGCGGCTTGCTGGGCATCTGCCTCCACATCGCGGTCGATGACGGGGCGGATCTGCACCGTGAGATTGGTTTCCAGATCCGAGGTCCAGTTCTCGGCCTGTTGCCACGCCCCGCGTGCACCCAGGGCAGCGATGCAGGCCAGAAAAACCAGGATGGCAGCGACCACGAAAAGCGGCCGGTCCCGACCGGCGTCGGGTGGGAGCAGGGCGCCTGAACCGCCCTTGGGCGGTGGTGGAATATCATGTGTCGTCACGATTTTCCTCCCCGTCCTCGCCAGTCATGGCAACAGCTTCCTGCGCATCTTCCTCCGCATCCGGCTGCTCTGTCTGGCCGTCGACAGGCGCTTGGTAACGCTGGCTGCGTGGTGGGCGAATGTGCAGGTGGCCATTCGAGAGTGTCATCACAGGCGCATCGAGCAGACGTACCAGCTGCAGGTCGTGGGTGGCAAACACCACCGTCGTGCCCAGCTTGTTGAGCTCGACAAAGAGACGTAGCAGCCGCATCGCCATCTCACTGTCGACATTGCCGGTCGGTTCGTCAGCGATGAGAATCTCGGGTTGGGCGACCACCGCACGGGCGATCGCGACGCGCTGTTGTTCCCCGCCGGACAGGGTGGCGGGTTGAGCGCTCATCTTGTCACCCAGTCCGACCCAGGCCAGCAATTCCGCGACATCCTCGGCATAGTCTGCACGCTTGCGTCCGGTGACCCTGAGGGGCAGGGCGACATTGTCAAACACGGTGAGATGGTTGAGCAGGCGGAATTCCTGGAACACCACGCCCACACGCCGGCGGATTTGCGGCAGCTCGTCCCGTGTCAGCCCGGCCGCATCACGCCCGAAATAGGAAATTGTGCCGCGCGAGGGCTTGGCAGCGAGATAAATCAGCTTCAGCAGCGAAGTTTTGCCCGCACCGGACGGTCCGGTGAGGAATTGGAAAGATCCGCGTGGTAAATCAAACGACAAGTCGCGCAGAACCTCTGGCCCGCGTCCATACCGCATCCCGACATTGTCGAAGCGGATGACAGGCTCGGAGGCGCTGTTTGGTGTATGAAGAGGACTCGGCTCTATGGAAGTCTCCATCGCTGTCGGGTCGGCCGGAAGTAGTAACGACTCAGATGAGCATAGTACTCAGCTGTCCTTCTTGTTCCACGAGCTATCGCGCTGATCCACAGGCGATCGGTTCGAACGGTCGCCGTGTGCGCTGCGCATCGTGCGGTTATGTCTGGTCCGCCAAGGTCGAGGACCCCGAGCAGCTCCCCGATCTCCAGCCGGCGCAACTCGAGGAAGAAACACCGGAAGTCGCTGAGGAACCGAAAAAGCCCCACGAGGCTTATCGGGAGCGTCAGGCGAAAAAGAGGCAGACCATGTCCGCTGCCGTGGCCGGTGGTGCCTGGGGCGGCCTGGCTGTCGGGGTGGCACTATTGCTGGCGTGCGCGTGGGTCTTCCGGGTCGATGTCGTGACCGCCTTCCCTAGAGCGTCGTCTGCCTATGCGGCGGTTGGCACGACAGTGAACCCGTACGGTATTTCCGTGGGAGAGCTGCATGTCAGTCACCAGCTCGAGCACGGTGTGCCCTTGCTTGTAGTCGAGGGCGATCTGCACAATTACGACCGGCGCTCGCGCCCAGTACCGGAAGTTCGCGCCGTGCTGCGCGATGACCAGGGTCAGTCCCTGCTGGAGTGGACCGTCAATATGGACGTTCACGATCTCGATGCCGGCGACCACGAAGCCTTCCGCACCATCGTCTCCGACCCGCCTCCGGGCACGGTCGAGGTCGAGGTTGTCCTGGTGGACGCCATCACCACGCATCTGGAAGAGACCGGGCATGGTGAGGTGGACGAGGTCGCGGCGCATGAAGCGGCTGCGCAAGAGCATCACTGAGCTGGGTTTTTAGTTGGCCCTTCGGGCCGCACCCTATACGCCCGCTTCGCGGCCACCTTTCCCATCAAGGGAAAGGAAGCAAACAGACAGCGCTTTGCATTCACGTCATCCTGACGAAGGTCAGGACCCAGTTCCTAAGGATGGGTTCTGCTCCAGAAAGCGCTTGTTCCTGAAACTCCATCGCCCTTCGAACTGGGCCCCGATCTTCATCGGGGTGACGGTATTTGAGATCCAAATTGTCACCAAACCCGTCATCCCACGGTGGTCGCATAGCGAACATCCGGGGGATCTCGACGATCCTGGGGACGGGCGAGCTAAGGTCACCCGGACAAGCCGGGTGATGACGGTGGGAGTGTGGGGGCGGGTGTGAGCTTTTTTCCACGCGGGAAAAGCCTGAGCCATAGAACCGGTCCAGCAGGCGTTCGATATAGTCCAGCTCGTCCTGTTCGCGGCCGGCTTCGGCGGCGCGGCGGCGGAGTTCCTCGAGGATTTCGCGGGCGCGGGCGCGGCTGAGCTCGTCGGGGATTTCAACGCCCTGGCCGTCGGCAAATGATCCTTCAGCCGGACGACCCAGCGGGTCCTGTTCCTGGCCATCTTCTCCCTGACCATCCTGGCCTTGCTGTTCGGCCAGGCGCTCCAGCAGATCGGCGGCCAGTTGTTCAGCGCCGGCGCGCAGTTCTGCAAGCGCCTCTTCCTGTGCGTCGAGCGCGGATTGCGCATCGCCTTGTCGAAGGGCGTCCTCGGCCTGCTGCATGGCACTTGCGGCTTCGCCGGCGGACTGTTCAGCGCCTTCCGGCAGGGCCTGGAGCGAGCGTTGCAGCTGTTCGGCCAGTTCGGCCTGCATTTCGGCGAGTTCCATGGACCGCGCAGCGCCACCATCCTGGTTTTCTGCAAGGCCGGAGGGGATATCACCGCTCTGTTCGCCACCCTGACCTGACTGGCCACTCTGCGGCTGTCCGCCCTGTTGCTGGTCTTGCTGCATGCCGAAGGTCTGGTCCTGCAGGTCCCGTTGCTCGCCGATAACATCGCCCAACTCTTCCAGGGCTTCCTGGATGGCCTCTGTGATCGGGTCCGGCTGGTTGCCTTCACCACCGCCCTGGCCCAGCTGCATCTCCATGTTGCGCAGAAGTTCGCTCAGCGCGGCCAATGCCTGTCGGGCGTCCGCAGTATTGCCCAGTTCCGCAGCATCGCGCAGGGCGTCGAGCAGGGCCTGGAGGGCTTCATTGTTGAGGCTCTCGCCGCCACCGCCATCATTTTCGTTCTGGGCCTGGACGGCCTCGCGTGCCAGAGCCGCCATATAATTGTCCATGGCCTGTTCAAAGGCCTCGAACAGAGCCGCCAGCTCGGTTTCATCGGCGCCGCGTGCCAGCGCTTCGGCGAGCGCGCGTTCAGCGGCCCGCAAGGCAGCCTCGGCATCGGCCAACGAGCCCAGCTCGGCGCGCAGGGCGATCTGCCAGAGATCATCCTCGATCGTGCCAAGGTCTTCGCGATCGTGGGCGCGGCGCAGGCGGTGCAGCACCTCGCGCAGGCCGAGATAGACAATCGGATCGTCAAAGAAATAGCGCGGCGCATCAGAAATCGCGTCCAGCGCCAGGGCAACCCGTTGCAGGCTTTCCGGCGCGCGCTCGATGCGGCGTTCCGGTTCCTCGGCCAGATAGGTCGGGCCCGGCGGAATGTCTTCGCGATACATGACCGGACGATCTTCCAGCGGTGCATAGGCCGCCGTGGTTAGCAGGACCTCGCGACGCTGTTCGGCAACAGCGCGGGCCAGCGCGTCGAGGAAGACACGTTCGGGCAGGGTGGTGGACAGTTCCGGAGAACGGCCGACATTACCGGCCGCGTCCTCGGCCAAAACACGAATATCGACACGCGACCCGGCCAGCGCGTGTTGAGCGGTCTCCAGCAGGGTCCGTGTCGCGCCTTCCGCCTCGATGGTTGCAATACCAGAGGGGGTGATTTCGAGCCGGTCCCACTCCGCATCGCGCTCGCCCTCGGGGCGCAGTTCAAGTGCGTAGGCAGTGGCACCGTAATCGTCGACTACGGAAAATTGCAGATCCAGCTCACCGTCTGCGGTGGCCTCGGGGATGTCGAGTATACGGACTTGTGGCGGCGTGTCGGCCAGAACATCCAGCGTCCAGCTGCGTCGGGTGGAGCCAGAAATCAGTCGAACGGAGCCGTTCTCCTGCATGATGACGCGGGCTTCCCAGACGCCATCACCCAGTTCGGTCACGTCAGCGCGAACCCGGCCCTCGGACGTCTGTTGCATGACGCGAGGACTGCGGCGGCTGCCTGCTATACGGGCGATAAAGGTCGCGCCCTGGGGCACTTCTGCACTGGTTTCATCTGCAGCCAGGAAAATCGGAGCCCGGCCGGTATAGGCGGGTGGGTCAATCCATGCATCCAGGGTGATTTCGCCGGCATCCACATCCATCAAGGCCGGTTCGAAGGCTTCGCCCAGTCGATCGCGGGCCGTCGGGCCGGCGATGAACCATGCACTGAGCAGGCTGACGGCGAGGATGCCGCGCAACGCCCACGGATCCATCATGCCCCAGGCGGCCTTCGGCCGGCGGGCAAAAGCGGATTTCAGGCGTTCCGCCATGCGTGCCTGGTGTGCTTTCCAGACCGACAATGCCACCGGGTCATCATCAGAGGGCTGATCGATCAGCGCCTCATGAGGACGTGCAGAAATCCCGCTGTCTTCCTCGATCCGGCGCGCAATGTCTTCTTGATCCGGCCAGACAAAATCGCGAACACCGGGCCGTGTCAGCCAGATTGCAGCCGCGATCAGACCAAGTGCAGCCAGCCCACGCCAGGGGTCGCCATACGTCTCCCAAACACCGAGCAGGGCGAAGAGGCTGAACATCGACAGCGCAGCAAAGGTCGGCCAGAGGACGGGGACAGCCCGTTCCCAGGTCAATGCCAAGGCAGCGAGGATTCTCGTACGACGACGCATCCCGAAAACTTAGCACGCCCGCCGGTTGGCGACAGCGTCAAACGCATTACGTTTTGGTGAGTTAGGAAATGAGGAGCGTCTAGCCCTCATCCTCTTCCTCTGGGCGCTCTTCTTCGTAGTCCGCGGGGTTGCCCCACAGCGGGTCCGGACGTTCCAGGTCTCCACGAAGACCGCAAGCCGTAACGGCGAGGGCATTGAGAATCACGAGGGCGAAAGTGGCGACGCGTTTCATCGGAATTACTCTCCGGCCAGGCGTGCGGACCAGGCCTTGATCTGTTCGCGTACACGCGTCGGCGAGGTGCCACCGAAACTCGTACGGCTGTTCATGGATGCCCGCGCACTCAACACTGAAAACACGCTTTCGTCGATAGCTTTGTCGACGCTTTGCATGTCCTGCAGCGATAGCGCAGCGAGGGGGATGCCCTTGTCCTCGGCCATGCGGACAATCGAGCCGGCGATGTGGTGGGCGTCGCGGAAGGGGCGACCGAGCTCGCGCACGACCCAGTCAGCCAGGTCGGTCGCGTCGGAATAAGCTTCACCGGCCGCTTCCTCGAGCGCTTCGGGATTGAAGCTGAGGTCCGCCGCCATCCCGGCCATCGCAGCTAGCGCCAGTTCCAGGTCTTCCACAGCCTGGAAAGTCGGCGCCTTGTCTTCCTGCAGGTCCTTGGAATAGGCGAGAGGCAGTCCCTTGACGACGACAAGCAGACCCGTCAGCGATCCGATGATGCGCCCGGGTTTCGCCCGGACCAGCTCGGCCGCATCAGGATTGCGCTTTTGCGGCATGATGGAGGAGCCGGTCGACCAGGCATCCGACAGGGTCGCGAACTGGAACCGCTTGGTGCACCAGAGCACGATTTCCTCGGCAAAGCGTGACAGGTTCACGGCACAGATCGAGGCTGCGGAGAGCACTTCAAGGGCAAAGTCCCGCGCGGCCACTCCATCCAGGGAATTGGCCATCGGCCGGTCAAAGCCCAGCGCGCTGGTCGTCATCTCGCGATCGATCGGGAAGGCCGTGCCAGCCAGGGCCGCACAGCCCAGCGGGCTTTCGTTGAGGCGCTTGCGGGCATCGCGGAAACGCCCGCGATCCCGTTCGGCCAGTTCCACATAGCTCAGCAGGTGGTGGGCCAGCGATACGGGCTGGGCGGTCTGGAGATGGGTGAAGCCCGGCATGACCTGGTCGACATGCTGCTCTGCCTGTTGCACCAGCGCGTGCTGGTAGGCAGCAAGGCCCGCATCAATGCGGTCACAGGCATCACGCAGCCAGAGGCGGAAATCCGTTGCCACCTGGTCATTGCGCGAGCGCGCAGTGTGCAGGCGACCCGCCGGCTCGCCGATGATCTCCTTGAGGCGGGCTTCGACATTCATGTGTACATCTTCCAGGGCCTTGGACCATGGAAAGCCGCCCGCGCGAATTTCGTCACGGACCTGTTCCAGCCCGCGCTGGATTGCCGCTGCATCCTCGCTTGAAATTATCCCGGTTGCGCCCAACATTGCTGCGTGGGCGAGGGATCCCTGTATGTCCTGTTCAGCCATGCGCTGATCGATATCGATGGAGGCATTGATGGCTTCCATGATGTCGCTCTGTCCAGAGCTGAAACGGCCGCCCCACATGGCGCTCGTGCCGGTCTGTTTGGTGGGTGAATTGTCGTCTGCCATTGTGGACTTACTCAAGGAGTTCGAGATGAATATTTCACCGCTGAAAGCCGGCCTGATCATCATGCCGCTGATCGGTGTGGTTGCCGTTCTATACGTTGTATTTTCCGCCATGGACAGTGGCGGGAACGGCAGCCTGGACAGTTATGCTACCGGTCACATGAGCGCATTTCGCACGGAGGAGGCACCGCGGCCCCAACCGACCGTTGTCTATACCGGTGCGGACGGGCAGGAAATCCGCCTGTCCGACTATCGCGGCAAGGTGATCCTGGTGAATTTCTGGGCGACCTGGTGCGCGCCCTGTGTCGAGGAAATGCCGGCGCTGAGCAATCTGCAAACCGAGCTGGGAGGGGACACATTCGAGGTCGTCACGATCTCGATGGATCGCCGCATGGAAGATGCGGCCAACTTCCTGACCAACATGCAGCTGGAAAATCTGCCCCTGATCCATGACAGCACGTTTGGCTCGATGGCCCAGACCGGTGCGATCGGCCTGCCCATGTCCATTCTCTATGCGTCTGATGGTCGTGAAATCGGCCGACTGCCCGCGCCCGCCGAATGGGATAGCGAGGATGCAATCCGGTTGATCGAGGCCGCCATCCGTTTTCACGGCGAGAACTAGCCGCCGAGAAAAAAAGCCGCTCCGGGTGGGAGCGGCTCAAGGTTTGAAGTTCAAGCCGAGGGATGTTCGAGCCTGAAGCCCGTTCGGGGAGGATCGGGTCGGCGCTGTGTCTAATGTCCGTACACGACGGATGTGTGACGGTTTGAAGATGCTTCTGAGACGGTCGCGCACAGATAAGAAAAACCCCGGAAGCCTGCGCTTCCGGGGTTCTTTGTCAGATCGTCCTGACCGGGTTGTTCGCCTTAGTAGGTGAAGCGGAAACCCATGACAGTTGACCAGCCGTATTCTTCAAACTGCTCGAGGCGATCGATGCCGTCCGGCCGCGTTACTGCAACATACGGCTCGTCGGTGACGTTCTTGATTTCAACGAAGGCCTGAACGTGATCGGTGAAGCTGTAGCGACCGGAGAGGTCCAGCTGACGGTGATCAAGGACGAAGCGATCTTCGGTGACATCACCGCGGATCTCGTCGAGATAGTCGGAGCGCTCGGTGACGACAGCGCGCAGATCCCACGGGCCGTTGTCATAGCCGAAGATGGCGTTCCAGACGGTTTCAGCCTGACCCGGCAGGGTCACCACACGGCCATCGGCCAGCGTCGCTTCACTGTCAGTCCAGGTGTAGTTGAAGCCGACCAGGAAACCGTCAACCGGCAGGAACTCATCCAGGCTGGTGTGCAGGTTGAATTCGAAACCGCTGATCTCGCCCTGCGGCAGGTTGATGTAGGTTTCGATCTCGGAAACGCCCGGAACCAGGCTGTTCACGAAAGCCGGGTATTCAGCCGGATCGTCCGTGGAGAACTCACCGATGACGTTTTCCAGATCCTTGTAGAAGTATCCGAGGGATACGACGCTGTCATTGTTCGGATACCATTCGATGGCGGCGTCGAAGTTCTGGGCTTCCAGGCGTTCCAGGGACGGGTTGCCCAGCTCAGCTTCATTGTCGTCATTGATGAAGATACGCGGTGCGTATTCATTCGGGTTCGGACGCTGGATCGAGGTGTAATAACCCGCACGCAGGATCACGTTCTCAGACGCTTCGTAGCGCGCCAGAACGCTCGGCAACACGTCGGTGTAGTCATCAGACGCGGTGACCGGCTCGATATTGCCAGAGTCTTCGTCCAGCTGATAACCGAAGGTGGAGACATCGGTCTGCTCGACGCGGACACCACCGGTGATGCGCAGGTTCTCGATATCCCAGGAACCCATGACGTATCCGGCGAACACGTCTTCTTCCATGTTGTAGTCAGCAACCTGGCTTTCGATCGTGCTGTCGCCAGCATCCAGGACCAACTGGTTCTGGTTGGCGAAGAAGAAGTCACGGATGGTGAACGGATTGCCCGTCACGCCGATATCGGCCAGGCCGTAATCAACGGTGCGCGGGAAATCAGCCAGGGTCAGGTCGAAGACGTCATTATCGTCTTCCCAGACTTCCAGGTCGCCATCATATTTCTTGTCGCGATTGCGGAAGCGCAGACCAGCCTGCACATAGCCCGGAACGCCAAACCAGTTGTTGTCACGGCGAACATTGATCTGACCGGCCCATTCGCGGTCGATGGAAATGCCGTTGGTCAGCTCGATCTTGTCGAGGCCATAATTGGACGGATCGTAGAAGGCCTGCTCATCGGTATTGATGCCGAAACGCAGTGCCGGGCGCAGCGGGTTGGCGCCATCAACGCCGAAAATCTCGCTGCTCTCGAAGCCGTTGTCGAACTCGGTGTCGATGCGGTTCGGCTCTTCCTCTTCGGAGTAGACATAGGACAGACCGAAATCGATCGTCGTATCGCCCATGAAGTATTCGCCGCCGAAATCAGTCGCATAGATGGACTGGGTTTCCAGTCGGTCCTTGATGTCGCGGTCGATACCGAAATCGGTGGCTTCGAACACGGCCAGCGTGCCGGACGACAGGTCATCGCGGAAATCGCCGTCCTCGTACTTCACTTCCATGCGCGAGCGATATTCCTGGTCGGAAAACTCCGACGCGGTCGTGCGCAGGTGAAGGTTGAGGTTTTCGGACGCGCGGAAATCGAAGTTCAGGTTCGCGGTCGTACGCTCACGCGTCACTTCGTAATTGCGAAGCTCCAGCTCGTTCGGGAAGTAGATGCCGTCTTCCTCGTCCCACTCGCCATCGACTTCCATGTTCTCGGAGCCGAATACGCGTTCCTGGTAGGACAATGAAGCCGCAACGCCGAGGCGGCCATCCATGAAGTTGTCGGCATAGTTGGCAGATGCGCGCATGCCGAACTCGTCTTCCAGCGAGGAGAACAGGCCGGCGACACGGCCGCGCAGGCGCATGCCGTCAACGTTCAGGCCGCTATCGGTCTCGATCTCGACCATGCCGCCAATGCCGTCTGCGTCCATGTTCGGCAGCAGGGACTTGTGGATGACGACGCTGGACAGCGCATCGGCATCGATGACGTCCAGGCCGACCTGGCGGTCTTCCGCTTCCGGAGAGGTCAGGCGTACGCCGTTGACGGAAACCGATACAAGGTTCGGAGATGCACCACGGATCGAGACGAAGCGGCCTTCACCCTGGTCGTTGAGGACGTTGACACCAACCGCGCGGCGCGCGGCCTCGGCAACGTTCTCGTCCGGGAACTGGCCGATGGCGTCGGAAGAGAGAACCGTGATCACACCGTCATTGGAACGCTGACGGGACAGGGCAGAGTTGATCGCACCACGCTGGCCGATGACCAGGATGTTTTCGCGAACCGAGACATCGTCACCCAGTGCGATGTTCTGGGTCGCCACGGCGCTGTCCGTCGGGATGGATACGGTGATGTCGCGGGTGTCGGCTCCGACATAGGAGACGCGCAGCGTGTACTGGCCGGCCGGCAGGCCAGCGATGCGGAATTCGCCATCACGACCAGCCGTAACGGTCTGGCCGGTTTCGACCACGCGAATGGTGGCGCCGTTCAGACCAACCGTTTCAGATGCGTCGGTCACACGACCGGATACGCCGCCCGCGAGAGCGGAAGCAGCAGTGGCAAGCGCCAGCACGGATGCCGTGCCAAGCATGGAGAGCGATTTTCTCATTGGGACCCCCAAAATCGGAAAACAATGACCGCACCCGAGGTGGGCGAAGTTGGGGCTCTATTGATCCCGTCGCGTGACACGCTGATGGCATTTGCGTCTCGTTTAGGTGACGGGATTGTATCAATTTCGTGACGCGGCAAAGTTGCATCAACTCGTCATAAAACTGTCGCCATATCAGACGTTCAAATCCTCGGTGTCCAATGCTATCGCGGACCCAGACAGGAGGAATGTCATGCGTCTGTTACCGATTTTGGGACTGGGTTTTCTGGCCGCTTGTGGTGGCGAACCCGCGGTGGAAATTACGGCGGTTCGCGAAACCGTCGCCGTGGCCTCCAGCGGTGATGCCGCCGATGATCCGACCATCTGGCTGGCGCCGGAAGCACAGGACAGCCTTATTCTGGGCACCGACAAACAGGCCGGACTGTACGCCTATAATCTCGATGGCACGATCGCCCAGCACATTCCGGCGGGGCGCGTGAACAATGTCGATCTGCGTTATGATTTCGCATTGCCCGGACCGCGCCGGGATATCGCCGTGGCATCGGACCGGACGCATATTGGCCTGGCGGTTTTCCTCATCGACCCGGAGACGCGCGCGATCGAAGCCTGGCCGACTATCCCGGTTTCAGATGTCGTCGACCCGTACGGGGCGTGTCTCTACGCCAGTCCGACGGGTGCGCTGTACGCCTTCCTGACGGACAAGGACCCGGGCACGGTCGTCCAGCTTCTGCTGCGCTATGACGGCGAGGGTGTGATCTCCGGCACCGAGGTCCGTCGTTTCGCCACGGGCTCGACGACAGAAGGCTGTGTCGCCGATGATCGCACGCGCATGCTCTATATCGCCGAAGAGAATGTCGCGGTTTGGCAAATTGGCGCGGAGCCGGATGCCGGGACAGAGCTGCGCCATTTCGCGGATGTCGACGGCCGTTTTCTCGTCGCCGATGCCGAGGGTGTGGCCATCATTCCCGAGGGTGAAACCGGGGGCTGGCTGATGGTCTCCAGCCAGGGCGACAGTCGCTATGTGACCTATGATCTGGAAACCGGTGAACCCGCGCTGCGTTTCGCTGTCGTGGATGGTGAGGTCGACGGCACGTCACACACCGATGGACTGGATGTCTTTCCGCATGCGTTGGGCCCGGACTTTCCGGAAGGTGTGTTTGTGGTCCAGGATGACGAGGAAGACGCGGGTGGCCAGAATTTCAAGGTCATGGACCTCCGCGACATCCGGGCGGCCCTGATGGCTCAACGCTCGGCCGAGTAGAGAATCTCGTTTCAGCGAGCCCGCTGGACAATCCGCTAAAAGAAAACCCCGGGAGAGCGATCTCCCGGGGTTTGTCTTCGGTATCCGGCAGCGCTTACAGCGCCTCGGCCAGTTCCGGCAGGGCGGAGAAGAGATCTGCGACCAGGCCGTAATCAGCGACCTGGAAGATCGGGGCTTCCTCGTCCTTGTTGATGGCCACGATGACCTTGGAGTCCTTCATGCCGGCCAGGTGCTGGATGGCACCGGAAATACCAACGGCAATGTAGAGCTCCGGAGCGACGACCTTGCCGGTCTGGCCAACCTGGTAATCGTTGGGAACGAAGCCCGCATCGACAGCAGCGCGCGAGGCGCCAACTGCTGCGCCGAGCTTGTCGGCAATGGTGTCGAGCAGGTGGAAGTTCTCACCGGATTGCATGCCGCGACCACCAGAGATGACGATCTTGGCAGACGTCAGTTCCGGACGATCGGACTTGGACAGTTCTTCCGAGACAAACTCGGATTTGAACGGGCCGGAGGCTGCGCCGATATCGTCCATCTCTGCAGCGCCACCATCACCGACCTTCTCGAAAGTCGTCGGACGAACCGTGATCACCTTCTTGGCGTCAGAGGACTTCACCGTCATCATTGCATTGCCGGCATAAACCGGGCGCACGAAAGTATCCGGCGCTTCAACGGCGGTGATGTCGGAAATCTGCATGACGTCGAGCTTGGCAGCGACGCGGGGCATGAAATTCTTGCCCGTCGTGGTCGCAGCGGCGAGGACGGCATCGTATTCGTCCATCAGCGGCGTGACGAGCGCTTCTAGGGCTTCTGCGGTCGGCTTGGCAAAACCATCGGCTTCCGCGTGCAGGACCTTGGCAACGCCGTCCAGCTTGGCAGCAGCGTCGGCGACTGCCTGGGCACCGGAACCAGCCACGAGAACATGCACATCGCCGCCGAGGCCCTTGGCCGCGGTGACAACGGCGCGCGTGGCGTCGTTCAGGGCAGCGTTATCGTGTTCGGCAATAACAAGAACAGCCATTAGATAACCCCCGCTTCGTCTTTGAGTTTCGCGACCAGCTCGGCCACGCTTTCAACCTTGATGCCGGCTTCGCGCTTCGGCGGCTCGGTCACCTTGAGGACTTCCAGGCGCGGAGCAGTGTCGACGCCGTAATCGGCCGGAGCCTTGGTGTCGATCGGCTTGCGCTTGGCTTTCATGATGTTCGGCAGGGACGCGTAGCGCGGCTCGTTCAGGCGCAGGTCCGTGGTGATCACGGCCGGCAGCTGGAGGGCGACGGTCTGCAGGCCACCATCAACTTCGCGGGTAACATTGGCCTTGCCGTCCGCGATGGCGACTTCCGAGGCGAACGTGCCTTGCGGCCAGTCCAGCAGCGCCGCCAGCATCTGGCCGGTCTGGTTGCTGTCATCATCGATCGCTTGCTTGCCGAGCAGGACGATGTCCGGATTTTCCTCGCCGACGATGGCTTTGAGAATCTTGGCCACGGCCAGCGGCTCGACGGTGTCATCGGTCTGGACCAGAATGCCGCGATCAGCGCCCATGGCGAGCGCGGTGCGGATGATTTCCTGGGCCTGGGCCGGTCCAATGGACACGGCGACGATTTCGGTGGCGACGCCCTTTTCCTTCAGGCGGATCGCTTCTTCTACAGCGATCTCACAGAAAGGGTTCATGGACATCTTTACATTCGCGAGGTCGACGCCCGTCTGATCGGGCTTGACGCGGACCTTCACGTTGTAATCGACGACCCGTTTGACGGGGACGAGAATCTTCATGCTGGGGCTCCGGCTGGCCGCGCGCGAAAGGTCGCGCGCCTTCAAGAATAGGGGGCGAAACTGCCTTTGCCAGTGGGCGAAGTCAATGCTCGCTATCTTTTACGTTGACGTAAACTGCACCCCTTGTCGTCCAGGTGCGTCGGCAGAAGCAGAAAGCCACACAATTTCTGTGAGTTGAGCGGACATGAAACAAGGCGCGCCAAATCGACGCGCCTTGCTCTCTTTTCAGGTCTGGCGGTTAACGCGCTTACTCGGTCGCTTCAAGCTCGGTGGAGATGAAGATCTCGATTTCGTCAGAAATATAGGGCACGGCAAAGCCCATATCCCAGGTCGAGCGCATCAAGCTGCCCGTCGCGGTGAAGCCATGCTTGGTCCGTCCGTCGCGGGTCTCGCCGGATCCGTTCATGACGACATCGAGGGAGACGGGGTGGGTCTGGCCATTCATGGTCAGCTCACCGGTCATCGTACCGGTCTGGTTGTCTTCACTGTCGAAACCGGTGGCGACAAAGTGCACAGTCGGATTGACCTCGACCTCGAAGAAGTCACCGCTGCTCAGATGGCCGATGAAACGGTCCTGGTTTGCGCCGGCCCACATGCCGTCAGCCAGCGTGAAGGTGACATCGATGGCCGAATTGGACGGGTCGTCGAGATCCAGCATCAGCGTGCCGTCATAATTGGTCAGCTCCAGCGACATGGTCGACATGCCCTGGTGCAGCCAGGAGGCGCGAACCACCGTGTGGCTCTTGTCGAATTCGTATTCAACCGGGGCTGCGAGCGCCGGTGCGGTGAAAGCCGTAAGGGCGGCAGCTGCGAACAGCAGGAAGCGGGTCATAGGGTCACTCCAGTGTAAAAGACTGATCGACAAGATAGTTGTCTTTGCGTCCAGATCGAGAGGGCCGGGGGCAAGGCAGTCTTTCCGTGGCGGAAAAGGTCAGCGCCGCTGGCCGCCCGGCACCCAGAGCACATCCGCCTTGCCGTTTTCGTTGGCGGTGCGGGCCATGACGAACAGCAGGTCGGACAGCCGGTTCAGATAGCGCAGGACCTCGCTGTTCACCTCGGCTCCGCTTGCCAGCAGGGCCGACACCTTGCGTTCGGCGCGGCGGCAGACGGTCCGGGCGAGATGAAGACGGGCGGAAGCCTCGCTGCCGGCGGGCAGGATGAAGGAGTTCAGCGGCTCGAGATCGGCATTGAGGCGATCAATATGGGTTTCAAGCGCGTCGACTTGGTCCGCCTTGACCCGCAACGGCTCCCACTCGCGAGGTTGATCGCTTTCAGGAACGCAAAGGTCCGCACCCACATCGAAGAGGTCGTTCTGGATGGTAGAGAGGACCCGGTCCAGAGTGTGAGCCGTGCCCAGTGCGCTACGCGCCAGTCCGATAGCGGAATTCGCCTCGTCCACATCCCCGTAGGCATCGACCCGTAGATCGTGTTTGTCTGTCTCGGACATGTCGCCCAGACGGGTCCGCCCGGCATCGCCGGAACGGGTGTAAATTTTTGTCAGCCGTACCATGCTGCTTCTCTAGCGTGATCTGCGGTCGAGGGCGAGAGGTGCTGTGAAGACGGAGACGAGAATGCGAAATTTCCTGGCCGGTTTGGTTTTCATGGTCGGTGCCAGCAGTGCCCAGGGGCAGTCCGGGGAACTGGCTGATCTCGCGGCGCAAACGTTGGACGCCAGCGGAGCCCCAGCGGTTGGAGTGATGCGTCTGGAAGGTGGCGAGCCCGCCATTGGTGTTGCCGGCTTTCGGGCCTTCCGCGGAGATGCCCCTGTCAGCGAGGACGATCTCTGGCACATGGGCTCGAATACGAAGGCTATGACTGCAGTGCTTGTTGCCCGCCTTGTGGAACAGGGTGTTGTGCGCTGGGAGGATACGGTGACGGGGTATCTTGGGCCTCATATCGAAGATATCGATCCGTCCTATGCAAACGTGACCTTCCTGCACCTGCTTAGCCACCGCTCCGGATTACGCGCGAATGTGAACAATGTCGACATGATCCGCTTTGGGGTGCGAGGGGCCTCGGACGAGCCGATTACAGAACAACGCCTGGACTATGCGCGGCGCGTGCTGACCGAGACACCGCAAGTGAGTATCGAAGACGAGTTTCTCTACTCCAATGCCGGTTATGTGGTTGTTGGTGCGATGTTGGAGGCCGCGACGGGCGAGAGCTGGGAAGCGTTGATGCGTCGCGAAGTGTTCTTGCCTCTGGGGCTGGAAAGCGCGGGCTTCGGAGCGCCCGGGTCCAGCGAGGCTGTGGATCAGCCGCGCGGGCATCGCGGCGGCATGTTTGGTGGATTGACAGCGGTCGAGCCGGGTCCCGCTGCCGACAATCCCCCCGTCCTGGGACCCGCGGGCACGGTGCATCTGAGCCTGGGAGACCTGGCGGTTTATCTGGATGTCGTCATGGCGGGCATGCGGGGCGAGGAGACCGATTTTCTGTCTGCCGAGAGCTGGCAGCTCATCGCGACTCCGCCCTATGGCGGCGATTATGCCTTGGGATGGGGCGTGCAGGGTGATCAACGCTTGCACGCCGGATCAAACACGATGTGGTTCGTACAAATCGTTATCGAGCCGGAGACCGACAGCGCGGCTGTCGTGGCCTTCAATGATGGCCGGATCAACCGCCTGCAGCCGGCGATGGTCGAGGCGGTCCAGGCTTTGCTGGACTGAGTTAGCCGCCGAACTGCTGTTTGACGAAATAGATCGCCACAATCAGCAAGATCGCTGTGAACTGCAGGACCACGCGCAAGCGCATGAGCTTGTTCGAGCGGGAGCGGGACTTCTCGTCACTCTTGTAGAGATTGACGATGCCGAAGACGAGGACTGCAACAACTGCGGCCATCGCGACGTAAAGCAGAATATTCAGAAAACCGACCATGCGGGGGATATAGACAGCAGTGCCGGGCACGTCCATGCGACGTTTGCGCCTTGTGGCAGTGATCACGGCCAACCCGATGTCGGCCTGCGCGAAGGACGGTCTCGCCCGGCGTCAGCTTCGCCAGCGCAGCGTCGCGGGCTTTACCGGGTTTTGGAACGTCTCGCCGCTCTCGCGATGTTTGGTCCAGGCACGCTTGAGGGCGAAATACCATTTTGCCTGCACGTCACTGTCGTGGATCAGCATCAGTTTCGGGTCATAGGCCAGACCAACCTGCTGGGCATTCACGGCGTCGCGGTCCTGTCCCACGAACGTCTCGATACCCTTCCGCAAGAGCCCCTTGGGCACGATGTTCAGCAACGGATGGTTCCAGTAGACCACAATGGTGATGGCCGTGGAGTTCTCATTGGTCGGCGTGACCGCCGTGAAGCCGGTGAAATGCTTGCCGTCAGCCTTGACGTACTCCGTGCGCAGGCCGGGCAACTGGAACCGGATTTCGGTCGATCGGTCCTTGCCTAGGAACTTGTAGAGGAAGGAATTCGAGGACGGTGTGTGCGGCAGCATGGAAAAGCCCCGTTCAACCGGTCCAAACTCTTTTTCCTTTTCTTTCACCGACTTGGCTGTGCGCCACCACCATTGGCGATGGATGTAGGGAATGTGTGCCGGGTCCATCAGGCCGATCACGGCGTGATCAACATGACAATTGAAGATGTCCCGCACGATCATCCGGGGCTGGGCACCTTCGGGCAGATCCAGCACGGGCGGATCGATGACCGGTTCAGCGTCGTCGTCCTCGGCATAGTAGATCCAGATCAGGCCCTGGTCTTCGTGCACGGGGAAGGCGCGGGTCTTGATCTTGGAGAGGTTCATCGCCTCGGCCTGGTCGCCGGTCAGAGACGGGATGGCCGCGCATGATCCGTCGGTCCGGAAGCGCCAGCCATGATAGGGGCATTCGACCTGGGTCTCGCCGTCATGGTTCTGGACTTCGCCCTCCGACAACAGGATGCCCCGGTGAGGGCAGATATCCTTGAGTGCGTAAGCGCGTCCCTGATGGTCGCGGCCAAACAGGATGGGCTGGCCGAGCAGCTCGCGGTGGAGGTGCTGACCGGGTTTGAGCTCGCTCGAAAGGGCTCCGAAATACCAAAGGTCTCGCAAGAACATGGCTCAACTCTTTAGCAGATGCGTTGGGTTTGCCTAGGTCCCAATCCATGTGGCAAATCGCCGACCGGGCCTCACCGTCTTGTCACATGACAGCGCGCTGAAAATTGCTACACTGGGACTGTTGGGGGGCGCTGCAAGGGCGCCTGAATGAAAACTCGTCATCTCCTGTCCGGTCTCCTCTGCGTCGCCATGGCTGCGGCGTGCACGGATTCCCGCGTACCCAGCTTGCCGGAAGATCGTTTGCCCACGGGCGCCCTCGATGCATTGCAGCGGCATGTTCGAAATATTGGTGGCTCTGACCTCAACTGCGAGCGTCAGGTGCTCGCCGAAGCTCCCCGCGTCGAGCAGGATATCAATGCAGATGGGCGCCCGGATTTCGCCATAGACACCCGCAACCTGCGCTGCACCTCACGCGAGGGGAATGTTCCAGACGCCTATTTCTGTGGAATTTACGTGTGCGGCTTCCCGCTGCTGGTGTCCCATGAAACCGGCTGGGAGCTGGTTCAGTTGATGGCCGGCAACGAGATCGAGGCGTTTCACTACTACCGCGAGCCGCGTTATCGCGTGCGCCAGGTCAATCTGTCCGACCCCTCCCGACGTACCGTCCTGGTGAGAGAATACGCCTGGCGCGAAGCTCGATTGCAGCAGGTTATGGAACGCGTGGAAGAACCTCAGAGACTGGCGGGACGCTAGCGCCGCAGCTGGTCGATAATATCCTCTGCAGGACTGCCCCTCTCGCGCATGGACTTCAGTGTGGCCGCCCGGTCGCGTTTGGCAAAGCGCTTGCCGTTTTCATCCACCAGCAAGCGATGGTGCTGATAAACCGGTACAGGCAGGCCCAGCAGGGTCTGCAACAGTACATGCAGCGGGGTCATGTCCTTCAGGTCCTCACCTCGGATCACATGGGTGATGCCCTGCAACGCGTCATCGTGGACGACGGCGATGTGATAGCTGGTGCCGACATCCTTGCGCGCCAGGACAACATCTCCCAGCGGACGTGGATCGGCAGTCTGTTCGCCGTGATCAAGGTCGTGGAACACCATGCGATCGAACCGGTCTCCCAGATGGTCACGGCAGCGATCCAGCGACAGGCGCCAGGCAAAGGCCTCGCCATTTTCGACACGCTCTGCTTCCTCGTCCTCGCTGACAGGCTCGTCCGGTCCTCGATAGACATCGCCGATGCCGTGCGGGGCGCGGGCGATTTCTTCCAGGATTTCCTTGCGGGTCTTGAAACAGCGATAAACGAGGTCTTTCTGGCGCAGGGTTTCCAGCACGCGGGAATAGTCGGAGAAATGGTCGCTCTGGCGACGCACGGGCAGCGGCCAGCCCAGTCCCAGCCAGATCAGATCGTCGAAAATCGACTGCTCGAACTCACGTTTGCAGCGCGTCGTGTCGATATCCTCGATACGCAGGATGAACGCGCCGCCGGCGTCCTGCGCCGCCCGCCATGCGGTCCACGCCGAGAAGGCATGGCCCAGATGCAGGTGTCCGGACGGAGAGGGCGCGAAGCGCGTGCGGAAAGTCATGCTTTCTCAAAACGCCGCTTCGGCGGGTGGGGTCAAGTCGGTGCAGGACTGCTGCGCCGGGGGCGTTGACTTCTCACACGCCGAAAGGTCCTCTCCCGGCCTAGCCTGAAGGAGTTCTCCATGCCGACAGCGATTGATGGACCGCGCCTGGCGCCACGTGATGGCCAACCGCCGCGCAAGCTGGTCATCCTGTTGCACGGCTATGGTTCCAATGGCGATGACCTGATCGGTCTCGCCCAGCACTGGGCGCCGCACCTGCCGCATGTGCAATGGGTCTCGCCCAACGCACCGGATCCGGTGCCAGGGGCGCCGAATGGCTATCAGTGGTTCCCCATCTCCCAGCTTGATCCGGAGCGTATCCAGCGTGGCGCCGAAGAGGCTGCTCCGACCGTGGACGCCTTCATCGAACAGGAGTTGGCGCGATACCGCCTCCAGCCTCAGGACCTCGTGGTGTGCGGTTTTTCCCAGGGCTGCATGCTCTCGTTGCATACCGGTCTGCGCCGCGAACAGAAGATCGGTGGTATTCTCGGTTTCTCCGGTGCCCTGCCGGGCGGGGAGAAGCTGAAAGACGAAATGAGGACCAAGCCGCCGATCATGTTGGTGCATGGGGATCGCGACGACGTTCTGCCGCTGCCCTTCATGCTGGATGCGGCGCAGGCGATCTGTGCAGCCGGGCATGGAGCGGAGTTCCATATCTCCCAAGGCGTGCCACACTCGATCGGTCCGGACGGGCTGGATCTGGGACTGGATTTCATCAAATCCGTCTTCGCCGGGCGTTACATCTAGGCCACACCGAATCGCCGACATTAAAGATTCTCGGGACAGTCATGTGACTGTCACGCGAACACCTGTAGTCCTGTTGAGAGCTTGGGTGTGGTATGATTCCTTTCTGGATTGACCAACAGCCCCAACAGGAGGTGCGCCTTCAGGACCCGGGTCCTTCATATGCGCCCCCTCCAAGGCCGCGTTTGTGGCCCTGCCGAGGGAGGTCACCATGCAGGTGCTTAACGCAGCGCCGCAGGGAATGCCCTGTCTCGTTCTGAACGCGGACTATCAACCGCTCAGCTATTACCCGCTCTCGACCTGGCCCTGGCAGGAGGCGATCAAGAACGTCTTCCTGGAACGTGTGGCCGTGGTCTCGCACTATGACGAGGTCGTGCACTCGCCAAGCTTCGAGATGCATGTGCCGTCGGTTGTGGCCTTGCGCGATTACATCAAGCAGGACCGGGCTCCGGCCTTTACCCGCTACAACATCTGGCTCCGCGATGGATTCCGCTGTGGCTATTGCGGCAAGCAGGGCGTGGAACACCTGACTTTTGACCATGTCATCCCGCGTCGCCAGGGCGGCAGGACCAGCTGGGAAAACATCGTTGCGGCCTGTGGTCCGTGCAATCTGAAAAAGGGTGGCCGCACGCCGCGCGAGGCCGGCATGCCGCTGGCGCGACCGCCGCAGCGCCCCAACATGCACGAGCTGCAGGCGCAGGGCCGCAAATTCCCGCCGAAATTCCTGCATGAGAGCTGGATGGATTATCTCTACTGGGATGTGGAGCTGGAGCGCTAAGGCGGTGCCCTAGCGGTTTACCTATGAAATCAATTGCACTTTTCAGGCGCTGTAGGAAAACTTGCATCCAAAGGTCGAGAGGGTGGCATGCAGGCTGATACAGAAGAACAGATCGTCAGGGTTCGACCATTGATGCGCGGGTGTGCGGCCGGATTGTTGTTCACGGCGATGATGTCGGTTCCGATATCGGCAAACCTGATGGCCGGGCGGACGGTCGACGCTGCCTTGCTGACATGGATAACGCCGTTTGCCGTTGGCGCAGCGCTGCTGCCGCTTCACCTTCGTGTCGGCAAACTGGTGTTGTGGTCAGCGCTCTATGTGACCGCCGGGGCGGCCCTTATCGGTATTTGTCTCATGTTGGGTCTGGTCTCGTTTTCCGGATTCACACGGTCTTTCGCGGACACAGGGGCCGACTTGGAGCAGCAATTCGGCACGGTCATCTATGTTGTCGGTGTGTTTGTGGCGCTTCCAAGTATCGGCGTGAAAGCACGTCGGCTTGGCTTCGATTGGTCGTGGTCCTGACCTCGACGCTTCTGCTGGCCTTCGATCACGGCTGAGACGGACCGCTTGACCTTGGCGTCGGCATGTCGCCCCATGGCGCGGGGAGGGCTGGAATGTTCCGAATTATCCGATGGTTGTGTTTCCCGATCGCGCGGTCGCTCGGCTGGTGGCCCATCGCGGTCTACTACGCGCTGGTCATTCCGTTGATTGTTGTACGCCGGATTGTCTATCCACTGCCGCTGGAGGCGGTAGAGCAGATGCCCGAATGGCTCTTCCCGGCGATCTACGCCTTCGTTCTTGTTGGTTTCCCCCTGCTGGTCTGGTTGCGAAACCGCGAATGGTACCGCGTGCAGGAAAGATCATGAGCGTCAGCAGGATCTCCATCGAAACCCGCGGCCAGGGCCTTTACGAGTTTACGGATCAGGCCGAATTGCTCGTACGCGATGCAAATTGCGATGAGGGGTTGGTGACCTTGTTCGTGCGGCACACATCCTGTTCCCTGACCATCCAGGAGAATGCCGACCCGGACGTCCGCCGTGACCTCGACGAGTTTTTCCGGCGCCTTGTCCCGCCGGGCAGTGATCCTTCGATGCGCTGGCTTCGGCACACGATGGAAGGGCCAGACGATATGCCCGCGCATATCAAGGCCGCCCTGAACCAGACCTCGATAGGTATTCCGGTAATTGCCGGGCGGATGGGGCTGGGGACCTGGCAGGGCCTGTACCTGTTCGAGCATCGCGATCAGCCGCATCGCCGCGAAATCCTTATGCACCTGACGAACTAGGGTTCGCCAAACGAAAAGGACGGACCGTGGGCGCGGTCCGTCCTGAGAGCAACGGTATTGGGGCCCCGTGCTCGATCAAGGGATGGGCAGGCGGGGAAGCCTGCCCGGTGTGAGGGTCCCTTGATATCTAGTTCTTGAGCTCCTGCATGCCGCGGCGCACCCGTGTTGGCGCCGGAGTATCCGCCTCACTGGCCTCGGCCGCAGTACGAACAATCGTCAGTTCGGAATCGGCCTCGATCTCCAGATCACCATCGCCTTCGACGTCCTCGGTGCTCGTGGTCACGGCCGGATAAATGTCCCCGTCCCAACGACGGTAGTGCGGAACGATACCTGTCTCGTTATCATCGGCATCGGCAGCAAAGCCAGAGAGCGTTCCTCCGCTCAGCTGAAAGGAATCGCTACTGGCAGTGCCATCACTGTCATTGTCGACCTCTGATGCGCCTCTGCGCGTCGGACGGGCCTGTTTACGACGATTGGGCGCCTCACGCGCTTCCTCGCGGGCATAAGTCCACTCGACCTCGGTATAGCCGAGCGTTACCTCTTCGGTCGGCAAGGGCTCACCGGCTGACGCGCTGGAAGAGCCGCTGGCGGAGTTGATAACGCGACTCCATTCGGCACTTGCCTGGTTCGCTTCGGGGTGGGAGGGCTCCAACCCGTCCAGCGTTGAAATATGGGGAACAATTCCCTCGTCTGCTTGATCCGCAGACGTATCGCTGACGCCTTGTACCGCCGGCAGGATCAACACGGAGGGCGAGACCGCATGGCCGTCGCCGTCCGCATCAACGGTCAACCCCTCATCAACAGAACGGGTCGTCGGTCGCTGGCGAGCGCGCCGGTCCTGCACCATTTTTGAGCGGTTCGGACGGCGCACCGAACGACGTGTCTCACTGCGAGCCGTGTTGCTGGCATCGATCTCATCAGGCTCCAGCCCCTCATCACGGGCTGTGTTCAGAACGTCGATTTCATCCGGTTCGACGCCTGGAGCTGCGTTCTGGGATTCGCCGTCAACGCCTTCGATTTTCACAAAAACGGCGGCGTTCGCCGGTTCCGGATCCTGATCATTGTTTGCGGTGAGCACGTCGTGCAGGAGCGGCGTGGAGCGATCCACGGAGCGCTGGGCCTCGGCCGGCAAGCTGGTGGCGCTGGCAAACAGAATACCAATGACCGCCGTCGTGTAGAGTTTGTTTTTCATGTCCCCTGGTCTCCTTGAGCGCGCCGGTCCCTCAGCAGCGCTATTGACGTTCATGGTTCTGAACGAAGTCGAGAAATGCGAGGAGGTGCAATGACGTACGCCAACGCACACAGGGGTTGCACTGCGGTTGCATCTGGTTGCATCAGAGTTGCACGATCCGGGAGCGCTCAGTATTAAGTCGCCATGAAATTGGATTCTTTTTCCGACAAGCTCGCCCTGGTCTTGAAGACCCTGGTGATGAGCCGAACTGGACTTGCTGCAGCGATCAATGTCGACAAATCCCTCGTCGGCCGCTGGGTGGCTGGCACTGTCAGCCCGTCCGAGCACAATCTAGCCAACCTGACCCGCTACATTGCCACCCAGATTGACGGGTTTACCCTGCTGGACTGGGAACGCGACCTGATCGGTTTCGGCGAGAAGCTTGGCATTTCCGACAATGCCAAGGCCGAGATTGCCGGTGCCGGGCTGATACCTGATGCGATCTTCGAGGAAGGCTTGCGGGGCGCCAGGGTCAGAGGTGCGGCCTATGAAGGCTTCTGGCGAACCATTCGCGCCTCGAGCGATCTCCCGGGGCGCTATCTCAGGGACATCACCATGATCCGCCGCCGGCCCGACGGGCTGATCGGCTGGACGACAGGCATTGAGGGCGAGCGGTATGGTGGCTGGGCGCTGCTGCTCGGACACCAGTTCTTCTCGGTGGGATGGGATGAACAGCACGGCACCATGATGTTTGCCATTTTCAACGGCGTCGCGCGCCAGCGTGCGGAAATGCTGGACGGGCTGTCGGTCGCCACTCTGCGCGATGCCGGTAGCTCTCCGGCCTGTTCGGCTTGCGTCATGGAACGGGTCGGTGACCTGTCCGGTGACCCGGCGGCAGACGATGAATATTTCGCGGACGAGGTCGAGGCACTCGACCCGCTGGTGCCACCGGAAGAGGTACCCGAGAAGATCCGCGAACATCTCGCCCGGAGCGTCACCGATGACGCGCCCGGGTTGATGCGGATGTTCTTCGCGACCTCGATGGCGCGTGGGCCGTTGCTGGAAGCCTAGTCGACCCCGTCGAGCAGACGCTCATAGCTGTCGACCAGGGCCAGATAGGGCGGAACATTGGTGTTCTGGATTCCCGAGCCCGTGTCCACGGCCATCTTGATTTCAAAATGCAGGTGAATGGTCGTCGGCGTTCCGTTGAACTCGTTAGAGACAAAGCCGAGGCGCTGACCGCGCGTGACCCGGTCGCCCGGGGACACTTGCAGGCTGCTCGCTTCGAGGTGGAGGTAGGTGTAGCGCACGCCATCATCCGTGGTCAGCCGGACTGAATAGGATCCGATGGACGTAATGGCTCCCTCATCGGCTGCGACTGCCCAGTGGGTCGCGTCCTGGCAGGTTGCTGGACGGATATCCTGGCCCTGGTGGCCGGTACCGCTCGGGCACATCGGCGTTGAATAGCCGCGCGTCTCGCAAAAATTATCCCGCCAGGCATAGGCGTAATTGTTGTCATTGCACTGACCACCCGCCGGGCCGAGGTATCCGCCATAGCCGTAAACCTGGCTGTTGGCATAGGCCTGGGCTGCTTCCATCGGGAAGCGCATGCCCGGGGCGTAATTCACCTGGGTCGTCTGGCCGGTACCGGAATCTGGCGCCAGATCTCCCGGCGGCATGTAGGCGAATTCCTCGCCGGCATCATCAAGCGGAACACTTGGTTCAGGCTCGGGTTCAGGCTCGGGTTCAGGTTCGGGCGCAGGTTCCGGATCGGGCTCCGGAGCCGGCTCCGGGGCTGGATCCTCAGCGACCGGTGGATCGGCCGGTTCGGCCCCGTCCTCAAGCGGCGGCCACCAGATCATGGCGGCAATCCCTGCGGTTGCGATAATTGCGGCCAGTGAAACTTCGACGGAACGAGACATGATTATTCTCCTTCCCCAGGTGAGCCGGCGACAATGCCGATATTCTCGACCAACTGGCGGCCGTATTCGAGTTCGGAACAGCGGTCGTCGGCAAGCGGGAACTCGCACTCGATCGTGATCGAATAGGCGGCACCGTAGCGGTTGAAATTGACCTCAACGCCGTACTCGGTTTGTGTGATCTGGTAACCGTCCGGGCCCTGTGCACGCAGCCGGCGCAAGGTGACCGGATCCGGCGCTTCGGTGTGTGCGAGACGGGTGCCGAAGACCTCGATCAGAATACCGGGCGCGTTGATCGACGCGGTATAGAAGTCTTCCTGCGGGAACAGGAAGACGCGCGGTGCGTTGGTGAGCCTCAGCGTTGCGCTCGGCGGCAGCAGGACCGGCAAGCGGGTCCGCGCAATCTCTGCCGCCTCGTTGTTGGAGGGGCGCGGGAAGGTCTGCGGCAAGCGGGCTGCCGTCGTGAAATTATTGTCCGAGAACTGGGCGTTCTGGCGCTGCAGGTCCTCGCGAACCTGGCCCCAGTCGATGGGCATGACCCGCGGCCGGTTCGGGCGGGCCGGCGCAGGCTGAACAAGCGTTGCGACAGCCAGATTGGCCGGGCGCACGCGACTGACCTGCAAGTCCCGGCTCTGCACGTTGGTGATGCGTTCGCGCGCTGTGGTTGGACGTTCCTGGGCTTCAGCCATATCGATGGGCGCAGATGTGGACATCAGCGCCACGGCAAGCATCGAGATTCCAAATTTGAGTTGAGCTGTCATGTCAGCCTCCCCACCCATTTAACGTATACCGTTAATGCATGTTTAGCATGAATGCCGGATGACGGACCGTGAATGCTTGGGTTCATGACGATTTTTACCGGTCGTGCAGGACGGGCGTGTTCGACACGTCAGTGACACAATATTGAAATTGACCGCCGGGCGCGTTATGTGCGGCGCAACAATTGTATTGGAGTTCGCGTCATGCGCCTCACCATGATGAAGACGAAATTGCACCGGGCTGTCGTGACCCAGGCCGACCTGCACTATGAAGGCTCGATCTCCATCGACAAGGACCTGCTCGAGGCGGCTGGCATCCTCAATAACGAACAGGTCGATGTTCTCAACATCACCAATGGCGAGCGTTTCACCACCTATGCCATTGAAGCACCGCGCGGCAGCCGGACCTTCGGTATCAATGGTGCCGCCGCCCGCCTTGCCCAGCCGGGCGACCGCATCATCGTGGTTGCCTATGCGGAAATGGAAGCGGCCGAGGCCGAGGTGTGGACCCCGACCGTCGTTCTGCTGGACGAGCACAACCAGGTTGTGACGCCCTCCAAGGCCGCCTGATCAGTCGATCTAGTCTTGTGTAATGCAGAATGTGGCGCTGACGGTGGCCGTCAGCGACAGTTCGCCTGCCGCGATTGGTGGGGCTGCAGCCATGCGTGAGGCCGTCACCGACATCATGTCGGCTTCATAGCGCATCGGGCGGGGCTGGATGGCGTGGCCTTCATTCATGTGGCGAATGCCGCACAGCTCGAACCCACCGGCGTCGGCATAGAGATTGGCCAGCGACATCAACCGGGCGACAGCATCGCGCCGGGCCTGGTCCATGGCTTCATCGGTGTTTTCGGCCCCGAAGGAGACGCCATTGATATTGTTGGCTCCCGCTTCAGCCATGGCATCGATCACCCTGCCGAGGCGGTCCAGATCCGTGACCTTGGCGCTGACCGTGTTGCGCGCCTCATAGCCGATGATCTCACGCACATAGGTGACCTGATTGGGTCGACGTTCCGAGTAGACCGGCGACACGGAGAGCTGTGAAGTCTGCATGTCGGACCGGTCAATGCCCGCGCGACGCAGAGCCGAAAAAACGCCTTCCATCAATTCCGAATTCTGCGTCAACGCTTCACGCGCTGTATTTCCGCGCGTCACGACACCAGAACTGACCGTGGCGAAGTCAGGCGTGACCTCGGCATTGGCAGAGGCAGACAGGGACAGGGTGGGCTGGAAGGCCGACGCGTCCTGGGCCAGGGCGATGGTGCTGGAAGACATGAGCAGGCTGGCGGCGATAAGAGTACGAAACATGAGCTATCTCTCGGTTGCAGGGGAAAGATGATTTTATCCTAGGTGATCAATCTGCCGCTGTCTCGCGAAGATCGGCCACCGGGTCGCTTCCAGTCCTAGCACCGGCTTCCTGCAACCTGGCTGAACCGATCGGCCATGATCTTGCCGCAAGAAAGGGGCTTGCCTGACCGGGGCTGATCGGGGAGCGTACGTGCCAGACAAAAGGTGGAGCTGATGTCCGACAATCCCTGCCTGGCTTGCCCGATTGATCAGGGTTGTTGCCGAAACCTCGACTGGATGCGGTTGAGCCCGGAAGAATATGAGCGTGTTTACGCTCGGGTGGATGACCGCATGGAAACCCGCCGCGAAGGCCCCTTTCTCCTGGTTCGGGCCAAGGATAAAGGGGCGTGTCCGCATTGGGACGGGCACTGCACGGTCTATGACGAACGCCCGACGGAATGCCGTCTTTATCCGCAGGCGATTGGCAGCGTTTTTGATGGCGCGGACATGGTCCTGTCTGTCCAGGCTGAGACGCCGTGCCCCTGGCGGCGGGCATTGCGTGGCTCCGACGATGCGGCGGCAGCCATGGTGCGCGGACTGGGCCAGACCGTAGCGCGCCAGGGACAGGGCGTGCGTGTCGTGCGAGAGGAGGGTTTCGGCAAGCTGGAAGTATACTTCCGCCGCCTTGCGCGGAAACTTCTCGGATTTGGGCGTTATGCCGACACCCCGTACCGCCCGCTCATCGATCTCCCTCGTCTCTTCGGTCGGTCCCGCTGACTGCACTTGCTGATCCACAAGCGCACACAATGGCTTGGCGGGCCGAATAAAGGGCGATAACCATGACACGCTTACCAAGCGAGCGGGCCTGTAGCTCAATTGGTTAGAGCCGGCGGCTCATAACCGCTTGGTTGGGGGTTCGAGTCCCTCCGGGCCCACCATTCTTTTCAGGCTCCGTTTCGAGCGCGGACCGTACGAAATTGATTGTCGGTGTTGACGCTCAGGGCGCCGTGCCGTGGTGTGTACTGGCAAGTTTGGGGCTGTTTCGGTGGTGTCAGGGCACCGGACTCTGTTCACACAAGGTCCCGTACTGGACAGACTTCCAGTAATCTAGCGCCCATACGGCCATCATGACACGATGATAGGCACCAAGTTCCGAGGTGATCTCGCAGCCCGTTGCCTCGCCGGACAGGGGGGCGTTTGGCTCACTGGAGCCGTTGGGGCCCCATGAGCCATCTTCAAGCTGAGCACTCGCGAGATGATCGAGTGCACGCTCTATAAAGGGGTCAACTTGCTGGGGCCGGGCCATGAGAAGAGCGAGGACTATTTCGCTTACGAGATCCCAGTCTTCCACCGCAAGTACAAGTTCGAGCTGGCCCAGGGCTCGCTCCAACAGCCCGTCGCTCCACGCGATCTGGGTGCCGCCGGCCCAAGACAAATCCCTGTTGCCAAAATCCGTAAGGTAATAAATCCAGTGTGTTGCATCATACAGGGCTGGACGATTGGCGTTTGTAAACAAGGCTTCCGTGTACGCAAGGTGACGGAAGTGTTTCCAGGAGGGAAGGGAAGAGTTGAGTCCATGTCCTTCCATAGCCCATTTGAGTTCGGCGAAACGCATTGGCGACCGCGCTGTGTAGATCGCTTCCGGGCGGTTCATCCATGCCTCGACGACTGTGTCAGGCAAGATCCGTCTGCTTGTCTCGAAGCCGATCGCGCGCCGCATAATGAGGTGCGCAGGGAGGCAGAGCGGGTGTCCGGTCTCCGGGAAGAGGTGCAGCCCGGTTGAGCTGTAGGCGGAAGACAATGCGTTCCGAATGGCCCGGACAAGTCCCGACACTCCCTCGGAAGCATTATTCGCTATGCAGAAGACGGCCAGATCTGCGAGGCAGGTCTGATGGTATTCGCAAGGAGAATGCCTGCAGTCGCGTGGCACAAGCATATCGAGTCGGCATTCCAGCCAACGCGACGCCCGGTCTCGGGGTGGGGACAGAAGCGTCGAGACCGGGCGTCCATCATCGGGCATGGGTCAGTACCTTCTGCCGCGATTATTGTTTAGCGGACGTTGAATGTCCCGCATCGAGTTTGTAACGCCAGCGCGGTCGAGCACGCCGATCTGCTGGGAACTCAGTGCGGAGGCGTTTACACCGCAGCCCACTATGGCGAGCCACGCATCCGGTGGCGTGTTGGGGTTGAGGCCGAGCCGGGTCAGGATTTCGGCGCGGTCTACAGGGGTGCCGCCCGGCATCATTGCTCTGGCCTGGGGATTGATGGCCAGGCTGTCCGCGCTGTTGTTCTGGATGGCCCGCAGCGCGCTTGGATCGATTTGGCGCTGGGGTTGCCGTATTTGAGCTTCCGCACTGCTCCCGAGCGCCGCGGCCCCCGCAGCGACGGATGCGCCCACCATGAAATCTCGCCTTGATTTTTCAGTCATGATTTTCCTCCTTGGCAGTGAACTATTTTTCTGACGGTGCAGATGCGAGTGCATGAGTGATCTGGCGCTCAGAGTGTTCAGAGAGAGCAGCCCTGAAAGTGCGTTCGAAATCATCGCAATAGGCGTTGTAAAGGTCGCCTGTGTTGTACTCCGCGTACTGTGCGCAACCACCTCCGCAAACCAGTGCATAGCGGCATCTCTGGCAGGTTGGCAGGGTTTCAATGCTCCTTGAGAACCAGCGCTCGGTTGCCTTTTCGTCCAGGCTGAGACTCTTGTCCGGCCCGTAGGCGCCTATGCGGCTGCAGGCCTTGCCGACTGACTCCCAGCACGCATAGATGTGCCCGTCCGCGGCCATGATGAAATTCCCGGTATTGGCCGAACAAAATGTGCTTTTGAGGCCGAACCGGGCGTTTTCATTGAATACCGGCCCCATGGCGCGTTCAGCATGGATAGCCGGCGCGCTCGTAAAGACATTGTCAAACTCCCGACATCGGTCGTTCAGGGCAGTAACAATATCACCGTGGTCAATCTCGGCATGAACAGTGCCTTCAACGTCCTTGTCGTAGACGGTGTTGGCGTAAATGATCACCTGCGGATGATCGATCCAGCCCCTCAATGCGAAGTCCGAGATGATGGTATCGAAGTGGTGAATGTTTGAAGGGTCGACGTGCACGCGGATCTGGATCTGGGCATCGGTCTGCTCGAGTGCGAGGTCGATATTCGTGACAATCTTGTCAAACGAGCTCTCCTTGCCGATGTAAACCCTGCGCTTGTCATGGATATCCTTGGGGCCATCGATCGAAATCTGGACCTGCTCTATGCCACCGGACCCGATGAGCTCGAGGAACGCTTCCAGGTCGTGTCCATTTGTAATGCAGGCAAAGTGATGCCCTGCGGCCTGACCGCTACGGACGATGTGCGTGACAACATCCAAATTGGCACGATCCAACGGCTCTCCGCCATAGAGCACTATCTGCCCGCCAGGGGGTTGTCCGCGGGTCTTCTTGATTTCTGCAATCGCCGCCAGAGCTGCATCCGCCTGCTCCCGGCTCATCACCACATTCCCCTTGTGGTGGGAAATTTCACCGCTTGTGCTCTTGAGCGCGTTTTGCATCGGGCGCTCGAAGCAATAAGTGCAACGGTAATTGCAGTCGAGATTGGGAACGATCATGAAGGCAGGCTTGGAATGCAGGGCGTCGTGGAGTGCGCCGGCTAAGTTGACCACGTTTTCCTGCTCTTCGGTACGGGACATTTCGACCAGATGCCCGCGGTCATACCATTCTTTCTTGAGTGGAAGCGGCAAGGTTCCAATCACTTCCTCAATAGCCGCTTCATTACGGGGGTGGAGCGCGTTGGCCAGTGGCGCACCGATACGCTCGGAAATGAAATCCATGGAGCCCGAAAGCCCGTTCATCAGAACATAACCGCCGCTCGGGAGACGGGTTGAAAGGATGGTGTAGGAGCTGAGTCTGAACATGGGCGGCACCGACTGTTATTGTGTCTAAACATTGGGTCGTCGGAAAAAGTTCGTTTTCAATATTGAAAATAGAAAAAATTATTTTTATTTGTCTGTAATTGCAAAATGCGAAATATTAATTGCGAAGGGCATCATATTTGTTTGCAATATGCGATTTTGAGCCTGTCAGAGCGTTGTGCTGATCATTAAGCTGGCGACAGCCTTTTCAGCCAGGTTTGCTTCCCGGCGTCACGCGAAGTGTCGCCTGCCTGTTTTCGATCGGCTTGCGTTTCGCGTCTTCCCGCTCGTTATGGTGGCTGCTCGCCCCTCATGGTCTCACACTGTGAAATACAGCTCGCTAACCCCCTCTGGAGTGGGGCGCACCGCTTCGTGCGGCTGAATAGGTTGCTTCTACTTTTGAGATTCGCGACCAGTGATGTTGCCGGGCTAGTCTATAACCTGATCGAAAGGGCAGGCCATCTCCTATACGTCCCGGCGGTCGTGGTTTGTGGCCCGCGATCAACCATTTGAAAAAAATTGTTAAACAAGCGTTTCGGTATACGCGCGACTGCATGAGCCAGCTTGCAGAAAGCTTAACTCCGAACCTGATGTACTACTCTTGGTCGAAGACACTTTCCGCGAACCCAATTGAACAACATCGGTCAATTCGACAGACGATGACCTTGTCAACACATTGATTTATCTGGCGTGTATACCTTCCTCCAGGCTCACCAATTTCTTCGTCAATTAGCGGTCTGTTTCTGGAGCCGGAGTGCCGCTGGCGGCCTTGCGATAGGCCAGGGGCGTGGAGCCGGTTTCCTGTTTGAAGGCACGGTTGAAATTGGATTTGGTGTTGAAGCCCGAGGCCAGCATGATGTCCAGGACGCTTTCGTGGGCATGGTCCTTCGACGTCAGCAAACCGATCGCGTGCTTGACCCTCAATCCATTGACATAGTCGGAGAAATTGCGCTCGGCACAGGCATTGATGGCCTGAGAGACCAGTACCGGATTGGTGCGGATCTGGCGGCCCAGACTTTTCACGGTCAGCCCGGGGCGCAGATAGACCTGGCTGCCCGCCAAATGGTCTTCAATGCGGGTCATCACGGCGCGTAGGGACGGATCTTGTCCGGGCAGCGGGGTGGTGGAAAGCCCCAGCTCGTCTGCGCTCACGCCGTCGAAAAGCATAGGATATTGCAGGCCGTGAAACAGGAACAGGTTCACAAGGCTCGCCAGCCCAACAAAGACGAGCAATTCCGCCGCCTGGCTGGCCTGTATTTGCCCGGACATTGCCAAGCTCGAACTGGCGGCATTGAGGACCAGAATGGCGCACTGGACGCCGAGCAGGCGTTTGAGCCAGGTCAGTTTGAGATGGTCGAAATCCGTTCGCGTATTCTTCAAGGCTGCATGGAAGCGTGTGATCAGGCGCCAGGAGAACAGACCGTAGACGGCTATGCTGGCCAGGATCCCGAAGGCGAACACAAAAATGCTGACCGGCAAGATTTCAAACACCAGAAAGGCCAGGATGGGCGGGCCAGCATGGGCCAGGTCCGCTCGGCGGAAACTTGCATTCTCCAGCGAAAGGCTGCGCGTATAGAGATACATCACCGGGCCGTAACAAAAGCCAAGGGCAATGCCCAGGCTGGCCAGGTTCGGGCCTTGCCAGGATGGGCCGACCAGATTGATCCCCATATGGCTGCTCAGCACAACAAGGAAGAGGCAGAGCACCTGGTTGGCGAATGTGCGATAGCGGCCGCTGAGGGCGAGATACGTCACAAACAGCGCAGATTGCACAATGATGATGATCTGTATGGTGCGGAACACTTCTTCCAAAACCGGCCCCTGGTCCTCACCGATGGGAGATGGATCGTGTGCGGGTCTCGGAAGACCGGATCACGGTCGCAAAAGTTCTAAATCGCGATTCAGGTCGAATGCATCTCGCTGAATATCCTACGAGCATCTCCACGAACAGTTTTAATCCGAAAACGCGTCGGGAGACACATATGAAACGCATCAATCCGGGGCTTGCCGTTGCCTTGCTGACCTTGGCTGCAGCCAGTTCGATCGTTCTGAAATCGCCCAATGAAAGCGCAGACGCGCAGGATGTTGAGACCGGTTTTCGTCCGCTTGTTGCCCAGATGGAGACCCTGCTTCAAACCCATCATTTCAATCGCGACGCGCTGCAGGGCGAACATTATGACAACACCCTGGCCGCCCTCTATGCGCTGGCTGAAACCGCACCGGATCAGGAGGCTTTTCTGAACGGCTTCCGGACGGTCTGGGCCGAGGGGCCGTTCTCGCATGTCAATTTGATGCCGAGCAACAATACCGCTGCGGAGATAAGTGCCTATTTCGATGCGATGAATGTTGGCCCCGACGCCACAGATCTGAGTTTCGTCGACAACATTGCGGTTCTGAGCGTGCACACGATGATGGGCCAGGACACGGTCCGCTTCATCGAAACCGCGTTCGAGGAGATTGTCGCGCACGCGCCTGATGCCTTGATCATCGACCTGCGCCGCAATGAGGGCGGAGCGTTCGCCATGCGTCCGACGGTGTCTGGCGTGATCGAGAACCCGGTGGATGCGGGATATTTCATCTCGCGTCGCTGGACAGACCACAATGAGCATCAGCCAACGCGGGCCGATATTGTCGCCCTGGACCCCTGGACCGGGTGGTCCGTACGGGAATTCTGGGATGCAGTCATCGAAGAGGTGGTCATTCGGGTTCGGTTCCAGCCGTCGGACACGGTTTATCGCGGGCCGGTCTATGTGCTCACGAGCGAGGCCACGGCGAGTGCGGCGGAGATGGCGGTCGAGGCCTTGCAGGCCGCGGGGCGTGTGCAGGTAATCGGCGAGCCCACTGCCGGGCAGATGCTGTCCCAGCGCCCCTTTGATCTGGACGGAGGCTTCCTGCTCTTCCTGCCCATCGCGGACTATTATTCGCTCAACACCGGGCAGATCGAAGGTCATCCGATCCAACCTGATATCCGGGTTGATGCCGACCAGGCGCTTGCACGGGCGATGGAGCTCGCCCGCGAATGAACACGACCCTCGCGTGACCAAGGGGCGGGCAGGCGGCTTGCCCCTCATCGGGGCGGTTGTTTTCCCGGAGCATATTTTAGCCCCTTGCCCCGAGCGGTCTGGAGTTGAAAACATGAGGGTGAGGGATTCGTTTTTGAAGCCGGGAAGGAACCCGCATGCAATTCACCGTAACGCCGGCCGCCGAGGCGCTTCTCGTCGCGTTATCGGGCACGTTTCGATTTGACGATCAAGAGCACTTCAAAGGGGTTCTCAAGGCCATCGACAGTTTTGACGGCAAGGGGGTGACGATAGACCTCGCCGGTACGACCGCCCTGGATTCTGCGGGTGTCGGCATGCTGCTTCTGGCGCATGAACGGGCAAAGAAACAGGGCAAGACGGTGTCCCTGCGCGGGGCGCACGGGCCGGTCCAGCAAGTGCTGGACGTCACCAAGATCGACAAGATCATGACCATTCACCCCTGATGCGCAGGGCGAGCAGTCATTTTTTAAGCATGTTTGCCTAGGTTGCTTCGCGCAATCAGGAGGATGGCGTGTTCTGGACGAAAGTTGACAGGTTTGCGGGCGTAGATCCCAGTCAGGCACCGGAGCTTGCAGAACGGGTTCGTATCGCGGCCGCTTTTACTTTCGTGCTGGCGTGCACGGCCTTCATCAACGCCGCCATTCTGACCTACACCGGTCAGGGACGACCTGGCATGGTGGAGCTCGGCTTGGTCTCGGGCGTGTTGGCCCTGAGTGTCGGTGCCGTGGGCATCCGTTTGCGGCGACCGAATGCGACGATAGCTGCCATCCTGGTCATCACATCATTGGTCTTCCTGGCGACGGCCTGGGGAAACCGGGGTTCGTTCCCGCCGGCAGCGGCGTACGTGCCCGGCATTGTTCTGGGAGCCAATATCGCCTGGGGATGGCGCGCCGCCATCGGAGCCATACTTCCGGTCGGAGTCTTTTATGGGCTGGTCCTGAAATGGGGAGCCGATTTCCGGGGTACCGAATTGCAGTACGATGCCAGCTTCATGCTGCCCTCCCTGGTGATCGCGGCGGCAATGGCTGTTGTCTGGATCGTCTTCTTCGGCTCGTTGATCCGTCAATCCAGCCATGAAAGCGCGGCCGCCTTGCAGCACAAGAATGAAGAATTGACGGTTGCACTGGAACGGGCGGAAGCGGCCAATCGGGCCAAGTCGGAATTCCTCGCCAATATGGGGCATGAAATCCGCACCCCCCTCAATGGAGTACTTGGCATGACACGGGTCATGCTGCATGAGGGCGCCCCGGATGAGGAGGCGCGCAAACGCCTCGAACTGGTCAATCAATCCGGTGAGAACCTGCTCGAACTGCTCAATGATGTGCTCGACCTGTCAGAGATCGAGGTCGGTGGTTTGCGGTTCGAGGACAAGAGCTTTGATCTGTCTGACCTCGTCGAGACGACGGTCGCGCCCTGGAAGGCGCAGGCCGAGCACAAGGGATTGAAGTTTGTCCTGGCGATGGACCGTGTGGAACACCGCGTGCTGATCGGTGATGTTGAGCGTCTTCGCCAGGTCCTCAACAACCTGCTGTCAAACGCGGTGAAGTTTACCCACCGGGGTCAGATCAAGGTGCAGCTCGACCAGCGGGAGCTGAGTGATGAGCGCATCGAGACCTGGATCGATGTCGAGGACAGCGGCATCGGAATCTCCCAGGACAAGCAGGCCCGTATTTTCGTCGCTTTCAGCCAGGTCGATATGTCGACCAAGCGACAATATGGCGGTACCGGTCTGGGGCTTGCGATTTGTGACAAGCTTACGCGTGCCATGGGGGGCAAGATCCACTTGCGGAGTGCACCCGGCCAGGGATCAAGCTTCAAGGTTTCCATTCAGAATGAGCGCGGTGAAGCTGCGGAATTGGCGGCAGGAGAAACGCAGAGCCAGCCCGTGGAGATCCGTGACGATTTCCGCCTGCTGCTTGTGGACGACGTGGTGACCAATCAGCTGGTTCTCAAGGCAATGATCCAGAATACGATCTGCGCCAAGGGGTTGGTCGTGGATCTCGCTTCGAGCGGTCGTGAGGCTATCAACCTGGCAACCATGCGTCCCTATGACATGATCCTGATGGATATCCAGATGCCGCAAATGGATGGCGTAACGGCACTGAAATGCATCCGTGAGGTGCCCGCGTGTGACCCGACTCGCATCGTTGCGGTGACGGCTCTGGCCTCGGACGGTCATGAACAACAGCTACGGGCTGCAGGTTTCACAGACTATCTGGCCAAGCCAGTCGGTATCAATGGTTTGCGCCAGGTCTTCCGCCGCATGGCTGAGGCGGAAGCCGGGACTGCAACGCAAGCGGTCGCTGGCTAGATTTCCGCGACGATGGTCTGAGGGCCTCCGGCCTTGAGCGCGCGAACAAGTGCCGCGTCAAACTCACCCGCTGTCCGCGCAGACTGGGCGGGCACGCCAAAGCCTTCAGAGATTTTCACCCAGTCCATTTTCGGATTGTCGAGTGACAGCATTTGCTGGGCCGCCGGGCCCGGTTCGCCGGCACCGACACGCGCCAGTTCGAAATTCAACACCAGATAGGAATGATTGGCGAAGACGACGTTGATGACGTTCAGGTTTTCACGGGCCTGCGTCCACATCGCCTGCAGCGTATAGGCCGCCGCACCATCCCCGCACAGGGCGAAGACCTGACGCTCCGGGCAGGCCAGTGCGGCGCCAATCGATTGTGGCATGCCGGAACCCAGAGAGCCGCCGGTCAGACACAGCCAGTCGTGGCGTGGGCCTGAGGAAATCCACGGAAAGACACCCATGCCCGAGGTTGTGGCGTCATCACAGATAATACTGTCCTCGGGCATGTGACGCATCATCGAGATGCCGACAAATCCCGGATTGAGTTCGGCGTCGGGAAAGAGTTTCGGGGCCTGGGCCCTGTCCGGAACGCTTGGCTTGGCAGGGGCGTCAAACCGGTTCGCCAGTTCCGCAAGTGCTGCGACGGTATCGCCCTCTGGCCCGCCCAGCGGGACCACCGGTATGCCTTCCGGGGCGAATTCCCCCCGTTCACCGGGATAGGCAAAAAATGCGACCGGGGCCTTCGTGCCGGCGACAATCAGAAGATCGGCATCCTTGAGCTCTTCCATCGCCTCGGCGCCGAGATAGCTCAGACGTTTGGGGGCAAAGCGGCCATGGCCACGCGCGATGCGTGCGATGAATGTGTCCATGAAGACCTTGGCACCGGTGGCTTCAGCGAGGCGGCCCACCGCCTCCAGCCCGTCATCCAGACAGGCATTGGAACCCAGCAGGATGTGCGGGGTCTCGGCATTGCGCAGGGCATCTTCCGCTGCGTTGATCAGGGCTGCGTCCACGGGGATAAGGCCGGGCATGTCCTGCGCGTCGATGACATCCGGTTCCGCATCGGACCAGGCGCAATCGGCGGGCAGAACCAGGCTGGCGATACCCCGTTCGGGGCCATGGGACTGGCGCACCGCTTCCACGGCGAGAGATGATAGCTCACCTGGCGCAGTCACGCGCCCGACCCAGCGCGACATCGGGGCAACGACACCCTCGATATCACTGGTCAGCGGAGCATCATGTTGCAGGTGATCCTGTGCGTGATCGCCAACGATATTGACGACTGGCGCATGCGCGCGCCGCGCATTGTGGAGGTTGGCCAAGCCGTTGGCTGCACCCGGCCCGAGATGCAACAGCGTGGCGGCCGGATATCCGGACATGCGGGCATAGCCATCGGCGGCGCCAGTCGCGACACCCTCGAACAGGCACAGGACGGATTTCATGCCCTCGACGCGGTCGAGAGCGGCAACCATGTGCATCTCAGACGTGCCCGGATTGGTGAAACAGGTATCGACGCCTTGATTGATCAGGGTGCGCACAAGGCTTTCAGCTGCGAACATGGTGGCGCTCCTTAAGGGCGACGAACAAAATCTGGTGTCAGATCTGAGAGTTTTGCGACGCCGGTCAAGGCCATATCGCGTTCCAGGCTGGTCATGAGAAAGTCCAGCGCGCGTGTGACGCCGGCTTCACCGGCCGCGCCCAGCCCGTAAAGATAGGGCCGCCCGACCGCCACCGCTGTGGCGCCCAGGGCGATCGCCTTGATGATATCCGTCCCGCGCCGCACGCCGCCATCCAGAATGATGTCGGCCTGGCCGCGAACAGCGGCGACGATGTCCGGCAGGGTGTCGATGGTTGCAGGAGAGGTGTCCAGCTGGCGGCCTCCATGATTGGAAATCCAGACGGCATCGGCGCCAACGTCCAGGCAGCGGCGCGCATCATCGGCGCGGCAGATGCCCTTGATGGCAAACGGCCCGCCCCAGACCTCCTTCATCCATCGGGCGTCCTCCCAGGTGACCGTGCGGTCGAACTGGGAGTTCAGGAATTCGATAATGCCCATCCCACCGGTATCCATGTCGGCCCAGTTGGCCGCGGCGATCTCGGGCGAGGTCAGCATGTCCGTCAGATAGCCCGGTCGGGCGAGCACCTGGCTCACCGTCTTGGCATTGATTTTCGGCGGGATGGTAAAGGCGTTGACGTGGTCGCGCTCGCGATTGCCGGCAACGGGGACGTCCACAGTCAGGATAACGCCTGTGAAGCCGGCGGCCCGGGCGCGTTCGAGGGCTTTCTCGACAATGGCGCGGTCTTTCCACACATAGACCTGAAACCATTTTGGCCCGTCAGTCAGTTCAGCCACACGCTCGATTGTCGTCGAGCCGAGCGTGGAGAGACAATAGATCAGCCCGGCATTCTTCGCGGCCCGCGCAACCGCGCTTTCGCCACCCTTGGGATGAAAAAGGCGCTGGGCGGCTGTCGGTGTCACCACAATCGGTGCGGTACTTTCAGCGCCCATCACCGAGGTGCGCATGTCGATCTCGGAGATGTCGACCAGCGTTTTGAAGTTCAGCTTGTAATCCGCAAACCGCCCGGGATTGTCGCGGAGCGTCACCTCGTCATCGGCCCCGCCATCAATATAGTCGAACACCATGCGCGGCAGCCGCTTGCGCGCGAGCTCTCGCAAATCGCTGATATTGTGAGCAGAAGAGAGGGACCTCATGGAAGTGAAAGTCGCGCGCAAAAAGGGGCGGGTCAAGCGCTGAGTCCTCGGGCTTTCACAGGTCGAGTTGGACCCCAAGCGTGTCGCCTCGCTTGGATAAAGGGCAGTCGCCCATTGGCGTTCGCGGTCAAGACATCGTTGTCAATTGTCTTGCTTTCTGTTCTAACGCTGGCGTTCGGTCGTTGATCTGGCGGGGGAAGCCTGTCGACGACTTGATTGATTCAGGGGGAGGGCATGTTTGTGAGTGTGTTTGCGTCAATCGTTGCGCTGTGGATTGGCGGCATTGAGGAAGGCTGGGTTGAATCGGAGCCATCCAGCACCGGATGTGAAGAGGGGGAAGATGTCGGCCGCTATGCGGGCGACTGGATAGTTGCCTGTAATTATCTGGCCGAGGACAATTGGCGTCTCCGTGAAATCTCGAACGAACACGTGAATTGGTATCTTTACCGATCGCCGTCTGGTCGAATGAGCGACCGGATAAATGGTGAAGTTTCGCCGACAGGAGCAGGTGATTCTTGTGAGATCTTCAATTTTGGCATGACCCCACCGCGGCAGTGGTATTACTCCGGCGGCGAGGTGAGGGCCGCGATCCACACCACGAGAGTAATTGACTGCGCTAGGCAGCTAGATCTGCGAACCTATCAGGTCATCGTGTTTGACCCGGATCAGCCCGCGGTAGCATGCCTGATCGCTGACCTTGATGCTCAGCTCCTCGATCGACCATTCGAACGGGCGCAACAGATTGCCGAGGAATTTGCGGTCGACTGGAATTGTGCGACCGACGAAACAATCTTGTTCGGCAATGAGCAGCAATCAAGCCTCGACGAGATTCTCGACGCTCGCAGGACGGCCCGGTAGGCCCGGGGAAACATTCGTTCGAGCGGAGGCTGAAACTATTCAGCCTCCACCGCTTCCACCGGTCGCTCCGCCCGGACCCCGAAAAACAGCGCATAGATCGTCGGGACGGCGATCATGGTCAGGATCGTCGCGAAGGCGAGGCCGCCGATAATGGTCACCGCCATGGCCTGGAAGAAGGCGTCGAACAACAGCGGTGTCATGCCCAGGATGGTGGTTGAAGCGGCCAGCAGGACCGGGCGCAAGCGGCTGACTGAGCCGTCGCGCACAGCGTCGACCGGCACCGCGCCCTCGCGGATACGGGCATCGATTTCATCCACGAGCACAATGGCATTCTTGATCAGCATGCCGGACAGCGACAGCAGGCCCAGCAGGGCCGTGAAGCTGAAGGCGACATTGGTGAGCAGCAGGCCGATGACCACACCGTTGACCGACATCGGCACGATGGACCAGATGATCAGCGGCTGACGGACCTTGGCAAAAAGCACAAAGGAGATGGTCAGCATCACCACCAGGGTGAAGGGCAGGGTCCCACCAAGAGATTCATTCGCCTGGGCAGAGCTTTCGTACTCGCCACCCCATTCCAGGGAATAACCCGGTGGAATATCCATCGCTTCGATGATCGGGCGGAAACGGGCAAAGCCTTCCATCGCCGTCTCATGCGGATGTGGATTGGCGCGGACCGAGATGGTGCGCACGCGATCACGACGCTGGATCAGGGCATCTTCTGCAACCAGGTCAAAACGCGAGACGACCTGGTTCATCGGGACATAGGTGCGCTGTGACGAGCTCCAGACCAGTCGGTCGAACAGGTCATCCACATCGGTGCGTTCGCTGAGAGGCGCGCGGGCGATGATGGGGATCAGGTCCTCACCTTCCCGGAATACACCGACCTGGGCGCCATCCGTGGCAAAAACCAGGGCGTTGGCGATGTTTTCGCGGGTGATACCGGTGGTGCGGGCGCGTTCCTCGATGACGTGTGGACGGAAGGTCGTCGTACGATTGCGCCAGTTCGTGCGAATGTCGAGGACGTCGCCCTCGGCATGCAGGCGGGCCATGGCCTCCTCGGAAAGGGCGCGCAGGACGTCGGCGTCAGGGCCGGAGAAGCGCGCCTCCAGCTTGGCCCCGCCCGGCGGACCGAAAACGATGCGATCCGCACGGATGGACACGTCCGGATAGGTGTCGCGAACATGTGCCAGGATGCGTTCGGCGAGCGGGGGAATAGTCTCCAGATTGGCGGTTTGCACAATGATCTGGCCGTAGGACGCGCTGGGCTGTTCGGCGTTGTAGGTCAGCATGAAACGCGTAGCGCCGGCGCCGACAAAACTGTCGAACTGTGCGGTCTCCGGTTGCTCGGCGATGAAGGCGCCGACCTCCCGGATAGTCTGGTCGACCGTCAGGATGTCCGCACCTTCCGGATGCTCGATGTTGACGAAAAACATCGGCGTATTGGTTTCCGGGAAGAAGGAATTGCGCACCGAGCCAAAGCCGACATAACAGGCCAGGGTGATGACCAGCAGGCTGCCAAATACCACCCAGCGTCGTTGCAGGGCCTGGCTGAGCAGGCCGCGATAGACGGTGTACATGCCGCCGGCATAGACCGATGCCTCGTCCTGGTCGTCTGCGTTCTTGGCAAGCGCCTGCTGGCGCTGGCTTTCGAACAGGTGAAAGCCGACCATCGGCACAACGGTCACGGCCAGTACCCAGCTGAGCAGCAGCGAGATGGCAATGACCGCGAAAAGCGAGAACAGGAATTCGCCGGTTGAGTCCGGCGACAGTCCGATGCCGGCAAATGCCATGATGCCGATGACGGTGGCGCCGAGCAGGGGCCATTGCGTGGACTTCACCGCATCCTCAGCGGCGGCCAGCCGGGGTTTGCCACGCAGAACGCCGGTCAGCATGCCTTCAGTCACAACGATGGCGTTATCGACCAGCATGCCCATGGCGATAATCAGCGCGCCCAGGGAAATCCGCTCCATCTCCAGCGACATCATGTTCATGAAGAAAAGCGTGCCCGCGACGGTCAGGAAGAGAACAGTGCCGACAGTCAAGCCCGCGCGCCAACCCATGAAGATGCACAGAACGCCCACCACAATGCCGACAGACATCAGGAGGTTGATGAGGAAGTCATTGATAGCCGTGTCGACCACCAGGTGCTGTTGGTAAATCGGGTGAAGTTCGATCCCGAGGGGCAGCTCGGCCTCCAGCTCAGCCAGACGCGCTTCGACGGCAAAGCCGACATCAACGATATTGGCCGTGGTCTGACCGGCGATGCCCAGCGTGAAGGCGCGGGTATTGTTGTGATAGATGATATTGTCCGGCCGGTCCTGGCTGGATCGCGTGATCGTGGCGATGTCCGACAGACGGATTGTCTCTGCGGTATCGCCGGGCGTGATCAGAATATTGTTGATCGCATCCACGCCGGACAAGGTTTGCGGAATATCCAGTCGGATATAGCGCCCGCCCAGCGGGGTCGAGCCCGAGACAACTACAGTGTTTTCGCGACCAATGGCCTGCAGCAGGCTTTCATAGGACAGGCCCAGCTGGACGAGGTTGTCCTGGGGAATGTCGATATAGATGCGCTCATCCGGCTCCCCGTCGACGGAGACCTTGGCCACACCGTCCACGACCAACAGCTCCCGGCGCAGGGTCCGGGCAACCTCGCGGATCATGTCATCAGAAAAACCCTCGGCCGTGACCGCATAGAAGATGCCGTACGTGTCTCCGAAATCGTCATAGACGCGTGGGTTCGCGGCGCCGGGCGGCAGCATGGGGACGGTGTCGCGAATGCGGGCGCGCAGCTTGGTCCACACACCGGGCAGATCTGCGCTGTCGATCGTGTCGTCGATGGTGATCTGGATTTCCGACATGCCGGGCGAGCTCTCCGAGTGGATCTCGGACACTTCCGCCAATTGCTGGATGGCGATTTCCAGCCGTTCGGTGACTTCCTGTTCGACCTCCTGCGCATTGGCGCCGGGATAGGGCGTGAAGACGATAGCCTGTTTGATGGTAAAGGCCGGGTCTTCCAGGCGGCCCACATTGAAAAAGCCGTGCAGGCCGCCCAGGACGCAGAACAGGATAACGATCCAGGTCAGGACCGGCTTTTCGATGGATAGGCGGGCCAGGGACATGGCGGACGTGTTCTCGCTCATGATCTTGCCCCTATTGCGTGCGGCCGAAACGGGCCTGTTCATCGATCGGGCGAACCGTCATGCCTTCCACCAGCGCATTGACGCCCGCGGTTACGATCTGCTCGCCTTCGGACAGCCCGGCCAGGATGGTGACGCTGTCACCGTGCACGCCGTTGGTTTCAACAGCACGACGTTCGACGTGATCCTCGGCAAACACCCAAACGAATGGCGAGCCATCCGGGGCGTAGCCGATGGCGCGGATGGGCACGAGAATCTCGGCTTCGCCGCCATTGTCACGGTCAAACTCGGCCCACACGGTTGCGGTCATACCCGGCAGGATATTGGCAGGCAGATTGGCCGGCAGCGCCAGGATGGCGTGATACGTCTGGGACGCATTGTCTGGCTCGGCCACCATTTCGCGAAACTCCAGCGGGAAGGTCTGGTCCGGCAGGAAGGGGAAGGCCGCGCGGACAGAGATCACGTCGTCCGCATTCAGCGTGGCGACCATGTCTTCGGAGACGGGGATGTTGAGACGCAGTTCCGAAACATCCTGGATGCGCGCCACCGGCTGCCCGGGAGACACGACGGTGAAGGCATCGACCAGGCGACGGCTGACAAGACCGTCAAACGGCGCGGTCAGGGTGGCGTATTCCAGATTGCGGCTGGCCGTTTCCAGTGCCACTGACCGCAGGTCGAATTGTGTCTGTGCGCTGTCCAGGGCCGCCTGGGAGGCGATGCCGCGCTCGTGCAGGGTTTGCTGGCGCTCAAAATCTGTCCGCGCCTGTTGCAACTGGACCCGCGCCTCGCGCTCGGCGCGGCGGAAATCCTCCAGATCCAGCTGGGCGATGAGATCACCCGCTGCAATCTGCTGGCCTTCGGCGAGGGGCAGTTCAGCCAGCTGGCCGCCGACCTGGAAGGCGATATCGACCGAGATGCGCGCTTCGACGCGTCCGACGAATTCAAACCGGCTTTGCGGGCTGGTCGTTTCAACCGTCTGTACGAGAACCCGGCGTGCCGGGGTCTCTTCGGTTTCCACGGGTTGGGAACAGGCCGCCAGCAGGGCAAGCGGCGCGAGCAGGGATATCAGCGTCGTGCGGGGGGAGGTCACGCATACATCTCCGTCATCATCTGGATAAGTCGGGACTGAACGGCTTCACGCTGGGCATCGTCGACATAGTGAAGGCCGAGCAGGTCTGAAAAGTGCAGGCCGTCCATCGCCAGGAAGGCAATGAGGCCCAGGATCGGGTCGGGGGCGGGTTTGACGGCGTCCGCAACAATCGTCTCGATGTAGTTGCGCGCGCTGTCGAGGAGTTCTGGTTGCTCGGCAGAGGCTGCGAGAAGCGCCGAGCTGACGTTCGTGTTGGGTTTGCGGTGCTGGACCATGGCCGTGATGATCGCCGGCAGGGTCGGCCGGTCCTGTTCCATGGCCTGGTCGCGCGCGCCGTCGATTTCCACAGCAATGCCGTCGACCATGCGGTCGACCATCGCGGCGAGCAGGGCCGTCTTGTTCGGATAGTGATAGAGCACGCCGCCCTTGGAATAGCCGCTCTCCACGACAACCGCGTCGATGGTCAGTCGGGATGCGCCATCGCGCGCCACGACAGTTTCAGCAGCATCGAGAATGGCTTCACGGGTATTCGGCTTGGGTGTGTTCGGCGGCATGGTAATCTCACTTTGTTGCGATGCACATAAACCGTCCAGACGGTACAGTCAATACCGTCCGGACGGTACAGTCGTTTTTGAGCTCATAACTGCGGTGATTTTGCTTCGTTTTCAATTTTAGCGAGAAATCAGGGGGCTGGAACAAATTCCGGTTGGTAGAGCGCGCGCAATTGACGGCCTAGGGAGGGAGAGTGCGGCCCCTGCCCAGAAGAGAGCTTCCATGACCCTGTTTCGCGTTCTGATGTCTGCCGGTGTTGTTGCTACCCTGGCCCCAACCGCTCCAGCCATGGCTTATGGACGAGATGGGCACCGTATCGTGTGCGATCTGGCCTATCGCTTCCTGCAGCCGGAGGCGCGTGCGGAGGTGGATCGCCTGGTCGCGCTGGACCCGCAATTTGATCATTTCCGCGATGTCTGTAGCTGGGCTGACCAGGTGCGCAGCTCGACCCACCTGCGAACCGCGCCCTACCACTATACCGGGCAAGACCGTGACGACCCCATCGTGGATCCGGAAGACTGCGCCTTCAATGGCTGCATCATGTCTGCCATCGACCTGCATGCACGCGAGCTGGTTGATGAGAGCAATTCCGATGCGGAGAAGCTGGAAGCGTTGAAATTCCTCGCGCACTGGATCGGTGATATCCATCAGCCATTGCATGTCTCGATCAATGGTGATCGTGGCGGCAATGACATCCCGGTGATCTGGCGCGGTGAACGTCATACCAATCTCCACCGCGTCTGGGACAGCGAGATTATCCTGGACTATATGGGCGAGACCTGGCCCTGGGTCGAAGAGCGCAGCCGCTGGTCTTACTTCGCAGATGAGCTGGCGGCCGAGATCCCGCTGTCGGGTTCGGAAATCTATACGACGGTCGACCCGATCGCCTGGGCGCAGGAGAGCCACAATATCGTTCGTTCGCGCGACTTCGGATACTACTGGGCCAATGCGGAGAACACGATTGAACCCGGCGACGCCTATTATGAGCGCGCCCTGCGCATTTCCCGGCAGCAGCTCAAGCTGGCTGGCGTGCGCCTGGCGGGCGTTCTGAACGGCCTGCTGGACAGTCCGGCGGACGGTTCGGGCGGTTTCGAGACGGCGATCGACTAACGTGCAGCTCAAGGCTGTTCGCGCGGGCTGTCACATCTTGGCAACGGCTCTCTGTTGACGCGAAACTTAATACTTACATTCGCTTCAATCTCCTTGTCCGTCAGGCGCATAAATGGTTAACATCTTTTATGTGTAAGCCTTCCGCGAAGCGGTAAGGGGGGAAGTGTGTTTGAGTTGATCTCCGAGCAAGAGCTGGTGGTCGCTGCGGGTGTGTTCGCAGTGATTTCCCTGCTGTGCTGGGGATACTGGCAGTACCTTACGCACGAAACACGCAAGCGTGACGCCGCGTCTGTCGCCAAGCTCCGCAGCTGGCTGGGTCGATCCTATGCGGATGCCAGTAAAGGCTATGAGACGGCCAAGACGAATCTGGAAAAGCGAAATCGCAAGAACACGATCGTCATCGATCTGATCCATGATCTGGGTGATGAGTTCGAGGGCCGTGACAGCGCCGAGCAGGAAATCACCTTCGACGAGGCCTTCAATGCCATCGCGGCTATTCGCGGAGCCAATGAGCGCACGCATATCATGGTCATCCTGCATACGCTGGGGGGATATGCCCGCCCGGCGCACATGATTGCGCTGGCGCTGAAAAAACATCTGCGCAAGGTTGGCCAGCACAATCCGCACAAACATCCCAAGGTCACTGTCTATGTGCCCTATGTGGCGATGTCCGGTGGCACCTTCATCGCGCTGTCGGCAGACCGGATCTACATGGACGAAACGGCTTCGCTGGGGCCAATCGACACGATTTACGGCTCATTCCCGAGCGAGGCCTATGAAGACCTGATCGCGCAAAAGGGGTCGAACAGACACAGGACCTGCTGGTCCTGCTCGCGCACGAGGCCGCCAAGTATGACAAATACGCCCAGGAAGTGGCGCGCGAGATCATCAATCCGGTGCACAAGCTCCCGGGCAAGACCTCGCAGGCGCTGGCCGACCACCTGACGTCCGGTGAGATGTCGCACAGCCAGGCGATCTCGCCAAAATCCGCGCGCAAACTGGGCATCAATCTGTCCACCAAGCTCCCTGCTGATGTTTACAGCCTGGTCGATGCGCGTATTCGCATGATCCAGACCAAGGCTGTCAGCGAGGCTGAAAAAGAGGCGCGCGAGGCGGCGGAAAAGAAAGCCGCAAAGCCGGATGCCGACGGTGATGATGACCCGCAACCAACCGCCGGCCGTCCCGGACGCACGGATCCGATTATCCAGAAAGTCATCGACAAGACACTCGAGGGTATCGAGTAGCAGCGGCAAACATTCACCCTCAGCTGCATCCTTGGCTTGAAACCCGCGTCATCATCGCCACCTTGCACCCAGCACAAGGGAAAGCGCCATGACCAGCAAAGCCGAACTCTATGAAGATGTCCGCAAACAGATTGTTGCGGTGGTGACCGGGGAGACTTCCCATACCGCGCGTTACGCGACTGCGTCCTGCCTGCTGCGCGAGACGTTTGGCGATCGGTATTTCTGGACCGGCTTTTATGTCGTGGATCCGGCCAAGAAGACCGAGCTGGTTGTCGGGCCCTACCAGGGGACGATGGGTTGTTTGCGCATACCCTTTGGCAAGGGGGTTTGTGGTGCGGCCGCCGCTATGGGCGAGACCCAGCTGGTTGAGGACGTGCACGCCTTTCCTGGCCACATCGCCTGTGACAGCCGTTCCAATTCGGAAATTGTCGTGCCTGTCTTTGACAGCAAGGGCGAACTGGCAGCTGTGCTCGATGTCGACTCCACCGAGTTCGGCGCGTTTGACACCGAGGACCAGGCCGGTCTGGAAGCGATCTGTCGCGATCTGCTGACGGTCTGAACCCTATTTCAGAACGATTTCGACGCGCCGGTTGAGTGCGCGACCCGCCTCGCTGGCCTGACTGGCCTCCGGCGAGAGCGGACCGACGCCGTGCGCCTCCAGTCGGGTGGCATCGATCCCGTGCTGCTCGACCAGTGCAGTGACAACCGCGCTGGCGCGCCGCTGTGACAGCGAGATGTTGTGGGCAAAGGCGCCGCTGCTGTCCGTGTGGCCGACCACATAAAGGGACATTCCGGGCTTTTGCTCCAACAGCTCGGCGACGGCCTGCAGGGCCGTTTCCGAGCCAGGCAGGAGGTCGGCCTGGTCGAGGGCGAACAACAGGCCATCAACGCGTACATGGCCGTCTGCCTCAAGGCCCGAGGCGAGGGCTTCGGCGGACACAGTTACCATGCCGGTGGCCATTTCAGTGGTTTCGATGATGTCGATCGAGGTGCCGTGTCGGCCGGTGCCAAACGCGATATAGGCCAGTCGGCCTTCATGTTCGAGCGTGCCGGCCGCGTAACGTGAATTGCCGCCATTCATCGCAGCGAAGCCGTTGCAATTCCGAAAGGCATTGCGAGTGGAGCCGGTAAAGCACTCACCATCGCCTGCACACTGGAAAATGACGGATAATCCAGCGTCCTCGAAGGCCTCAAGGTAATTGGCGAAAATCTCGTACTTCGAACGCTCGTCCGGATTGTCGTGGTAGAGGCGGGTGATCCGGCCCGCGATCGTGATACCCGTCGCGATGCGGTCCTCGAAATCAAAGCCGGTAACGAGGCGATAGGTGTCAAACTCGAACTGTTCGCCGGATCCCAGCTCAGCGCCCTCATAAAGTGCGACCAGCGGATGCCCGCTGACCTCTCTCTGGGCCCAGCTTGTGGTGGTGACAAACAGCGAGGCGACACACGCAGACAGGACAGACAGTTTGATCATGACGACCCCCAGCTTGCTTGTCCGCAGAACCTATCAGGCGGGACCGAAGCGTGCACCGGAAATCTGGTTCATGTGAGAGAGGTCTCAATTCTCCATCACCAGCTCAAAATCATGGCGCCCGCAAGCTTTGCCATTGACCTGCAGTTCCACCGCCTGCAGGCCGGGATAGTATCTACGGGTCGTGATTGGCCGGATCGGGTGGCGTTTGCTGACCGAGATACGCTCGCCCGGTGCCAGGGTGAGGGTTTTCAGCTTGAAGACCTTGGGCGCGGTTTCGCCATTGGCCTTGCGCCAGTGCACGATGAAATCGATTGCGAGCTGCTGTTTACGGTCTGAGGTTGACCGGATCACGCTTTCGAACTCCAGCGCTTCGCCGAACTGAACGACGGGCGTCTGGATGCGGAGTGGTGAGAGCTCGATCTCGGCTGCGCCAAAGCCGAGCGTTTCCAGCGCGAGCGGATGGCCCTGCTTGATCAGGGTGCGCAGCGCGTGACGGATCAGCTTCTTGCGGTGGGGTGTGGCGTTTTCCATCCATTTCGCACAGACCCGGGCCGTCGTATCCGCATTATCCTTGGCGATGTCGTTGAGATGATTGGCAACTGAGCGCCGCACATACTCTGTCGGGTCATTCTTCAGCTTCTCCAGGATCGGCAGGCTGGGGCCTGGGTCGGCGATGAAGGCCGGCAATTGCATGGCCCAGGGCAGGCGAGGGCGTGTGCCTTCCGACGCCAGTCGCCGGACATGGTAATTGTCATCATCCGCCCACCTGGTGATCTCGGCCATGGCTCTGTCCTGATCCTGGAGGATCAGATGACGAATGCCGAACTCCGAGGAGAAGCGCTTGGTCATCTCCTTCTGCGCCAGCAGAGCGGTATCAAAGGCCTCGGCGCATCGAAGCCCGACCAGATCGCTCATCGGCATCACTGCCCAGCCTCGAATACCGTCGGCATCCATGCCAACCGATGAGAGTTCGACACTATCGTCCGGGTGCAGGCTGGCCAGCATGACCTCGATCGCGTTTTCCAGATCACTGGGCAAAAAGCGGTTCAAGGCATCGCGAATGTGGGCGGCACGTTCTTTCAGCTCCAGGGCGTCCAGTCCGGTCGTTGCCGCGTGGATGAATCCAGGGACATCAAATGCGGGACAGACCCGCTTGAGATGGTCTCCCATCGTCGCAACGAGGTCGCGTGAATAAAAGTTCTTCAGCGGTTCGGGCATTTGCGTATCCAGCTTGTCTTGGGCGCATCAGCACGTCACCATTCGCTGTATCGATTCACAAGTGCCCGATCCGGCACCTCCTGACGCCCTTATGTCACTAGAAACCATTTTCCTTGCCGACCAGCGGGTCGACTATCAGCTCAAGCGCAGCCATCGTCGCACCATCGGATTTTCCGTCTCCGAAAAAGGCCTGGCCGTGACCGCGCCGCACTTCGTGTCCAAGCGCGAGGTCGAGGCTGCTCTGTGCAGGAAGTCGGACTGGATCCTGAAGAAGCTGGCGAAATGGGCCGAGCGCCCCGCCGCCCCGGAGCTGGCTTTCGTGGATGGTGAGACATTACCCTGGCTCGGGGCCGAGCGAGAATTGCGGGTGCGTCGCGACGGGGTCCGGACACGCGTGGTAGCGACAGGCGGTGGCCTGGAGGTGCGTGTCGATCCAGAGCTGTCGGGGGATTTGCTCAAATCGACCATCCGCAATGGGCTGGTTCGTTTCTACAAGCGCGAGGGATTGCGATTGATGGACCCCATGACCCGACGTCATGCCCGCTCTCTCGACCGCGATGTGCGCAAGGTCATCGTGCGCGAACAGAAGTCCCGCTGGGGCTCATGTGCGGCGGATGGAACAATTCGCCTGAACTGGCGACTCATGGGGTTTCCCCAGGAGGTGATAGATTACGTGTGTGCCCATGAAGCCGCGCACCTGGTCCATGCCAATCATTCGCGCGCCTTCTGGGAAACGGTGGAGAAGGTCTGTCCTGACTGGCGAATCCAGCGCGACTACCTAAAAACTAATTCTTACGTACATGTATACTTCTAACCGAAACGTAAGTCGCCGGTACGGGCGCCGGTAATCCCAAGCCTGTCACAACCCGAAGCTGACAACACGCCGTTCGGGGCGGCGTGATCTAATTCGGGATATCAATCGTGAAACTCTTCAAGCAGACGGTTTCCGTCGGCCTCGCGGCACTTCTCCTGTCGAGCACAGCGCTCGCGCAAACCAGCACCCAGGATGGGGCGGTGCTGGTCTATGAGCCCGCCTATTTCGACGCCTTCAATCCGATCACCGCGCTGGACATGGTCAACCAGGTGCCGGGCTTTTCGATTGATAATGGCCAGCACGTGCGCGGTCTTGCGGACACCTTTGCCAACGTTCTGGTGGACGGTGAGCGGCAGAGTACGAAGTCTGAAAGCATTCACGACATTCTCGGCCGGATCCCGATCGCCAATATCGAACGCATCGAGCTGGTGCGCGAAGCCGTCGCCGGGGTCGACATGCGCGGTCAGACGCGGGTGGTGAATGTGGTGCTGCGCGAGGAGGAGTCCAGCCGTTCCACGACCGCTTCTGTTGGTGGCATTTACTGGGTGGGCAGTGGTCGTCTGACCCCGACCGCGTCCGTCTCAACCACCTGGGAACGCGGCGATACGAGAATTACCCTGGCGGGGGGGCTCGAAACCAATGCTGCGCCCTTGCTGCGCGATGAATGGCTGTTCGACGCTGCCGGCAACCTGCTGGAGAGTCGCGATGAACGAACCTCGCGCGATCTGATCATGCCGCGTCTGAGCGGTTCGGTGAACACGACATTTGACAATGGGTCACGTCTGAACGTCTCGCTTTCCGCGAACCAGAACGACTCCCAATCGCTCGACACCTCGGTGGTCGTCGACGCACTCGGCGATGACCTGCGCACAGAGATCTTCACGTCCGAGTTCGAGGATACAAGCTGGGAAGGCACGCTGACATACGAACATCCGTTCGGTGAGAATGTGTCAGGCCAGCTGGTCTTGCTGAACCAGCAGAGCGACTCCTCCTCGGCCGATGAATTCCTGCGTGCCACCTCGAGTGGCAATCGCAATACCACATTCTTCGACAATGAGGTCGAGAGCGGTGAACGCGCAGTGCGAGGAACGCTGACCTGGGAAATGAATGAGCGGCATTCGTTCGAATTCGGAGCGGAGGGCGCGTTCAACTATCTGGAAAACAGCCTTCTCATCTCGGTCGCTGCAGGGTCGACACAGCCCACGCAATTGCCCGTCTCCAACACGCGGGTCGAGGAAGAGCGCGCAGAGCTGTTCGCGTCCCATGTCTGGCGCCCGGTCGACAATGTCACGGTTGAGTCCGGTTTCCGACTGGAGCGATCCACCATTTCCCAGTCCGGTGACGCCTCACGCGAACGCAGTTTCGACTACCCCAAACCGTCCATCACCCTGACCTGGAATGCAGATGAGGACACGCAATGGGTCTTCGGTCTCGAGCGTGAGGTCGGACAGTTGTCGTTTGGCGCATTCGCAAGTTCCATCAATCCGACCGACGATGTCATCCTGATCGGAAACCCGGAGCTGGAGCCTGAGAAGACCTGGCGTGCATCCGCCATGTGGGAGCGCCGCTGGAATGGCGAGGGCTTCTTCCGCGTGAGCCTGACGCATGAGGAAGTCGAGGATGTTCGTGACGCACAGCCTGTGACCGTCGTCACCGATGACAGCGTCAACCCGCCACTGACCACCACGTTCGACGCGCCCGGCAATATCGGGGATGGTCGCCGCACCTATCTGCAGGCCGAAACCGCAATCCCGCTCGACGATTACGGTATGGGCGACAGTCGCCTCAACCTGGCGCTTTTCCTGCGTGACACGGAAGTCACCGATCCGACCACCGGTGAATCCCGCCGTTTCCAGGGTAATGAAGACTGGCGTTTCTCCGCCAATTTCCGTCAGAACCTGACAGAGCACAATCTGTCCTGGGGTTGGAGCGGCATGGTTCTGGGTGACGAGGACCTTTATCGTTTCGACGAGGTCTACCTCTTCAGCCGCGAACCGCGTTTCGACCTCTGGGTGGAAACCACAGCCTTCTTTGACGCCACCGTGCGCCTGTCCTGGCAGGATTTGAATGCCCAGGTGAATGAACGCGAGCGTCGCTTCTATTCCGATGCGCGCGATGTGGGCACGCTGGAAGCTGTTGAAATCCGTGAACAGGATCTGGGTGGTTTCGTCGTGCTGACCGCTCGAAAAACCTTCTGATCCTGCACCCCACCTGGGATTGGAACGGTGAAGGCCGGCCCTCAGTAGGGCCGGCCTTTGCTGTGTCTACTGCTCGTCCTTCAGGTGGCGGTCGAAGAACTCGAAGATATCGGTCCACATGTGCACCGAGCGATCTTCGCCGCGAACGCCGTGTCGCTGACCCGGATAGGTCATCATCTCGAAGTCCGCGCGGCGTTGCTGCAGCTCGCCATACAGGCGGACGGAGTTGGCAAAGATGACATTGTCATCGGCCATGCCGTGGATCAGGAAGAGCGGCGTTTCATAGCCGTCCAAGTGTGCGAATACGGAAGACTGTTCATAGCCTTCGAAATTGGCATCGGGATGATCCATGTAGCGCTCCGTATAGGCGGTGTCATAGAGCGTCCAGTCGGTGACCGGAGCGCCGGAGACACCGGCCGCATACTCGCCCGGCGCCTGCAGCGTCGTCATCAGCGTCATGTAGCCGCCATAGGACCAGCCCCAGATGCCGATATTCTCGGCGTCCACATAGGGCAGGCTCTTGAGGTATTCGAGGCCGACCAGCTGGTCTTCCACTTCCACAGAACCCATGCGGCGCTGCAGATGTCCCTCAAAGTCGCGACCGCGATTCCACGAGCCGCGATTATCGATGGTGAAATAGATATAGCCACGTTGCGCAAACAGCTGGGCACGCGTGCCTTGCCAGCCGCGATGAACGACCTGGGCATGGGGACCGCCATAGAGGTATTGCACGACCGGGTATTCGCGGTTCGGATCGAAATCCGTCGGCAGATACATCTGGTAGTGAAGCGTTGTGCCATCGGCCGCTTCCAGGGTTCCGTATTGCGGCTCGATATGTGCGTCGGCGAACTCGAAATAGGGATGCCCTTCGACCAGGGCGTTTTCCTCGATCCAGCGAATGCGTTCGCCATCATTGGAATAAAGGCCTGTCTGAGGCGGCGTTGATGGATTGGAGTAACTGCCGATGAAAGTGGTCGCGCCGGCATTGAAGGAACCGCTCCAGCGACCTTCGCCTTCGGTGATCGCCGTCGGTTGCGCTGATCCGTCCAGCGGCACGACAAACAGGTGCCGGTCCAGCGGGCTGCCCATCCAGCCGGTGAAATAGACAAGACCGTTTGCCTGGTCGACGGCATTGATGCTGCCAACAACCCATTCCCCGGAGGTGACCTGTGTGATCAGGCTGCCATCGGCAGCGCGGTGCTGGATGTGACGGAAGCCACCGGGCGTGTCCTCCGAGGTCCACAAAACCGATCCATCGTCCAGAGCCCGGAAGTCATTGGTCAGATTGATCCAGATGTCCGTGCTTTCCATCAACCAGGTGTCAGACGCACCGGTCGCCGGATTGACGGCTCTGATGTCCAGATTGCGCTGCATGCGGTCCAGCACCTGAACGTATGCCGTCTGGCTGTCGCGCGACCAGTTTACGCGCGCCAGATAGTAGTCATTGGTGTCCGAGAGATCGACACGGGAGAAATTCCCGCTTTCAAGATCAAAGATATAGAGATCGACATTCGCATTGGCGGTGCCGGCGCGGGGGTAGCGCTGGTCTACCACACGCGCGGAGCCATCAGCGTCGATCTCCATGCGCTCGATATTCTCGACCGGGCTTTCATTCACCCGGGCTACCGCCATGTAGCGCTCATCAGGGGACCACCAGTAGCCGGTGTATCGGCTCAGCTCTTCCTGGGAGACGAATTCGGCCATGCCCCAGGAAATCAGACCCCCGCCTTCGCGCGTGATGGCCCGTTCCTGACCCGTTTCCAGATCGGTGATGTAGAGGTTCTGGTCACGGATAAAGGAGACGTAATTTCCTTGTGGAGAGATGCGGGCGTCAGTCTCGTATTCCGGCGTTTCCATGACGCGTCGCGCGTCGCCGCTCTCGATGTCGACGTGGAAGACATCGCCATCCAGCGGCACGAGGATGGCATCACCCTGGCTGTCCCATTGATAGCGGACAATACCGGAGGAAGAGATGCGTGCGCGTTCACGCAGCTGGCGCTCGGCTTCGGTCAGCTCCCGTTCCTCTTCGACGAGGACGCGGCTGTCGACCAGCATGTAGGGTTCGCCGCCATCGATATTCATGGCCCACAGGTCCAGCACGCGCTGATCATCTTCCTTGGCGCGCAGGAAAGTCACGCGTGTTCCGTCTGGCGAGAAGCGCAGCGAACGCGGGCTGGGGCCGGTCAGGGACGGGCTGGCATAGGCGCGTTCAATCGACAGGGCCGGCTCCGGCGCAGCCACGTCCTGCGGCTGGCAGGCTGCGAGTGCAGTCATGGCCACAAGGCCGAGACCGAACAGGCGAAACTTCATTTCAGACTCTCCCCAAGAATATGTCGGGCGTAGTTGTATCCAGAATGCACCCCAGGGGCCAGCGCCGTGCTGCGGCCTGGCGACAAGCGCGGCACCATTGCCCAAAAGCGCGCACTCGTTTACACGGAGCGACCTTGAGTTTCCCCTGACAAGAAGAGACGACGCGCCGATGTCCGCCTATCAATACGTCTATCACATGGACAAGCTGTCCAAGACCTATCCGGGTGCTGCCAAGCCGGTATTCGATGGCATTTCCCTGCACTTCCTGCCTGACGCCAAGATCGGTGTCGTGGGCGTCAACGGTGCGGGTAAATCCACCCTGCTCAAAATCATGGCCGGCATGGATACCGAGTTCAACGGTGAGGCCTGGGCCGAAAAGGGCGTCAAGGTCGGTTACCTGCCGCAGGAGCCGCAGCTCGACGAGAGCAAGACGGTCTGGGAAAACGTCATTGAAGGCTCCGAGCTGAAGAAGCTCGTCGACGACTTCAACGCCGTCTCCGTCAAGCTCGCCGAGGACTATACCGACGAGCTGATGGCCGAAATGACAGAGCTGCAGGAAAAGATCGATGCAGCTGATGCCTGGGACATCGACAGCAAGATCGAGATGGCGATGGACGCGCTGCGCTGCCCGCCGTCGGACTGGGGTGTGACGGACCTGTCCGGTGGTGAACGCCGCCGCGTGGCGCTGTGTCGCCTGCTCTTGTCCGAGCCGCACATGCTGCTGCTTGACGAACCGACCAACCACCTCGACGCCGAAAGCGTTCAGTGGCTTCAGCACTATCTGGAAGAGTTCAAGGGCGCGGTCCTGGTCGTGACGCACGACCGCTACTTCCTTGACACGATCACCACATGGACGCTGGAGCTGGACCGCGGCAAGGGGATTCCGTGGGAGGGCAATTACTCGGCCTGGCTGGAGCAGAAGGCCAAGCGTCTGGCCCAGGAAAGCCGTGAAGCCGGTGCCAAGCAGAAGGCCCTGGCTCGCGAGCTGGAATGGATCCGCTCCTCGCCGAAAGCCCGCCAGGCCAAGTCGAAAGCCCGTATCAAATCCTATGAGGAACTGCGCGACCAGGCCGAGCGCCAGGAAATTTCGACGGCCCAGATCACCATTCCGCCGGGCCCGCGCTTGGGCGGCGTCGTGGTCGAGGTCGACGGCCTCAAGAAGGGTTTCGAAGACAAGCTGTTGATCGAAGGCCTGGAGTTCAAACTCCCGCCGGGCGGCATTGTCGGAGTGATCGGTCCGAACGGTGCGGGTAAGTCCACCCTGTTCAAGATGATCACCGGCCAGGAAACGCCGGACGAGGGCACGATCCGCGTCGGTGAGACCGTCAAGCTGGGTTATGTTGACCAGTCCCGCGATGCGCTGGATGACAAGAAGACCGTCTGGGAAGAGATCTCCGGCGGCAATGACATGATCGAGCTGGGCGGCAAGGAAGTGCCCTCCCGCGCCTATGTCGGCACGTTCAACTTCAAGGGCGGTGACCAGCAAAAGAAGGTCGGCCTGTTGTCCGGTGGTGAGCGCAACCGTGTCCACCTCGCCAAAATGCTGCAGACCGGCGGCAATCTTCTGCTGCTCGATGAGCCGACCAACGATCTCGATGTGGAAACGCTGGCGGCGCTGGAACAGGCGCTGGAGAATTATCCCGGCTGTGCCGTGGTCATCTCGCACGACCGTTTCTTCCTCGACCGTCTGGCCACCCACATCCTCGCCTTCGAGGGCGACAGCCATGTGGAATGGTTCGAAGGCAATTTCGAAGACTATATCGAAGACAAGAAACGCCGCCTCGGCCCGGATGCCGACATGCCCAAGCGCATCAAGTTCCAGAAGTTCGCGCGGTAGCGGACTTCACATAGAAAACGAAAAGGGCGCCGTGTGGCGCCCTTTTTTGTTTGCTAAATCCGGTCCGCCGCGTAGGGCGCCGGATCAATCGCCGGTTCCTTGTCCGCGATCATGTCAGCCAGCAGGGCGCCTGAGCCCATGGCCTGGGTCCAGCCCAGATGGCCGTGCCCGGTCGACAGCCACAGGCCCTTGGCACGGGTCTCGCCAATAAAGGGTTTGCCGTCGGCACTCATCGGGCGCAGGCCGGCCCAGGGTTTGACTTCCCCGTCCAGCACCCGTGGTGCGATCTGCGGGTATAGGCCGGACAGGAGAAGTTTGAGGTTCTCGATGCGCTCCTCGCGCAAGTCCAGATCCTCGCCGGCGATTTCCGCCGTTCCCGCAACACGCAGCCGATCGCCCATGGGGGTTACGATCGCATGCATCGCATCATCGACGACGGGCAGGCCGGGGCGCTCATTGAGGCCACTCATGTCCATGGTCAGGGAATAGCCCTTCACCGGCCGCACGGGCAGGTGCAGTCCCAGCGGGGTCATCAATTTCCAGCTGGCATGGCCCGAAGCGAGCACGATCGCATCGGCCTCGATCTCCTCGTCCTCGGTGTAGACGCCGATAATCTCGCCAGCCCGGTCCATCAGGCCGGTCACGCGGGTGTTCCACTCAAAGGCGACCCCAGCCTCCTCGGCCTTGCGCGCCAGGGCGCAGGTGAAGGCGTTGGCGTCACCGGACTCGTCCATCGGATAAAGGACGGCACCGGCGATCCGATCCTTGATCGGCGCGAGCTGCGGTTCCAGCGCAACCGTTTCCTCACAGGACAATGGCTTGTATTCCAGCCCCTCATCCTTGAGCAGATCAGCGGCGGCGATGGCCGCTTGCAACCGGGCGTCGCTCTGGAAAACCTTCAGGGTCCCGGCCTGGATGTTGTCGAACGCGATGTCCAGTTCGTCCCGCGTGTCCTGGGTCAGACCCAGCGAGTATCGCGACAGGGCGAAATTGGCTTTCGACGCTGCCAGGTGGCGCTTGTGCGTGGAGTTGCGCAGGAAACGCAGCCCCCAGCTGATTAGGCCGGGCAGAGGGGTTAGTCGTAGTTTCATCGCGGCATGCGGATCAAACAGCGACTTGATCAGATCCCAATGCACGCCGGGCGCATTCCACGGCTCGGGCTCGGACGGTGTCAGTGCGCCAGCATTGGCAAAACTGGTCTCCAGAGCCGGGCCTTCGCGGGCGTCCAGCACGCTGACATTCATGCCCCGCTTGTGCAGCTCCCAGGCTGCGGCGATGCCGGCGAGGCCGGCGCCAATGACGAGCACATCCTTGCGCACTTTGGTAAGCTCCAGAATCCTGAATACATACTGGTGTTTGAACTTCGCAACGATGCGGATAAAAGCAAGACTTATTGCACACCTGAGGACAGGTTTTTCATGGACGGTCTCGTCGCCCAGCTTAAGGCTCTGGCTGAGCCAACCCGTTTGCGGGTGGTGGTCATGCTTGCGCGTGGCGAGCTGACCGTATCCGAACTGGTCAATATTCTCGGGCAAAGCCAGCCGCGTGTGAGCCGTCATCTCAAGCTCCTGACCGATGCCGGCCTGGCCGAGCGCCTGCCCGAAGGCGCCTATGTCTTTTATCGCCTGACGGATAGCGGCGGTGGGCGGCGGCTGGCCGAGCTGGTCAATGACATGGTGCCGGCCGGTGATCCGATCATCGCGCGGGATATCTCTCGGCTGGAGCGCACAAAGGAAGCGCGGGCCGAGGCCGCTCAAGCCTATTTCGAGAGTGTCGCGGATGACTGGGACCGGATCCGCAAACTCCATCTCTCAGATGACGAAGTCGAGCGAGAGATGCGCCAGCTTGCCGGCGTGGGGCCGTTCAATCTGATGATCGATGTCGGGGTTGGCACCGGGCGTGTGCTGGAACTCTTCGCTGATCGCGTCAAGCGCGGCATCGGTATCGACATCAATCACTCCATGCTCAATGTGGCGCGCTCCAATCTGGAGAATGCCGGGTTGAGCAATTGCTCCGTGCGTCATGCGGATGTCGGCGCCCTGCCGTTCGAAGAGGGGGCGGCGGATCTGGTGACTGTGCACCAGGTTTTGCACTATCTCGACGACCCGGCTCTTGCGGTGGCGGAGTGTGGCCGGGTCCTGCGGCCCGGCGGGCGCTTGCTGATCGTGGATTTTGCTCCGCACCAGCTGGAAACCCTGCGCGAGGAACAGCATCACCGTCGGCTCGGTTTCTCCGATGAGGAAATGGGCGAAATCATCGAGCGGGCAGGTCTGAAACTGGCCCAGCAGGTCGAGCTGCACCCCATGGACAAGGACAACCAGCTGACCATGAAGATCTGGACAGCGGAGGCGCAGGTCAACAACTGACCCGCGCCCCCGAACTGATTAATCCGCAGTCGGAATAATGACGCGATCCACGACGTGGATGATGCCATTGCTGGTGCGGATGTCGGCCTGCACGACCTGGGCGTTGCCCACGCGCACACCATCGGTCGCGTCGATCAGGACTGTGGAGCCTTCAACCGTCTCAACAGCCAGGATCTGGCCGGACAGCTGGTCCGCCGTGATGGCACCCGGCACCACGTGATAGGTCAGGATATCGATCAGCTCGTGACGGTTTTCCGGGCGGAGCAGACGGTCGACTTCACCGTGCGGCAGGCCGGCGAAGGCTGAATCGAGCGGTGCGAACACCGTGAACGGGCCATCACCCTTAAGCGTGTCAACGAGACCGGCGGTCTGGACAGCTGCCACCAGCGTGTTGAACTGGCCGGCATTGACCGCAGTGTCGACGATGTCGGCACGCATGGTGGTGTGGGCATTGTAATTACGCTTGGCGTCGTCTCCAGCCAGGGCGGGAGCGGCGAACAGGGATGCAGCAATCGCTGCGCAAGTAACAAGACGCATGTCTTTCCTCCTGAGATCAGGTCTGTGTGCGAGGGCGGGCAGAGGCCTCTGCCGCACCCGTCCGGGGGCGTCTCATCGATGTGACAGGAAGATCTACGTCCCGTTTGTTGGATTGGATGATTTCTTGCGTCGTTTTAATGATCTAGACAATTAAGACCGCCGCCGCCCGGAGTCTCGATCTCGATCTGATCGCCCCGCTCGACACCCACGCTGAACAGCCCGCCGAGCGTCTCGATCGTCCCGTCTGCGAGGATCCGTCGTTGCAGACCAGACCGGGCATGACCGGCGCCATTGAGGCCGAAGGGCTGCTCGTGGCGCCGGGAGGACAAGAGGGACACCGTCATCGGTTCCAGGAAGGTCAGTCGCCGACAGCTGCCATCACCACCGGGAGCGTCGCCGCTACCGCCGGATCCGGGACGGACCCGGTGGTGATCGACGCGAACCGGGAAGCGTTGCTCTAGCACTTCCGGATCGGTCATGCGTGAATTGGTCATGTGTGTGTGGATCGCGTTTTCACCCGGAAAGGGGTGGCCGTCATGCCCGATGCCGGCGCCAGCGCCCCCGCAGATGGTTTCGTAATACTGGTGGCGATCATTGCCGAAGGTGAGGTTGTTCATGCTGCCCTGGCTCGCGGCGAGGCGGCCGGTGGCTGCAAACAAAGCATCGACGACCAGCTGGCTGGTTTCGACATTGCCGGCGACCACCGCGGCCGGCGGCCTGGGATTGAGCAGGCAACCTTCGGGTATGACCAGCTGGATCGGAATGAGGCAGCCCTCATTGAGGGGAATGCTGTCGCCGACAAGGCAGCGAAAGACATAGAGCACTGCCGCGCGGGCCACAGATGCCGGCGCATTGAAATTGCTTTCGCGTTGAGCGGAGGTGCCGGAAAAGTCCACCCGGGCCGAGCGGGTCTCGTGATCGACGTCGATACGGACGCGGATTTCGGCGCCATCGTCGAGGCGGACACGGGCGGTTCCGCTGTCGAGCGCGCTGATGACCCGGCGGACGGATCGTTCGGCATTGTCCTGCACATGTTTCATGTAGGCCGAGACAACATCGAGACCGTTGTCGGCGATGAGGCGGTGCAGCTCCTCTGCGCCCCGTGCGCAGGCCGCCAGCTGGGCTTTGAGGTCCGCGATATTCTGCTCGGGATTGCGCGCCGGATAACGCCCGCTTTCCAGGACGTCTCGCACAACAGGGGTGAGGAATTTACCCTTGTGCACGATCCGGACATTACGGAACTGGACCCCTTCTTCCTCGATGTGCGTGGAAAAAGGTGGCATCGATCCGGGTGCGATACCGCCGACATCGGCATGGTGGCCGCGCGAGGCGACATAAAAGAGCCGTTGGCCTGTCTGCTCGTCATGGACGGGGGTAACAATGGTGATGTCGGGCAGATGGGTGCCCCCGTCATATGGCGCGTTGACGGCCACCGCATCGCCCGGCCCCAGATCGGGATGTGCCCGGGCGGCCGCTTGCACAGAGGCTGACATCGACCCGAGATGAACCGGCATGTGCGGCGCGTTCGCGACGAGACCGCCATCGGCATCGAAAACGGCACAGGAGAAGTCCAGTCGCTCCTTGATATTGACCGAGTGGGCAGTGCGTTCCAGTGCCACGCCCATCTGTTCGGCCACGCTCATGAAACGCTTGTTGAACAGTTCCAGCCGGACCGGGTCGAGCGCGGTGTCGCCCGAGAGGGTTCGGGTGTGCCCGGCGTGTTCGAGGATGAGCATCCCCGTCGTGTCACGGCGCGCCGTCCATCCCGGTTCCAGGACGATGGTTGAATTGGCATCCAGCAGCAGGCCCGGGCCTACGATCCGGCTTTCCGGTCCAATATCCTCCAGCGCATGGACCGGCACCTGCCGGGTGCGCCCATCCAGATGCATCGGCGCGTACACCCGCGCATTGGCGTTCGGGCCCTCGGGAAAGCGCTCTGCGTCAAGCCTGGCTGAAGCGGGCGTGGCGGAAACCTCCACGGTCACGGACTGGACGACCAGCTCGCCGTCGGGGCGGAAGCCGAACAGGCGCGTATGTGCCGCATCGAACTCAGTCTTCATCGCGTCGAGGCCTGCGAGCGTGACGGGCAGGGCACTGTCCGAATCGGCAATGTGGATATGCAGCAAGACGCTGCGTTTCATCGCGTCCGCACCGATCCCGGACCGTGACAGTGCGGCACTGGCGTCGGCGATCAGGTGTTCCACCGCGTCACTCACAGGCTTCAGCGCCTGTGCCAGGGGGCGGCCAATCGCGGCTTGTCGCGTTTCGACCAGATCTGCCAGACCGATACCCAGCGCGCTGAGCAGGCTCGCCTGCGGGTGCAAAAGGACAGTCTGTATACCAAGGGCTTCAGCAACCCGGCAGGCATGCTGCCCACCGGCTCCGCCGAAGGCCGAAAGCGCATAAGCAGAAGGATTGACGCCCTGGCCGATGGAGATCTGCTTGATGGCCTGGGCCATGCTCTCGATTGCAACGGCCAGAAAACCCTCGGCTGCAGCTTCGGCACTGGGCAGGCCCATGGACTGGGCCAGGGTCTGAAGACGCGCCCGGCTGGCATCGACATCCAGCGGACCATCGCTGTTCGGACCGAAGACATGGGGGAACCAGTCCGGTTGAATACGCCCCAGCACCACATTGGCATCGGTGACTGCGGCCGGCCCCCCGCGTCCATAGGCAGCCGGGCCGGGCATGGCGCCGGCGCTTTCCGGACCAACGCGAGCCCGTTCGCCATCGAAATGCAGGATAGAGCCGCCTCCGGCAGCAACCGTATGAACAGCCATCATCGGCGCGCGAAGGCGCTGATCGGCCACAACCGTGTCCTGGACGCGTTCGAAACGTTCCCCGTCGAAGCGGGAGACATCGGTCGAAGTGCCGCCCATGTCGAAGCCAATGACTTTTGGATACCCGGCCGCCAGACCGGTCTTGGCCATGCCCACAACGCCGCCGGCGGGACCAGACAGGACGGCATCACGCGCATGAAAACTGTCTGCTGCAGTCAGCCCGCCGGAGGATTGCATGAAATAGAGCGGCGTCTCGTTGAGCCCCGCTCGCACCCGTCCGACATAATCGAGCAGAACGGGCGTCAGATAGGCGTCCATCACTGTCGTCGATGCACGAGGCACGATCTTGATGAGCGGGCTGGCGATACTGGAGCGCACAATGGTGGAGAAGCCGATACGCGCTGCCAGGCGTTCGACCTCGATCTCGTGCTGGGCATTGGCGTAGGCGTGCATGAAGCAGATTGCCAGGGATCGCATGCCGTCGTCATAGGCCGCCCGCAAAGCGGCCTTCACGTCTTCGGAAGCGAGAGGGGTGAGCACCTGTCCTTCGGGGTCCAGACGTTCCTTCACACCGACCACACGGTCATAGAGCGGTGCGGGTCGGCGGAGGTCGAGGGCGAAAATGTCCGGACGGGTCTGGTCGCCAATGACCAGCAGGTCTTCAAAACCGGCCGTGACCAGGAAGAGCGTAGGCTCGCCCTTGCGCTCGAGCAGGGCGTTGGTGGCGACGGTGGTGCCCATCTTGACTGCAGACACGGGTGCCCCGGCAGCCAGGCGGCGCACGCCTTCACTCGCGGCGTCTGCGTAATCGGGGCTTTCCGAGAGGAGTTTGATAGCTGTCAGCTTGCCCTCGGGGGAGCGGCCAAGCACATCCGTGAAGGTGCCGCCTCGATCAATCCAGAATTCCCAACTGCCCGAACCCGCCGTCACTTGCGCTCTCCCTCAGCTCGTCGGCGAGCGTATCCGGGCGCGTGTCGCACGCAAGCGACTTGTGCTGCGGTCTGCGGAAATCCGTCGCACTTGCCCTCTTTCATCGGAAAGGGGAGATTCCTACATAACCGAGAGGACGGGAGAGATATGGGTTTTTGGCGAAAGCTCGCGGCGCGATTGAAGGGCAAGGATTGCTTCCTGGCCTGCGATGGCTGTGATGATGCCAACAACCGGACCGTTGGCGATGCTGATTTTGCCATGGCGTTGATTGGGCTCGGTGCCAAGATGGCGAAGGCCGATGGCGTTGTCTCCCGCAGTGAGATCAAGGCGTTTTACGAAGTTTTCCGACCGCCGCCGGAAGGGCGCGAACCGCTCGACCGGGCGTTTGAGCTGGCCATGCAGACCACGCTGGGCTTTGAGGGCTATGCCCGCCGCCTCGCACGACGGTTTCGCAACAACCCGGCTATTCTGGAAGACGTGATCGACGGCCTCTTCCACATCGCGAAGGCAGATGGTGCGGTGACCACCAGTGAGGAAGATTTCCTCGAACAGGTCGCCGACATATTCGGCTTCTCACCCCAGGAATTCCGTCGCATCCGGATGGGTCATCTGGGCGCGCCCGACGATGATCCCTATGTGATCCTGGGTATCGAGGCCGATATCTCCGACGCTGACCTGACGCGCGCCTATCGCAGAATCGCCTCGCAAAACCATCCGGACCGGATGATCGCCAGGGGTGCACCGCCTGAAGCTCAGCGCCTAGCGGGCGAAAAAATGGCCGTGATCAATCTGGCTTATGATCAAATTCTCAAGGAAAGAGGGTTAATTGTCGGCCTTCCCAATTGACGCGGGCGCGATTGATGCCAACATACCGGGTACAGGAAAGGGCGTTACACAAAACGATGACAAACACTTCGAACACATCCAGTCCGTTTTTCGGCAATGGCGCAGGCGGATTTCTGCGAGATACCCTGGCGGCGGTTGTAGCGATCGCGGCAGCTGTGCTGGTGTTTGTCCTGGCGATGATGTTGACGGCTGCTTTCCTGTTTGTGTTTGGCGCAGCGCTGCTGGCCGCTGGGGTGTATTGGCTGTGGCGCAAGGTGCGCCGCCCGTCCACTAGTCGCGAATACGGCGAGGATGGTGTCGAGATCCTCGTTGCGACGCGGGGCCCCAAGGGGTGGACCGTCGATGGCACGGATTCCCCCAAATCCTGATTACACATCAATGTGAGTGGCTGTCTCGGGACACGCTGATAGCGTGACGTGAATCCTGGAGTGTCGCATGCGCCGTGTCTTTCTGTTCCTCGCCATTCTCCTGCCGCTCATGCTTGTCGGGTGTGTCAGCATGGCGCTTCCCAAAGTGTCATCGCGTGAAGCCGAGCTGCCCGTGCAGCCGGACATTGCCGTTCTGGCAGCAGACCGCGCGAGCTGGGAGGCGGCGCGCCCACAATTGCTGGAACTGTTTCAGAGCGAGGTGTTCGGCACTTATCCCTCGAACACGGAAACAGAGGTGCTTGAGCGCCGCCTGATCGACGCCAACGCCTATGATGGCCGCGGGCGACTGGAAGACTGGCATATCTCGATGGACGGGTTCGAGACCTATATCGCGACAGTCCGCCCGAACGGCATTGATGGGCCCGTCCCCACCATCATCATGCAGCTCTTCTGCGGAACGCGAGCCGCTCTCGGCGGAAATGAGGACATGCGCCAGATGCCCGGCGCGCCCAATTGCGATGGCGATAGCTGGATGGTGGTGCCAATGCTGTGGATTTTCGGCGAACACATCGCCGAGCCTCCCGTCGCAGACATCCTGGATGCAGGATACGCTCTGGCCTTTGTCTATGCCGGCGATGTCGTTCCCGACAGTGCCAGCCGTGCGCAAACTCCGCTTGAACAATTGGTCCCGCAGGGCGATGGCGGCGCGATCGCGGCCTGGGCCTGGGTCTATTCACGCGTGATTGATGTCCTGGATGCCCAGCCGGAGTTCGATAATGATCGCACGGCAGTGTGGGGGCATTCCCGCAATGGAAAGTCGGCCTTGCTCGTCGCAGCCTTTGATGAGCGGGTTGACCTTGTCATTGCCCATCAGGCGGGGACCGGCGGAACGACCTTGTCGCGCAGCCATAATGGCGAGAGCATCGCACAGATCACCGAGAGCTATCCGCACTGGTTCTCTCCGCGTTATGCCGAGTATGCGGGCCGCGAGGAGGAGCTGCCCGTTGATCAACACCAGCTGATTGCCCTGATGGCGCCGCGTCCCTTGATGATCGGCGGGGCCTGGCGCGATGCCTGGTCTGATCCGACCGGCAGTTTCCGGGCAGGCCGGGCAGCAAATCCGGTTTACGCCCTTTATGGCTCTGACGGCATGACCCAGACCTCGCTGGGCGACTTTCAGCCCGAGGCCGATGTGGCGCAATTCATGCGCCGGGGTCTGCATGGCGTCCGTCCCGGAGACTGGCGAGCTTTCCTGGCCTTCCTGGATGCACATTTCGAGCCCGAGCGGCGCCAGGCTCAGTAATCACTTGTCACCCGGCGCAACGCGCGCGATGAAGACGTATGAAACTGCGTGATTTTCTCGCCCTGGTCGCGGTCTGCGTCGTGTGGGGGCTCAATTTTGTGGTCGCGAAATTCTCGGTCACCGGCGCGCCTGGCTGGGTGCCCGGGTTTGAGGGCACGCCACCGATATTCTTTGCCTTCATGCGGTTTGCCCTGTTGTACGCGTTTCTGGCCCCGTGGCTCCGGCCCGGACCGACCGACATGAAAACCATGATCGGTGTCGCGCTGTGTATGGGCGCGCTGCAATACGTCCTGATCTTTTTCGGCCTGCAGACCGCTACCCCCTCGGGGATGGCCATTGCCCTGCAGCTTGGGGTGCCGTTTGCAACCATCCTCTCGGTCTTCATGCTGAAAGAGCAGATCGGCAAAGTCCGATTGGCAGGCATCGTCATCGCCTTTGGTGGAATCATGCTCGTCGTCATCGACCCGCAGGGCGCAACACTTGAACTGGGATTGATGATCGGCGTGGCCGCCGCCTTTGTCGGCGCTTTGGGCATGATCCTGGTCAAGCGAATGCCGCTCGATTCCATCCGGATGCAGGCCTGGATCGGGTTATTGTCGTGGCCGCCTCTGCTCATTCTCTCGCTGCTGACGGAGCAGGACCAGATTTCCGCTGCTCTCAGCGGTGGGTGGCTGTTCCTGGCCGCATTGTTGTTCACGGTCGTACTGGTCAATATTTTCGGACACGGTGTCTTCTATTATCTCCTGCAAAAGTATGATGCGACGCTGATTGCGCCGCTGACGCTGATGGCACCACTGGTGGGCGTGATTTCCGGTCTTGTGATCACCAATGACCCAGTCGGATGGCAATTGCTGGTGGGGGGCGGCCTTACCTTGTCCGGGGTCGGCATCATTGCCTTCCGACAGAACAAGAAGCTGCCGACGGCGGCGCTGGCGCGCGAGAAAACACTGTGATGTCCGGGGTCATCGACGCGCCGTCACCCAATTTCAATGAGCGAAAACTGCCGATATCGCTCATCATCCTGCACTATACGGGGATGGAAAGCGGCGATGTCGCCCTGCAGCGCATGTGTGAGCCGCAGGCGCAGGTCTCGGCTCACTACATGGTGGAGGTAGACGGGCGTGTTTTCCGCCTGGTTGCCGATGACAAACGCGCCTGGCACGCCGGTGTCAGCTATTGGCACGGAGAGCGGGATATCAACTCGGCCTCGATTGGCATCGAGATCGTCAATGGCGGTCATGATTTCGGGTTGCCGGCCTATTCCAAGACGCAGATCGATGCGGTTATCAAGCTCGTGAAGCGATTGATGGCAGAGCACGCGCTTTCGCCGGACTGCGTTATCGGGCACTCCGATATTGCGGTCGAGCGCAAGGAGGATCCAGGCGAGCATTTCCCCTGGCAGCGACTGGTCGCAGAAGGTTGCGCGCTCGCCCTGTCTGCTGAGGGGCCGAGCGAGGATCCGGAAGCGGACCTCGTTCGGGCCGGCTATAATCCGGACGCGCCGGTCGAAGATACGGTCAAGGCATTCCAACGCCGCCATCGCCAAACGTGTATCGATGGACAGATTGATGCAGAGACTTCTGCCCTGATCCGGGCTGCGGCCCTGGCGGGGCGGTGATCGTCAGCAGGCCAGTCGCGCGACCGCGGGGAAAACGAAGGGCGGTGAATGCCTTCACCGCCCTCGCTGCCTCTTCAGGCTAAACGTCTCGCGGGTGCTCGTGACTTCACTCTTGGAGACTAGCCGGAACTCTAGAAATTCCGGACCCATGGGTCGGGACGGTGGGTGGAATGAGCGCGTGCAAACGTGTTTTCACGCCCGCAATCACGCCTGATCCAAGGAGGGTGACGCCATCCCGCTCTTGATACGTTCATATAGGCATGTTTCCGGCGCTGTCGAGTGTTGGTTCGCTCGTGTGCCGGGCACCCGTTCGGGGTGGGGCAGGGCATGTGTGTTTCGAAGTGAAAGGGAAAAGCAAAAGAGACGATGGCCAAAGCCACCGTCTCTTCGCTACCTCGGAGGGAGGTAATTCGCCCGTTGGGTGCTCGTGACTTCACTCCTGGGGCTCACCGGGACCCTAGAAATCCCAGCTATTTCATTTTCGAATGATACGCGATGCCTGGTCGATCAATCATGAACGCGCCACTGAAGGCCCATCGTAAATGATCGTTGGAATATTCTGCTATACATCCCTCCAGGACGGCGCGAACCATCCATTGCGATTAGACACAAAGGAAAGAATTCCGGATCAACGCTTCCGGCCGCCTTAAGCACAGACGCTTGCACAACATGGACAATATTGCCCGAGCAGTCGTGTGGTGTGTCTGTAACTCGATCCTTCCCTTTTCAGCGCTTCCCCAAGCGCATGTACACGCTGGCTCACACCTCCGTGATCGTCAATGAGCAAACTGTAATATTTCCGACAGTCTTCTGCGATTGGATACAAAACCCGCATTCTGTTGCAGGAACGTCACATGGCGGTTTCGCAACCAAACCATCGGGGCACTTCTTGTGTATATTCTAGAACCTGTTTGCCTAATTTGAGGCCGACTTGCCAATCTGAGTCGGATGCGCTCTAAGCGCGCTGTCAGGCGGCTGGACGGTCGCGGTCACAAGTCCGGAAACGGCGTGATCGAGGAAAGTCCGGGCTCCATGGAAACAAGGTGCCGGGTAGCGCCCGGCGGGGGTGACCCCAGGGAAAGCGCAGCAGAGAGCAGACCGCCCTTCGACGTTTCGGCTGAGGAGGGTAAGGGTGAAAGGGTGCGGTAAGAGCGCACCGCCCCGACCGTAAGGAAGGGGGCACGGCAAGCCCCACTTGGAGCAAGACCGAATAGGGATGAGGGCAGCCTTGAGCTGCACGCGTGTTTCCACGTGTCATCCGGGTAGGTCGCACCAGCTGTGTCGCAAGGCGCAGCGCAGATGAATGATCGTCGCCCCGAGAGGGGAACAGAACCCGGCTTACAGGCCGCCTGACTATTTTCTGTCGCGAATGGTTAATCGTAAACGGGCAAGTCGAGCGCTGCTCAATATTTATGCACGCATTCTCTCTTTTTGTTCCGCGTTTTCGGGAGTCGTTCAGCGAATCTTGGCGGGCGGCTGTGGATATTAACTTAATGTTCCGTCTTTGTTCGGATTGCATTGGTTAATCAGCGCGTTAATCCATCAAAAACCAACCTTTCGTCATTGTTTCCCATCTAATCCCATGTTATCCCATCGTTAACCATGAGGCGGTTCGTGCGGTTAGCTGGGGAGTAGGCGGACGTGTTCCTGTCCACCACCATTAATGGCGTAGATGCGAAGGGGCGGGTTTCCGTGCCGGCGGATTTCCGTGCGGTGGTTGGCGGAGGTACGTTTGACGGCATTATCGTCTGGCCGTCCTTCGACGGGACCTATCTGGAAGGTGGGGGGCAGGCCCTGCTTGAGCGCTACCAGTCCCTGATCGAGGAAATGGACCCTTATGATGAAGCGCGTGTCGCTTTCGAGCGAGCCATTTTCGGAGCGGCGCGGCCGCTCTCATTTGATGCCAATGGTCGCGTAACGCTGCCCAAGGATTTCATCGATCACGCCGCGCTCGAAGGAAAGGCGACTTTTGTTGGTCTTGGGTCGCGGTTCGAAATCTGGTCGCCAGAGGTGTATGAGGCCCACAAGGCAAATGCCCAGTCATTTGCGCGTGACAACAAACGTGCGCTGAAGCTCGGGCCGCGTCCGGGAGGTGCCTCGTGAGTCATTATCCCGTGATGTTGAGCGAGGTGTTGGCCGGTTTGCGTCCGCAGGCTGGTGAGGTGCATCTGGATGGCACTTTCGGCGCTGGCGGATATTCACGCGCCGTCCTGGGCGCCGCCGATTGCACCCTGATCGCCGTGGATCGCGACCCGAACGTCGGACCGACCGTTGAGCTTTTTAATCGCGAATTCGGCGAGCGTTTCAGCTTCCATGCGGGCCCGTTTTCCGAACTACAGCGTGCTGTTTCCGGCAGTGGCCGGGAGGCGGTGAACGGGGTCGTGCTCGATATCGGCGTCTCGTCCATGCAGATCGACCAGGCCGAGCGCGGATTCTCCTTCAGCAAGCCGGGGCCACTGGATATGCGGATGTCCGGTGAGGGGGCGTCGGCCAGTGACGCGGTTAACCGTCTGAGCGAGCGCGAACTCGCGGACATATTTTATGTCTATGGCGAAGAGAGAAAATCGCGCCGGGTTGCGCAATTCGTGGTTCGCGCGCGTGGCGAGAGCCCGATTACGACGACGGACCAGTTGGCGGACATTGTTTCCCGCGCAATTGGCGGAAAACACTTGAAAATTCATCCTGCGACGCGGGTCTTTCAGGCCTTGCGCATTTTTGTGAACGACGAGCTCGGTGAGCTCGCCCGGGCTTTGAGTGCTGCAGAGCGCGTTCTGGCGCCAATGGGGAGGTTGGTGGTGGTTACGTTCCATTCATTGGAAGATCGCATGGTTAAGACGTTCATGCGGGCCCGTTCCGGTCTGGCTGGTGGCGGTGGTTCTCGCCACAACCCGGTTGCGGTCGAGGGGCCTGCAGCAAGCTTCACGCTGGAGACCCGCAAGGCGGTGACCGCGTCCGAGCAGGAATTGTTCGAGAACCCGCGATCGCGTTCCGCGAAACTACGCGTCGCGGTGCGCAACCAGGCGCCCAGCTGGCAGGAAGAGGAGTTCGTGATGCCCGGAGTTGTGCCGCTTTCCAAGCTGGAGGCCGCTCTATGATCCGCCTGCTGAACGGAATCGCACTCCTGGTGGCTATCACCTTGGCTGTGGCGCTCTACATTGCCAAAACCGAGGCCAAATCCTCTCAAGAGCGCCTCGAGCTTATCCAGGCGCAGCTCGCTGAAGAGCGTCGCCAGGTCAATGTCCTCAATGTCGAGATCGCGCATCTGGAGGAGCCGGAGCGGCTGCGGGCGCTGGCGCGTCGTTATCTCGGGCTCGAACCGCTGGATCCTAGCCGGGAAATCGGGGTCAACGATCTGCCGATCGTGACAGATGTCGAGGATGAAGGGCTGCGCGAAGATCTGTTTCTGTCGAATGATGGTGGCGAGCTGGCGCTGGCAGATGCCGAACCGGCAGGAGGTCCCGATCGATGAAGCTGTGGCCGTTCCGTCGACCTGTTTCCACTGAAACAGTCAACCCGGCGCTGCCGCCTCTGGCGGAAGCTGCGCCGGCGGACGTGTCACGCCTGCTGCGGTTGGAGAGCGACGAGGCCCAGGCTCTGGACCAGGCGCGCTCGCGTCTGAGAATTCTGGGTCTTGCCATGGCTGTGGGGTTTGGTCTTCTGGCCCTGCGATCTGTCGAGATGGCTGTGGCCAACCCGGTGGATGTCGGCAGTGATGCGAGCAATACGGTGGCGGCTGTTGATCGCGGAGAGATCTTCGATCGTACTGGCCAGGTGTTGGCGACGACGCTGGAAACACACTCTCTTTATGCAGATCCGACCCAGGTTTGGGATGCCGGCGAGACCGCCGAGGCGCTGGCCGGCGTGTTGCCGGGGCTGGATGTCGAGCGGGTAGTCCGGGATCTGTCTTCGCGCCGGCGCTTTGTCTGGATCCAGCGCAATCTGACCCCGAGACAGCGTCAGGCCGTATTTGCGCTCGGGCTTCCCGGAGTTGGGTTTCGCACCGAGCCGCGCCGTGTTTATCCGCGCGGTCGCCTAGCCTCCCATGTGGTCGGTTACACGGATCGCGACCTCGCCGGCCTGGCCGGCGCGGAGCGCGCCTTTAATTCAGCGCTGTCGTCGGGAGACGGTCGCCCGGTTGCTCTGTCGATCGACATGGCCGTGCAATTCCATCTCGATGAGGTTTTGCGGGCGAGCATGATCGAGTTCAACGCACTCGCGGCGTCCGGGATTGTCATGAATGTACGGACGGGTGAAATCGTCGGCATGGTCTCTCTGCCGGATTTCGATCCGAACCGTCCCATGCAGAGCGAGGCGCGAGAACGTCTGAACAGGTCCGCCCAATCCGTCTATGAAATGGGCTCGACCTTCAAGGCGTTCACTGTGGCCCTGGCCCTGGAGACGGGCACTGCGACACTGGAGAGCGGCTATGACGCATCCAATCCGTTGCAGCTTGGCGGGCATACGATCAATGATTATCACGCGGAAGACCGTTGGCTGACCCTTTCGGAAGTTTTCACGCATTCCTCCAATATCGGCTCTTCGCTGATTGCGCTTGAGGCGGGCTCGGAAGCCCAGCGGGGGTTTCTGGGTGATTTGCGCTTGCTTGAGCGAGCCCCGATCGAGCTGATCGAAAGCGCCGACCCGCTGCTGCCGCGCCAATGGGCGCAAACCGAAACGGCCACGATTTCCTATGGCCACGGCATTGCCGTCAGCCCCATTGCGACGATCGCCGCTTTTGCAGCGATCGCGAATGACGGGGTTTATGTGCCGCCGACCCTTCAGCCGGTCGCCGCCAACGAGACCATCGTCGGTGAGCGAGTGATGAGTTCCGAGACCGCGCGCGATGTGCTGGCGCTGATGCGGGAGAACGTAACGGATGGCACCGGTGGCAGCGCCGAGGCCGCCGGTTATCGCGTCGCCGGCAAGACCGGGACGGCGGAAAAGCCGCATCGCGGCGGGTATGACAGTAGCCGCCTTATTTCCTCCTTCTCTGCCGTGTTCCCCTATGACGACCCGCAATATGCGGTGCTGGTGTTGTTGGACGAACCGCAAGGCAATGAATCGACCTATGGCTACGCCACGGGGGGATGGACAGCTGCGCCGGCGACGGGGGAGATCATCTCCCGTATTGCGCCGATCCTCGGAGTTGAACGCTCGAACGAAGATCATGACAGTCGTGCTGCGCTGGTTCGTGCCGCGCTGATGCCGGAGGATTATCCGTGAAACTAGCCGAGCTGCTGCCAGCCTCAGCGCTTGAGCCGGGCTTTGATCAGATCGAAATCACCGGATTGACCCTGGACAGTCGCAAGGTCAAGCCTGGCTGGGTCTTCGCCGCGCTGCCGGGAGTTGCGGTTCATGGCAGTAAATTCGCGACGCAGGCCGCGGCAGCCGGTGCCGCCGCCATTGTCAGCGATGTGCCTATCGAGGGGCTTGGCATTCCCGTCATCCAGGCGAGCGATGCGCCGGCATTGTTCGCCACGATGGCCGCAGCTTATTATCCCGCGCAACCTGCCAATATCGTCGCGATAACAGGTACAAACGGTAAAAGTTCGACCGTCGAGTTTGTCCGTCAGATCTGGACAGCTGCCGGGATCGACGGAGCCAGCCTCGGCACGCTGGGCGTGGCCCGGGGCAATAGTTCTGAAGTGACCGGTTACACCACGCCGGATGCTGCCGCGCTCCACAGCTCACTGGATGAGCTGGCCCGTGATGGCGTCACGCATCTGGCGATGGAAGCCTCCAGCCATGGCCTGAAGCAACGCCGGATGGAGGCGGTGAAAGTCACCCTCGCGGCATTCACGAATCTGACGCAGGACCATCTGGATTATCACCCGGATTTTGAGGACTATTTTGCGTCCAAAGCGCGTCTCTTCCTGAATTTCATGGAGCCTGGCGCGCCGGCAATTATCAACACCGACAGCGAGTGGGGCGAGCGCATGGCCGCACTTGCCCGAGAGCGCGGCCTGGAGGTTTTGACCATGGGCTGGCGCGGTGAGGACTTGCAAATCTGCGAAATCACCCCGCGCGCAGCCAGCCAGGATGTTGTGTTCCGTTGGAAAGGCGACGAAACGCGTCTGAATGTCCCGCTGGTGGGTGAGTTCCAGATTCTCAATGCGCTCGCCGCAGCAGCGATCACTCTGACAGGCGGGATCAAACCCGCGATTGTCTTCGATACCCTGGCGCAGCTGGGCGGTGTGCCCGGTCGCCTCGACAAGGTTGGTGAAACTGCCGCCGGTGCCCCGGTTCTGGTGGATTACGCGCACACACCGGACGGGCTGGACAAGCTGTTGCGTGCCGCGCGCCCCCATACCAAGGGGCGGGTGATCGTCGTATTCGGGTGCGGTGGTGACCGCGATCCGGACAAGCGTGCGAAGATGGGGGCAATCGCCCAGAAGCTGGCGGACATCGCCATCATCACGGATGATAATCCACGATCCGAGGATCCGGACCTGATCCGCGCTGCGATCAAGAGCGGGTGTCCAGACGGTATCGAGATCGCTGATCGGCGCGAGGCAATCAATCACGGCGTTGGCCTGTTGCGAGAGGGCGATTGCCTTCTGGTTGCCGGCAAGGGGCATGAGACCGGCCAAACCATTGCCGGCGTGGTTCATCCCTTTGATGATCGCGCCGTATCGCGCGACGCCCTGGACGCTTTGGAGGTCCGGCATGTCTAAACCGCTCTGGACTGCGAAACAGGCGCTGGCCGCAGCGGGGGGAGAGCTGGTTGGCGCGTATGACTGGACGTGCAATGGCATCTCGATCGATACGCGCACCATTTGCCCCGGCGATCTCTTTGTTGCCTTGAGGGATGTGCGTGACGGACATGATTTTGTCCCCGATGCGATGGCGCGCGGCGCCGCAGCAGCCTTGGTCGAGCGGTCAGACGGACCGCCCGGCGCACATCTGAAAGTCTCCGACAGTCTCGACGCTTTGCGGGCACTGGGCGCGGCCGCCCGCGACCGCTGTTCCGGCATTCGTGTTGCGGTAACGGGCAGTGTCGGCAAGACCAGCGTGAAAGAAGCCATCGCGGCCGTGTTCCGTGCTGCGGGGCCCGCGCACTGGAGTGTGAAGTCCTACAATAATCACTGGGGCGTGCCGCTGACACTCGCCCGCATGCCGGCTGACACCCAGCGTGCCGTGTTTGAAATGGGAATGAACCATGCCGGCGAGATCCGTGATCTGTCAGCGCTGGTGCAACCCCATGTCACGCTGATCACGCGGATCGGCGAAGCCCATCTGGAAAATCTGGGTTCGATCGAGGCCATCGCCGACGCGAAGTCCGAGATTTTCGAGGGCATGGAACCTGATGGCGTCGCCATCATTCCGGCGGACGACCCTTTGTGCGACCGGATTGCTCAACATGCGCGTAATTCCTCAGCCGCCTTCCTGCTGGAATTTGGCCGGGCCGCACACGCCGCTGTTCGGATTGAGGAATTCGAGACAGGTCTGGACGGGAGTCGTGGCCGGATCAATGTGATGGGCAATCGCGTCCCCTTCCGGCTGGCGGCGTCCGGCGAGCATTGGGCGTGGAATGTCGCGGCGGTTTTTGCGGCTGCGGCAGCAACCGGTCTGGACGCGCGCGATGTCGCCGAGGCACTGAGCCAGGTAGACGCGGCAGCTGGCCGAGGCCGCGCTGTCGAAATAGCGCTGCCAAGCGGCGGCGAGGCCACTTTGCTGGACGATGCCTATAACGCCAATCCCGTATCGATGCGCGCCGCGATGAGCGCGCTGGGTGCGGCTCGGCCGGCGGGCGAGGGGCGTCGTATCGCCGTTCTGGGTGACATGCTGGAGCTCGGCACAGCGGGACCGGGTCTGCATGCTGAACTGGTGGAGCCTTTGCTCGACGCTAACACTGATCTGGTTTTTTGCTGCGGCTCTCTGATGAAACACCTGCATGATGCCTTGCCCGCGGCAATGCGAGCGGGCTATGCGAGAAGCGCCAGTGAGGTGCTTGAGCCGCTCAAATCTGAGCTTCGATCGGGGGATGTCGTGCTGATGAAAGGCTCCAACGGATCCGGGCTCCACAAGATTGCCGCAGTTCTGGCCGATGGCACTGCATTCGACCTGACGGAGGCCTGACCGCCAATGCTCTATCTGTTGTTCGCGCCGCTTGCAGAGGATCTGCAACTGGCGAACTTGTTCCGCTATATCACGTTCAGAACGGGTGGTGCCTTGATGACGGCGATGCTGATCGCCTTCGTTTTTGGCAAGCCGATGATCAGCTGGTTGCGCCGCAAGCAGGGCAAGGGTCAGCCCATTCGCGAGGAAGGCATTCAGCGCCACGTGGTGGAAAAGGCCGGCACCCCGACCATGGGCGGTTTCCTGATCCTGTTGGGTGTCATGGTCGGCACGCTGTTATGGTCGGACCTGACCAACCAGTATGTCTGGATCGTGATTTTCGTGACGGCTGGCTTCGGTCTGATCGGCTTTGTCGATGACTATATGAAGGTGACCAAGCAGAGCACGGCCGGGTTTGGCGGCAAGTTCAAGCTGTTGTTCGAGTTCACCATTGCGGCTATCGCGGTGTTCTGGGCCACCAGTGTCGCACGTGCCAACGGCATGGATGCCGGGCTTGAAACGTCGATTGCTTTCCCCTTCTTCAAGGACTTCCTGATCAATATCGGGCCGCTCTTCTATGTCTTCGGCTGTATCGTCATTGTCGGCTCGGGCAATGCCGTGAATATGACGGACGGGCTGGACGGGCTGGCCATTGTCCCGGTCATGATTGCCGCTGCGACTTTCGGCGTAATCGCCTACCTGGTCGGCCGGGTCGATTTTGCAGAATACCTGCAGGTCCACCACACGCCCGGAACCAGCGAGTTGCTGGTCTTCTGTGGTGCGCTTCTCGGCGCGGGTCTTGGCTTCCTGTGGTGGAATGCTCCCCCTGCGATGATTTTCATGGGAGATACAGGATCGCTGTCGCTCGGCGGCGCGCTCGGGGCTATCGCCATTGCCGTCAAGCACGAGATCGTGCTGGCGATTGTCGGCGGTCTCTTTGTTCTGGAAATGGTGTCGGTCATGGTCCAGGTGGCCAGTTTCAAATTGACCGGGAAACGTGTTTTCCGCATGGCACCCATCCATCACCATTTCGAGAAGAAGGGCTGGGCCGAACCCACGATCGTCATCCGCTTCTGGATTATTGCAGTCATTCTCGCATTAATCGGACTCGCAACACTCAAATTGAGGTAAACTGCAACCAGATGATCCCGATCCATTCATATAAGGGCCGCCGCGTGGCTGTGTTCGGATTGGGGCGCACAGGTATTGCGGCCGCTAAAGCCCTGGAAGCCGGAGGCGCGGAGGTGTCGTCATGGGACGATTCCGAAACCGCACGCGCGAATGCCGAAGCGGCGGGTGTGCATCTGGATGATCTCAATCGCCGGGACTGGGGCGACATCGCCGCGCTGATCCTCTCTCCCGGTATACCTCTGACCCATCCCAAGCCACATCGCATGGTGGAGCTGGCCCAGTCCGTCGGGGCTCCGGTCATCGGCGATATCGAGCTGTTCGCTCGCACCCTGGCCGAGATGCCGGAACATCGCCGACCGAAAATCATCGGCGTGACCGGAACCAATGGCAAATCCACCACCTCTGCCTTGATCGGACACATTCTCCGAGAAACCGGCCGCAATGCGATCGTGGCCGGCAATATCGGCGACGCCATTCTGGCCCAGGACCCGCCGCGTCCGGGATCCTATTACGTCCTCGAGCTGTCGAGCTATCAGATCGATCTGACCGAGACATTGGAATGCGATGTCGCCGTCCTGCTCAATATCTCGCCGGACCATCTGGACCGCCATGGTGGATTTGACGGCTATTTTGCCGCCAAGAAGCGCCTGTTTGACATGCAGGGTAACCGAGGCATCGCCATTATCGGGATCGATGATGACGAGACCAACGCCTTCTATTCGAGCCTGCGTCAACGCCGTCGCGAAGAACAGATCATCCCCATTTCTGCCGGGCGGGTTTTTGCGCGTGGCGTCTATGCGCTTGGTGACCGGGTCTATGACGCGCTGGACAGTGCCTCCCACCCGCTGGTGGACCTGAACAAGGCACAGGCCCTGCCGGGCCGACACAATGCACAGAATGTCGCCGCGGCCCTGGCAGCCGTGCGTATGCTGGGTATCGGTGGCCGCGCTGCCGCGGATGCCATCGCCAGTTTTGGTGGCCTGTCGCACCGTCAGGAAGTGGTTGCGAATGAAGCGGGCGTACGCTTCGTCAATGACAGCAAGGCGACCAATGCGGAAGCCGCATTGCAGGCGATCAATTGCTACAGCGATATCTACTGGATTGCGGGCGGGAGAGCCAAGGAAGACGGGCTCGAGGTGCTCGAACCGTCTCTTCACCGTATCCGCAAGGCGTATCTGATCGGGGAAGCGCAAGATCAGTTCGCGACCGAACTGGATGGCAAGGTGGGCTGGCAAAAATGCGGAGACCTGGCTAACGCACTCGCAGCGGCCCGCGCGGATTCAGCCGGATCACCCGGATCTGTCGTTCTGCTCTCGCCAGCGGCAGCGTCGTTTGACCAGTTCAAGAGTTTCGAGGAACGCGGCGAGGCGTTTACGCGCCTGGTGCTCGATCAATCGGCGACGGTGGTCGCGGCTGGAGGCGCCGGTTGAATACCCTGGCTCCCCGCGCTGCGATCTCCTGGTGGCGCGGTATCGATCGGACATTGCTGTTTGTTGTACTCGCGCTGATCGCGGCCGGCCTGATGTTGTCGATGGCCGCCAGTCCTGCGGCCGCTGACCGGCTGGGTATCGAGGACCCGTTCTTTTTCCTCTACCGCCAGAGTGTCTTCGCAACACTCTCCCTGATTGGCCTGTTGGCCATTTCTGCCCTGTCGCCCACGGGCGCGCGACGGCTGGCCGCCATCGCCTTGCTGGGCTCGCTCGCCTTGATGGTCGCGATGCCGTTCATCGGGCACGAGGTGAAGGGCGCGACGCGCTGGATCCGCATTGGCAGTTTCGGTCTTCAGCCGTCCGAGTTTCTCAAACCCGCCCTGATCGTGACAGCCGCCTGGCTGTTCGCGGAAGAAAAACGTGGTGCTCCCGTGCCGGGGCGGATCATCGCCTTTGCGATCTTTCTCGTCTCGATCGGGCTGTTGATGATCCAGCCGGATTTCGGCCAGTCCGTGCTTTTGACCCTGTGTTTTGGCGGCGTGTTTTTTGCCTCGGGCCTGTCCTGGATCTGGGTGGCTGGCCTGGGAGGCCTGGCCGTCGCCGGATCGGGGGCTGCCTATATGATGTTTCCACATGTCGCCAGCCGGGTGGAACGCTTCCTGGACCCGGAAAGCGGCGATACTTACCAGATCGACCGGGCGGTAGACGCCATTTCACGGGGCGGTATTGCCGGCGTTGGCCCCGGTGAGGGCGAGGTGAAACACTTCCTGCCGGACGCCCACACGGATTTCATTTTCTCGGTCGCAGCCGAGGAATTCGGCCTGCTGGCCTCACTCTCCATCATCGGTCTGTTTTCGATCCTTGTGGCTCGCGCCTGGAGTCAGGCGATGCGCCTGACCGATCATTTCGCGCAGCTGGCGGTCGCCGGCCTGGCCCTGCAATTCGGATTGCAGGCGCTGGTCAATATCGCTGTGAACTTGAACCTGATCCCGCCAAAGGGCATGACTTTGCCATTCGTTTCCTACGGGGGATCTTCCATGCTCGCGCTCGCTTTCGGAGCCGGCCTCATGCTGGCCTTCACCCGTCGTCGCCCCGGCGCATACTCCAGTCGTTACACCGCATGACACCCAGACGTTGCCTGATTGCCGCCGGAGGAACCGGCGGACACATGTTTCCTGCGCGCGCCGCCGCCGAGGCGCTGATCAAGCGCGGCTGGCAGATCCGCCTCGTCACCGATGCGCGCGGCATGAAACACACTGAGGATTTCCCGGCCGTGGCCGTGGACGAGATCCACGCGGCCAGCCCCTTCACCAAGAACCCGTTGAAACTGCTCAAGGCCGGTGTCGAGCTGACGCGCGGCCTGGCGGAGACCCAGGCCATTTTGAAGGCGTGGAAGCCGGATGTCGTGGCCGGTTTCGGCGGATATCCGGCCTTTCCGGCCATTGCCGCTGCGCGAACAGCGGGCATTCCGTTTTGCATTCACGAACAGAATGCGGTTTTGGGCCGGGTCAATCGAACCTTTGCGTCCAAGGCGGGTTTCATCGCGTCCGGTTTTGAGCGCCTCGACCGCCTTCCGGAGCGGGCCCGCAAGCGCCATATCCTGACCGGTAACCCGCTGCGTGAGCCGATCGTGGAGGCACGCTCCGCCGGTTATCCGGAGATCACCGAAGACAGCCGCATCAACCTGCTGGTGCTGGGGGGCAGTCTGGGTGCGCGCATTCTCTCCGAGACGGTTCCGGCGGCGATCGCAAAACTCCCGGAAAAGCTCAAATCTCGCCTTGATGTCGTCCAACAGACACGCGAAGAAAATCTCGACATGGCGCGAGAGACTTACAGCAAGGCCGGCGTGAACGCCCAGTGCGAACCCTTCTTCAAGAATGTGGGCGATCTTTTGGCCAATTCCCATTTCGTGATCGGACGGGCCGGGGCCTCAACGGTGTCGGAAGTCGCCGGCGTGGGGCGTCCCGCGATTTTCTGTCCGCTCGGCATCGCTGCTGACGATCACCAGAGCGCCAATACCGAAGGTCTTTACAAGGCCGTGGCGGCGGATGTTCTGCCGGAAGCCGACTTCACTGCAGAACGGCTGAGCGAATTGCTGGAATCCCGCCTGTCGAACCCGCAGGATCTGAAAGAACGCGCGGCTGCAGCGCGGGCGTTGGGGCGCCCGGATGCCGCTGAAGCGCTGGCCAAGGCCGTGGATGGCCTGGTGACAGGAGCAGTTGTATGAATTTCGCCGCTTTGCCTTTCCCGGTCGGGCCGGTCCATTTTGTCGGTATTGGCGGTATCGGCATGTCCGGTATTGCCGAGGTGATGCTCAATCTGGGCTACAAGGTTCAAGGGTCCGACATCAAGGCTAATCCGAATGTCGAGCGCCTTCGTGAGAAGGGCGCCAAGGTCGCCATCGGGCATGCCGGAGAGAATGTTGAAGGCGCCGGTGCCATCGTCGTCTCCTCGGCCATCAAGCCGGACAATCCGGAACTGGTCGCGGCCCGTTCGGCCAAGATCCCGGTTGTACGCCGGGCGGAGATGCTGGCCGAGCTGATGCGCCTGAAATACTCGGTCGCTGTTGGCGGTACGCATGGCAAGACCACCACCACATCGCTGGTTGCCGTGCTGATGGACGCCGCGGGTGTTGATCCCACCGTGATCAATGGCGGCATCATTTCCGCCTACCAATCCAACGCCAAGGTGGGGCTGGGTGAGTGGATGGCGGTTGAAGCGGATGAGAGTGATGGCTCTTTTCTCAAACTGCGTTCCACCGTGGCGATCGTCACCAATATCGATCCTGAACACATGGAGCATTACGGCGACTTCGATGTCCTGCGTGATGCCTTCTATCAGTTCGTCGAGAACCTGCCCTTTTACGGCTTTGCCGTCCTGTGCACCGATCACCCGGAAGTCCAGTCGCTGGCCTCCCGCGTCGAGGATCGCAGGGTCATCACCTATGGCTTCAACCCGCAGGCAGATGTCCGCATCGAGAATATGCGTGCCGAGCCGGCAGGCACGACGTTTGACGTTCGTTTCCGCCTGCGCGGTCAGGATGAGGATGTCTGGACCGATGTCTTCCTGCCCATGGTCGGCGAGCACAATGTGCTCAATACCGCTGCAGCCCTGGCGACGGCGCGCGAGCTTGGTCTGACGGTCGAAAAGGCGCGTTCGGGGCTCGCGGACTTTGGCGGTGTGAAACGTCGTTTCACCAAGGCCGGTGCCTGGAAGGGCGCCACGATCATCGATGATTATGGCCACCACCCGGTGGAGATCTCGGCTGTGCTGAAAGCCGCGCGCCAGGCCTCGACGGGCAAGGTGATAGCGATCATGCAGCCGCACCGCTATTCGCGTCTTGCCGATCTGTTCGATGATTTCTCGACCTGTTTCAATGACGCCGACACGGTCATGGTCGCCAATGTCTTTGCCGCTGGTGAGGAACCGTTGGAAGGTTTCGACCGCGACGGCCTGGTGGAAAGCCTCGCCGCGCATGGCCATCGCGAAGCCCTGGCCATCACCCGCAATGACGTTGCCCGTGAAGTCGCGGCGCGAGCAGGTGAGGGCGATATCGTCATCTTCCTCGGCGCCGGTGACATCACCCAGTGGGCCTACGCGCTGCAGGGAGAGCTGGAGGCGCTGGGTTGAACCTCATCGAGCGCCTTCCGACCGTTCGCGGCAAATATATCGAGCATGCGCCGCTCAAGGACGTTACCTGGCTGCGGGTCGGTGGTCCGGCGGATGTGATGTATCTGCCGGCGGACGAGGCGGATCTCTCGCGATTTCTGGCTGAAACCCCGGACGATATCCCGGTGCACGTGCTGGGCGCGGGATCGAATACGCTGGTGCGTGATGGCGGTATCCGCGGTGTTGTCATTCGCCTGGCCGGACCGTTTGCGCGGACAGAAGTGCTCGAAGGTAACCAATTGAAGGCGGGTGCCGGCGCACTTGACAAGATGGTCGCCAAGGCCGCCGCGAAGGCTGGACTGGCCGGCATGGAATACCTGGTGGGTGTGCCGGGCACGATTGGTGGCGCTCTGCGCATGAATGCCGGTTGTTATGACCAGGAAACCAAGGACGTCGTCGTCTCGGTGCGTGCGATCGACCGCCTGGGCCGCATCATCGAGGCCAGCCCGGAAGAGCTGAACTATTCCTATCGCCATTGCGAGGCGCCGGACGACTGGATCTTCACCTCGGCGGTGTTCCAGGGCACGCCGGACGACCCTGCCGCCATCGAGGCGCGCATGAATGGCATCACCGAGCGCCGTGAGGGCACGCAGCCGATCCGCGAGAAAACCTCCGGCTCGACATTCGCCAATCCGGATGCGCCGGGCACACCGAACCAACGCCGCTCCTGGCAATTGATCGACAGTGTTGGCGGCCGCGGGTATCGCGTTGGCGGGGCGTTCTTTTCGGAGCAACACTGCAACTTCCTTATCAATGACGGCACGGCCAGCGCGGCAGACCTGGAACAGGTCGGCGAGGACGTGCGGGCCCGCGTGAAGGAAAAACACGGCGTGGATCTGCGCTGGGAAGTGAAACGGGTTGGGGAGCCCCAGGAGTAAGTCATGAGCAAACGTATCGCAGTCCTTCTGGGCGGTTTGTCCCCCGAGCGTGAAGTCTCGCTGGTGTCCGGCAAGGCGGTGGCTGATGGGCTGCGCGAGAAGGGCCATGACGTTGTCGAGATCGATGCCGGGCGGGACCTCTATAACCAGCTGGTCGAGGCTGATCCGGATATCGTCTTCAACGCGCTGCATGGCGAGTGGGGCGAGGATGGCATGGTGCAGGGCGTGCTCGAGCATTTCGGCAAGCCTTATACGCATTCCGGCGTGCTGGCCTCGGCCCTGGCGATGAACAAGCAGATGGCCAAGGATGTTTTGCGCGCGGCGGGTATTCCCTGTCCGGAAGGCATGCTCGTCAATCGTTTCGAGGCGGCCAAGACGCATGCGATGAAACCGCCCTATGTGGCCAAGCCGAATGCACAGGGTTCGTCCGTTGGTGTGCACATCGTTCTGGAGGGCGCCAATCGTCCTCCGGCCGGGCTGGCTGCGGAGACGGATGATCTGGGTGATGAGGTGCTGGTTGAGCGCTATGTGCCGGGCCGGGAGCTGACCGTTGCGGTGATGGAGGACCGGGCGCTCGCCGTCACCGAGATCATCCCGAACACGACTTTCTATGATTACGAAGCGAAGTACGCGGCTGGCGGATCTGATCATATTTTACCGGCAAAAATTCCGGCAGAGGTCGAGAATCTGGCCATGGAAATGGCGCTAAAGGCCCATAAAACCTTGGAATGTCGAGGGCTGAGCCGGTCTGATTTTCGTTACGATGAATCAGCGGAACACCCGCTATGGTTACTCGAAATTAACACCCAGCCGGGCATGACTCCTACGTCTTTAGCGCCAGAACAGGCGCAGTACTGCGGGATCAGCTTCCCTGATCTCGTGGAATGGATGGCGGAGAATGCGTCGTGTCGAAGGTGAGGCGCGGTGGACCGAAAAAACCGGTCCGTCGTAGAACCAGAGCCAAGTCCGCCGCGGTCCCAGCACCGCGGCGTTTGCGTAATTGGGTGGAAGCCCAGGTCCGAAGTGCGCGTTATCGTGTTGCCAATGCTGCTCGTCTGGGCGGGATTGCGCTCGCGGGCGTCGCGGCAGTGACCGTGGCTGGCCTGGCCCTGTTCGGCCAGCTCGATGACGTGCGCCAGTCTGTTGTCACCCATTCCCAGGTCCAGCTCGCCAAGGCCGGATTTGCCGTTGAGACCATTGATGTCTCCGGTGCCCAGGGCGTGATCGCCCACAATATTGTCGAAGCCACCGGTCTTCAGGGCGGATATCCGATTTTCGCTGTTGATCCGGAGGAAATCCGCGCACGCGTCGAGGCCCTGCCGATGGTCCGCTCTGCGTCTGTCGCGCGCCTCTGGCCCAATTCTGTCGCCGTGGTTGTGGAAACGCGTGAAGCCTTTGCCCTGTGGCAGGTTGAGGGCCAGCTCAACATTATCGATCGCTATGGCGTGGTGATGGGGCAGGCCGATGTAATGGCCCCGCCGGCCCTTCCGCTGGTTGTAGCCGAAGGCGCCAATGACAGTGTTGTCGAGATCGTTGAGGCTCTCGACCGGCATCCGACGATCCGGGACGAGGTTGTCGGTGCGGTGCGTGTCGGCGAACGCCGCTGGAATCTGCGCCTGGAAAACGGGGCGGACATCAAGCTGCCTGAAGGCGATGTGAACGCATCCATGGCGATCCTGGCCCGCCTGCATTCCGAGCGCGGTGTCCTGCGCCTGGCCGCGGAGAGTTTCGATATGCGTGGGCAGGGTGACCTGATTGTAAGAGCTTTGCCGGATCGCGCCGCTGAAGCCGGAATGGCGGAGCGCGACGCATGAGTTTTTTCGGCCTGTTCCAGCGCCAGTCTCCGGCTGCACCGCAGCCTGCCAAGGGCAATGGCGTCTACGCCGCGCTGGATGTGGGATCGTCCAAGGTTGCCTGTTTTATCGCACGCACGGATGAGACCATTGCCGGGCCCCGTCCGCGCATGGTTGGTGTGGGGCACCAGTCCAGCCGGGGTGTGAGAGGTGGGGCGATCGTCGACATGGACGGCGCCTCCGATGCTATTCGTGCTGCTGTCGAACAGGCGGAACGCATGGCGGGGACGGCTGTCACGGCGGTCAGCGTCAGCCTGTCCGCAGGCCAGCCCAATTCTACCCGTATCGCCGCAGAAGTTGACCTGCACAATCGCGAGGTTACCGCCAAGGACCTGCGCAAGTTGCTGAACGGTGCGCTGGCCGAATTCCAGGTGGATGATCGCGTCATCCTGCACGCCATCCCGTTGTCCTGGTCCGTGGATGATCATCGCGGCATTCGCGATCCGCGCGGCATGTATGGCCGTACGCTGGGCGTGGAAGTGCACGTTATCACGGCCGCGGTGGGGCCGCTGCGCAATCTGATGAATTGTGTCGAGCGCTGCCATCTCAATCTCAAGGGCGTGGTCGCCACACCTTATGCCTCGGGTCTGTCTGCGCTGGGCGATGACGAGGTCAAGCTCGGTGCGACCCTGATCGACATGGGCGCGGGCGCGTCGACGGCGTCGGTCTTTGCCGATGGCGCACTCCTGCATATCGACAGCGTGCCGCTCGGCGGCACCCATGTGACCTCTGACATCGCGCGCGGCCTGTCGACGCCGATCGCCGCAGCTGAGCGTCTGAAAGTCCTGTACGGCTGTGCACTGGATAGTCCGGAGGATGATCAGCAAATGATCGAAGTACCTCCGGTGGTGGGGGAGGAGGGAGCCGGATACGGCACTGCGCCACGCTCTCTCCTCAACTCCATCATCCGTCCGCGGCTGGAAGAGACCTTCGAGCTGATCCGTGACCGCCTGGATGTTGCCGGTGTCATGGAAGCGGGTGGACGCAGCATGGTCCTGACCGGAGGGGCATCGCAATTGCCGGGCGCGACCGAAGTGGCGGCCCGGATTTTCGGCAAACAGGTCCGGTGCGCAGGGCCAAGCGGGATTACCGGTTTGGGTGATGCTGTCGCGGGGCCGGCCTTCAGCGCGGTAGCGGGTATCGTCCGCCGGGAGACGCGTGGTGCCGCCGAAGCCATCTCTGGTCCACCGCAGATGATGCACCCGATGCACGACCGCCCCGCACGCTCTGCGGGCGAGGTGAAAGGGCCGGCTGCGATGTGGCGCTGGTTCGCGGAGAGCTTCTGAGTTCGGGCGGGTTAAGGCGCGTCAATAAATCCTGCTCATTTCTATGCATTTCTTATCACGCTTAACACTCGCTTAAGGCTAATAAGCGGAAAATGCCCCGTGAATCGCTGTTAAGCTTAACTATCCGTACACGGGGTCGATCATGACGCTCAATCTCTCCATTCCGGAAACGACCGAACTGCGGCCGCGCATCGTCGTCTTTGGTGTCGGTGGCGCTGGGGGCAACGCGGTCAACAACATGATTGAGGCCAGCCTGGAAGGTGTCGACTTCGTTGTCGCGAACACCGACGCCCAGGCGCTGACCCGTTCGCAAACAGACAAGCGCGTTCAGATGGGTGCCGCGATCACCGAGGGACTGGGCGCGGGCGCGCGACCGGAAGTCGGTGCGCAGTCTGCCGAGGAATCCATCGACGAAATCCGTGAGCACCTGGCCGGTGCGCACATGGTGTTCATCACAGCTGGTATGGGCGGTGGCACGGGCACAGGCGCCGCGCCGGTTGTTGCGCGCGCGGCTCGCGACATGGGCATTCTGACGGTTGGCGTTGTCACCAAGCCGTTCCACTTCGAAGGCACACGCCGCATGAAGATGGCCGACAGCGGCATCGATCAGCTCCAGGATCATGTTGATACGCTGATCGTTATCCCGAACCAGAATCTCTTCCGCATTGCGACCGAGAAGACGACCTTTGCTGAAGCCTTCTCAATGGCTGACCAGGTCCTTCATTCCGGTGTCCGGGGGATTACCGACCTGATGGTCATGCCGGGCCTGATCAATCTCGACTTTGCCGACGTTCGTGCCGTCATGAACGAGATGGGCAAGGCGATGATGGGTACGGGCGAGGCCGAGGGTGAGAAACGCGCGGTTGAAGCTGCGCAGGCCGCGATTTCAAATCCGCTTCTGGACGATGTCTCCATGAAAGGCGCGACCGGTGTGCTGATCAATATCACCGGCGGTTATGACATGACCCTTTATGAGGTCGATGAGGCGGCCAATGAGATCCGCGCCGAGGTGGATCCTGATGCCAATATCATCGTGGGCTCGACCTTTGACGAGAACATGGAAGGCTCCATGCGCGTCTCCGTTGTTGCGACCGGTATCGAGGCCGAGGCCATCGCGGCGCCGGACCCGCGTACCCGCACGCGTCCACTCGAGCGTCAGCCAGCTGTCGCCACACAGGTGGCGTCTGCCAACAATGCCAATGATGCGATCCTGCCCTGGAAGCGCATGAACACCGATCGTCCCGGACGCGTCATGGCCGAGCAGCGCCCCGACACGCCGAGTGTTCGCGAAGAGGTCCAGCAAGAGCCGGACGTCCAGGCCGAACCGATGAAAATGGCCGCCGGCGCTGAGGAGCTTGCAGACGCGGTTGCTGAACAGCGTGAGATCCCGGCATCCGATCCGTTTATCGCTCCGGCAGAGCAGGTCGCCCAGGCACCTGTCGAGGCACCGCAGGTTGTGATGGATCGCGAGCGTCTGCAGCGCGAGGCCGAAACGCTGAACGCCCGCTATGAGCAGCGTCGTGCGACCGAAGCCCCTGTTCAAAGCCCGGCGCCGGAAACCAAGGCAGAAGAACCCAAGCGGGGTTTCTCCCTGTTCGGTCGCCGTCGGAAACCCGTTGAAAGTGCACCAAAAACCGCGCCAGTCGCCGCCACCGCGCCCAGCGTACAGGCGCCGCGTGCGCCCTCCGGTGACCTGTTCGGCGACAGCCTGGATGAAGGTGATCTGGAGATCCCGGCCTTCCTGCGTCGTCAGGCCAACTGACTGAAACACGCGCGTAACAAACCGCAACAAAGCTTTAATTGAAGTCTGGCCGCCCCTGTCGTTCTCTTTAAGCGAAGGGGCGGCTGCTTTGCCGCATTGGGTAACCATAAGACGGCGGCGAGTTGTTGTGATTAACCGGCAAACATTGGCGGCACCTGTTGTATGTGCAGGCGTAGGGCTCCACAGCGGCGAACATGTCCGCCTGGTGATGCAACCCGCTGCGGCCGGAACCGGCATCGTCTTCATCCGTTCCGACATCCAGGATCGCGATAACCGCATCGAGGCCCGTGCCGACGCTGTTACGGCGGTGCGCCTGGGTACAACCATTTCCAACGCGGCTGGCGCCTCTGTGGCGACGGTCGAGCATCTGATGGCCGCCCTGGCGGGTATCGGTGTCGATGACCTTGTTATCGAGATAGACGGTCCGGAACTGCCGGTCATGGATGGCTCATCCGCTCCATTCGTCGAGTTGATCCACAAGGTCGGCCTCAAGACACACGCCATGCCGCGCCGCGCGATCCAGGTACTCAAGCCCGTCGTGGTTGAGACCGAGGGCCGCCGCGCCAGCTTCCTGCCGGCACTGCGTCCGATGATCGAAGTGGATATCAGCTTCGAGCACCAGGCCGTTGGTCGTCAGAGCTGTGTGTTCGATGTCACGCCTGACATCTTCGCAGAAGATATTGCCGGTGCGCGCACCTTCGGCTTCCAAAAAGATTTTGACACGCTGCTGGCTGCAGGCCTGGCGCGTGGGGGATCGATGGAAAACGCTATCGTCCTGGACGAAGACGGCGTGGTGAATCCGGAAGGGCTGCGTTTTGACGATGAGTTCGTTCGTCACAAGGCGCTTGATGCCCTGGGTGATCTTTATCTCGCCGGTGCACCCATCCTGGGTCGCTATTCCGCGAGTCGTCCCGGTCATGCGATCAATAACGAGGCGCTGCGTGCATTGCTGAACGATCCCACCGCGTGGAAAATGGTTCCCATGCGGGGCGGCGTTGTCGAGGAAGTGGCGCTGGCCAAATCCTGATTTTCCGGCCGGTTACTGACACGGGCCTTTTGCCGCGGCGAATGATCAGCTACAAAGCTTCCCAAGACTGGCCGTTATCGGCTGATTAGCTTTAAGAGTCGTGTTTGATGACTGTTTCGCCGCGCCTGATTATCCCTGTTCTGTGTTCTGCCATCGTCGCTTCATGCGCAAGCCGGGCGGATACGTCCGTGGCCTATGTTGAACGGCCGGTGGAGACGATCTACTCGGAAGCGTTTGACACAATGCAGGGGCGTCAATTCCGTCAGGCTGCCGCGCAGTTCGACGAGGTTGAGCGACAGCATCCTTATTCCGAATGGGCCCGTCGTTCGATGCTGATGGCCGCTTTCGCGAACTATCAGGCGCGCAATTACGAAGAGGCGATTTCCGACGCCCAGCGTTTCATCTCGCTGCACCCGGGCAATCGCAACACGGCTTATGCCTACTACCTGATCGCGATTTCCTATTTCGAGCAGATCATGGATGTCGGGCGTGACCAGCAGACGACGCAACAGGCCATGGATGCCCTGCAGCAAGTCGTTCGCCGTTTCCCTGACAGCCGTTATGCCACGGATGCGCGTCTCAAGATCGATATGACGCGTGACCACCTGGCCGGTAAGGAAATGGATGTGGGCCGCTGGTATCTGCGCCGCAATTTCCATCTTGCCGCGATCAATCGCTTCCGCAACGTCATTGCGGAATACGAGACCACGTCGCATACGCCGGAAGCGCTTCACCGTCTGGTCGAATCCTATGTGGCCCTGGGTATCGACGAGGAAGCCCGTCAGGTCGCTTCGGTACTGGGGTACAATTTCCCGGGCAGCGAGTGGTATGAGGCCAGCTATAACCTGCTGACGCGTGAGGGCATCGCCCTAGACAACGCTGTTGCGCACGACGATCCGAGCTATTTCCAGCGCGCCTGGCGCCGGCTGTTCGGTTAAGCGGCGAGGTTGCTCCACGCCGGATGCTGCAATCACTCTCAATCCGCAATGTGGTCCTGATCGACACGCTTGATGCGGCCTTCGAGAGTGGTCTGTGCGCGCTGACCGGTGAGACCGGAGCCGGAAAATCCATTCTACTCGGCGCCCTCGGGCTGGCGCTCGGAGAGCGCGCGGATCGGACTCAGGTGCGGACCGGAGCCAATGAGGCGCGCGCGACCGCTGAGTTTGCCTTGCCGGGGGGGCACGCCGTCGAGACCATTCTCGCTGATGCCGGCATTGATGTTGAGCCGGATGAACCTGTGGTCTTGCGGCGACGCCTGAGTGAGGATGGCCGTTCCCGCGTCCACGTCAATGACCAGGCCGCCAGTGTCGGCCTGCTGCGTCAGCTCGGCGAGGTCCTTGTCGAGATCCATGGCCAGCATGATGGTCGCGGTCTGATGGATCAGAAAACGCATCTTGGATATCTCGACGCCTACGCTGATCACGCGGACCTGCTGACGGCCTGCCGCGATGCCTGGAAAGCGGTCTCTGCCGCCCAACAGCGCCTTGACGATTTGATCACATCCAACAATGCGACCGAAAGCGAACAGGACTATCTACGCCATGCTCTGGGTGAGCTGGACACGCTTGATCCGCACGAGGGTGAGGAAGAGGCCCTCGCAGATGAGCGCCAGTTCTTGATGGGCGCAGAGCGGGCGCTGGGTGATCTGCAATCGGCCCAGGACGCTCTGAGAGGTGATGGTGGTGGCCTGGAGAACCGCTTGAACAATGCCCTGCGTGGTCTTGACCGCGTGCGTGAGCAGATCGGTGAAGGCGGCGAGGCCGGCAAGGCGCTGGAGCGCGCCTCTGCCGCTATCGACCGCGCCTTGATCGAATTCGAAGAGGCCAGTGAAGCCCTGGCCGATGCGGGACACGCCTTTGATGTGGAGCCGGGGCGATTGGAGGCGGTTGAGGAGCGCTTGTTCGCGTTGCGCGGGGCGGCCCGCAAGCACGCGGTCCCGGTCAGCGAACTGAATGCCCTGCGCAATCGCTTCTCTGACCAGCTGCAGGCGATCGATGATGCCGGTGAGTTGATTGCGGAGGCGGAAAAGGCCCTGAAGTCGGCGCGTACCGTTTATGACGCGGCTGCGCGCGCTCTGACACAGAGCCGACTGGAGGCCGGCCAGCGGCTGGAACAGCAGGTGGCAGAAGAACTCGTACCGCTGAAGATGGACAAGGCGCGCGTACGTGTCAGCGTCATCGACGACCCAGAGCGTTCCGGGGCGCGCGGCTGGGACAAGGTCGTGTTCGAAGTCTCGACCAATCCCGGCTCCCCCTTCGGAGCGCTGGACAAGATTGCCTCGGGCGGAGAACTCTCGCGCTTCGGGCTGGCGCTGAAGGTCGTGCTGGCCGGGCGCGAGCAGGGCCTTGTCATGGTATTCGACGAGGTCGACCAGGGCGTGGGGGGCGCCGTCGCCGATGCCGTCGGCAGGCGACTGAAACGCCTGTCCCGGCACGGGCAGACGCTGGTGGTCACCCACTCACCGCAAGTGGCTGCAGTCGCGGACCATCACTGGAAGATTGAAAAATCCGACAATGCAGATGGTGGTGTCCGCACAACATTGCGCCTGCTGACCGGAGATGAACGCCGTGAGGAGGTCGCCCGCATGCTGTCCGGCGCTGATATTACTGACGCGGCACGCGCACAGGCCGATGCATTGATGGCGGTAGAGGCGTAATCTGGCCCCAGAGTGATTCCGAGGGGGATGCCGTGAGCGCCTTGAAAGATGTTGCTGATCTGAATGAAGCGGAAGCCCGCGATGAGCACGCCCGGCTGGCGCGCGAACTCGGTAAGCACGACAAGGCCTACTACCAGGACGATGCCCCGAAGATCTCCGATGCGGCCTATGACAGCCTGCGTCAGAGAATAGAGGCGATCGAGGCGCGTTTTCCGCAACTGGTTGACCTGTTCTCGCCCACGCAACGGGTTGGCGCTGCGCCGTCCGGCAAGTTCGGCGAAATCACCCACGCCGTCCCGATGCTGTCTCTCGGCAACGCCTTCAATGATGAGGATGTCGAGGATTTTGTTGCGCGAATTCACCGGTTTCTCGGGCTGGTGGAGGCAGATGATGTTGTCATCACCGCTGAGCCGAAGATTGATGGCTTGTCGGCCAGTCTTCGTTATGAAAACGGCCAGCTCGTGTCGGGCGCGACACGTGGAGACGGCGCGACCGGAGAGGACGTCACCCGCAACCTCCTGACGCTGAAGGATATTCCTCATAGCCTGCCCGGCAAGAACTGGCCCCGTGTGGTCGAGGTTCGGGGCGAGGTCTACATGTCACATGAGGACTTTGCCGCCTTGAATGAACGGCAGGTCGAGCAGGGCAAGGCCGAATACAAGAACCCGCGCAATGCGGCTGCCGGCTCGTTGCGGCAGATCGATCCCGCGATTACCGCCCAGCGTCCCTTGCGGTTCTTTGCCTATGCCTGGGGCGAGGTATCAGAGCCGCTGGCGCAATCGCAATATGCCGCTGTGCATCGTTTTGACGAGTGGGGCTTCCAAACAAATTCGTATATGAAGCAATGTGGGTCCGTCGCGGAGATCCTTGCGGTCTATCGCGATATCGAGCGCCAACGCGCGACCCTGGGCTATGATATTGACGGTGTCGTCTACAAGGTTGATCGGCTGGACTGGCAAGAGCGACTGGGCTTTGTCTCCCGCGCGCCACGCTGGGCCATTGCGCACAAATTTCCCGCGGAACAGGCGACAACAATCCTCGAAGGCATCGACATCCAGGTGGGGCGTACGGGGTCGCTGACCCCTGTTGCCCGGCTCAAGCCTGTCACGGTCGGGGGGGTCGTGGTGTCCAATGTCACCCTGCACAACGAGGATGAGATCCTGCGCAAGGACGTGCGGGTTGGCGATACCGTCGTGGTTCAGAGGGCCGGCGACGTTATTCCGCAGATCGTGCGCGTAGCCGATCCCGAGCGAAGTGATCGCGCGGCGCCCTTTGAGTTCCCGCACAACTGCCCGGTCTGTGGCAGTCATGCAGTGCGGGAGCATGATGAGAAGACCGGCAAGCTCGACGCTGTCCGCCGCTGTACCGGCGGCATGATCTGTGATGCCCAGCTGAGCCGCAGTCTCGAGCATTTCGTGTCGCGCAAGGCGTTCGATATCGAGGGCTTCGGGACCAAGCAGGTCGAGGCTTTCCATGCTGAAGGCCTGGTGCGGGAACCTTCGGAAATCTTCACACTTCGCGAGCGAAATAAAGGCGGGGCCATTCAACCGCCCCTTCAGGCGCGCGAGGGCTGGGGCGAAACCAGTGTCAACAATCTGTTCAATGCGATCGACGAGCGTCGATCGATTTCGCTGGCGCGGGTGTTAAACGCACTGGGCATTCGCCATGTCGGTGAGGGTACCGCGCAATTGCTGGCCAGGACCTATGGCAGCTGGGCACTGTTCTTCGATGCGGCTCGCCAGCTGGACGAGGAGACGACGCGGGCTGAGATGCTTGCCATTGACGGGATAGGTGAGACCGCGCTGGAAGCGCTCGATCAGTATTTTTCCGAGACGCACAATGTCGAGGCACTGGAGCGACTGGTCGCGCAGCTGACCATCGAGGACGTTGCGCAGGTTGCGGCTGACAGTCCGGTGGCGGGCAAGACGGTCGTGTTTACCGGAACGCTTGAGCGCATGACCCGGGATGAAGCCAAGGCGAAGGCGCAAGCGCTGGGCGCGAAAGTTTCGGGCTCAGTGTCGAAGAAGACCGATTATCTGGTCGCGGGGCCGGGGGCTGGCTCAAAGGCCAAGAAAGCCGCCGATCTCGGAGTGGAGACGCTGACCGAGGATGACTGGTTCAAGTTGATTGGTGAAAGCTAGGCCTGTCGTCAGATCTTCAAGTGACGCGTGAAGATCGCAGCACGCCTAGTCCACGGAGCGATAGACGCCGTCCAGCCGCGGCGACCCGTCGTGTTCCGACAAATAGGTCTGCAGAACAGCGCTGAGCACCTCCCAGCGTTCAATCTGGCAGTAGCCGTCCTCCATCTCCTCCACCAGCTCATAGGTTTGACGCGCGGCGTCGGAGAGGTCGGAGCAGGACGGGTTGTGATAGGTGATCAGCCCGTCCGGATAGACCCAGACCAATCCGAAGAGAAAATGCTCGTCTGAACGTTTCTGCCCGACATAGATACCGGGAAGCAGCTCTCGCAAACGCGTGTCTTGGTGGGGAAACTCTTCTGCATCAGACGCATAGGCCCAGCCGTTCCGTTCAATCTCTCCACGCCAGGTGGGACGGTCGAACGCACGGCCATCGGGGTGATAGGGCGTGTGGGTGTAAATGCCTTCGATCACCGGAAAATCGGCTGTCCGGCGGGTGACCAGCGCGTCTTCGGCATAAAAACAGCCGCCCAGAAGGGCGGCTGCCAGGATTATGAGCGCCGGTGTGCGCATCAGGGCGTTGCGCCGGCCAGAGGTTCGGTGGCCTTGAGCAGCCAGTCGGCGACTTCGCCCTCGACCAGCGGCAGGATGCGCTGGCGGACTTCGGCGTGATACGCGTCCATCCAGGCCAGTTCGGCCGGGGTCAGAAGGTGCAAGTCAATCAACCCCTTGTGGATGGGAGCCATAGTAAGGGTTTCAAATCCCAACATAGCCCGTTCACCGCCGGGCAGGGCCGCGGCGGGGGTGACGACCTGGAGGTTCTCTACCCGGATGCCATAGCCATCTTCCTTATAATAGCCAGGCTCGTTGGAGACGATCATGCCCGGTTCCAGAGCAACCGAGTTCGGCGCCTTGGCGATCCGTTGCGGTCCTTCATGAACGCTAAGGAAGGCCCCGACCCCGTGCCCGGTGCCATGATCATAGTCAAATCCGGCCTCCCAAAGGGGTAGGCGTGCCAGAATATCCAGTTGGGTCCCTGTCGTACCGACCGGAAAGCGGACACGTGAAAGCGCAATATGACCTTTTAGTACGCGTGTGAACTGTGTCCGCATTTCAGCTGTGGGCTGGCCGATCGGAACAGTGCGCGTGATGTCCGTTGTACCATCGGGGAATTGGCCTCCGCTATCCACCAGGTAAAGGGACCCGGGCGCCAGTTTGAGATTGCTTTCTTCCGACACGCGATAATGCGCAAATGCGGCATTGCCCTGGGCGCCGGAAATCGTGTCGAAGGACAGATCCCGCAGTTCGGGCAATTCCATGCGGATGGCTTCCAGCTTGCGTGCCGCCTGGATCTCATCGACCTCGCCGGACTGGGCTTCCGTATCCAGCCAGTGCAGGAATTTCGTGATTGCTGCACCATCGCGGATATGCGCCTGGCGCGATCCTTCGACCTCGGCGTCATTCTTGGCCGCCTTCGGGCGCATCACCGGGTCTTCCAGCTCCTGCACCGTGGCGCCGCCACCGTTCAATTGGTCATAAACCCAGGCCGACGCCGTTGACGGGTCGACGCGGACAGTCTTGCCCTGCATCTCGCGCAGCCCGTCTGCAAATTCGCTTTCCGGGCGGATGGCGACGCCATTGCCAAGATGACTGCGTGTCTCGTCAGTCAATTTCTCCTGTTCCACGAACAGGGTCGCCGTCCCATCCTTGTTGATGATGGCAGCCGCCAGCGGCAAGGGAGCACGGGAGACATCGCCACCGCGAATATTGAGCAACCAGGCAATTGAGGGCGGAGCCGTAATGACGGCCGCATCCGCTGCGCCTCGCTCGACCGCGATGCCAATGCGCTCACGCTTGGATGCATGATCCTCGCCCGCATACTCCAGTGGCTGGGGATCGATCTGTGCCATGGGCGCTGGCGGCCGGTCCGTCCAGGCCGTGTCGATCGGATTTGTCTCGACGCTGACAAGCTCGACGCCCGCGCGGTGAGCACACACCTTGAGACGCTTGAGGGAGGCCGGGCTGTGCAGGCGTGCGTCATAACCGAATTTTTCGCCAGTTTTGGCCTGGCTCTCGATCCATCCGGCGAGGCCTTCCTCCACGAGATCCCGATAGTCGAAAATATCCCCGTCGGCCTGCTGGCGGACCTGCAAGGTGTAGCGACCATCCACAAAGATCGCTGCGCGGTCCTTCATGACAATCGCGGCGCCCGCGGAACCGGAGAAACCGGTAATCCACAAAAGACGTTCATTGCAGTCGGGCAGATACTCGTTGTCATACTCGTCCTCGTGCGGGACGAGGAAGCCATCAAGGCCGAGTTTTTGAAGTTCGGCGCGGAGTTTCGGGACGTTGTCACGACCGAATTGCGGGCCGCCCTTAACGTCGAAAGTCTGGGAAATCATCTGGGTCATGAGCGGACACTAGGCCCGCTCTGTGACGGTTTCAATCGCTGCGCCACAGCGCCTTGCGAAAGCGCATTGCAGACTTGCCAAACTGGCGCTCCCGTTCCGCAGCAAAAAGGCGCATTAGGCCGCGCAATGAATGGAGAGACCGATGTATTCGATGGATGATTTTCTGCGCCTGAACTCCGGCGATGTTCTCAACCGCGCGCTTGACCGCAATCGCCAGCGGGCCGGTATCCGCCTGCGTCAGCGGACCACCGATGTTGATGCGTTCCTCTCTGCCTGTGGCATCAAGGGCAAGCGCAAGTAATCACTCGGCCAGATGCCCAAGCGCTTCGATGCGGATGGTGACGGTGTCGCCGATCAGTGCTGCGGCTGTTGTATTGCCGAAGTCTGAGCGATTGAGGCTGGCCTGCATCGAGAAACCGGCACCTTCGCGTCCGCCCATGGACGGGTCGGGGCCGATACGGTTGAGGTCGACGTCGAAGGTGACCGGACGCGTGACGTCCAGTAGGGTGAAGTCGCCGGTCACGCGGGCGCTGTCCTCGTCGATCAGTTCAATCGCAGTGGATGAGAAACGGATTTCGGGGTGTTCGGCCGTATTGAGAAAGCCGGGCCCGTTGACTGCCTGATCGCGTGAGGCGAGCCCGGTCCAAACGGTCGGTGTATGCACGGTCGCGGTCACGCGGCTGTTTTCCGGATTGTCCATATCCAGAACGATCTCGCCGGAACTGTCCGGAAATACGCCGACCGTCGCGGCATAGCCGAAGCGCTCGACCTCAAAGACGATGTGGGTGTGGCCCGGATCGATAACATAGGTCCGTTCTTCGGCCTTAGCCGGAGCGGCCAGCATCATGACGCCCAGCGTCGTTGTCAGCAATTTCATGGTGGTCCTCCCGCTGTTCAGGGAAGAGACCAGTTCAGGCCGAGGGGCTCAACGCACAATCGGTTGAGCATTCCGACACATTGGTAAGGTTTGCCGCCTATTCGTCTTCGGCGCCAGCGACGTCTTCGCCACAGGCCTGCGCCAGGCGCTCCTCTGTCCAGGCGTCCGCCATGATGGGCAGACCGAGGCCCAGACGGCGTTCGTCCAGCGTGGCCTGTTCCTCGATACTGCCTGGATTGATCGTGCCGTTGAGGCAGGTCTCGGCCGTGCCAAACAATTGGGGCTGGCCGGTCAAAACGCGCCATGCATCGGCGCGGCGGGCATATGAGGGGCCGTCGATCAGCCCCATCATGGCGACACCTTCAAGCGCCGCGACAATCGTGCCTTCGGCGGTTTCGTCTCGCTCGGCCCAGTTGAGGATCTGCTGGCCCATCCGCGTTTGCTCGGCATAGAGGATCGGGAAATATTCCGGGTCAAGCTGCGCAACAGCCCAGGCGGTGTTGGCGCCCTCGACGTCCCGGATCGTGTCAGCGGTTTCGCGCAGGACGTCCCCGTGGGCACCTTCATCGAGATCGTTACGAGCGATGACCGGAAGCAGTTGTTCAGCCAGAAAGCGTTCGCGGGCCCGACGCGCGCCCAGTTCTCCAGCCAGGTCGCCATAGGCGGCCCACGCCCCGTCGATTTGCGCGATCAGGCTGGCGGCATCGGTCGGGGGAGGCGGCGGCAGGTCTTCCTCGGCACCGACGAGCGCGTCCTCGATCTCTGTCTCCTGGGCGTCAGGCTGGGCCTGGTCCTGCAGGTAAAGGCTCAGGGCGAGGGCGGCGAGAAACATGCGTACGGCTCCGGTTCGGGATTTCGCTGCAGTTTAACCGGGTTCGTGGCGAGCGGAAGGCAAAACAAAAGCGGAAGAGCCGTGAAGCTCTTCCGCTTTTTGTTTAGCTTGTGAAGCTCTGCTTGGGGGGCGGGAGGCGATCCGGCCCCAATCCCCTGGGCTGACAGGGGTAGCAGCGCTTCAGCTTAGGCGAAGGTGCTGCCCAGTGCGACCGTCATGGCGCCGAAGACGCCTGCGACGAACAGGACATTGATCACCGTAGCCAGGGTTTGCGTAATGCGTTCCATTTGACTGTCCTTTCGGTTTTCTGTGACCGCGGGCCCTCCCGCGATGCCTCAGGGTAAATAAGGAATTACTCCGTGAACTGAAGAGACAAAACAGAAAGTCACCCTTGCATAAATGCATACGTTAAACGAAAAGGCATGAAATAAAAGATTGGTAATCTGCGTGTGATGTCTCGGTAACGCGGCTGTTAGCCGCCGGACACCGGGGCGTTTGCTTGCCAAGCCCGGCAATCGGTCCTAACCAGCGCCGATGATGAACATCTTGATGATCGGTGCGGGTGGCGCCCTGGGCGCTGTTTCCAGACACTATGTAGGGCAGCTCGCCCTGCGTACAATGGGAAGCGGCCAGCCCTGGGGCACGCTATCGGTCAATATCATCGGCGGACTGCTGATGGGCATGCTGGTCGGATGGCTGGCGGCGACGGAACGCGCCGATGCCAACTCGATCCGTCTCCTGGCCGCTGTCGGTTTTCTGGGCGGGTTCACAACCTTCTCGGCCTTCTCGCTGGAAATGGTGCGCATGCTGGAAACGCGTGCCTTGATGAACGCTTTCGCCTATGCAGCCGGCTCGGTCATCCTGTCGGTGGGCGCGGTGATGGTCGGTTTGATGATTATGAGGAAAGTCTGGGCATGAGCGGGGTACAGAAAATCACCGTCGAGAAGGGCGAGGACGACAGCCGTCTGGACCGCTGGTTCAAGCGCCGTTTTCCGCACATCACCCAGGGTCAGATCCAGAAACTCTGCCGCAAGGGCGAGATCCGCGTGGATGGTGGCAGGGTCAAACCGGACAGCCGTGTCAGCGCTGGTATGGAAGTGCGCGTGCCGCCGCTGCCCGACGCCAAGGAAATGCGGGCCAAGAACACGCTCAGCGATCGCGATATCGAATACGTCAAATCCCTGGTGATCTACGAGGATGACGACGTCATCGCTTTCAACAAGCCTTCGGGCCTGGCCGTGCAGGGCGGGTCCAAGACGACGCGCCATCTTGATGGACTGCTGGATGCGTTTGGCGAGGGGCTGCAGCGCCCGCGCCTCGTCCACCGCCTGGACAAGGACACCTCCGGCGTTCTCGTCGTGGGCAAGTCTCCGGCCGCCACAGCGCGCCTTGCCAAGGCCTTCCAGTCCCACAAGACGAAGAAAACCTATTGGGCGATCGCCATTGGTGTTCCCAAGCCGCGCCTCGGCGAGGTGAAAGGCTTCATGAAGAAAACTGCCGGCGCTGGCGGAGACCCTGACCGCGAGGTCATGACCGCTGCCCGTCACGGTGATGAAGGCGCGCATCACGCGCTCAGCCGTTACACGGTCGTGGCCGATGCCGGCCAGAAAGCCAGCTGGGTCGCGCTGCGCCCCGTGACCGGCCGGACCCACCAGCTGCGTGTGCACCTGCAGGCCATGGGCACATCAGTGCTCGGCGACAAGAAATATCCGTGTCACCGTCCGGCTCCGGAAGATCTCGACCAGAAACTCTGCCTGCACGCGCGTCGCCTGGAGCTCCCGCGCGCCAACGGCAAACCGCTGGTCATCGAGGCCCCGCTGCCCAAACACATGAACCGGATCTTCGGCATGCTGGGTTTCGACCTGCGCGATGCCGACGAAGAGGTGATCGAGGAACAGCTGGCTTAGCCCTTCCACTTCGCCGCCATGCGGGCCTTGAAAGCGGCCATCTGTTCGTCTGTCGCGGGCTTCTGGTGCTCTGCTTTCCACTGGGCGTAGGGCATGCCGTAGACGCGTTCGCGGCCGTCGTCCTTGCCGAGCTCCAATCCCTCGGCCTGCGCGGCCTCGGACCACCAGTCGCCCAGGCAGTTGCGGCAGAAATCGGCGAGGATCATCAGATCGATATTCTGGACATCCTTGTTGGCGTCGAGATGGGCCAGCAGGCGGCGGAAGGCGGCGGCGTCCAGGCGGTCGCGCTGGTCATCGGTGATCTGGTCGAGCATGGCAATCCTTCAGGGCTTGTCTTGCGGCGCAAGCGCGCCTAGTCAGCGGGCGAAGCCAAGAGGTAATTCGCATGACGTCTCAGCTCAAGCTCGCCATCTGGGATATTGACGGCACCCTCATCGACAGCCGCAAGATTATCCAGCGGGCCATGGACCGCGCCTTCGTGCGCGCAGGCCTTGGCGGGATTGATTATGATCGCACGCGAACCATTGTCGGCCTGGAACTGACCGAGGCGGTGCTGAAACTGGCACCCGTGGATTATCCGGCCGAGCGCATCCCGCAGCTGGCGACCTATTACAAGGAGGCCTTTGTGGAACAGCGGCAGGAACCCGGTTTCGAAGAACCGCTGTATGACGGGGCGCTGGAAACGATCGAGCGCCTGGCGGATGAAGGCTGGCTGCTGGGCGTCGCGACCGGCAAGGCGCGGCGCGGGCTGGACATCGTGTTCGAACATCATGATCTGCACAAATACTTCCAGACATTCCAGACCGTTGATGGTGGGCCGGGCAAGCCGCATCCGCGCATGGTGCTGGATGCCATGGGCGAGACCGGCACGGATCCACGCCAGGCCGTGATGATCGGTGACACGCTGTTCGACATGCAGATGGGGCGCAATGCCGGCGTGCACACTCTGGGTGTCAGCTGGGGTTTTCATACGGAGAAAGAGATCCTGGCCGGTGGGGCGCACGAGATCCATCATACATTCGACTCGCTCAATACCGCCCTTGATCGATTTTTTGAGCACCAGTCGGCAATCTGAATTCAGATATTTATGGTCTGGCGAAAAGCGCCGATTCAATTTCATAATGATACCACCTTAGGTGTGGATCGCCTTGAGCTTCATCGCGGGGGGTGTTGAGGTGGAAAGTCAGATAGAGCAGGTGAAGGGCGTGCGTCGAACGCGCAAGGTCCAGGCGGAACGTTACGCTCTGCTCAAGCAATTGTTCGATCAAAGCCAGCAGGATTGGTCAGGCAAATGGGGCTCTCGTGACATCGAGACCAGTTATGAAGACGAGTTCTTTGCCGTGTCCTGGACCGGCGACCATGAATATCTGCGCGCTTGTGCCTGGAACGAGGCGCAGGAAGACATCAGGCGCGAGCTCAACAGGCGGCGTATTTCGGGCGTGTCAGGTCGCGATTATCGACGCGCTCTCGAGCGGGTTGAGCAAGCTTATGCCGATCAGATTCACGAGCGGTTTCAGCACAAGCATGCGGGCCCCTACGCCCATGAGTGTTTCGTGTTCTACAAGAGCGCCAATTTGTTGCCTCCAGCGCTTGTGGAAATGGCGCCGAACTGCCAGCAAGCCTTCCTGGATGCTCCGCTGCATAACTACCTGATCATCTCTCGTCACCAGCCCGCGATAGACAAGGCAGAGAAACGGGGCTTTTCCAGTTTTGAGGCGCTGGAAGCCACACCGCGTGGGCAGCAAGAGATTGTCGACCTGCTTCTCAAGCGAATTTATCCGGAGCGTTGTCCAGTGAAATCCGAACCACGGAAAAGGTCATGTGTGTGGTGTTGGAGTGTTGCAGGCTCGGCCCTGCTGTTGCTCGCGATTGCGGCGGTTTTTGTGCTCTGGGAAGGCAACAGGCAAAAAATACTCGACTATTTCGGCTGGGTTGATGCCTCCGTGGTGGACGAGGTCCGTGCGCAACGGGATCAACTCATGGAAGATTATCGCGAACTGTCCCAGCAGCGCTTGCTTGAAGATGCGACGCGAGGAGCGGACGATACTGCGCTCGCGACCTCAACCGAGCAGGAGGAGCAGCTCGCCCGGATCGCATCGGCGATCGAGGAGCTGGGCGGGCGAATTCCTGAGCATTGGGGATATCGGCCCTGTATCGACAGCGCTGCAGTTCGTGCCAGTAATGCGCCAGTCTACCTTTATGATATCACGCCGTCAGTCAACGGACTGATCGTCTCCGAACCGCGTGGACAATTTGCGATCCGGGCCGAGGAACGATTGCATCCGGAGTTTCCCGATAGTTTGCCGGCCTTTGGAAGTTATTCTGTAGCGGATTTCCAGGCGACGATGGCGCCCTTGCAACAGAGCGGCAGCGCAATGGATTGCGCCTTCTATGTCCTGCTTCGGAATGGTGAGTTGGATGACGCCACGATGTATAGGGAACAACGGTCAGCGGTCGAGGCGGTTTTTCAGATATATCGACCGCGCTAGCTAGCACGGATGATTCATCGTGGCATACGAAACCAAACCCGGCGTTCGCATTCCCAGCGAGAAGGACAATCTGCCCAAGCGCTTTTACGAGAGCGTGACGGTCGAGGTAGTGGATGAGGCCTTTGAGGTCCGTCTTGATGGTCGTGGTGTGAAAACGCCGGGCCGCAATGCTGCGATCCTGCCGACGCGGGTGCTGGCCGAGGCGCTGGCCGAGGAATGGGCGGCGCAGGGCGAGCGCATCGATCCGATGAGCATGCCGATGACCCGGCTGAGCTACGTCACCCTGGATCGCCTCGATATTCCGGCCACCGTGGCCGAGATCACCAAATACGCCTCCACTGACCTGTTGTGTTTCCGCGCGCCGGAGCCGGATGACCTGGTTGCTGCACAGGCGGCGGCCTGGGATCCCTTGCTGAGCTGGGCCGAAGAGGCGCTGGGCGCGCATCTGGTCCCCGCAACCGGCGTACTGCCGATCGACCAGGATCCGGTCGCCCTGACCCTGATCCACAATCGTGCCGGTGAGCTGGATCGCTGGCGCCTGGCAGCCCTGGCCCAGGCGACGGCACTGACCGGGTCAGCGGTACTGGGGTTTGCCCTGCTGGAAAAACGCATCAGTGGTGAGCAGGCCTTTGCCCTGTCCACACTGGACGAGCACTACCAGGCCAGCCATTGGGGCGAGGATGCCGAGGCCAAGGAACGCCTGGACAATCTCAAGATCGAGATCCTGGCGGTCGAACGCCTGCTGAACGCGCTCTAGATACCCCTGACGGCGGTCAGCGTATCCAGGCGGCGCCAGGCCTTCTCGGGCCAGGTCGAGATCGGTCCCAGCGGCAAGGCGTTTGCCAGCTGTTTGATGCCCCGGCCGGCAGCCAGGATCGCGCTGGACAGGGACAGGCTGGAAATTTCGCCGCGCATGATATCGAAGCTGCTGTTTGAAAATCGCTTTTTAAAGTCATACGTGCCCGGGCCAAGGTGCATTTGGGTTGGTCCGAGATCGGCGAGGCCGCGGGTCAGTTCGCGAAACAGCAACAAGCCAGGTGAGACCTGGGAGAGTGCCGGATCGTAGGCCGGGAACCAGTAGTGCATCACGTCTTTCGAGCGCATGCCGAAATGCGCCGCGACGATGCGGCCGTCGACTTCCATCGTCGAGAGACAGCCGGCAAGACGGTCCGTTCGGTGTCCCAGCAGGGCATAAGCCAGATTGCGCGCCCAGCTGCCATGGAAGACATCTGTGGCACCCGTCGCTGCGTATTGCGCGCGTTTGTAGTGCAGCAGTGTGTCAAAAGCGACCGTGCGTGGATCGTCGATGCGATAGACGACTTCGCCGCCAAGAGCGTCCAGCTTGCGCTCGCGCGCGCGCAGATTTCGCATGGTCTTGGCTTCAGCTTTCTGGCGGCCTTCCCAGTAGGCTTCGTAGCCATCGGCCAAGTCGATGACCCAGGAGGCTTCGGGCGAGTGGCCGTTGTTCCGGATGTCGTCCTGCGACGCGAGCCCGCCGTCAAAGATGAGCGTACCGAAAAGGCGTTTCTTCAGCGTTTCGGAAAAGCGCAATGCCTCATTGTCAGCAATCAGGCCGTGATGATCGCCCATCGGGCCACCCAGCGGGCGAAAAAAGCCGCTCAGGGATTTCTGGAATGGCAAGAACCCCGCCGGAACTCCGTTTCGATAGAAGACAGCCACGCGCGTGTCCCGACGAACGCTGGCCATCAGATCGGTGAACTCCAGCTCGAAATAGGGAGAGGCCAGGTTCGGGGTCTCGTCAACGAAGCCCTGCCAGTACTGGCGCAGTTGTGGCGTCAAATTCTGGACTTTGAGAATTTTGCAGGACGTGGCGTAATGGGACATGGGCTTCTCCTCGGGTCTGATCATGCAAGCAAGAGGCCAGTCGGGCGATCTTTTTTCGCGTGACAGGCGAGCGGGGCGGTGCATGTCAGCCGGTTCGGTTAATCCATGTAAGGGGGATGAAATGGCAAATGTTTTTCGGCTCTTGGTCGTCCTGTTCCTGGGTCTGCCGGGGGCAGGCTTCGCCCAGGACTATCAGGCGGGGATCTATGATGGTCGCTCCATTCCGGGATGGGTATATTCCGCCGAGCTGACCGCAACTGCGCAATTGCCAACCTGGATCCCGATCTCGGGTGGAACGGAGGTTGATGGTGCAAATTGCAATCTGGGTGCAAGTCCGGTCACCGCCAATCGCGCCGAGTATGAGCAATACTTCCGGGGCGTCACGCGCGAGAGTTTCGCCAATGAAATGCGCCGGGCCGGCACTGAGGTGACGGCGGGCCATCTAACCGAACGTATTGAGCTGAAAGGCTATCCGGCCATGCGCAACACGCTCACAGCGCGGGTCAGTCAGCAAGTCTTCAATTTTGTCATCACCTCGCTGGCCGTGGAGGGCCAGTTGGTAACCGTGACCTGTGTCGTACGCGACGGAGGGTATCTTCGTCGTGTGCATGAGTTTTATAGTTTCGCAGAGGGGCTGAGCCTGTTGGCGCCGCCACCTCGCTGATCTGGGGGAATATAGTGAAACGCGTTGTATCAAGTATCGTTGCAGGCCTGACGATGGTCACGGCTTCCCAGGCTCAGGATCATGTCGATGGCGTCTATGACGGCCGCGAGATTCCGGGGTGGGTCTATAGCGAGGAAGGGGCCGAAGCCGTCGGATTGCCAACCTGGTATCCGGAAGCTGGCGCGTTTGCCGGGGCAAACTGTAATCTGGAAACGGTCGCACTGAGCGCGTCGAGCCAGGAATGGCTGGAGGCGTTTTATGCGGCCAATCCGGCAACCGTCGGCGCACAGCTTCAGGCGTCCGGCGTTGACTGGCGCCAGGGTTATCTGACTGAAGTCGTCTCGCTGCATGGCCGACCGGCGATGCGCAATCTCTGGGCTGGTGCACATGAGGGGCAGGGCTTCGAGGCGATGATGGTGTCGATTTCCGGCGCCGAACACCTGGTCATTGTCCGCTGTTCTATCCAGACGGGTTATTTGCTGCCCGCATTGCAAGCCTTCTATCAATTCGCGCGGGATATCGAGATCGAGACCGCAGCGCCGGAATAGGCAGATTGATAACCATACGTGTCATGTGATTGCGCAGTCAGGGCGACCTCTGCTATCCCCCTCGCAAGAGAGAGAAAACAGGGGGCGTCCTGCCATGAAAGATGTGCTCGAACAGCTGGAAGCAAAGCGCGAAGGCGCGCGGCTCGGTGGCGGTGAAGCGCGGATCGAAAGCCAGCACGCCAAGGGCAAGCTGACCGCACGCGAGCGCATCGAGCTCCTGCTCGATGATGACAGTTTCGAAGAATGGGACATGTTCGTCGAGCATCGCTGTGTCGACTTCGGCATGGCGGACAAGAAGATCCCGGGCGACGGTGTTGTCACCGGTCACGGCACGATCAATGGTCGTCTCGTCTATGTTTTCTCCAAGGATTTCACTGTGTTCGGTGGCTCCCTCTCGGAGACGCATGCCCAGAAAATCGTCAAGATCCAGAAGGCGGCCATCCAGAATGGCGCGCCCATCATCGGCATCTTCGATGCGGGTGGTGCGCGCATCCAGGAAGGCGTCGCCTCGCTGGGCGGCTATGCAGACATCTTCCTGCAGAACACGCTGGCCTCCGGTGTCGTTCCGCAGATCTCCATGATCATGGGCCCGTGCGCGGGAGGTGATGTGTACTCACCGGCGATTACCGACTTCATCTTCATGGTGAAGGACACGTCCTACATGTATGTGACCGGCCCGGACGTCGTTAAGACCGTCACCAATGAGGAAGTCACGCACGAGGACCTGGGCGGTGCCTCGGTGCACGCCAAGAAATCCGGCGTCGCTGATGGCGCGTTCGAAAATGACCTGGAAGCCCTGGTGCAGCTGCGCCGCCTGATCGATTTCCTGCCGCTGTCCAATCGCGAGAAACCACCTGTGCGCCCGGTCTATGACCGCGCCGATCGCCAGGAGCCGAGCCTGGACAGCCTGGTCCCGTCGAACCCGAACAAACCCTATGACATCAAGGAGCTGATCGAGAAGGTTTCGGACGAAGGGGATTTCTTCGAAATCGCACCCGATTATGGCACGAATATCGTCGTGGGCTTTGGCCGTCTCGACGGCCAGCCGGTGGGCTTTGTGGCCAACCAGCCGATGTCACTGGCCGGGGTTCTGGATATTGATGCCAGCCGCAAGGCTGGGCGTTTTGTGCGCTTCTGTGATGCTTTCAATATCCCGCTGGTCACCTTTGTGGACGTTCCGGGCTTCCTGCCGGGCACCAAGCAGGAATATGGCGGCCTGATCAAACACGGCGCCAAGCTGCTCTTCGCCTATGCCGAAGCGACCGTGCCGAAGCTGACCGTTATCACACGCAAGGCCTATGGTGGTGCCTACGATGTGATGAGCTCGAAACACCTGCGCGGCGATGTGAACTATGCCTGGCCGACGGCCGAGATCGCCGTAATGGGTGCCAAAGGCGCTGCGGAAATCATCCACCGCAAGGATCTGGGCGACGCGGACAAGATGGCCGAGCACGTCAAGGAATATGAAGACCGCTTTGCCAATCCGTTCGTCGCGGCGGGACGTGGCTATATCGATGATGTGATCATGCCGCATAATACGCGCAAACGCCTGATCAGCGCGCTGCGGACGCTGAAGAACAAGAAGGCGGAAAACCCCTGGAAAAAGCACGACAACATCCCGCTCTAGGAGCGGTGCGAGACAACGCCCCGGCCAGGTCTGGCGGGCCGTTTTCTTTTTGGATAATTAGTAACCTTGAAGTTACACAAAGTAACCTGTAGGTATCAGTCGAGTGTCACCTGGAGGTTACGCATGTCTGAGCTCATACCTGTCGAAAAACTCTCGCGCCGACGTCGTATGTTGATGGTCGTCTTCGTTGGTTCCTTTCTCACCTGGCAGGTCCCTTTCATGGACCGCTATGCCGAGATTGCGCACGGCTCCAGCCGACTGGTCGACCTGGTCTATGTGGCTGGCTTCCTGGTCTGGGCGCTCGCCCTCATCGCTCTGCTGCGTTTTGGCCGGTCCCATGCCAAGGACCCGGCGGTTCGCGCTGCGCTGGAAGACGAGCTCACCCAGGCCAACCGCGCCAAGGCGTTCAGCTTTGGATACTGGGCCATGCTGGTCATGGCAGCAGTCTTGTTCGGGGCGTCCTTCTACCTGACATTCTCCTCGCAGGAGGTGGCCCATTTGATGGTCCTGACGGCGGTGGCCGCGCCGCTGCTGCGTTTTGCCTTCCTGGAGCGCGACTAGATGGGAGATCACAAGGATCTGAGGAACCGGCTCAAGGAATTCCGCTCGGCCAAGGGGTTCACCCAGGCCGAGCTGGCCGGCCGGGTCCGTGTCAGTCGCAAAACCATCAACACGGTTGAGAATGGTGTGTTCATTCCCTCGACCATATTGAGCCTGAAGCTTGCCCGCGCGCTTGGCGTTACGGTCGAGGACTTGTTCCAGCTTCCGGAGTAGGGCGTGCCAGGCGCGCCTTGAGCGGCTGGACTTCCTTCCGACTGACCGGCAGCTCGACGCCGTTTTGCAATACCGCCGTATATTTGCTGCCGACCGAGCTGCGGACCTCGTGGACCTGGCTGAGGTTGATGGCATAGGAGCGGTGCTGGCGATGGAACGCGTCCTGCAGCAGTTCGACCAGGGCGCTCAGATTGCGGTTGTCGAGGTGCTGGCCGCCATTGGCCAGGTGCACCTCGGTGTAATTGCCGGCCGCCTTGAGGAAGAGAATGTCGGTGCGGTCCACAAGGATCATGCGTCCTGTCGTCAACAGCTTGATCTGTTTCGAAGCCGCTTGCGGTCGGGGGACGAGAAGATCGGGTACGCGAAGCGCCAAAAAGCCCCAGAAAACCAAAACCAGCACGTAGATGGCTCGGTCGAGGAAATCCCCCGGCCAGCGAAGCGCATAGGTCAAAAGCACACAGAAAAAGAGTGCCATCCAGCGCGTGTGCCCGGGCGCATGCCAGATGATCCAGCCGCCCATGGCCAGACAGCCGATACTGATCGCGAGCGTGGATTTGGCGTCATAGCCGGGTGACCAGAGAATCACCATGACCGCCAGGGCGGCGGTGGCGATCGGGGCAAACAGTGCGCGACGCTGCGCGGCCGGCCAGCGCAGCACGATGAACCGCATCTGGGTCGCAGCGAAGACCAGCAGGAAGACCAGCATGATGGCCTGACGTGGCTGGTGCCAGTCATAGCTATAGTTCACGAAGGCTCTCGACGCCTCGGCCGCACCTGCGAGGAACAGGGCGGTCAGCGCAAGGCTGAGATGATAGGCCCGGCCGTCGCGGCGGCCATGGCCCGCCCAGGCGATCGCGAAGGCCAGGGCAAGCAGGGCTCCACCGGTCAGAATGAGCGGGAAGTAGGCCCTTAAAGGGCGGCGGTCATCCGCGCGATAGGGAATGATCGACAGCGAGTGAACCAGCGTCATCGGTTCATATCCGGCCCGGTGGCTGGAGAACTCCATCAGCAAGGTGTTGCCGGAACTGCGGATCAGGTCGGGCGGTATGGAGAGGACGGCATCGATCTGGCCGGGAATCTCTGCGTCCGCGGTTTCGGCAGGTTGCCCCTTTTCGCCGATCAGCGTGCCATTCCAGTAGATGCGCGCCGAGAAGGGTCCGGCGGTGCGCACAGCCAGCGGTCCGTCCAGTTCGGCCATGGCCACATCGCTCCAGCGCAACCACCCGATCGTGGCGGGAGCCGGGACGGTGTAGACGGATTGCCGCTCATCCGGCCAATCGATGGTTTCGGCTTCGGCCAGTGAAAGGGGGCGGTCGATCAGATTGACGCCGGGCACATAGCTGGCCGGTGGCGGCGCCGTCGGCGTGACCCCGAGCAACACCACGAGAACACCCAGCAGCAGCGCCGCGAGTTCCAGCCCGGGGCGCCAGGTGGAAAATCGTTTGAGCCATTCGTCCGACATACGAGCAATTCGCCCCTTTTTGCTGCCGCGGGCAAGGGGGCAGGTGCAAACCCGTCATCAATGCCGGGGGGCATTGAACCAGACGAGGACGATAAATGTTGTTTGTGAACACACTTGCCGCGATGGCCGGAGCCCTCTCGCTGCAGACACCCGTTGAAGATGCGCAAAGCCGTTTCGAGGCGTTTGCAGAGGAGTTTCCTGCGCTGAACGTAACTGTCAGTGTCGAGGGTGAAACTGTTTTCGAGGCTGAGGGCGGGATCGCCCGAACCGGCGCGGACGGGCTGGACACCGATTATAATTTCTATTCCATCGCCAAGCTGCTGACGGCGACGGCGTATGCACGGCTGGAAGCGGAAGCGGGGCTCGACCTCGACACCGCAGTGCGCGTCATCGATCCGACCTTGCCCGATCATTATGAGGCGGTGACCCTGCGCCAGCTGCTCAACCATCGTGGTGGTGTCCGGCACTATCGTGGCGAGCGGGACTGGCGTGATTTTGCCGAGCGACGCTGTGAGACGCCGGCGGATGCGCTTGGGCATTTCATTGACGATGCGCTGATCCATGAGCCGGGAACCGAGCAGCAATACACGACATTCGGCTATGTTCTGCTGAGCCACCTTCTTTTGCAGATCACGGGCACGAACAGTTTTGATGCCGCCATGACCGCCGCGCTGGGTGATGCCTATCTGGCGCACACGGACCGTGAGGTCGCTGACAAGGCCTCCAACATGTTCGGCGATCTTCGCCGCATGCGCGTGCTGGAGAACATGTCAGCAGAGTGCAAGTTCGGCGGTGGCGGCCTGCTGGCGTCGGCGCGGGATCTGGCCAATATGGGTGAGGCGCTGGCGAGAGGTGAAATTCTGGCGCTGGACGCCCTCTCAGATGCGATCGACACCGAGCAGGGCCCGTTCGGAATCGCGGCCGGTTATAGCGAGATCAATGACGTGCACTATGCTGCCCATTCCGGCGGATCTCCGGGCGGACGCGCTTACCTGCTGGTATTTATCGAGCCGCAAATTGTCGTGGCGGTGACGTCAAATTATGACGGTCCCAACCACGGCGAGTTCGCCCTTGGCATGGCGGGCCTGTTCAGTGATCTGGATCTGGCGCGCGACGAGTAGATCGACGCCGTTGCAAGGCCTCCGGCGCGCCTGCGTCGGAGGTCTCACTCTGCTGGCTGTGCGGGCTGAACGGCCTTCCTGAGCATAGGGCCATACCCCTCGGTCACGCAGTCATATCCCTCATAATATCCGCGTTCGGACAGCAAGCGGTGCAGGCGGGGCAGATTATAGGGGGGCACGGCCGCAAACATGTGATGCTCCAGGTGATAGTTCACATGGTTGGGCGCCACAAACGGACGTTCCCACCAGCGAGGCCGTGTCGTGTGCGTATTGCGTCTGGGCTCGGTATCATAGCGGTCCGCCGCGACACCATGTTCGCCGATATTGCGGATGCGCATGATCGCTGGATAGAGGAAAATACGTGCCACCCACCACAGGGCGAGCGCCCAGGGCGCACCGGCGAGGCTTAGTATTCCCAGCAGACCAAGCTGAAACAACAGGAAAGGCGCCTTTCCCGCAAGGGTCGGATTCTGCCAGAGGAAGGCCAGCTCTTTCAGCCCGGTCTGACCGCTCACATCCCGGATGAATTTGCGACGCAGGCTGTCTTGCGTAACCGGATAATCCTTGACCAGACCCTGGTCTGGATCCTCGTCGGTGCCGGCATGTTTGTGGTGGTTCAGGTGGTAGTCCCGGTAGAGCTGCAGCGGCACGTCCACCGCCGCGCCGCCCACCCAGCGCCCGACAAATGTGTTGAGGCGCTCGCTGCGGAACAGGGCATTGTGCGCGCAGTCATGCAGCACGATTGCGAAGGCCAGTTGGCGCCCGGCGATCAGGACGATGGAGAGGAGTAGCGTGGCCGGGTTCGGCCATAACACAGCGGGTGCGAAGGCGAGTGCAAGCGTCAGCAGATTGCCCGACACCATCAATGCGCCCTGCCAGTTCGTCGCTCGCGACAGGGCGCGCAGCTCGTCCCGGCTCAGGCAATCGCCCAGTTTGAGGTCATCTCCGTATCGACCGCTCATCGGATGCTCCGAAACGTGTTCTTCCAGAGTGTCGCGCAGATCGGGGGAATTGCCAAATGGGTCGGAGCTCTAGCGTGCTAGTCACCGCCGGTATCGGCAAGGCGGGTCAGAAATTCAATGAGATCGCGCGTTAGCGGGTGAACTGGTCCCCATTCGTGATGAGCACAATAGCGCTCGGTGTCAGCGAATTCGAACGTCCAGGTCGAGCTGTCCAAGCCAAAGCGTTCTTCATACCGTCCGAGACAAACAGCATCGTTCGCCAGCGCCTGTAGCCGGATTTGATCTTGTGGCGAAAGCTCGTACTCACCGTATCGGGGGAAACTCGTCAAATTCGGTTCACGCGGATCGCCGAGCTCTTGCCAGACCAGGAACGGATTCTCGTTCTCACGGCGATGCCAAACCACGAAACTGATCGGGCGTTGGAAGGACCGTGTTGCGACAGCACGAAAATCCCATCGAGCGACGGGTGGGGTCAGGGGCTCGTGGTCGAAATCGAGCAACAGGCCGCTGGCGTACAGGCACGCTTCTCCCGCCAGGTATTCATCCGGGAAATAGGCCCGTTCCAAAGCCGGGCTGACGAATGAGGTGTGACTACATTGCGCCCGCTCGGTGGAGAGCGGCCACTCGTCCGTCAGGGAAAGCAGTCCAAGCAGAATAAGCATCGGCGTAGACTATCGTGGATTGCGGTCTTTGTAAGGCTCAGCCCCGCTGCGCCACCAGCGTTTCCCAGCCCTGGATCGGCTCGCGGCGGGTGACTTTCAGGCCAGCTGTCTCATAGGCGGTTCGTACCCACTCTTCCTGTTCGGTGAGCAGGCCAGACAGGATGACCTTGCCGCCCGGGGTGAGGGATCTGGCGATCCCCGGCGCCAGTTCGACCAGCGGTCCGGCCAGGATGTTGGCGAAGATCAGCTCGAATTCACGTCCCGCCAGCTTGGCGTGGTCCAGGCCCTCGGCGACAAAACAGTCAATGTCCGGCGTACCGTTCTTCGTGCAATTGGCATCGCTCTCTTCAACCGCTTCCGGATCAATGTCAGAGGCGAGAATTTCAGCGTCCGGCAGGGTCTTGGCGGCCGCGATGGCCAGTGCGGCTGTCCCACAGCCCAGGTCGAATACCGTTGCCGGTGTCTCGCCTGCGTCCAGCATCTCATCGAAGGCCAGCAGACAGCCGCGTGTGGTGCCGTGATGGCCTGTGCCAAAAGCGGGACCAGCCTCGATTTCCAGGTGGATCTTGTCGCCTGGGGCCTCGTCGCGCTGGTGTTCGCCAAACAGGACGAACCGACCCGCTTCGACAATCTTGAGACCGGCGAGGGAGAGTTTCACCCAGTCCTCGTCCGGCATCGCGGCGCTCTCGATCTCCATGCTGTCCGGCAGGCCCGCCATCCGGCGCAGCATGGCAAGATCAGGTTCGGCCTCGAAGATCAGGTCGAGACGCGCGACTTCGCCTTCGTCGAAGATCGACCAGGACGTCATGCCCTCAATGCCAATCGCATCAAGATGTTCGACGATGTTGGCCAGCTGGGCGAAGTCGGAATGCGCAGAGAGGCGCCAGAGAGTTGTCATGGAATGTCCTTTTCTGGCGGCGGTGTGTGGACTGGTCTGACCGGAAGATCAAGCTCCCTAGAGCTTTGCCTTGGCGTGTTCCAGGTCGATTTCCTCGGCCAGGGCGGTCGGCACGATCTTGACACCGAACGGGGTCAGGGCGACGGGCGCCAGTTTGAAATGCGCCATGGCATTGGGCAGACAGATCGGGATGGTGACGATCGGCAGGCAGGCAATCAGGTTGATCAGGCCTGCAAACAGATGCGTCAGGGCCAGCATCCAGCCGAACGTCAAAAGCCACACAACATTGGCAAGAAATTTCACCACACCGCCGGCAGTCTCGAAATCATCCGGATCAGGTTCCTGCCCATTGGCCTGCTTGTAGGCATTCACGGCCTGTTTGGAGACCGGCCGCCGCCCGAACGGCCAGAAGCTGTAACCGATCATCGGCAACAGGAACGGCAGGAGCGGAAACAGGATGATTGCGCCCAGCAGGTAGAGCAGGCCGACAAAAAAGCCGCCGAGGACGAACCAGATGATGTTGGCAAGCAGGGTCATGGGATACCTCTAGATTAGATGGCGGGCACTCAAGGCAGATCTCTCAGGAAGCTCTCCACCACCTTTTTCAGGCCGGCCTTGTCGAACTGGACGGAGTATTTCTCGCCATCGGCCTTCTTGACCGTTCCATAGCCGAACTTGTCGTGGAAGACGCGGTCGCCGGCTTTCCACTTGCCGGTCTTGTCGGATCCGCCGCTGGAAATGATCTTGGCCTTGGCGTTGATCGTCGGCGGGTCGGAGCGGCGGCCGGTCTGGGTGTTGGCCTGATAGCGTTTCCAGCCGGGCGAGGAATAGCTCGACGCCATGGGATCGGCATTGGCGGTAAAGCTTTCGCGTCCGGGGCCACCATCGTAATAGCCGGTCTCGGACCTGGCCTCGACGTGATCGACGGGCAATTCATCGATAAAACGCGACGGGATGACAGCCTGCCAACGGCCATAGATCATGCGGTTGGCCGTGAAGGAAATGACGGCCTGTTCGCGGGCGCGGGTGATGCCGACATAGGCCAGGCGGCGTTCCTCCTCGAGCGAGCGCGTGCCGCCTTCATCCAGCGAACGCTGGGAGGGGAAGACGGTTTCTTCCCAGCCCGGCAGGAAGACGAGCGGGAATTCCAGGCCCTTGGCGGCGTGCAGCGTCATCAGTGAGACCTCGTCTTCCTCGGTCGTGCGATCTGCATCGGTCACCAGGGAGACGTGTTCCAGATAGGCTTCCAGGGTTTCCCATTCGCCCATGGAGCGGATGAGTTCCTTGAGGTTCTCCAGACGGCCCGCGGCCTGGGGCGTCTTGTCCTCGCGCCACATGGCGGTATAGCCGCTTTCGTCCAGCACGATCTCGGCCAGTTCATCCAGGCGCGATTGCTCGGACTGTTCCCGCCAGCGTTCCAGATCGCGCAGGAAGACCTGCAGCGCTGTGCGCGCCTTGCCGCGGATTTCATCGGTGCCGACCATGCGGCGAGCAGCCTCGGTCATCGGGACCTGCATCGAACGCGCTGCGACGGCGATCTTCTGCACGGTGGTATCGCCAATACCGCGCTTGGGCGTGTTGACGATGCGTTCGAAGGCGAGATCATCTTCCAGTGACCGGACGAGGCGCAGATAGGCATGGGCATCGCGCACTTCAGCGCGTTCGAAGAAGCGCGGGCCGCCGATCACCTTGTAGGGCAGGCCCAGCATGATGAAACGGTCCTCGAAGGCGCGCATTTGCCAGGAGGCGCGAACCAGCACCGCGGCGTCGGAATAATAGCGGCCCTTGGAGCTCCAGTTCTCGATTTCCTCGGCAACGAAACGCGCTTCCGCCTCGCCATCCCAGATGCCGCGCACCTGTACTTTCTCGCCACCATCATCCTCGGTCCAGAGCGTCTTGCCGAGGCGGGAGCGATTGGCCGCGATCAGCCCGGAGGCGGCAGCCAGGATATGCTCGGTCGAGCGGTAATTGCGTTCCAGGCGGACGACATGAGCACCGGGGAAGTCCTTCTCGAAGCGCAGGATGTTGTCGACCTCGGCACCGCGCCAGCCATAAATCGACTGGTCGTCATCGCCCACACAACAGATATTGCCCGTGCCCTGGGCCAGAAGGCGCAGCCAGAGATACTGCGAGACGTTGGTGTCCTGGTACTCGTCGACCAGGATGTAGCGGAACTTCTTGTGATACTCGGCCAGCACATCGGTGTGGTCCTTGAAGATGTGCAGGGTGTGCAGCAGCAAGTCCCCGAAGTCACAGCAATTGAGCGTTTTCAGGCGTTCCTGGTAGATGGTGTAGAGGCCCTGGCCACGGCCTTCGGCAAAGGTCCACTTGTCCTCTTCGCCCAGCTGTTCCGGCTTGAGCCCGCGGTTTTTCCAGCCATCGATCAGCGAGGCGAGATGGCGCGGCGTCCAGCGTTTCTCGTCGATATTCTCGGCCTGGATGATCTGTTTCAAAAGGCGCAGCTGGTCATCGGTATCCAGGATGGTGAAATTGGACTTCAGCCCGACCAGTTCAGCATGGCGGCGCAGGATCTGGGCGGAGATCGAGTGGAAGGTGCCGAGCCACGGAACGCCCTCGACCGCCTCACCGATGATCTTGCCGACCCGTTCCTTCATCTCCCGCGCGGCCTTGTTGGTGAAGGTCACCGACAGGATCTGCCAGGGCTGGGCCCGACCGGTCGCCAGGATATGCGCCAGGCGGGTGGTCAGCACCCGTGTCTTGCCCGTGCCAGCACCGGCCAGCACAAGGACCGGACCCTCTACGGCCTCGACCGCTTCGCGCTGTTCGGCATTGAGCCCTTCAAGATAAGGCGAGGGCGGCGCCGGGCGCGCCATGTCGGAGATGGAAAGTTCGGACATCACAATCTAGGGTCTTGGCAGTCGATAAAACGAGTCGATAATCGAGCCAGTCTGGACCGATTGCGGCCATTTCCCAAGGGAGGGATGTGTGTTTGTTCGTTTTTTGTTCGCAATATCCGTGCTGGTGCTGACTGGCTGTGCATCGGCACCTGTTCCGATGGGCGTGAGTGAAGAGGCGCCTTTAAGTGGCGGCCCAAGCATCGAATTTCCTGAAATTGCAATCCTGCCGCTGCAGCTCCAGGTCTCGGAAGAAATGACGGCTGAGATTGGCGCGGTCCGCATTTCCAACCGGAACCGTTATGTTCTGCTCACGCCATCGCGCTCGTTCGGCGGGGGCGGGATGACCATCAGGGAGCATTGGATCAGTGAACCCGCTGATGCTGCGCATATTTATCTGGGCGATCTGGACGGGGATGGGGTGCGTGAGATCCTGATTCAGGAGACCGGGATGAATCGCTCGACCTACAGGATGCTCAGTGGCCGCCTGACCGGTGATGAGCATTGGCCTTTCTTCTGGCGCAGCGCGATGTTCGGAGATGAGGTCGCGCAGCGCGTGATCCCGGACATGGAATTTGTGATCACACTCAGGGCAGAGATTTATGAGTAGGGGAAAGCCGATCTGCCACTGAGGGTGTTCCCAACATAGAGCTTTGGGGCGTGCAAACATGAAACGGCCCGCCGCAAATGGGAGGCAGCGGGCCGTTGGAAAGCGGGCGAGGGGGAGAGTTACCCGGCTTTCAAAAGCTCAGCCTTCGGACCGTACTTCATATCAATCCCCCGGATATGCGCCGTCAGCCAGAGTTTGAGAAAGGTCAGGAATTTCTCCGGAACCTCACCACCATTCGCCTTGATCTCGTTGGCAAAGCCCGTGAACTTGTTCAGCAGGTCCTTGTGGATCAGCTTGTGCGAGGTGATACCGGCATAGCCGGTTTCTTCCATGTAGGCTTCTTCATCGCGGAAATGGGCGATGGTGACTTCTCCGAGACGGTCGACGAGATGCAGGACCTCGGGGCCCTTCTGACCCGCTTCCCGGGCGTCATAGATCTGGTTCATCAAGGCCAGGATTTGCTGATGTTCGTCATTCATCTTGGCCACGCCGACATCCAGCGAGTTGTCCCAATTCATCAGGGGCATGGGGAGGTCTCCATCCAGTTGCTTGGGGCAACGATGATAAACCTGAATAAAAGTGAGGTTAATGGGTGTGCGTGTGTGACGACCGGTCGCGCCTAGGCCGCGAGCGAGGGCTGCACGTAGGGGCCCAGTTCCACGAACGAGAAAAAGCCATTCGGGAATTCGCCATTGTCGCAGCGGATCATCTCGGCAAACTCCACCAGGTCGACGAGGAATTGCTCGTGCAGTGTGCGGATCATGCCCAGCTGCCGTCCGCCCTGTTCGGACAAGTCGCCTTCAAAGGCCTCGAACAAGTCTTCATAAGTGCAGACAAGATCATTGATCAGCATCAGGATGCGGGGGCTGTCACTCCCGTAATCCTGGGCCAGGCGCAGATGCACGATGAGCGTATCGATATCGCTGCTGAGTTTGGCGGTGCGCGAGGGGATTACCGAGAGAGCTGCCATGGTGTCAGTCGCCGCTGTGGAATTTAACCATGCGGCATCGTTGCGTGCATCCTGCGCGATTGCCACTTATTATATAATATTACCGGGTAGTGGGCGGCTTAGCCGAAGAGGGCGTCGATATCAGCCTGAACCGACTCATCTTCGTAATCGGCGTCGTTTTCAGCCTGACCGTTGATTGCGCCTGAAGCGGCGGCGATCAGCGGCTTGATCTCTTCCGTCGCCATGCGCGCGACTTCCTGACAGATCTCCGGACTGGCCGCGGCACGCAGGAAGTCCTGGGCCCGCTGCACCTCGTCATCAATCTGCAGGATCAGCGTTTCGAGGTGCACTCGAACGGCCCGCGGCGCGGCCTCATAGGCGATCACGGCAAGGTCACGATCCTTGAAGGCGGACATCTCGAAATGCTCGACATAGCTGGCAGGCGTCCACTCCAGGACGTCTTCCGCGCAATCGCGCATGTCCGGAAGCATCTCCATCAGCATGACAACTTCATTGAAGTGGTTGAGATAGTCTGTCGCGAGGCCGGTGACAGGATTGATATTGGCCGCACGCAAGGCGTCGGGCGCAAGAACACCCTCACCAAATACTGCGCCCATCCCGGCGTTGGAATCCAAGCCACCCATCTCCATGGTGAATTGTCATAAACCAACATCCTTACAGAAGAATTATCCTATTCAAACAAGCTGCAGTTTATGACTAGCGATGTTCTTCCTCGCTGATCTCGGCCAGCGCCTTGGCATAGGCCGCCTGGGCATCGGCCTTGGTGATCCAGCCAATGACGGATTCCTCGCCACCTCTCTGGCGCACGGCAGCGCCCTCCAACTGTTCCGCATCCATGACGCCCATCGCCTTGCCCAGCGTATCATCCTCGTAGAGGCAGATCTCATCCTTGATCTGATCAGTGGTCCAATCGCCCAAGGGCATCATGAATTCGCGGACACGGACCATCTGCAGGACGAGGCGGCTGGACCCACCGGAAATGTCGTAGCCACGCCGCATGACCTGTTTCTGGAACAGGGAGCCCCCCTGTGCCGATTGCGTCAGCACTGTCGCCAGGGACACTGCAACGAGGACAGCCACGGAAGCCTCATAGCTGGAGGTGAGTTCAAAAACGATCAGCGTCGTGGACAGCGGAGCGCCCAGCACGGCACCGGCGACTGCACCCATGCCGATCACGGCGAAAAAGCCCGCCCCGGCAGTCTGGCCACCCGAGAGGCTGACCATGACCAGCCCGAAGGCCGAACCCAGCATCGCTCCGAGATACATCGAGGGCGAAAAAACGCCGCCAGCGAAGCGGAAGGCGAGGGTGATGTGGGTGGCCAGGGTCTTCAGCACCAGCAGGATGATTAGCTCGCCGAAGACATAACGTGTCGCCAGGGCATTGGACGTCGGTTCATAACCCACGCCGAGTACTTCAGGCGCGAAAATGGCGATGAGCCCGACAAGCAGGCCGCCGGGTATGGGCAGGCTCCACAGGGGAATGCTGAAGCGCCGCGCAAGGCGTTCGACATAGCCCCCGCCATGCATCACCCCGCGATTGAACAACACGGCGAGCCCGGCAGCGGTGATCCCCAGCAGGGCGGCTGCCGGAAAGTCCCAAACATGGGTCTGGTGCATGGCCAGAAAGCCGAAAATCTGGTCCTGGCCGAGATGGTGACGCACGACGAGCGCGCCCACCACGCTCGAGACGGCGACGGGGGCAATGGAGCGCAGGGCGTAGTGTCCAAGGATCACCTCGAAGGCGAACAGCGCTCCGGCGACCGGGGCATTGAAACTCGCCGAGACCGCTGCTGCGGCACCACAGGCGAGGAGAATGCGACTGCCGCGCGCGTTCAGCCCGACGAGACGCGAGATCAGCGAGGCAAAGGTGCCTCCGAGGTGGACGGCCGGACCTTCCCGGCCCGCGCTGCCGCCGCCGCCGAGGGAAATCGCCGCCATGAGTGCCGAATACAGCCCGGATTTCAGCTCGATCTGGCCTTGGCCGACGGCTCGGGCCTCGATCACGTCCGGCACACCGCGCGAACGGAAATTCTTCAACAGGCCCAGCCGGTCGCCGACCAGCAGCATGAACGCGATGACAAAGCCGGTGACCACCGGGATCGACCAGCGCCGCCAGACCGGCCAGTCCGCAGCGGTGCTGGCAAGGGTTTCTTCGGTGACGCCGAACGCGAATTGTTCGACCAGCCCGATGCCGAGGCGCAGGCCCAGGGTCGCATAACCGGCGACCAGGCCGACGATTAACCCCATCAGCCAGAGCGCTGGCCCGCGACCATCGCGGAAGGCCCCAACCAAGCGCTCCAGCGGGCTGGATGAAGATGAATCAGACACATGCCAGCTTTGTCCTGCGTCGCGGTTTGAGACAAGCGGTCAAAAGAAAAGGCCCGGTACAAGACCGGGCCAGTGGGGAGCAAACACTGTGTTTGCTGATCAGTTGTCGCTCTGGCGGGGGCGCGCCCTGGCGGGGCGGCTGGTGCGGGCCGGTGGAGCTGTTTCCGCGCCGCGTGTTGTCGTGGCCCGGCGTGCGCGATTGGGCGTCGGTGCGGCGACAGTATCTGCGTTGCTCACCGATTGAATGACGTCCCGGATGTCGTCATCGCCCTGGTAGAAGATATTGATCGCGACGGGATAGGTCTGGTAGCCGGCCCGCAGATAGGTGTTGTTGCCAATGCTGCGCATGCATTCGCCGACCACATTGAGGGTCAGCTGGGTGTTGAAGACATCATCCTGGCGCAGGAAATCCGCGTCCGACCCGGCGCCGTTCCCGACATAGGTCTCGAGGCGGTCTTCGACATAATCGACCGGGTTCCACATGAAGCTGACGAGTCCGCTCTTTTGCTGCGGCAACGCCATCTCCATGTCGAGCTCGAAATTGGCGGAGCGATACTGGTCTGAAAAGTCCTGTTCATCGCTTTTCCAGAAGGCCAGCATGTCCTGGACACCAATGCCTTCACCGGTCGCGTGCAAGGTCAATTGCGTGCCAAAACTCGCGCGCACAGAGTGGGCGCGCGCATAATTCCCCGGACCGTACATGGTGCATTCCAGGCGGCCGGAGATTTCAAACTCCGGATTGGCCGAAACAACGCGAAGGTCGCGATCAGCCGGATCCGTGCTGTTGGCCACATTGCGCACGGTGATGTTGATCATCGGAATGTTGGACTGGACTTCGACAAAATCGATGCCGTCGGAATAGTCCGAGGACTGGGCCAGGGCGGGCGATGCCATAGTGGCCATCGCGGCGCCAGTGAAGAGGTAGGCGTTGAAGCGGAACATGAACCCTGTGTCTCCCTGTTACCGCTGCGGTCCCTCAACGTTCGCGGTGTTGATGCTGTTCTTCTGGCAGGGATTGGGGCATGCGAGGAGTTGCACCAACGCACAGCGTGGCACACGGGGGTTGCATATCGATGCAACCCGGTTGCACGAAAAAGTGTTGTGAATCCAATTTACTGGATGTGGCGTGCCGAAATAAATGCAACCTGAATGGATTTAGCCGCGTAGCGTGCGCAAGACCCACACCCGCGCAGAGGAGGCCAGGGGTTCCACGCCGCGGCTGGCATCAATCTCGCCAATCAGGCTGGCCAGGGACTGGTCCCGCTCGGCGGCGATGGTCTCTAGCACATCCCAGAACTCGCTTTCAAGCGACAGGCTGGTGCGATGGCCGGAGAGCGAAATTGAGCGCTTGATCAGGGGCATGGTTCTAGAAAGCCAAGCTCGTCGGTTGCGTCAAGCTTTCGCCATCGCTCGCAAATCCCTAAATAGACACGAGAGGAGACCAAGATGCGATCATTCGAGGATATTCGTGAGCTGGCGCTGGGGCATCATCCAGATCTGGGTGAGCGCCTGAAAGAGTACTACACGCCGCGCAGCCGCGACGAGATCCGGGCTGTGCCGGATGACCGCTGGCTGGCGGAGATGACCAAGCGTGTCTTCCAGTCCGGTTTTGTCTGGAAGGTGATCGAGGCCAAGTGGGACGGGTTCGAGGCCGCCTTTGATGGGTTCGATCCGGCCCGCGTCGGCTTTTATTCCGACGAGGACGTCGAGCGCCTCATCAGCGACACGCGCATTGTCCGCAATGGCCAGAAGATCATGGCGACGATCGAGAACGCCCAGATGATCCAGGATGTCGTGGCTGAGCACGGCTCATTTGGAGCCTTCCTGGCCGACTGGCCGGTGGACGACCAGATCGGTCTTCAGGATTTCCTGGGCAAGAAGGGCTCTCGCCTTGGCGGCATGACGGGGCAATACGTCCTGCGTTTTTCCGGCTGGGACGCATTCATCCTGTCAGGCGATGTGGTCGCGGCCCTGATACGCGAGGGTGTGATCGACAAGACGCCCACCTCGAAGAAGGCGAAGGCCGCTGTCCAGGATGCGTTCAATCACTGGCGCGCAGAGAGCGGTCAGCCGCAGGCTCTGATCAGTCGAACCCTGGCAATGAGCATCGGTTAAACACTTGCTTACCGAAGTTTGAATACTGGGGTGTGGATTAGAGCTAAATGCGGCAAATCTGTTACATCGAAGACTGGTCGTAGAGTTATGCGTCGTTGGCACAAGCCGATACCCTTATCCAAACTCCACGCCGGACGTGTGCCCGACACGCCCGGGGTCTTCGTGTTGCTTGAGGATGGGGGCAATCTGGCGTCAGTGTTGAAAATCTCGCCGGCGCGCTCGCTCAAGCGTTCTTTCGAACGCGAACTGGATCCGCCCGCCGGCTATCAGCCAGCCTATCCTTCGGCGCTGATGTTTTTTGAAACCTTCTCCGAAGTTGCCGAAGCGGAGCGCCTGCTGAACGAGTACAAGCGGCGTCACGGACGCAATCCGGCGCTTAATTCTCCGTACTAGGCGTTTCCCCATCCTCGTCTTCGGCGGCGAGCTTCTTGGCTTCCAGCTCCCGGAGAAGGCGCTGTCGTTCCAGCTGAACCGGTTCGCGCAAGGCCTTGGGCGTGCCGTGTTCCACCCGGTTGGCCTCGGCCTGCCTGGCCTTGTCCTCGCGCTGCTTGCGCTTGCGGAACTGTCGGAGGTTGATGGGTTTCGAGGTCATGGACACCATCATACAGAAAAGCCGGGCTGAGACAGCCCGGCTTTCATTCTCAATCGTGAGAGACGAGTCTACGCCTTCGGACCGATCATCTGCTCCGGGCGGACAATCGCGTCGAACTGTTCCTCGGTGACAAAGCCCAGCTTGACGGCTTCCTCGCGCAGTGTGGTGCCGTTCTTGTGCGCCGTCTTGGCGACGATGGTGGCATTGTCATAGCCGATGGTGGAGTTGAGCGCCGTCACCAGCATCAAAGAGCGTTCCATCAGTGCCTTGATATTGTCTTCGCGGGCCTTGATGCCGACCACGCACTTCTCGGTGAAGGTCCTGGCCGCATCGGCGAGGATGCGCACGGACTGAAGCACGTTGAAGATGATCACCGGCTTGAAGACGTTGAGCTCGAAATGACCCTGGCTGCCGGCCATGGAGACGGTTGTGTTATTGCCCATCACCTGGGTGCAGACCATGGTCATGGCTTCACACTGGGTCGGATTGACCTTGCCCGGCATGATAGAGGAACCCGGCTCGTTCTCCGGCAGGGCGATCTCGCCCAGACCCGAGCGCGGTCCGGAGCCGAGCAGGCGGATATCGTTGGCGATCTTGAACAGGGAGACGGCCACGGAGTTGAGTGCGCCATGCGCCTCGACCAGGGCATCCTTGGTCGCCAGCGCCTCGAACTTGTTCGGCGCCGTGACAAAGCCCAGCTTGGTCAGGCTGGCAACTTCCTCGGCAAAGGCTTCGGCATAACCCGGCTTGGTATTGAGGCCGGTGCCGACGGCGGTTCCGCCCATGGCCAGTTCCAGCAAAGCCGGCAGGGTGGCCTCGACGCGGCGAATGCCATTGGCGACCATAGCGGTATAGCCGGAGAATTCCTGACCCAGCGTCAGCGGCGTGGCGTCCTGGAGGTGGGTGCGGCCGATCTTGATGATGTCCTTGAAGGCGTTCTGCTTGTCATTGAGCGCATTGTGCAGCTCTTGCAGGGCCGGGATCAGGGCGTGGGAGATTTCCTCTGCCGCGGCGATGTGCATGGCGGTCGGGAAAGTGTCGTTGGAGCTCTGCGAACGGTTGACGTGGTCGTTCGGGTGAACCGGGTCTTTCGACCCGACCGTGCCGCCTAGGATCTGGATGGCGCGGTTGGAGACGACCTCGTTGGTGTTCATGTTCGACTGGGTGCCGGAGCCGGTCTGCCAGACCGAGAGCGGGAAATGATCGTTCAGCTTGCCTTCGGCGACTTCCAGCGCAGCATGGGCGATGGCGTCGGCCAGTTCCGGTTCCAGATTGTCCAGGCGCTTGTTGGCCAGGGCGGCGGAGCGCTTGACGATGCCCAGCGCGCGGATCAGGGGCACCGGCATGGTTTCCGTGCCGATCGGGAAATTGATCAGGGAGCGGGCCGTCTGGGCGCCGAAGAGTTTATCGGCCGGGACTTCCAGGGGACCAAAGCTGTCGGTTTCTGTGCGCATCTCGCTCATGAGGGGAGGCTCCTTGCAGCGCGGCTAACGCTGTTCGATGATGGTGAACTTCGATTCGGACGTGTATCACTCAGGCATGACGGATCAAGACGCATGTGCGCATGGCCGTGGGGGGCAAGCGCGAAACTGGATCGGGCGAGGGAAGGTTCAGGCCGCTATGACCGGTGATGAGCTCAATCTGCGCGTGGACGCACTGACCACGCAAACACGCCGCTTCAAGGCGTTGATCGGGGATTTCTTCCGCCTCGAATTCAAGCGCGTGCGCCCGAAATGGGGGCCTTATGAGGTCGTTATCCAGATTGAGCGCTGCGAAAACAGCCCTGTGCACGATGTCGACAATGTCGCCAAGGCTGTGCTGGACGCCCTGACGGGCGTGGTTTTTCATGATGACAGCCAGGTGGAACGCCTCCTGGTGACAAAGGTCATGGGTGAGCGTCCCAGAATCTCGGTGACGGCCCGGCCGATGGCCAGCGCAAAAGTCTCCGAGATCGCCTGAATTTTGCTGGGCAGGATCAGCGAATGGTCTAGACTGGCTCCAGTCCAAGGGGGACGTCATGAAGCATCTCGCATCCATTCCGCTCGGCCTGGCCGTTTTCGCCTGTCAGGCGAGTGCACAGGAGAGCGTTTACACACATGTGAACAGCGATACTTGCCACACCGTCAGCGAGACGGATGAAGGCGGGGGCTATTCCATAATCCAGCGTTGCCAGGGGCAGGGGGGATGGCAGGTCTATTTTGACAGCGGCGAGCATTGCTCGCGCAGCGGTTTCTCGCGCCAGGATACGCCTCCCGAAGGCATGCCCTATGGTGGATATGTCGGCAATTTTGGCGGGTTTCACGACGTCATTGAATGGCGGCTCGACCCTGAAGGTGACGCATTCGCGACCATCCACCGCTATAATTCGACATCCTTCGACTCTGACGGAGAACCTCGCAATAACAGCATCCTGATCGTTGCGGCCCTTCGCCCTGGAGAGGGCGTTGAGTCCTGTCATGTCGGCTATGTGAATACCACCGGGCTTGCCGGCGGCAACGCGCTGGCCCGTGAGATGGCGGATGGTCTGGCGCCCGGTTTTGTCTGCGGTGATCCGATCTGGATCGTTGACAGTGCGCATCCGGACCTGGTCAGCGCCCGGCGCCTGGATCGGTGATGCGACAACTCAGGCAGTGTCGAGCGGCGGCGCGCTAGCCGCGCCCGCCCGCCAGCCGAGCGGATTCCGGACGTTTGCGCAGGGTCAGCATGGCCCACACGCCCAGGAAAGGGCCGATGGCCAGTGGGGCGAAAGCCCAATTCCATCCGGCAAAAGCGATCCAGCTGGGCATGATCTGGACCATGATAATGGTCAGCGAGAAACCCAGCGCGGTTTGGATGGTCAACAGTGTACCGGCCCGTTCCGGTGGTGCCAGCTCGGTAATCGCCGTCGAGAACTGGGCGCTGTCCGCGATAATGCTGAGCCCCCAGATCACCAGAACAGGCAAGAGTACCCAGGGCGGCGCGTTAAATGCCAGGCCTGCGATCAGGGCGCAGCTGCCGGAGATGGCCATCGCGGCTGCTGTGACGCGTGTGCGGCCGAAGCGGTCAGCGAGGCCGCCGGCGATGATGCAGGCCAGGGCTCCAGAGCCAATCACTGTGAAGGCGGTCAGATCAGCCAGATCTGATCCGCCGCCACGGCTGTCCCAATAAGCGTGGCTGAAGGCACCGATCCAGGCCCACATCGCATAGAGTTCCCACATATGGCCGAGATAGCCCAGATTGGTCAGGCGCAGCGCCGGATCTCTCACCGCAAGCAGGATGGCGCGGGGATCAAAGCTCGCGGCCGCGCGCAGACCCGGGCCAGCGCGCGTGAAGAGGATCAGAAGGCCCGCAGCAAGGGCCGCCATGGCCGCCAGCTGGAGCGGGCTTCGCCAGTCTCCTGCCGAGCCGGCGATCGCCAGCAGAAAGGGGGAGGCAGACCCCAGGGTCAGGGCCCCGACCAGCAGGCCGACGAGCAAGCCGGCATCGCCTCGTGCCCAGCTGGCCGCCAGTTTCATTCCCACAGGATAGACCAGGGCCAGCGCGGCGCCGGCTGCAAACCGTGTGGTGATAAGGGCCCAGCTGTCCGGAGCGAGGTTGAGGGCCAGCATGTTGGCAAGCGCCGCGATGATGGCGCCGGTGGCAAAGACGCGCCGCGGTTCAAACCGGTCGGGCACGCTGAAGATTGCACTCAAAAGAGCGCCAAGCACGAAACCGGCCTGCACTGCGCTGGTCAATGCGGCCTGTTTGGGCGCTGAAAGCGTGTACTGGCCGAGAATGGCGGGCAGGGCGGCTGTACCGGAGAACCAGACTGACAAGGCCAGGATCTGGGCGATCACGATCAAGCCGATCGCGCGCCATTTTCCGGCGAGGCTTGGATCCGCAGTCGGCATCATGCCTTTCGTATGCGAGAGGAACGGCGGACCTGGCAGGTTGATGTGGCGCGTGCGGCGACCTCGCCGTCAGCCGTCCACACTGTCCCCTCCATGAAGGCCACATTGCGCCCGATCCGCAGGGCCTGGCCTCGGGCGCGGCATTGTCCGAGCGGCAAGGGCGCCATGAAACTGGTCTTGAGCTCGAGTGTGGGAACGCCAATCGTGAAACGCTCGGCGACGACAACGGACAAGGACATCACCTCGTCCAGCATCGCGCAGATCATGCCGCCCTGAACGCCGCCACGCAGATTGGCACAGCGGGGATCGGGATCGAAGCCGGCTTCTAGCCAGTGTTCGTTGACGTTGAAGTCTATGGGGCGAAAGCCGAGAAGGCCGGCCGCGTGTTCGTGTTCACCAATAGAGGTGAGGCGCTGCAGGATTTCATCATCCCGCAGCGGCACAATCTCATTGCCGGCGGCCAGGTCGGCGGGCACCGGTGTGTCTGAGCTCATTATTTCTTGCGGAAGCTGTCGAGGCTGACGACCTGTGCGCCATCATCATCCGTTCCGGTTGCTTCAAGGCTCGCCTGTTCATTGTCGGACGCAACCGACTGGGCGACCGGCTGAACGGCATCCCCGTCCTCGAGCTCATGTTCGAACTGAAGATGGAAACCGACACTCGGGTCATGAAAACGCGATACCGCCGAGAAGGGCACTTTGAGATATTTGGGAACGCCAGAGAATTTCAGCGTCACTTCAAATCCCATATCCGAAATATCCAGATCCCAGAACTGATGTTCCAGAACGATGGTCATTTCTTCCGGATACTTCTCGAGCAGAGACTCATCAATATCCACACCGCGACCGCGGGTGCGGAAAGTAATGTAAAAATGGTGTTGTCCCGGCAGTCCCCCCGGACCTGCCGCTTTGTGGAGCGCTTGTTTCACAACTCCACGCAATGCTTCCTGCGCCATGACATCATAACGCATAAGATCTTTAGCCATTGGCCTACCCCCGGATCTCACATTGGCAGCGTAGCGGAGACTTTAACCGCGTCAACGAATTCTGGCTTCTCAACTGCAATCTATCTTTCCTGGCGGGAAGATCTGTCGCGCGGATCGCCCGAGGCGCGTGATTTTCCCATCTGACGCGAGCAATTGCAGTGACTGCTCGTTCGCGTCACACCGTCGGTGCAGGCATGTCCGTGACCGGGCAGGCCGTCGTCAGTGCAAACTCGCAGGATGGCCCGCATTTCAGCCCTTTGCGCTCACAGCTGGAGACAAACAGGCTGAGCCAGGTCTGGGCCGCTGCGAGCTCGCTGAAAACACAGACCTGGAAGCCGCCGCCTCTCAGCGCATTGCGGAAGATCAATTCACCCAGGCTCGGATTTTCAATGTCTGACGAGACCAGGGCGATGGCGGTCTTGGACGGGGTGAGATCGACAAAAAAGCCCGCCAGTTCAATCGCATCCTCCGCAGTCATGTCCAGGCCGGACAGGCTGAGGTCAAACAGATAGCGGACCGGGCGACCGGTATGATTTCGCTCGGAGATTTCCTCGAATGTGTGAAGCCAGTCCAGCGGCGCTTGTGGCGCGTCGGCCGAGATGGACAGGGTGGATATATCCAGCCAATCAATATTCGACCCATCAGGCATGATCACACTCGCTCGAATCACTTGGTTCCATGATGAAACGAATGGGTTGACGAATATTAAACTATCACCAAGTGCCTGAAATGATGGGGTGTGAGTGGAGGCTTCTGTTGCCAGGCGCCTCCGAGCCCCGCCTATTCCGGCTAAAGGGAATAGGAGTTTTAGCGAGATTTCCCGCGCTGCTTATGCAGCGAGAGCTACCTCTTCAGCGTAGTTGTCATTAGCAACTATAAAATCGAGCCTGTAACGGGCCTCACCCGAGCGAAAGCAATCCCCTTTACCCGTCTGTCGATCCTGTTTCGGCCCCCACAGAGATCTCATTGGCCGAGGCGGTTTGAGATCGGTACCCCTGCGTTTGCAGGGAAAAATTGGTGGAGCCGCCGGGTACTGCCCCCGGGTCCAGTCCGGTTATTACGAGCGCGTTTATCGCCATAGCCGGCGAACCGGCACTGACGAATATAGCCCCGGAAGATGGCGATTTGAAGGGAGGCGAACAGGAAGCCTGACACCGTCATGGTGCAGGGCCTGAAAGTGTTGACGCGTGTTTTTATACGCAACAAAATTTTTAGTTGTAGTTTCGTTGCGGTTCGATAATGTCCTCGTACGCCTCGACAGGCGAAAGTGTTATTCTTGGGGGATAGAGTGTTAGCGCGTGTTGTTCTTGTTTCAGCGATTGCGTTCGCAATTGCCGGGTGTGGCGGTGGTGGCGGAGGCGGAGGCGGTGGAAGTGCGCCGACCCCTCCTCCCGCCAATAATCCTCCCATCGCCAATGCCGGGGTAGACTTTTCCGGTAGTCTCGCGGCCGCAGGCATCGCCTTGGACGGCTCGGGAAGTCGTGATCCCGATGGTGATACACTTGTCTATTCCTGGCGCGTGCAGGTGCATCCGACTGGCGCTGACGTATCCTTGGACAACGCGACCACCGCACAGCCAGTCTTGCAAACGCTCTATCCGGGGCTTTATGTCATCGAGCTTGAGGTAACGGATGGGCGGGGCGGTCAGTCTCTCGATACCGTCGAACTGAACCTCATCAACGACGCGCCCACCCTGGTTGTGGACCCGACGCCAGCGCAGATCGCGATCGGCGAGCCGGCCGGTTTGGACGCGTCAGGATCTACAGATGCGAACGGGCATATGCTGTCCTATCAGTGGAGCTTGTCCTCTGCACCGGCGGCATCGAATTTGCGGTCGAGTTTTTCAGGACCTGCGCCGCTGGTGGAGTTCGACGCTGTTGGGACGTTCGAATTCAGTGTCGAGGTCAGCGACGGTTTCGCGACCGATACCGGCACCGTTTCCTTCACGGTTTCCGCCTATACGGAACGGACCCTTGACCACGGTTTTGACTATCTGGCCTCGGCCGCGGCAGCAGGGGCAACGGTCTCCGCAGCTGGTAACGAGGTGCGGATCGTGGCGCTCGACGGTTCGACAAGTCAGACGCTGACCTTGCCCGCACCTGTAACGAGAATTGCCGTTTCTCCAAACGGCGAATGGGTGGGCGTTGGCCACCTGAGTCAGGTGTCGATCATTGCGATATCCTCCACATCTTCCGCACGCGAGCTCGGTACAGAACAGAGCAATTCTCCCAACCGGTTGAATGCCTCGATCGCCGGAACGTGGAATGTCAGCATTCCACCGGGCGATCTCATGATTGATAACCAAGGTTTCGCGCATGTCTTCAGCCGTTCCAGCTCTGCGGACAAAATGGTGACTGTGAATCCGGAAACCGGCGCCGAGACCCAGGGTGGCGGCACGATCTGGGTTATTTACTACGGTAACGAGGTCGAGATACATCCGAGCGGCCTCAGAGCCTATGGGGCGGACAATGGATTGTCACCGAGCGACATCGAACGATATGACCTGGACAACGGTGTGCTGACCTATGTCATGGATTCCCCATATCACGGAGACTTCGCCTTCTGCGGTGATTTGTGGATCGCCGGGAATGGCCACGAAATACTGACGGCCTGCGGCGTTGTCGTGAATTCGACCGACGATCCGTCGACCGATATGACGTTCAAGTCACAGCTCGCCAGGACGGGCCAGATATTGCACGCCGCGCACGACGCATCAACGGGCTACTGGTACGTAATCGAGGACGTCAACGGCGATATCAAGCTTAACGTGTTCGACAGCGATGGTGGCCAATGGCTTGAAACGGTACAGCTTCCGGAGATTCTCCCGGGTGCGGCTGCGACGCCAACACGTGTCTTCGTCGATCCGGATTCCGGTGACCTTGTCATTTATGCTGCGGACCATCCAACCAATCCGCAAACCTACCAAGTGTTCTCGCGGGCCAGTGTTGAGCGCGAAGTTCTCGATTATCCGCCCGTTACGGTGGTCCCGTTCGACATGGCCGGATTTGTGGGTGACCCAATTCGTGTGGACGCCAGCGCGAGTTACGATCCCGAAGGCGAAACAATCACGTTCCAATGGGCCGTGGTGAGCCAACCTTCAGGTAGTGACATAGCTCTGGCCAGCACCGACCAGTCGGCCCTAGAGTTCACTCCCACACATGATGGCGAGTACGTCCTCTCGCTCGTTACATCTGATGGCGAGCGAAGTGCGGCGACGAACTTGGTCACGGTTCAGGCCATGAGCGCGGGGACATCCCTGCAGGTCCGATTGTTCGGGACACCGACGGATGTGGTCTACAACAGTGTTCACAATCAAATTCTCTACACCCTGGACGATCGTAACGAGTTGCGGGTGCGCAACCTCGGCGATATGAGCGAATGGGTGATGGAGCTTGATCGACCGGGGAATGCGATTGATGTGTCTCCCTCCGGTGACTATGCGGTGGTTTCACACGCCGGGTTGTTGTCCCTGGTTGGGTTGAGTGCGACCTCCGCGTCCGTGATCGACACGCAAGCGGTCAGCGTTGACTGGGGCGATGTTGTGATCGACGACCAAGGCATTGCTTACACAGTGCCGGTTCGTGACCAGTGGGTGAATTTCCTTGCTGTGGATTTTGCCAATGACGTTGTGCATTCCCGCAGGGGCGCACGCGCCGGCACGCAGCTGCGAATGCGCCCGACCGGGGGTGCCGTGTACGGGGCTGACCGCGGGCTCTCACCCAGCGATATCGAGCGATACTCAGTCACGGACCTGTCGGACATCGGGCTGCGAGATTCGCCCTATCACGGGCAATATTCCATGGGAGGAAATCTCTGGATGAATGAGCAGGGAAATCGACTCATTGTGGCCGGCGGGCATGCCTTCCGCGTCTCTGATGATCCAAATCTCGACATGCGCTTCGTCGAGACCCTGGCGCCATTTGGATATCCGACTTGGGCGGATCACTCCGAAGAGGTCGGCCAATGGCTTCTCATCATGGACAACTCGGTCCACGTCTACAGCGACACCAATTACAACCAGACGGATTCAATCACTCCTGACGGGCTCTTCATTGACGCGCCTGGGACCCGACCGATCCTGGACCGCGTCTACTATTCAGATGATGGTAGCTCGATCGTGGTTGTAGCCCACTCCAATGCGGTGACGGCTCACAACTATGTCGTCCAACTGATCGAATAGGGCGACGGGGCGTGTCTTTCGCTCCGTCCGCCACCTGCGCAAAAACCAAGTACGGGGCGCTCTTTGACAAGAGTGCCCCGTTTCTGATCCGGCTAGGATAACTGGGCGGCGGCTGGCGCGGCGAACGCCATCACCTCGCCCGGTTCACTATCCCATGCAGAACACATTCAGCTTGTGGCCGTCGGGGTCGCGAAAATAGCCGGCATAGAAGCTGCCATCACCCCGTGGACCAGCAGGGCCCTCGCACGTCGCACCCAGTTCCTCGACGGCCAGCTTGTAGACCTTGTCGACCTGGGCTGTGTCCTTGGCCTGGAAGGCGACCATGACACCATTGCCGACACTGGCCGGATTGCCGTCAAAGGGTTTGGTGAGGCCGACGCCACATCCCTGGCCGGGATTGGCCCAGGCAATGAAATTCTCGTCTTCCATCATCCGGCCGACGCCGAATTCAGCACACAGCTTGTCATAGAAGGCAGCGGCCTTGGCCATGTCATTGGTGCCGAGGGTCACATATCCAATCATCATCTTCTCCCTGTTCGAAAATCTGCAAAATGTTCCGGTATTGTTCTGTCGACGGACGCTATAGGAAAGTGGGGCCCAGGCAAGCGAAATTTGGGCATGCCCACTATGTATTTTCTGTGGAGACACATGACAGATGGCATTCCTCCCGGTCGAATCGCGGTCTAGTCTGGTCGGCTAGATTGAAGAGGTATGTGATGGCTGATGCCGTAACTCTGGATGGACCGGGCAACAGCGCCCAGGTCGCAGGCTCCAGGGCCGAATATGCGTATCTGGACCTGCTGCGCGATATCCTGGAGAACGGGGCCGAGCAGAATGACCGCACGGGCGTGGGGACGCGCGCCGTATTTGGACGTCAGCTGCGCTGCGACCTCTCGGAGGGATTTCCGCTCCTGACCACCAAAAAGGTCCATTTCAAGTCCATTGCCATTGAACTCCTCTGGTTCCTGCGCGGCGAGACCAATGTGAAATGGTTGCAGGAACGCGGGGTCAGCATCTGGGATGAGTGGGCCGATGAAAACGGCGATCTCGGACCGGTTTACGGCAAGCAATGGCGTCGCTGGGAGGGCCCGGACGGCACCGAGATCGACCAGCTGTCCAACATTATCAAGCAGATCCGGGAAAACCCGTCCTCGCGGCGGCTGATCGTGTCGGGCTGGAATCCGGTGGACGTGCCGAACATGGCGCTGCCGCCCTGCCACACGCTTTACCAGTTCAATATCGCCAACGGAAAACTCTCCTGCCAGCTTTACCAGCGCTCGGCAGACATGTTCCTGGGTGTGCCGTTCAACATCGCCTCCTATGCGCTGTTGACCGCCATGGTGGCGCAGGTCTGTGGACTGGAGCCCGGCGAGTACATCCACACGTTTGGGGATGCGCACATCTACTCCAATCATATGGACCAGGTGAGCGAACAGCTTTCGCGGACCCCGCGCGCACTGCCGCAACTCAAACTCAATCCGGATGCGAAGGACCTGTTCTCGTTTGAATATGAGGACATCACGCTGGAGGGCTATGACCCGTATCCGCGGATCTCCGCACCGGTCGCGGTCTGATCCATGCCGACCAGCGCCCCGACGGTGATCGCAAAGTCCGGTATTTCCGCGACGATCCAGACAGGGGGGCTTGGCCTGTTCCAGCTGGTCTTTCGCCGCGCCACCGTGAAGGCGGAACTACCGTGCCGCGGTCACCAGCCAGTTGGCGATGACCCCGCGCTCCTGCTTGAAAAGGCCATGGTCGAACTGGCCTTTTTCGACGAGTGCGACGACGTGCTGGAATGGGCGGACGAGCTTGATCTCGACGTGGCCAATCCGGAAATCCTTGCCGAATTCAAGGCGGTCGACGAAGCGCGCTCCAATCTCATCGCCTTGATCGGGCAACAGCGTTATGACGCTCTGCAGACAGAGATCGCCATTGGCCAGGCCCTCTCGGCGGCCGCTTTCGGATACGTTTCCAGCCAGGACGACCAGACATGACCACCATCGTTCCCCGCATCAGCCTGATCGCGGCGCGCGGGCGCAATAACATTATCGGATCGGATGGAGACCTGCCCTGGCGGCTGAGCTCGGATCTCAAGCTTTTCAAGGCCATCACCAAGGGCAAGCCGGTCATCATGGGGCGCAAGACCTGGGAGAGCCTGCCGCGCAAACCCTTGCCCGGACGACTGAATATCGTGGTGACCCGGCAAACAGGCTATACCGCAGAGGGCGCCCAGGTCGTGGCTGACATGGGTGATGCCTTTGATGCCGCTTTCATCCAGGCCAATACCGACCGGGTGGACGAGGTCTTCGTGATCGGCGGGGCCCAGATCTATGCCGCGGCCATGACGGTGGCCGACCGGCTGTATCTGACCGAGGTGGATGCTGCGCCCGCTGGGGATGCGGCATTTCCGGAGTTTGCAGAAAAGGACTGGTCCGAGCTTGGCCGGGAGGTGTATCCTGCCAGCGAGGTGGACGACCACGCCTTTGTATTCCGCGCGCTTGAACGCGTGTGAGCCGGTTTTCAGCCGGCCAGATTTCAGCAGGGGGGATTCTCCCTCCGCGCGTCCCGCAGTACCAGACTTGAACCGGAGCGCGCATGCGTTCATTTACATCCTGATACACGACAGAAGGATTGAACCACTCCATGCCATGGAATGACAATCAGGGCGGCGGCCAGGGTCCTTGGGGCTCCGGTGGCGGCAATAACAACGGACAGAACCCGTGGGGCCAGCGCCCCAACGGGGGTGGCGGCGGTGGCGGTGATCAACCGCCGGATCTCGACGAGGTTGTCCGCCAGATGCAGGACAGCCTCGGCCGCATGTTTGGCGGCAAGGGCGGCGGCGCCGGCGGCGATGGCAAGAAGGGCGGGGGCTTTTTCAGCTTTGGCCTGATCGTGCTGGTGCTGATCGGTGTCTGGTTCGCGTCCAGCGGTTGGTACCAGGTTGGCCCGAACGAGAACGGTGTCGTTCTGCGTTTCGGTGAATACAGCCGAACCACTCAGCCGGGCCTGCACTTCAAACTGCCGTCTCCGCTCGAGACCGTCATGCTGCCGGAAGTGACAACGACCCAGTCACTGACCATCGGTACTGGCCAGGAAGGCCAGATGCTGACGCGCGACGAAAATATCGTGGATATCGACTTTGCCGTTCAGTGGCGTGTCGACCTGTCCTATCCGGATGGCGTCCGCGACTTCTTGTTCAACGTGCGCAATCCGGAAAACACGGTTCGCGCGGTTTCCGAGAGTGCGATGCGCGAAGTTATCGGTACCTCGGACCTGGAATTCATCATCACCGAAGGTCGTGGTGAGGTATCCCAGCGTACGCGTGAACTGGTTCAGGCCACCCTGAACGAGTACGAGGCCGGTATCCAGGTCCTGCAGATCAACCTGCAGACCGCCCAGCCGCCGGAAAGCGTTATCGCGGCCTTCCGTGACGTCGACGTTGCGGAACAGGATGCCGAGCGTGCGCGTCTGGAAGCGACCGCCCACGCCAACCGGGTCATCCCGGCAGCGCGCGGTGTAGCCGCCCAGCTGACCCAATCTGCCCAAGCCTATCGCGACTCTGTGATCGCGCAGGCGCAGGGTGATGCGGATCGTTTTGTTTCGATCTATGACCAGTACGCATTGGCGCCGGAAGTGACCCGCCGCCGCATGTATCTGGAGACCATGGAACTCGTCCTGGGGCGTTCCGACCTGCTTGTTCTGGACGGTGAGGCTGGCGCATTGCCGTACCTTCCGCTCAACGAGCTTGGCAATAACCGTCGTTCGGGAGGCAATTAATGTTTAGAACTCTTGGACTTGTAATTCTGGGTGTTGTTGTCTTCATCGGCCTTCAGAGCATCTACACTGTCAATGAACGGGAGCAGGCCCTGATCCTGCGCCTTGGTGAACCGGTCGAGAGCGTCAATGAAAACGGTGACGATGCGGGCCTTCATTTAAAACTGCCGTTCATCATGGACGTGCTGAAATTTGATCGCCGCAATATCGAGTTCGACATGCAGGAAGAGGAAATCCAGGCTTCTGACCAGGTTCGCCTGGTTGTGGACGCCTTCCTGCGTTACCGCATTGTTGATCCGCTGCGTTTTTATCAGACCGTTCGTGATGAACGAGGTGCCCAGCTACGTCTGCGTTCGATCATGGATGACAGCCTGCGCGGCGTTATCGCTTCCATTCCGTCCCAGGACGTCATTTCCGGTCAGCGTGCGGCGCTGATGGAACGTGTCCAGGCTCAGGTGGAAGGTCAGGTTGAGACGCAGAATCTCGGTATCGAAGTGATCGATGTTCGTATCCTGCGGGCCGACCTTCCTCAGCAGATCGCGGAACAAGTCTTCCAGCGCATGCGCTCCGAGCGTGAACAGGAAGCCGCTCGTATTCGAGCTGAAGGTGAGCAGGAGGCTACGGAGATCCGCGCGGACGCGGATCGCCAGGCGACGATCATTCAGGCTGAAGCCCGCGCGGAAAGCGAACGCATCCGCGGTGAGGGTGATGCCCAGCGGAACGCCATCTACGCAACAGCCTACAGTCGTGATGTCGAATTCTTTGAATTCTACCGCTCGATGCAGGCCTATGAACTCGCCATCCAGAACGGCACGCCGATCGTGATCCCGCCGGATAGCGAGTTCTTCGAATATTTCCGCAGCCAGTCCGGGCAATAGCCCCAACGGCACGGAAGGTGATCACAGCCCCGCTATTCTGGCGGGGCTGTTTTCATTTCAAATACCGCACGAAATCATGACGATGCCGTTAGGCCGGTTGCGACGCTGCCGCGCTTGGGGGTATTCAGGAGTGAACGCGTAACCCTTGTAGATGTGAGCCGAGCTGAATGTTTCGTTTTCTGGCCCCCGTTATGACTGTCGTCTTGATGCTGACCGCGCCTGGCGCCGTCACCGCTCACCCTGCACCGGACGGGTTTGCCGACCTGGCCGAGCGCCTGTCTCCGGCTGTGGTCAATATCTCTGCCGCGCAGCGCCTGGACAGTGATGACCGCCTGCCGGACTTCCCGGAAGGCTCTCCGCTGGAGCGGTTCAACGACATTTTCGGTGATGGGCCGCGCATCGCGAATTCGCTGGGCTCCGGCTTCATCATCGACCCTGAAGGCATCGTCGTCACCAATAACCACGTCATTGACGGTGCGGACGAGGTCGAGGTCTCGCTGCCGGACGGACGGGTTTTTCCGGCGCAGGTCATCGGCACCGATCCGGTCACCGACCTGGCGGTGTTGCGCATGGAGACCGATGAAAGCATGCCCTATGTCGCCTTTGGTGATAGCGATCGTGCGCGTGTGGGTGACTGGGTGATCGCGATCGGTAACCCTTACGGGCTTGGCGGATCGCTCGCTGCAGGCGTGGTCTCGGCACGCGGCCGCGATGCCGGTGGCCGTTATGACGACTACATCCAGACCGATGTGGCGATCAATACAGGCAATTCCGGTGGCCCGCTGTTCAACATGGCCGGGGATGTGGTTGGCGTGAACACGATGATCCTGTCACCGACCGGTGCCAGTGTCGGCATCTCGCTGTCCATCCCGTCCAACATCGCCACGCGTGTCGTCGACCAGCTGGTCGAGTTCGGCGAGACCCGTCGCGGCTGGCTGGGAGTATCCGTACAGCCGGTCACGCCCGACATGGCGGAAAGCTATGACCTTGAGACACCGTACGGCGTCATCATCCGCAATGTGGAAGATAATGGTCCCGCTGATGAAGGCGGGTTGCGCCAGGGGGATTTGGTGTTGACGTTTGACGGTCGCCGGGTCCGCGATGACCGGTTCTTTACGCGCCAGGTCGCCGAGACAGAGATTGGTGCCACGGTCGATCTCGAGATCCGCCGGCGCGACCGCCCGATGACGCTCAGCGTGACCATAGGCGAGCTGGTGGAAGAGGGGGCCGAGGAGGCTGCCGCGTCCAATATAGATGTCATCATCCCGCGCACGGGCGCCGAAAATGAAGTCTTTGGCATGACGCTGGGACCGCTCACGCCGCAGGACCGGCGTCGTTACCGTGTGCACCCCGATGCCGAGGGTGTGCTGGTCACCGAGGTTGATCCGACGTCCGATGCGGCTGGCAAGGTGCGCCCGGGTGATGTGATCGAGCAGGTCGAATTCGTCACGGTTGAGACCATCGCCGATATCCGTGCCATCACGGACGAAGCGGATGGACCGTTGCGCTTCCAGCTCAATCGCAGCGGTCAGTACGTGATGCAGTCGATCCGCTCGTGACGTCTGCCCTGCTGATTGCCGGGCCGACAGCGGCCGGGAAGACAGCGCTGGCAATCGAGGCAGCTCGACGGCTGGACGGCGAGATTATCAATGCCGACTCCATGCAGATCTATGAGGGGTTGCCAATTATCACGGCCTGCCCGGATGAGGACGAGCGTGCCGCTGTACCGCATCACTTGTTTGGCACCGTTGATCCCGGTCTTCGCTGGTCGGTCGGCGAGTGGAGCCAGGCGGCCCTGGCCCGGTTTGACGACATTGTTTCGCGTGGAAAAACACCGATCCTGGTGGGCGGAACCGGTCTGTATTTCAATGCCTTGACGATTGGTCTGGCGCCCGTGCCGGAGATCTCGCCCGGGACCCGGGCGAAGGCCGCGCGTTTGCTGGAACAGGGCGGTCTGGACGCCGTCCGCGCAGAGGCCGAACGCCAGGACCCGGTCTCCTCCGCGAAGGTCAAGCCGGCGGACCGGCAACGCCTGTTACGCTTGGTGGAGGTGGGCTGGGAAACGGGCCGAGCTCTGTCGAGCTATCATGCCGAGACGACGCCGCTCCTGGGCGAGCGCGACTGGCGCGGCATCGTCATCGAGCCGAACCGCCAGGCGCTTTATGATCGTATCGATTTTCGCTTTGACCTCATGCTGGATCAGGGTGCCCTGGATGAGGTGGCGACATTCAAGGAGCGCGGACTTGCGCCTGACCTGCCTGCCATGAAGGCGCTGGGTGTTCCGCAACTGATCGCGCATCTAAAGGGCGAGTTGGAGCTGACCGCGGCGATCGAGATCGCCAAGCGAGAAAGCCGCCGTTACGCCAAGCGACAGATGACCTGGTTCCGTAATCAACAGGCCAGCTGGGACCGGGTGACAGCGTTGCATAAAGATGACGCGCGCAAACAACTCGCGGCCCTGCTGGGTTAGGCCCGCTGGACATGGGCACCAGAGACGGGTCCTATCAGCGCCCCGATTCCTCTCCCGAAAGCCCCCCTGGCAATGACTGACGCGCTGTATAACGACGATATTGATCTGTCGCCCATTTTCGATCTGAAGCTTGCTCTCGTTGGCTATGGCAATCACGGCCGTTCGCATGCGCTGTGCCTGCGCGATAGCGGCGCCAGGAATATCCGGATCGCGCTGCGCCCGGGCTCGCCGTCGCGGGCCAAGGCCGAGGCGGACGGGTTCGAGGTTGTGACGCTGGCGGAGGCGGCTGGCTGGGCGGATGCCGTGGCCTTGCTCGCTGCGGACGAAGCGCATCGCCAGATCTGGGATACCGAGATCGCGCCCAACAGAAAACCGGGACAGGCGCTGATCGTCTGCCACGGCTTTTCGATCCACTACGAGCTGATCAAACCGCCCGCCGATTGCGATGTCATCCTGGCGGCAGCGAAAGGGCCGGGTGGCGCAGTGCGTCAGGAGTTCGAGAAGGGCAAGGGCCTGATCGGTTTCTGGGCTGTGCACCAGGATGCCTCTGGCCGGGCCCGCGAGATCGCTCTGGCTTATCTGGCAGGTATCGGGTCGGGCAATGTCGGTATTTTCCAAACGACCTTCCGCGAAGAGACGGTCTCCGACCTGTTCGGCGAACAGGTGGTCCTGGTGGGCGGCATGGTGGCGCTGGCCAAGGCGAGTTTCGAGCGCCTCGTGGCGGCCGGTGTGTCCGAGCGCATGGCCTATATCGACTGTGTGCACGAGATCAAATACCTGGCCGACCTCATCCAGTCGCGCGGTATTGCCGGCATGTACAAGGCGATTTCCGATACCGCAGAATTTGGCGCCCGCGAGATCGAGGACCGGATCGCCGGTCCCGAACTGCGCAAGGTCTTCGATGATGCGATGGCGGATATCGAGAGTGATCGTTTCGCGCGCAAATGGGTCGAGACTTATGAGGCGGGTGAGGCCATGGTCGCGGATCGCGATGCGGACGAGGCCCTGCAGATCGAGGAGGCGGGTCGTGATCTGCGTTCACGTCTCTACGGCGCCTCGAAATAGCCAAGATGCACGATCAGTTGTAATAGACATATGATTCCAGAGTGGATTGCAGGGGCTGGCAATGGCATTTAATCCGGTAAAACAACGACCTTATGGCGAACCCAAAGAGGTTGTCGCGCGCCTGTTCGAGGAAGTGGGCGGCATTCCCAAGGTTATGGAATTGCTGGACCTTTCCCGTACGCGTGTCTATGCGCTGGCGGACCCGGATTCGACCAATGAGATTTCCTATGCCCGCGTCTGCACGCTGACCGAGGACGGTGCCACCGCCGCGGCCCAGCACCTGGCCGCTCTGGCCGGAGGTCTTTTTGTGCCGCTGGAAAAGGCCGAGGACGCCGACTGGCTGGCCCTGGCCGGTGAAGCCAGCCGCCGCAATGCCCGCAACATCGCCGCCCTGATGGAATCCCTGTCCGAAACCGCCCGGTCTCCGGGCGAGGTTGACCAGCAGGAAGCCCGCGACTTGCTCAAGATCCTGGACGAACAGCTGGGCGTGCTCGCCATGCAACGCGCCAAACTGTCCCTGATCGCGTCCGGCGAGCTGGAAGACAACGCAAACGGCTGATCAAGATTGCGGCTGGCCCGATCTCTGCTTAGGTAGTCTCAGGTAAACCAACGAGGGCTTCCGCCGAGATGAACGGCATCGTCAATTTCTTTTTGCGCATGGATTCACGTGCTGCCAGGGCCATCGGGGTGTCTGTTGCGCTGTTTGCCGTTGTCGCATTGGTCTTTGTGCTGGGCCGTTTCGTTCTTGATATCGAGCCTGGCACCATCAATTCCTGGTTCGAGGCGACGGCCAGCCAGTGGTATGCGCTGCCCGCGACCATGATCTTCTTCACTTTGATGTCCTTTCTTGGGGCACCTCAGTTCGGGTTGATGGCTGCCGCGATCGTCGCGTTCGGGCCGCAGACCGGCTTTATCTATGCCTGGGTGTCGACCCTGTTTGCGGCGACGGTGAACTATGTCATCGGTCGTTTTTTCGGTGCCGATATTCTCAAGCGTTATGGCGGGGATTGGGCCAATCGCATTTCCGATTTCATCGGACGCAACGGATTGCTAGCGTCGATGCTGGTGCGCTGGGTGCCGTCCGGCCCCTTCATCGTCGTGAATATGGGCTTCGGTGTCGCGCGGACTCCGTACTGGGCCTTTGCGCTGGGCACTGCGATCGGCACCGGACCCAAGATTTTCGTGGTCGGTCTGGCCGGACAGTCCATCCTGGCCATGCTGTCTGAGGGGCAGTTATTGCTGGGCGTGGCGCTTCTGGTCGCCGTCATCGGCTGGATCGGTGTGATGCTCCTGGCGCGCCGCTGGCTGCGCCGCAATCGTCCGGAGAACCCGGACGGCTGAGCCTCGCCGAGATCTGGACGCGTGAAGCGACCAGCTGCAGCTGTTTCCTGAAAAGACGGAAGAATTGTGAGATTAGGCCTTCGCGCCCCTTGCAATATCTTTCGCATCATCGCACAAGAAAAATAGTTGCAACGCGACTTTGTCGCCACACTTTCCGAAATCAGCGCCCATGCTCAACAGCCTCTTTGGTTTGCTCTCCGCGGATATTGCCATCGACCTCGGCACCGCGAACACGCTTGTCTACGTCAAGGGACGCGGTGTCGTCCTCAACGAACCATCTGTCGTTGCCTACAAGGTCGACAAGGGACGAAAACACGTCCAGGCCGTGGGTGCTGAAGCCAAGCTGATGCTGGGCAAGACGCCGGGCAATGTCGAAGCCATCCGTCCGATGCGTGACGGTGTAATCGCCGACTTCGATGTCGCCGAGGAAATGATCAAGCACTTCATCCAGAAAGTGCACAATCGCCGCGCCATGGTCAGCCCGCAGGTCGTGATCTGTGTGCCATCCGGTGCGACCGCCGTTGAGCGCCGCGCGATCCATGAAAGTGCGCTGGGTGCCGGTGCGCGCAAGGTCTATCTGATTGACGAGCCGATGGCGGCTGCTGTCGGTGCCGGCCTGCCGATCGATGAGCCGACCGGCTCCATGATCGTCGATATCGGTGGTGGTACCACCGAGGTCGCCGTCATGTCCCTGTCCGGTATTGTCTATTCGCGCTCTGTCCGCGTTGGCGGTGACAAGATGGACGAGGCGATCATCAATTATATCCGCCGTTCGGCGAACCTGTTGATCGGTGAGACCTCTGCCGAGCGCATCAAGAAGGAAATCGGTTCGGCCATGCCGCCGGTGAAGGGCGAGGGCCTGTCGCTGGATATCAAGGGCCGTGACCTGATGAATGGTGTGCCGCGTGAAATCGCCGTCACCGAAGCCATGATTGCCGACAGTCTCTCCGAGCCGGTCGAGCAGATCGTGGAAGCGGTCAAGCAGGCGCTGGAAGCCACGCCGCCGGAACTCGCTGCCGACATTGTCGACAAGGGTATTGTCCTGACGGGTGGTGGTGCACTGTTGCGGAACCTGGATACAGAACTGCGTGAGCGCACGGGCCTGCCGGTCAGCCTGGCCGATGAAGCCCTGTCCTGCGTGGTGCTGGGTTGCGGTCGCGCGGTAGAAGATTTGAAAGTTTGGCGTCCCATTCTCTCTGAAGCTGTGTAATACACAGCGGGGCGGGGGAGAAGGAGTAGGTCGTTGGCGTCACGGCGCTCGGCACGACACGATGCGGAACATGGAGTCCGCTTTTCGCGCACGATCTTCATCATGTTGATCGTGGTCTCGAGCGCGTTGATCATGTTCGACCGTCCGGCGTCCAGATCAGCGGCGTTCGCGGGTTTTCGTGCCTCTTTCACAGACATTGCCGCACCCCTGCTCGAACTGGCTGCTCAGCCCATTCGCGCCGTCAAGAATATCGGTCCCTATTTCCGGATGCAGGGCGACCTGGCCGAGGAAAACGCACGCTTGCGCCAGCAATTGATCGAGGCCCGCTACTGGGAAGACCTGGCCTACCGCCAGCGTGACCGGATCGAGGTCTATGAAAGTGCCCTGAACGTGCAGACCCAGGCGACCCAGGACCGGATTGGGGCCTGGACGGTTGCGGACCCGCAAGGCCCCTTTGTCCATGCCCGCCTGATCGGTCGCGGCAGCAATGCTGGCATCGCCGATGGCTATCCGGTGATCAACCTCTATGGCCTGGTCGGGCGTGTCTACGAGACCGGTGAAAGATCAGCGCGCGTGTTGCTCCTGACCGACCTCAATTCCAACATTCCGGTGATGGTGGACCGTTCCAATTCGCGCGCCATTCTGACAGGTGACAATTCGGACTATCCGCGCCTGCAATATCTCGGACGTAATCCGGATATCCAGGCCGGTGACCGGATCGTCTCCTCTGGTGATGACGGTGTGTTACCGCGCGGCCTGCCGGTCGGTGTCGCTGTGCCAACCCGCGAAGGCGGCTGGCGTGTGGAGCTCTATTCCGACCAGGCGCCGATCGATTTTGTCTGGGTCTGGCCTTACCAACCCGCAGGCATTCCGCAAAGCGAGACCGCCGAGTTGGCTGCTGGCGAAAATGCGGACGAAGAGCCCGCGAGCGAAACCGCTCCGCAGGCTGATGGCGGAACGACCGAGCCGAGCCAGACGGAGGGCGAGGAATGAGAAAGCCTCAGGAACGTTCTGCCCCGTACTGGTCCGCGCTCGGCTGTGTGTTGTCCGTGGTGGCCGCCTTGTTGTTCCAGGCTGCGCCAACCCGTTTGATAGAGGGCATCACCATCATGCCGACCTGGCCCTTGATGGTGATTTTCCTGTGGTCAGGCCTGCGTCCCTATTTCATGCCACCCATCGCGATCTTCGCGATCGGTATGACCCAGGACTTGTTGACCGGTGCGCCGATGGGCGTCTGGGCATTGTCTTATCTGGTCTCGATTTCTGTCTTCCGCTTCCGTGGCGAGGATGGCATGCCGCGGGACCTGCCGCCCATCGTTCTGCGTTTCGGTGCCACTTTGTTGCTGGCCCAGGCCATCGCATTTTCAGCGGGTTACTTCGCGCTGGGTGAGATGCCGCATCTTCAGCCCTTGATCATCGAGACCATTGCCTCGATCCTTATGTTTCCGATGCTGGCCTTTCTGGCCGTGCGTCGCCGGCGTGGCAGCCGGTCAGGTTTCATCGGGGGGTGATCGCGAGGAGTCATGCGCGCAGATCGCCAGGAACAAGAACTCAAATTTACCCGCCGGGCGCTGTTGCTCTCGGGCGCTGGCGCGTTGGGCTTCACCATCCTGGGCGCGCGTCTGTATGCCCTGCAGGTCCTGGAGAGCGAACGCTATCGCCTGCTATCTGAAGACAACCAGTTCAATTTCCAGCTTACGCCACCCTCGCGGGGGCGGATCCTGGACCGGTTCGGCGTTTCCGTTGCTGACAACCGCGACAGTTATCGCATCCTGCTGACCCCCGAGGGGACCAGCGATATCGACCTGTCGCTGGATCTGTTGAGCCGATACATGACGATCTCGCAGGGGCGGCGCGACCTGATCCACCGTCGAGCGCGCCAGAACCGCAGTTTCCAGCCGATCACCGTCGCCAATGACCTGGATTGGCAGACCTTTTCCACCGTCAATCTGTATGCGCCCGACATTCCCGGGATCACGCCCGATGTCGAGGAGGTGCGCAATTATCCCTATGGGGAAGCGTTCGCGCATGTGGTCGGCTATGTGCAGACGCCGAACGAAAACGACATTGCCAATGATCACCCGGACGCTGAACGTCTGCTGCGGCAGCCCGGTTTCCGGGTGGGCAAGAATGGCATCGAGATTGCGCGCGAGCATGATCTGCGCGGCGCGGCCGGTGCGCTGAAGACCGAAGTGGATGCGGCCGGACGCATTATTCGCGAGATTCCCGATCAGTCCGTCGACCCGACCCAGGGTATGGATGTTGTCTTGACCCTGGATGCGGACATACAACGCTTCGCATCCGAACGACTTGGGGATGAGAGCGCGTCTGCCGTTGTGATCGACGTCAATACGGGCGAATTGATAGCCCTGGTCTCCAACCCGTCCTTTGATCCGAACCTGTTTGTGCGCGGAATTTCATCTGCCGATTATGCGCGCTATCGCGATAATGATCACCGGCCGCTGTATCACAAATCCATCCAGGGCACGTATCCGCCCGGCTCGACCTTCAAGGCGGTCGTTGCAGCGGCTGCGCTCGAGCATGGCGTTATTGACCCGGATGAAGTCGTGCGCTGTACGGGCTCAACCCGATTGGGAAATCGCGATTTCCACTGCTGGCGTCGTGAGGGACATGGTCCGGTCAATTTGCACGAGGCGGTTAAAACCTCCTGCGATATCTATTTTTACGAAGTCGCCGAGCGCCTGGGTATTGATCGTATCAACGAGATGGCAGCGCGGTTTGGCATTGGCGAGGAATTTGATCTCGGCATCGCCGGGGTGGCGCGGGGTCTCAACCCGTCTCCGGCGTGGCTGATGGCCAATCGCAACCAGCCGTGGACGACGGGGCGCACCTATAACACCGGTATCGGGCAGGGCTTTACGCTGGCCTCACCTCTGCAACTGGCCGTGATGACGGCGCGCGTGGCGTCGGGGCGTGCGGTACAGCCCAGCCTGTTCCGCAACGCCATGACGCCGCCTGCTCCACATATGGGCATCAGCGACGAGACCATGGCCCGGGTCCGTGAGGGCCTGCGCGCGGTTGTGCACGAGCAGGGCGGAACGTCCTTCTCGCTCGGCGGTCTGGGCATTGAGGGTGTCGAGATGGCCGGCAAGACCGGCACGGCGCAAGTGTATTCCATCACCGCCGAAGAACGCGAACAGGGTGTGCGCGAGCAAGAGGATCTGCCCTGGCGGCTTCGCGATCATGGCCTTTTCATGTGTTACGCGCCGGCGGACAATCCGAAATATGCCTGCGTTGTTGTCGTCGAGCATGGCGGTGGCTCCAGTGCCGCAACCCGGCCTGCACGCGATATCCTGCGTCGGACAGTGGCGCGTGACCCGTCGAGCCGACCGGGTGTCTTTGCCTCGCTCGCCCCGTCGACCACACGAGGGGGCATCTGATGGCTGTTTTCCGCGAGACCGTTCCCCGCGACCTTCCGGGCAAGATGATGGAGATCAACTGGTCTCTCGTCTTGCTGCTGGGCCTTCTGGGCGTAGCTGGCGTGGCGATGCTGTACTCGCTGGCTGGCGCCGAATGGAATCCGTGGGCGGTGCGCCATGCCCTGCGTCTGGGTGTCGGCTTTACGGGCATGCTGATCGTGGCCATGTTCCCGCCGCGCTTCTGGATAGGCGTCGCCTATCCCATCTATTTCGGCGCCTTGTTATTGCTTGTCCTGGTCGAGTTTGCGGGCGTGAGTATCAACGGCGCCCAGCGCTGGATCGATCTGGGGCCGCTACGCCTGCAGCCCTCCGAGGTGATGAAGGTGGCCCTGGTGCTGGCCCTGGCGCGTTTCTATCATGATCTGCCGACCGAGAAGGTGACCTCGCTGTCCGGATTGATACCGCCGATGATGATTATCGGTGCTCCGGCGGCCCTGATCATCGGTCAGCCCGATCTGGGGACAACCCTGCTGTTGATCGCCACCGGCCTTGCCGTGATCTTCATGGCCGGGTTGAGCTGGTGGTTCATCCTGATCGTGGGCGTGCTGGGCCTGATGGGTGTGGTCGGCATTGCCGTTGTCGGGCTGGAGAACATCCTCGCCGAATACCAGATGGACCGGGTGAGGGCGTTCACCAATCCGGATTTTGATCCTCTGGGCATCAATTATCACCCGAACCAGGCCGTCATCACGCTCGGATCGGGCGGCATGACCGGCAAGGGATATCTGGAGGGCACGCAGTCCAAGCTGGGTTTCCTGCCGGAAATGCAGACGGACTATATCTTCACCGCCCTTGGTGAGGAGTTCGGCTTTGTGGGCGGGATTTCCGTGCTGGCGATCAATGCGCTGATCATGGCGCAGGGTGTCGGCGTCGCCGTGAGCTGCAAGAGCCCGTTCCTGCGTCTTTTGACGATGGGCCTGATCACCACCTATGCGCTTTATGTCTTCATCAATATCGGCATGGTCTCGCGCCTGATGCCGGTGGTGGGCGTGCCTTTGCCGCTGATTTCCTATGGAGGCACCGTGGTGCTCTCCATCCTGGTGGCCTTCGGACTGATCCTGGGCGCGCACATCCACCGCAATGCCGAGCCGCCACGCGGTGTCGGACTGTTCGGCTGAGCAACATCCTCTGCGCTGTCAAGCTTGACCGGGCCTTCCGCATAGGGAAGTGTGCGCGGCGATTTATAGCAATACGAGGTGGCCGGTGAGGGGCTGCCCGGAGGGGAGAGTATCATGGCGGCAACACCAGCACCGGGTGCCCATGCGCACTGGTCGTCGCGTTTTGCATTTATCATGGCTGCGGTCGGTTCCGCAGTCGGTCTCGGCAATCTCTGGCGTTTCCCGTTTGAAACGGGACAGAACGGCGGAAGTGCATTTGTTCTTGTATATTTGGCGTGCGTCTTCCTAATCGCATTTCCAGTTTTGATGTCCGAATTCGCGATTGGACGACATGCCCAGAAGTCGGCGGTTTCGTCTACCCGCCAGATTGCCACGGATGCAAAGAAGTCTGCCCGTTGGTCGATAGTCGGCTGGGTTTGCATGATTGGTGGATTTCTCGTGCTCACCATCTACTCGGTTATTGCGGGTCGCATCATGGCGTACGCGACCGGCGGGTTCATGGGGCTATTCGCTGTCGACGGCGGGATTGAAACCTTCCTTAACGGCGCGAGCGGAGAGGCCGGCATCTCGCGCGGGTTGGCGTGGCACTTCGTCTTCATGCTGCTGACTGTGATGATTGTTGCCCGGGGCCTGAAAGGCGGCATTGAGCGAGTTGTAACTATTCTGATGCCGCTGTTCTTCGTGATGCTTATCGGTTTGACCCTGTTCGGAGTTGTCCGAGGGCTTGGTGATGGTTCGACGTGGGAAGCGGCAAGGTACCTTTTCACACCCAACTGGAGTGCGGTCGACGCATCAGTCGTAATTGCAGCGCTCGGCCAAGCATTCTTTTCCGTAGGAGTGGCGTCGGCAATTATGATTACCTACGGTTCGTATCTTACGAAGGATACGAACATTGGCGAGAACGCCTTTTTCATCACAAGTGCTGACACGGTCGTGGCATTGATCGCAGGATTCATGATCTTTCCGGTGTTGTTCTCCGCAGGCGCACCACTGGACGGAAATCCGATCTTTGATGCTCTCCCGGGCTTGTTTGCACAAATGCCCGCAGGGCAGTTTATCGGCGGCGCCTTTTTCTTTCTCGCTGTGATTGCAGCTTTGACTTCGTCGATTTCATTGTTGGAAGCCACAGTCGCGTTTTTTGATGAGCATTCTGATTTCGGTCGGCCAACGTCGGCTTGGCTGTTAGGTGGATTTGCATTCATGATTGGCGCAGGGGCTGTCCATTCGCCGGAGTTTGATGGTTGGGTCAATTTGCTTTCAGGCGAGACACTGCTGCCGCTGGGTGGATTCCTGATCGCAGTATTCGTCGGCTGGGTGATCCCGAAAAAACTCCTCCGCGAGGAATTGAGTCATGCATCACCACGACTGTTCGGCTTCTTCCACTTCATGATGCGGTGGGTCGTACCAGTTGCAGTGGGAGCTGTGTTTGTGCTGGGCGTGGACGCAAATTTCAACGGTGGCCAACTTAACGAGGCCCTCGGACTGGGCTAGCCCATCTGATCTGCAAAGGCGTCGGTCGCGCGCACCAGCGCGTCGACCACGCCGGGCTCGCCGGCTGCATGGCCGGCATCGCCAATTAACTGGAGCCTTGCTCGCGGCCAGACCCGGGCAAGGCTCCAGGCCGTTTTGGGCGGCGTCACAACGTCATACCGACCTTGGACGATGACACCGGGCACCTGGTTGAACTTGCCCACATCCTCGAGCAGCTCGCCGTCCCGTTCGAAAAAGCCCTTGTGCGCGAAATAATGCGTTTCCATCCGTGCCAAGCCGTCGGCCCGCATCGGGTCTGCCAGCGGCGCGCTCGGATCACCTGCCAGCGAGATCAGGGCGCTTTCCCAGCGTGCCCAGGCGAGAGCATCCGGGCGTCGGCGCACCACGTCATTTTCCAGCATGCGGGCATAATAGGCCGCGACGACATCCTCTCGCTCTTCGCTGGTCAGTGAGCCGACCAGGCGTTCCCAGGCGTCCGGAAACATGACATTGGCGCCGTGTTTGTAGAACCAGTCGAGCTCGGCCTGCGTGCAGGTGAAAATTCCGCGCAGGATCAGGCCCATGCAGCGATCGGCATGGTCGCGCGCATAGGCCATGGCCAGCGTTGCACCCCAGGACCCGCCAAACACGATCCATTTGTCGACCCCAGCCTGGACACGTATTTTCTCCATGTCTTCGACCAGGGCCTGTGTGGTGTTGTTCTCCAGTGAACCATGCGGCGTGGAGCGTCCACAGCCGCGCTGGTCGAACAGGATGATGCGATAGCGCTGAGGGTCGAAAAAGCGCCTCAGGGCAGGGGAGATGCCTCCGCCCGGGCCGCCATGCAGGGTGACGATCGGCAGACCGTCAGGCCGTCCGCATTCCTCGACATGCAATTCATGCCCGTCGCCGACATTGAGGCGATAGCTGCGATACGGTTGTATCGGCGGGTAAAGCAGGCGTCGGGTGTAACCAGCGTCCATCATGAAATATGCCGCAATAGCAAGTTATTTCGTTAGGCAGTTCTAAACGGAATAAACCATAGCCTATTCGCCCAACACCCGATACTGTTGGAGTATTGGGGCCGTATTTTTTTTGTGGGACATTCGACGATGCAGAAGTCCGGGGTCGTAACCGCTGCCATTGCTGCGTGTTTGACCATCAGTGCATGTGCAAGTGCACCGATCTCTGTCGCAGGGTCGGTCCTGCCCTCTGCGCGCTCTGTCGAGAATGCCCACCAATCCGCCCTGAGAACCTCTGTCACGCGCCTCGAAGACGTCTATGTCGAAAGCGGCTGGGTGCATCGCACGCGCTCGATGACGTCCGCCCAGGGCTGGATGAACCGCCTGACAGGGCAGAGCGAGAATGCTGACACGCCGATGGCGCGGGCGACTCCGGTCGACTATCTGGTGTCGATCCCCTATCTGGTCACGACGGATGCCGGCACGCTGATCGCCGATGAAGCGACCGCGCGTCTGTCTGCGGATCTTGATGAGGCGGATGCCCTGATCCGGGATGTGAATTTCGCGGCACAGGTCCTGGTCCGCGAGCCGTCTGCCGTCAGCCGGTCTTCCCTGGCGGAGGATATCGAGCACCTGGAACGCGCCGTAGGCTATTCGCGCCAGGCGCTGGAGACGTTCAATACGGCCATCACAGATATTGCCGGTGGTCTGGACCAGACCCAGCTGGCGGAACTCGAGACACGGCGTGCTCGCCTGGCTCGGGATGCCGAAGCGCTGCGCGACCGGGCGGATGATGTCGCTCAATTGCGCCGTACCTTGATGACTGGCGCGTCCTCCTGATGCTTTCACCTGATGATGTAAAAGGTTTCCTTGCGCCCGAGGAAGGCGACAAGCTTGCCGAGCTGGCGCGCACGGCGGGGCGTTTGGGACCTGTTCTCGAGATTGGGACGTATTGCGGCAAGTCTGCGCTGTATCTGGGACCAGCCGTGCGTGAGGCCGGAACGGTTCTTTATACGCTCGATCACCATCGCGGGTCCGAGGAGCATCAGCCCGGAGAAGAGTACCATGATCCCGAGCTGTTCGATGCAGAACTCGGTGCCGTGGAAACCCTGGGGGAACTCCGTCGCACGCTCTTCCGGGCCCGGCTGGAGGATTGTGTGATCCCGGTCATCGGTCGGTCCGATACGGTTGCAGCCAACTGGACGACGCCGCTGGGCATGGTCTTTATCGATGGCGGTCATTCCATGGCCGCGGCGCTGGCTGACTATCGTGGCTGGGCCGGTCGGATCGTTGAAGGCGGAATTCTGGCCATCCACGACGTCTTTCCCAACCCGGAAGATGGCGGGCGGCCTCCTTATGAGATCTGGAAGCTGGCCCGCGACAGTGGCCTGTTTGAAGTGGTCAGTCGAACAGGAACGCTGGAAGTCCTGCGTCGCCTGGCCTAGCAGGTTGTGACGCCAGTTCCGGCACAATCGTCCGGATCAGCAGGTTCGAACCCGGGGTGAGGCCCTCCAGCGCATCCAGCGCCATGATCATGGCCCCGGCCGTCCAGGACGGACGCTCATAGGGCCACACGACGCTCTCGGCGAATTGCCACCCCATCCAGTATCCACCATCAGCGGCGCGCAATGGCTCGAGGTTTTCCAGCAGGCTACGCGCTTCATCGCGTTTGCCGGCGGCCAGGCAGGCCAGCGCCAGCTCTGCGGTTTCCGCGGCGGTGACCCAGGGCTCGTCCGTCACACATCGGCACCCCAGCCCGGCTTCGACAAACTCGTTCCAGCGCGCATAGAGTCGCGCCCGGCCCGTCTCCTGCGGCAGAACGCCGGCCAGAACGGGATAATACCAGTCCATGGCATAGCGGCGGCGATCGGTACCAAAGCGGTCAAACCGCGCATCATTCTCGCGCAGGGTGGCGCCGATCGACCGGCGGGCCTCGGCCCAGTGCGGGCGGTCCTCGTCCATGGCGCGCGCCAGCAGCAGGGCGCACTCGATCGACTTGTACAAGCTGGCATTCCCGGCGCGCAGGCTGTCGATCTCTTCGAGGCTGTCTCCCTCATCCAGACCGCGCCAGACGATGTCGCCAGCTGGGCCTTGATGCCGCAGGACGAACTCAACCGCGCGCTCGACCATGGGCCAGTAGCGCTCGACCTTGTCGGCGGCCTTCATGGCCAGCAGGCTGCGCAGGACCGTTACCGCGACATAGCCAGTGAAATTGGTGTCGCGCGCCTGTTCCGGCGTGCCCGGAACCAGGCGGCGATTATCCTCATCCAGCGGCACGGAGGCGCCGAGATCACCGGTAAACCCGCCATCGGCATTCTGGCACTCGATCAGGCAGTCGAGACCACGCAGGGCCTCGGCCTGGTGTCCGGCGATGGCCAGACCCATGACACTCTCACCATGGTTCCACGCATCCCAGATCCCGCGATCGATCCACGGAATGGACCCGTCAGCGCGTTGCAGGCTTTTGATATAGGCCGCGCTCTCAGCAATGATCCTGGGCGTGTTCATCAGCTCGCCTTGCGAAAATACATGACGACTGACTTGCCCATGACCGGGTTGAGCAACCAGTCGAGGAAGCGCGTCAGCCACGGGCGTTGCAGCAGGTCCCATTCCAGGAATTTGCGATAGGTGTTTACAAGACCGCTGTCTTCGCGTTTGTCCCAGAGCGCACATTGCAGCCACCAATACGGGCTGTGCAGGCTGTGGGCCCAGTGGCGGGCGAAGCGCTTGAAGCCCTGGTCCTCGACGGATTTTTTCAGCTGTGCGGAACGGAAGATCCGGACATGACCGCCGGGGGTATTCTGGTAGCCCTCTGACAGGGCCCAGCAGATCGCTTCCGGCCAATAGCGCGGCACTGAGGCGATAAACAGGCCACCCGGTTTGAGAATTCGCGAGATTTCCGACAGCACGAGATCCGGGTCGGGAACATGTTCAAGCACTTCGGAACAGATGATGCGGTCGAAACAAGCGTCCGGGAAGGGCAGGCGACCGGCATCGCCCGCGGTCACCGCGGCCGAGCGCAGCTCCGACGCGGTCTCGGGCGGGGGAAGTTCAAAGAAGCCTTCCCAGGCCGCCTTCACTTCGCCATGCGAAAGATCGAGCCCGACCACTTCGAGCGGAATATCATTCCAGTACAGCGCGTGCAGATGGCGGCCGCGGCCACAGCCCAGATCAAGCACGCGCATGCCAGGCTCGAGGTCCATGTCCTCGAGACGAACCGTGACCATCATGAGCGTGCTCCCCGTTCCGCCAGGGCTTCGGTGTAGAGCCGCGACGCGGCCAGGGCATGGTGTTTCCACTGGAACACGTCCTGCGCGCGCGCGGTCGCTTTCTCACCCATCTGGCGGGCGAGTTGCGGATCATCCAGCAGGCGCGCCAGATTGGCCGCCATCGCACCGGCATCGCCGACGGGGGACACGAGGCCGCAGTCGCCGACCACTTCCGGCAGGGCTCCGCCATCGCTGGATACAACGGCTGCGCCACACGCCATGGCTTCGGCGGCCGGGAAACCAAATCCCTCGAACCGGGCCGGGCAGGCGACGACATGCGCCCGCCGATAAAGGTCGGCGACCTCTTCCCGGCTCAGACCGCCGCCGTCGATGACGCGGGATGTCAGGCCGTGTTTCTCAAGCGCGCGTTTGGCGGGCCCCTTGCGCAGATTGCCAACGATGCGGAGTTTCACATTGGGGCGAGCGGCTGCGACGCGGGCGAGGGCGTCCAGCAGGACATCCAGCCCCTTGATCGGCGCGTCTGCGCTGGCCGTGGTGACGATGAGGCCGGTTTCGCGTTCGACGGTCTCATCGGGGTGGAAAATACTGTGTTCGATACCATTGAACGCGACGCGGACACGTTCGGTCGGCGTCCCGTAATGTTCGGCATGACTATCACGCGCGGCGGCAGACACAGCCAGCATGCGGGGCAGGGCCCGCGACGTCTTTGCCTGCATCTTCACAAAGCTGTACCAGCGTCGCGTCAGCAGACGTTTCCACCAGCTTTCCCCGGCCGCAACCGCGTATTCCAGGTCGATCGAAATCGGGTGGTGGATGGTTGTGATCACGGGCAAAAGCGCGTTGATCCGCACGAAGGGCGAGGCGAGCGTCTGATTGTCGTGCAGTACGTCGAAGTCACCGGCATGTGCGCGCAGGAATTTCTCCAGGCGCAGGCCAAAGGCATACAGCTCTCCGAAGGCGCCAGAATTGTGCGCCAGCCATTCCGACAAGTCGGCCGCATTGGTGAGATGGCTCGGACGGAAAGCGAGGAAGGCATTGTCCTCCTCGAACAGGTCCAGGGACGGCAACTCAATCAACTCGATGCCATCATCAAGCTCGGGATAAGGCGGTCCGGAAATCACCGAAACCGTGTGGCCAAGTCCGGCAAGGGCGCGTGTGAGCTCACGGATATACACACCCTGGCCGCCGACATGCGGGTGCGACCGGTAACCGCTGACCAGCACGCGCAAGGGGCGAACCGGGTCAGCATCCGCTGCAATCGGGGAGGGGGAATTTGCAGTCGTTTCGATTGTCATCTGGTTAGGCTGTGTTTGAAATTTGCCCGGAACCTATAGAAGTGAACGCTGTTCGCCAAGCGTTGGGCACCTATGCAGCCGCGTTGGGACAGGTTAAGGGCTGCGGCCAGCAGGATTCTTTGCCTATGAACACCAACACGTTTCGATTCGCCGCCTATTTTGGTGCTTTCTACCTGACTCTCGGGGCCTTCCTGCCCTATTTTCCGGTCTGGCTGGAAGGTCGCGGGATTTCGGCAGAATGGATCGGCTGGATCGGTGCGGCGGGATATGCTGGTCGGTTCATCATCTCGCCGATTGCGGCGCGCTGGTCTGACAAGGCGCCGCTACAGAGACAACCCATCTGGGCGCTGGCGCTGATCGCGTTGATCGCCTTTGCCATGCACTTGCCGACCAGCTCGCCCTGGCCATTGCTGGTTCTGGCGTTGTTCGCCTCAGCGTGTTTCTTCGGCCAGATACCGCTTGCCGATGCCTTTGCCATGCGCGAATCCCGGGCGGGTAAGATCCCCTTCGGTCCTGTGCGCGCCTTTGGGTCTGCGGTTTTCGTTCTCGCCAATTTCAGCGCCGGAGCCCTGCTGGATCTCAGCGGGAGCGAGAGCGTGATGGTCTTTGTCGTCACTGGTGCGGTGTTTGTGGTCATCTCGGCTTTCACCCTGCCAAAGGGAGAGCCATCTGCGCCGGATACGGACCGGAAGATTGACTGGGTGCAGTTCGACCGATTGGTGCGCGGGCCGCTGGGTTGGGCCTTGCTGGCCTCGGCCTGTATCCAGGGCGCGCACGGATTTTACTACTATTTCTCGGCCATTGCCTGGGTCGAGCAAGGCCATAGCCAATTTACCGTAGGTGCCCTGTGGGCGACCGGCGTGATGATCGAGATTGCCTTCCTGTGGTGGTCCGGAAAGGGGCTGCTCGGCCGTTTGACGCCTGCGCAATTGTTCGCGATCGGTGCCATCGGTTCGATCCTGCGCTGGGGGCTGACCTCGCTGGGCCCGCCGCTTCCGGTCCTGTTCGGCCTGCAACTCTTCCACGCCCTGACCTATGCCGCGACCTATATCGGCTTCTTGCGATTTGCGGTCGAGAGCATGCCCGATCGGCATACTGCGACGGTCCAGGCCATCAACTCCGCCCTGTCCGGCGGTGTCATCATGGCACTCGCGGCTGCCGTGTCCGGCTATTTCTATGCCTGGGTGGGAATCGGCGGGTTCGCGATCATGATCATACCCTCGGCAATCGGTCTGGTTGCAGCAATTGCACTTCAACGCGTTTCTGCACTCCCGCATCACAAAGAAATCGACTAGTCTCCCGTCTTATGAGGGGTAAAGCGCTAGAAGCTGTTGATTCTGCCGGGGTCGTCGTGCGTCAGGAGGGTGCCAAGACGGTCGTTGAGCTGTTTGGCGACTGGACTGTCGAGACCATCGGCGCCAGCGATGGTGCCCTGCGTCGTGTCGAGGAAACCACAGCACCGGGAGATATTGTCATCGATCTGACCCGGCTGGGCCGGATTGATACAGCGGGCGCCTTCATCATCGGGCGTGTGACGCGCCGGTGCGGCGAACCGGATGGGGATTTCCACTTCATCGGCGATCATCCTACAGCGCGCCGCCTGATCGAAGAAGTTCGCGCACGAACAACTGTATGTGCGGATGAGCCGCCCTCGACCTTTGGCTTCGGAAAGGCCCTGGGACGCATCGGTGCCGGGCTTGAGGCCATGTTCAGCGAAATCCTGGACACGCTCGGCTTTCTCGGGCGCACGATGATGACCGGTTTCAGCAGCCTGTTTGTCCCCTCGCGTTTGCGTTTGACCCCGACGATCTGGGCCATGGAGGAGGTCGGCGTGAACGCGATGCCGATCATCGCCACCCTGTCTTTCTTCATTGGTGCCGTGGTGGCGTATATGGGTGCCAACCTGTTGCAGGGTTTAGGCTTTTCCGTGTTTACCGTTGAGCTCGTCGGGATCGCGGTTCTTCGTGAATTCGGTGTTCTGATCACCGCCATCATGCTGGCCGGCCGTTCGGACTCCGCCTTCACCGCCCAGATCGGCGCGATGAAGATGCAACAGGAAGTCGACGCCATGCGCGTGCTGGGGCTCGATCCGTTCGAGGTACTGGTTCTGCCGCGGGTGATCGCCTGTACCCTGATGGCGCCGCTGCTCACCTTTGGTGCCATGATCGCCGGGATTTTCGGAGGCATGCTGGTGGCCTGGAGCGCACAGGACATCTCGCCCTCGCTCTTCATTACCCGCTTTCACGAACAACTCGACTGGAGCCATTTCCTGGTCGGCATGTCCAAGGCTCCGGTTTTCGGACTGGTCGTCGCCATTATCGGCTGTCGCCAGGGCATGCAGGTCGGCGGCGATGTGGAATCGCTGGGCCGCCGCGTAACTGCGTCCGTGGTGCAGTCGATTTTTGCCGTGATTGTATTGGAGGCCCTGTTCGCCATGCTTTATCTGGAGCTGGGCATATGACGCAGGACGCTCTCATCTCGGTGCGGGGACTGCGCACAGCCTTTGGTCCCCACGTCATCCATGAAAACCTGGACCTCGATATCCGGCGCGGCGAGATCCTCGGCCTCGTCGGCGGCTCGGGCACCGGCAAGACGGTGCTCCTGAACACGATCCTGGGCCTCAAACAGCCCGATGGCGGTGATGTCTTTTTCGAGGGGCATCGTTATGGCGGCCTGTCGCGCGCGGATCGCCACCGGGTCAATTCGCGCTGGGGTGTGCTGTTTCAGAACGGGGCCTTGTTCACCTCGTTGAACGTACGCGAAAACGTCATGGCTCCTCTGCGCGAGCATGTCTCCATGCCGCAGGAGCTGATGGAAGAAATCGCCGGCATGAAAATCGGTCTGGCCGGACTGTCTCCGGAGGCCGCAGACCGCTATCCGTCCGAGCTGTCGGGCGGCATGCGCAAACGCGCCGCCCTGGCCCGGGCCCTGGCACTGGATCCGGACATCCTGTTTCTGGATGAGCCGACCGCGGGTCTCGACCCGATTGGTGCGGCGGCATTTGATAGCCTTATTCTTGAACTATCCCAGGCCCTGGGCCTGACCGTATTGATGATCACACACGATCTCGACAGCCTTCACGCCATTTGCGACCGTGTCGCGGTGCTGGCGGACAAGAAGGTCGAGGCCGTGGCACCACTTGAAGCCTTGATGCGCAATCCGCATCCCTGGATTCAGGAGTATTTCCATGGACCGCGCGGCCGTGCCGCGATTGCGGGACAAGGGGGGTAAGAGATGGAAACCAAAGCACATCACATCCTTGTGGGCCTGTTCGCCGTGACGCTGATCACCGCAGGCATCCTGTTCACCCTGTGGATGGCCAAGGTCACATCCGAGGAGTTCTCGCAATACGACATCGTCTTTGACGGCCCGGTCCGCGGGCTGAGAGAATCCGCCGAGGTCCGGTTCAACGGTATCCAGGTGGGTGAGGTGAAGGAGTTGGGACTGGACGAGCAGAGCCGCGTTGTCGCGCGCATCGAGGTGCTCGCCCAGACACCGGTTCGCGTCGACAGTTACGCACAGCTTGAACCCCAGGGACTGACAGGGCTGTCCTATATCCTGATCTCCGGCGGGTCGCCCGATGGTCAGCGCTTGCAGAGCCAGATTGGCCGGCCGCCGCCGCGTATCTTCGCACGTCGCGCCCAGCTTGAAGGTCTCGTGGAAGGGTCGGAGGACGTGCTGGACGCAGCCCAGATCGCCCTGATCCGCCTCTCAGACCTCCTCAGCGAAGACAATGTGGACGAGGTTGCCGAGACCTTGGTCAATCTCCGCGAAATCACGGATCGATTGTCCGAAGAAGGGGCCCTGATCGAGGATGCGCGCGATACGCTGCAGCAGATCAATACCGCAGCGGTGGACATTTCCGTCGCCGCCCAGTCGCTGCAGGAATTCAGCGAGACCACAACGACCTTCGTGGCCAATGACCTGACAGCTGCCGTCAACGAGACCACGCTGGCGGCCATGGCCGTGAACCAGGCTGCCGTCGACACCAATACGCTGGTGCAGTCCGTGACGCCGGCGCTGGAAGACTTTGCTGATAACGGCTTGAACAATATCACCCGCTCGGCGGCCAATCTGCAGCGCCTGACCGAGGCGCTCGAGCGGATTGCGTCCGAGATCGAGAACAATCCCGGCGCCTTTATCGCCGGTTCACCGCGTGAGACCGTGGAGATTCCGCAATGAGTGCATCGCGTTCCATCAAATTCCTGCTGGCGGGCCTGACAGCTCTGTCGGCATCGGCCTGTGTCTCCATTCTGCCGGAAACCGAGCCGGTCGCCGTTTATCGTCTGTCATCACCCGTTGCACGCAACAGCGAAAACCCGCCGGGCGTGATTGTAGAAATCGAACGCCCACGTGCCCCCGCTGGCCTGGCGAGCGATGATATCGCGATCGAGCGTGGCCCGGGGCATCTGGCCTACCTGTCGGGCGCGGCGTGGATATCGCCGGCGCCGGTCGCCTTGCAGAGCCTGATCGTGGATACCTTCCATGCCGAAGGTAACGGGGTTGATCCGGTCTATCCGAGCGATGCTGTTCGCGGCGAGTACGAGTTGCGCATAGATCTGCGTTCCTTCGAAGCCGTCTATGATCAAGGCGAGACTGGCGCGCCGCTGATCCGTGTTCGCTTTATGGCCCGACTGGTCGAGGAAAGTGGGCGGGGGCTTGTGGCGTCGCGTGTCTTCTCGACCATGCGACGGGCAAGCAGCAATAATGTCACTGCAGTCGTGGATGCGTTCAACGCGGCCTCGACCCAGGTGGCTGGTGAGCTTGCCGATTGGACGGGTACGGCGATCCGGGCGCGCGGCTAGCGGCCGCCCGGTCGTCCGTCATCATCCTCCGGCATGGAGGAGAGCAGGTCTTTCCAGCGCCAGCCCGGATCCTTGCGGGAGTTTTGATTGTCCCGCTCCGGGAATCCCACACTGTTTTCCGCATTCGACGGCTCAGTCGACGGCTTGATGCCGGTCAGGGGCCGATGCATGTCATCCGTGGATGGCGTCACCGCATCATTATCTGCGCTGGGTGACGCCGTGTCCGCATCCGAGCTGCGCGGACGACGCGGCAGCGGCGAAGGCACTTCGTTCAGCCCGAGTTCCGGCGCACGGCGCCCTCCGGCCACAGACCCCATGCGCAGCATGAAATCACTCAGCAATTCATAGTTCTGGCGAATGCGCGCCTGGAAGGCCGCATCGATTTCCTGGGCTTCCTCGGCGGCGGTCATGGCGGCGGCATTGAGCCCCTCCAGTCCGCGCCGCAGAGCATCAGCAGCATCCTGAGCGCGGTCCCTGGCCAGTCCCGGCAATTCATCCAGGCGTTCGGTCATGGTCTCGACCTGGCGCTCAACGGTTTGGGTCTCCGCGCGAGCGGAGGCCAGCACGGCTTCCAGGCGTCGACGCACACTCTCGGCCGCGTCATCGGCGGCCTGTGAGGCCTTCGCGGTCAGCTTCTCGGCCTCGGCGAGGCGCATCTCGAAGGCCTGGTCCGAACGATTGGCCGCTTCATAGGCCGCTTCATTCGCCTGCTGGACCTTGTTGGCGACCGTATCTGCCTGATCCTCGATCGCCGCAATAGCAGCCTCGGAAATGGTTTTGGCTTCCTGGGCGGAGGCGACCAGCCGGGCCAGCGCGCTTTCATGCTCACGCGCGGCATGCTCGGACTCCTTGCGGATATCCCCGGCCAGATCACGCGAACGGCTCAGCGCGTCCTCGACCGCATCGCGGAAAGCCGCAGATCCATCCGTCGTCGCGGAGTTGAGCGCTTCTGCGCCATCACGCGCCGTGGTGACCATGGTTTCAAGTTCTGCCCGGTGGAAATCGAGCGCTGCGGCGATCTTTTCCTGCTCCTGGCGCAGGGCTTCGCCGGCATCATTGAGGCGCTTGCGGTGTTTCACGTAGGCCGCATCCAGGTTTTCCGCGCGCTCCTTGAGTGTGTCGGACATCTCGCCGAGACTTTCGATACGTTCTGCAATCTTGGTGGAGACCATCTGGCCACGATCGGAAATCTTCACGCTGGCATCATTGAGCGTTTCCACGCTGGCGAGAATTTTCTGTTCGGTATCATTGGCCTGGCTGGCAGCGAGCTCGGCCGCAGCAGCGACCATTTTCGACTGGTCAGAGATGGCGGCGGCGATCAGCGCGGCCTTGTCATCGAGAGACTCGGAGACTTCGCTCAGCCGCAGGCGTTCCTTGCGCAGTCCACCCAGCAGGGTTTCCGTGCGGGTGTGTGCGTCGCCCGCAGATTGTTCGAGCGTTTCAGCGTGATGATTGATAACTTCTTCCATGGCAGCGAGACGGGCGAGGGCGCTGTCCATGGCGGAGTTGATACGCTCAACCTCGCCGGACACGGCCGTTGCCAGATTGCGCACCTGGCCTTCGGTATAGGCCGCCGGGTCAGCCAGGCGATGGATGGCATCTTCCACCCGGTCCGTATTGGCAGAATTGCGTGCAATTTCACGCGCCATGAGGCCGCACATGATGAAGAGCAGGGCCGGGGTCAGGACGAAGGCCGCCAGACCCGTCAGCTGTCCAAATCCGAACTGGGTCAGGCTGTCCAGACTTTGCAGGCCGAGGTAACCCCACAAAAAGGCGCCTGCCGCACCCAGCCAGAGCAATCCAAAGGAGTTGCCGATCCAGATCAGCCAGGCGCCGGGCGTCGTTGCAGACGGTTTGCGCTTGCCATTTCCGGCCGGTTGCGATTCGTCGCTGATCGCTTGGTCGATACTGGCCATCAACGGCGCGTCGGCCGCATCAGGCAGGACATCGATATCGGACAATGTGTTTGTTTTATTTTGTGTATTTCCGGTCATGGAAGTGCTCGTCTTGACCGGGCGCGCGACTTCTTCGCGCCAGCCCTGCGTCGGAAAAACCATCGGGTTAATCAATCTATAACAAGCATACGCACAATGGCGCAGCTTAGACACAGATAAACTATGCAAATTGGATATTTGCCCGGGCAAATTTGAGCGAATACAGCCAGCGTTCGCGCGTTGGCGCGCGCGTCAGACCGCGATAATCGGCTTGATCAGGCGTTGATCGTCTGAAAGCGGATTTCGCTGTTGCCTTGCGTGTCGCAGCCCTCAAAACGGAAGGCGACAGGCTGGGCCGGTGTGTAATCAACGTATTCGACATAGCTGATCGCGCTTGCCTCTGCGCCGGTCTCGGCGCAGTCAATCGCACGCGAGTATTCAATGCCCATCAGGGACATCGAGAATACCGCCAGCCATTCGATCAATTCTGCAATAAAGGTCGACATAGGACCCTACTCCCGCACGAATAAGGACGGTTGCTATATGCTCCGGCGCATTCGAAGATACAATTCACAATCAAGGTGAGGCCGGTGAAACTTCTGTAAGATTGCGGCAGAAACCGGACATTTTCACATTCTTGGGGGAACTCCATGCCGACAGCGCCGCGTGCGACACGATTCGAGTGCCTGGACACACTGCGCGGTGTGGCCGTGCTCGGCATCTTGATGGTGAATGTGCAGTTCTTCTCCATGTCCTATGTCGCGGCTGACTTCCCGTATATCCAGGGGGGCTTCGACCAGCCCGCAAACCAGGCGGTCTGGTGGATCACGCAGACTTTCTTTGCCTCGAAGTTCATCACCTTGTTCTCGGCCATGTTCGGCGCCGGCATCATCCTGATGCTGGGAACCGGTGACGCCGCGCATCGCCGGCACTGGCGCCGCATGAGCTGGCTTTTGATGTTCGGCATGATCCACGCCTACATATTCTGGTACGGCGATATCCTGGTCCCGTACGCGCTGGCTGGCATGGTGGTGGTCACGGCGCGACGCATGACGCCGATGGGGCAGGTCGGGCTGGGGCTAGGTCTCATCGCCTTTACCGGCCTGTTGATGGTTTCCGGAGCGGCCATCGTCGGCCTGGTCGGGGAGGATACAACCGGTGCTGAAGCCATGGGGCACACGCCGGAAAGCATTGCCAACGTCACGGCCCTCTACCAGGCCGGTTTTTTCGATCGGCTACCCTATAATATGGGAACGGCGCTGATCGCCCAGCTGATGCAACTCGTCGTTTTCGGTGGCCGGATCGCCGGGGTCATGCTGTTGGGCATGGCGCTGTTCCGTCTGGGTTTCCTGACCCTGGGCTGGTCCCGAGAGCGCTATCTTCGCGCTGTGGCAATCGCAATCCCCACAGGTCTCCTGTTGTGTGGCTGGAGCGCGACGCAGGGCCTGGTCAGCAATTTCGATCCCGCCTCAGCCTGGCTGACCACGCTGGCTCAATACGTCGGATCCCTGGTACTCGCTTTTGGTTATGCGGCGCTGGTGATGCTGATCTGTCAGTCCGGCTGGCTGCGCGGCGTCACCAATCTCCTCGCGCAGTGCGGGCGGATGGCGTTCACCAATTACCTGACGCAGACCCAGTTGATGACCTTCATCTTCGTTGGCATGCCGGGGCTCGGCCTGTTCGGAGAGGTCGACCGCGTCGGACAATTGATCATTGTCCTTGCAGTCTGGGGCATCCAGCTGGTCTGGTCGCCGCTCTGGCTGGCGCGTTACCGGTATGGTCCCTTGGAGTGGGCCTGGCGGTCCTTGACCTATGGCCGCCAGCTACCACTCTCCCGCAGCTCCTAGTCTGCTACGGCATCGGGCTGGCGTTCCGGCTCGGCTGCCTGGAAGGCTGGCAGTGCGAGTGCTGCGGCTTCGGCCTTGGCCAGGGTCGGGAACTGGCTGACATCCACGCCCCAGCGCCGGGCGTTATAGAGTTGTGGAACCAGGTAGATCTCTGCCATGCCGGGGGCGTCGCCAAACAGGTGTGCGCCTTGGCGTGCATGAGCGGCCACAAGGGCTTCCAGCCCGTCCAGCCCCCGACTGATCCAGGTATTGGCCCAGGCTTTCATGCCGGCCAGGCCGCTACCATCGATGGCAGCGGCGGCCTTGAGGATGCGCAGGTTCTGGACCGGGTGGATATCGCACCCGATCGCCGCAGCCCAGCCGCGCACGAGCGCACGGTCCGAAGCGTTTGTCGGCAGTAGGGCCGGGGTGGGCCAGGTCTCTTCGATCCATTCCAGAATGGCGGGAGATTGCACCAGCTTCTGTCCGTCGACCTCCAGGACCGGTACCAGTCCCTGGGGCTGAATGTTCAGCCACGCATCGCTGGTCTGTTCGCCGTCCTTGAGGTTGATCGAGACCTGTTCGTATTCAATGCCCTTCAGGTTCAGGGCGATGCGCAGGCGGTAGGCGGCGCTGGAGCGCCAGTATCCATACAATTTCACGCTCATACTGCGCGTTCCTTCATGTTGAATCTTAACTCCGGCAGATCATCGATCCTGCCGACGATATTGTCCCCGGGGGCCAGTGCGCCCACGCCGGCCGGCGTGCCTGTGAAAATCAGGTCGCCCGGCTTCAGTTCGAACAGTCCGGACAGTGCGTCCAGCATCGCATGCGGTGGCAGGATCATGTCTTCAAGGTGTCCGGACTGGCGGAGTTTTCCGTTTACAGACAGAGATATAGCGCCCATCACAGGGGGTGGGCCGAGACGGAGTGGGCCCAGGATTGCGGATTGATCGAAGGCCTTGGCGATCTCCCAGGGGGCAGACTTCGCCTTCATACGGGCCTGCAGGTCCCGGCGGGTCAGGTCGACCCCGGCTGCGCAGCCGATAATCTCGCGGTCCTCGCCCAGGGCCAGCACCAGCTCGATTTCATGGTGCACATCTTCAGTGGCAATAGGATATGCGATTTCAGAGTCTTGAGTCGCAGCGCTCGCAGGCTTCATGAAGAATATCGGCTCGGGCGGTGAGCCCATCTCTGCCGCGTGCTCGGCGTAATTGCGGCCAATGCAGAAGATGCGGCCAACCGGATAAGTTCGGTCATCCTGGTCAATTTGAAGGCGGGGCAGGTCAGGGCACGTGATGAGATCGGTCATGACCCTTCCATAGCCTGTGCGGGAGTGCGCGGTCGAGTATTGCCAAGGCTTGTCCACAGGCGAGTCGGTGTGGTTCAACAGGCGGATGAGCACCAAGAAACCCGCGCTGAGCCTGTCCGAATACCTGCCTTACCGCCTGGCCATCACGTCCAATCGCGTCAGCCGCATGGTGGCGCGCGCCTACCGGGCCCGGTTCGGACTGTCGATCTGGGAGTGGCGGACACTGGCCATTCTGGGCGAGGGGCGGTTGATCACCGCCCAGGACCTCGCCGAGCTTGCGGCCATGGACAAGGTCGCCGTGTCCAGGGCGGTCAAGAGCCTGGTGGAGAGTGGCCTGGTCGAACGTGTCGTTCACGAGGGTGATGGTCGCTCACGGCTGCTGCATCTCACTGCGGCCGGACAGGACGTTTACGAGGATGTGGCACCGATGGCGCTGACCGCCGAGGCGCGGCTCCTGGAGAAGCTCAGCCCGGGGGAACGCGACCAGCTCGCCGGACTGCTCGACAAGATCCGTGTCAGTGCGCAGGACCTGCTGGATCAGTCCGAGGGCTGAGCCACGCGCCGCGCCAGGCGGCCGGATGCGAACATGGCCAGCACGACCGATGCGGCAAACGCAACCAGTCCCGGCGCGATACTGACATCGAGAATGGAATTGCTGCGGGCCGAGAACACGATCAGGGCGATGATGAAGACATCGCCCATCGACCATTTCCCGAACCATTCCAGTCGCCGGATTGCCGTGCGGGGCAGGGGAGTGCTGCGCATGTTGAGGCGCCACATCCAGATCAGCTTGCTGGCCGGAAACACCACAGAGAACAGCCAGACGACGCCAGCCAGCAGGTATTCCTCGCCCTCCAGCAGGCTGAGCCCCACCCCGATGATCGAGTGCTCACCCTGCCAGAACGCGAATTGCGTGGTTACCAGGGCAGGCAGGAACAATCCAAGCGGAAGCAGGGCCGTGGACAATACGAGCAGGGCGGTTGTGAGCCCGTTTTGGTGTGTGTGTTCCGGTGCGTTCATGCGTCCCCCGTGTGGCCAACCCAACACGTGAAAGGGGCGAAAAAACGACTGCCCGCCGGCTCTTGCAGGCCGGCAGGGCTGACGATGCATAACGTATGACCGGCTAAAAAGGTGTGGTTAATGCCCGGCCGCCATAGTCCGAGGCGAAGTTCGCAAGGCAGGCTGATCTCTCCCCCCTTGATGTCGCCTTGTTGAATGCAGACGCCCGGACCCTTTCCCCCTTCGGTCCGGGCGTTTTGTTTGTTTATGGGAAAGCCGGGACCAGGCGCTGCCATCGACGGGCCGGGGCTTCGCGGTAATCGACTTCCAGCGTCTCCACGAGGATGTCCAGACGTTCGCTGTCGAGGCATTCAACGCGTAAGGCCTGAAGATGACGGGGCGCGTCTGCGAGGCGATTTCGAAAGTCGAAGCGGTCAAGCCGGTAGATCTCGTCCGGGTCGAAATCCATCTCGTAGCGATAGCCGAAGGCTCCGCGTTCCGAGCGCAATTCCAGGACACATTGTTCAAGCACAAAATTGCCGCGGTTCGAGATCAGGACCTGCCAGCTATTGCTGTCATACTCGATGACCGCCTCGATGCGGGAATAGGGGCGAAATTCGTCTGTGAAGGTCCCCGGACACTCCCCCACGAACAATCCCCAGATCAGATGCGTACACTCAAGCATACCAAACCATCACACATTCGCCCCGGCCCAGGCTGATTAGAACCGCCAATCCGGGCGGATCTTGGGCGACACTTTCACAATTTCGCCTGCGAAATCGGGTTTTGTCGCGAACCTCGAGACCTTCGGAGCTGCCCCCCGACAGCCCACCCTTGTGTTGCTGCCACAGCTTATGGCTCGCAGAAAGTGAATTCTGGGTGACGGTACGAATTATCTGGACCGGCTCTGGCGCGGCCGGATCAGGTCAGATCTGGATGAAGCGGCTTCTGTGTGCCTCGATCAATAGCGTCCGCGACGGCCCCGGCGATCGATATAATGGATCAGTCGGGTCGAACCGCGTTCGACATAGATGTATCCACGGCGATCCCGGCAGACCCGGTCAGAGACAAGGGCCGGGCGACCGCGGAAATGCCCATAGCGCTCTTCGCGCCAGCAGCGGTGACCCTGATAACGGCTTGGACCGTAATAGCCCCGGCCATAGCGACCCCGGTCATAATAGCCGTGGCGGTGGCGCGGATTGCGATACCCGTCGCGATCCCGGCGATGACGATGGCGATCACGATATCCGTGGCGGTCGCGGGGATGGAGTACGGTCTTGGCGGTGCTGGTCTGTTCGAGCTTGGCGGAGCTTGCGTCCTGCGGCAATGCGTTGGCATGCGCGACTGATCCGACAAGGCTGACACCTGCGGCAGTGAGCAGGGCTAAGAAAAACTTCTTCATGCTACGGCTCCTGATTGCGCGAGGAGCATAGTGCATTTTCCCGCCTGACGCGAAACTGAACGAAAAATTCACCTAGATGAGTATTTCACACGAATGTCGCAGGCCCTTAAGGCGGATGTTAAGAACAGGCTGGATAGTCTCTGCTTCATGGTTGCTGAATACCAATCCGGCGGATCCGCGCTCTTCGATCGAGACCACCTGCTTCGCTATACCGGCGAGGACGAGGCGCTTCAGCGTGAGCTGATTGCCCTGATGCTGGAACAGGCTGATCGCTGTGTCGGCATGATGGGACTGGCGCGCGAAGCCTCCGAGTGGCGAACGGCTGTGCACACGCTGAAAGGATCGTCCCGCGGTGTCGGAGCATTTGCCCTGGGTGATCTGTGTGATGAGGCTGAAGAGCTTCCCGAGCTCGCCTGGCCCGGCGCGCGGCTGCAGCTGGAACAGATGGTCAAGGCGACCCGCGCCGCTTTCGGCGCACTGGCTGACTAGACTCGGGTCTTGTCCCAGACCGTGAATTCATAAGCGATCGAGCGTTCGACCAATTCCCGCCAGACCGGCTCGGAGATACTGGTGCTCAGCCCGACCCGTTCGGATTCGGCGACCACCTTGGAAATCACGTCATTGATGCGCCACTCGTCCCGCACGACCTCGCGATTGGGTTTGATGCGCGCAGCGGCTTCCATGTATTTGGCCCGCGTGGCGATCAGGGCGACCAGTTCGCGGTCCAGCGCATCCACACCCTCGCGTACCTGCGCCATGTTCTCGCAGTCTTCCGGAGCAGTGATGTTGAGGTCGGACACGGTTGTCATCGGGCGGGATCCTTGTGATTTGTCTTGCTTTATAGTGTGCCAATCGAGCAGGCCCAAGCGACGAGCTGTCACACATGGGCCAGGGCACAATTTCCGGCTCGACCTTTGCGCGGGTCCAGCTATGTTGCCGCAGTCATATCCAGGAGGTCCCCATGGTTCAGCCCGTACGTGTTTATGGAGATCAGCGCAGTGGAAACTGCCTGAAAGTCAAATGGACCGCCGATCGTCTGGGCATCAGCTATGACTGGCAGAATGTCGATGTTCTCAAGGGCGAGACGCGCACCGAAGACTTCCTGTCGATCAATCCGGCCGGCCAGGTGCCGTGTCTGGTCCGCCAGGACGGCCGCATTCTGGCCCAGTCCAATGCCATTTGTTTCCACCTCGCGGAAGGCTCCGAGCTCGTCCCCGACGACAGTTTCGACGTCGCCAAAATGCTCGAATGGATGTTCTGGGAGCAGTACAGCCATGAGCCGGCCATCGCCGTGCGTCGTTTTCAGAAAGCTTATAAGGGGCTGGACGAGGACCAGATTGACCCGGACCTGATGGCCAGGGGGCGACGGGCGCTCGGCGTGATGGAGATGCGGTTGTTGTCGCGCGATTTCATCGTCGCGGAACAGCTGACCCTGGCCGATATCGCACTGGTCGCCTATACGCGCGTCGCCGACGAGGGCGGGTTTGATCTCGACGAATTCCTCAATGTCCGCGGCTGGGTCGCGCGCGTGGAAAGCGAGCTCGGCATCGACGTCAATGACGGCCGCTTTGACCCGATTGGCTAACGCGCCAGTTCCTTCATCGCGTCGTCGACACCTTCCAGCGTCAGCGGGAACATACGGTGGGGGCCGATAATGTCCTGGATGAGACGGGTGGAGTAGGAATATTCCCACCAGTCTTCCTTTTGCGGATTGAGCCAGATCAGGTTGGGCCAGGTATCCACGAGGCGTTGCAGCCAGACGGCGCCGGCTTCTTCATTCCAGTGCTCCACCGAACCGCCGGGATGGGTGATCTCATAGGGGGCCATGGCCGCATCACCGACGATGATGACTTTCCAGTCCGCCGGGTATTTGTGCATCAGATCAAAGGTCGGCACGGTCTCCGCGCGGCGACGCAGGTTCGACTTCCACATCCCTTCATAGGGGCAGTTGTGGAAGTAGAGGTATTCAAGGTTCTTGAAGGTGCCGCGGGCGGCTGAAAACAGCTCTTCGCACATGCGCACATAGGGATCCATGGATCCGCCAACATCGAACAGGGCGAGAACCTTGATGGCATTGCGGCGTTCCGGGCGCATGATCACGTCCAGCCAGCCCTGTTTGGCCGTGGCATCGATCGTGCCGCCCAGGTCCAGCTCTTCCTGAGCGCCGTCGCGGGCGAATTTGCGCAGTCGGCGCAGGGCAACCTTGAGATTGCGCGTGCCCAGCTCGCGCTCGCCGTCCAGATCCTTGTAGCGGCGCTGTTCCCAGACCTTCACTGCCTTCTTGTGCTGGCTTTGACCGCCGATGCGCACGCCCGCCGGATTATAGCCGGAATGGCCATAGGGCGAGGTGCCGCCGGTGCCGATCCACTTGTTGCCGCCTTCGTGGCGTTTTTCCTGTTCCTCGAGGCGCTTTTTCAGCGTTTCCATCAGCTCGTCGAAGGGCAGGGCCTCAAGCTCGGCCATTTCCTCTTCGGTGAGCAGACGTTGCATCATGGCCTTGAGCCATTCGTCCGGGACCTCCTCGGTCTCGAACAGGGCACCAAGCGTTTCCACACCCTTGAAGACATGGCCGAACACCATGTCGAACTTGTCGAAATCCTTTTCATCCTTGACCAGCGCCGCTCGGCTGACCGAATAGAAATGCCCGATGCTCGGATCAATGGCGCCCTTGTCGAGCGCTTCCAGCAAGGTCAGGTATTCCCGGGTCGTGACCGGGATCTTGGCAGCGCGGAGCTCGGTGAAGAAATGATGCAGCATGATAAGAGAGTAGGGTGCTCACAGCTTCTTTTCCAGCACCGTGATGCCGCCTTTCATCAGTCGACGACAAACGGCTAGATGTGTTCTGGGCTTTCAATCGACCCGGGACCAACACCATGCCCAAAAACCTCACCCTCCGACGGGGCCGCGCCGACGATCTCCCTTCGATCATCAACATGCTGGCCGATGACGCATTGGGGGCGAGCCGGGAAGTCGTCGCCGATCCGGTGCACAATGACTATGTCGAGGCATTTGCTGCCATCGACACCGATCCCAACCAATATCTGGCCGTTGCCGAGGACGGCGAGGGCATCGTTGGATGTCTACAGCTCAGCTTTATTCCCGGTCTGTCGCGCAGGGGAATGTGGCGCGGTCAGATCGAGAGCGTGCGCATCCATTCACGCGCTCGGGGCGAGGGCCATGGCCAGGTTTTGTTCGAATGGGCAATCGAGCAGTGCCGCCGGAAAGGCTGTGGCCTGGTCCAGTTGACCACCGACAAGAGCCGGCCCGACGCGCTGCGCTTCTACGAACGCCTCGGGTTTGTTGCCAGCCATGAAGGCATGAAGCTGGGCCTTTAAAATTGCCAGCGGATTGCGGCGCGAATCTGTCGCGGTTCAACGCTGCGCAGGTGACGATCTTCAACCGCGGTCGCTTCTGTCGCGAGCCGGCTTTCGATGAAATAGGTGATGTCCGCATCTTGCGCGTCGAAGAGGTTGAAAACGTCGACAGACAGCGCGGCTGAACCGAAGCGGTATTCACCGCCCAGATTTACCAGGGTTGTCGGATCCGAGAGGACTGACCCGTCCTCGATCAGAGGCGCTTCGCCGAAGTGACGCACCCGCGCAGACAGGGTGAAATCGCCCCAAGTGCCAATAAGGCCTCCACTGAGCACGGTCTCCACCGCGCCGGGAATGTGATCCTCGCTGCCATTGGTCTTGAAGTGGGCGTCAGTCCAGGAGGCTTCCAGGTCGGCGACCAGCCAGTCATTGATCGTCCAGAACATGGCCGCTTCGAAACCATAACGTTCGGATCCATCATTGGGTTCTGTGGAGCCGCCATCGCCGACAAAAACCAGCTCGCTATCGAGCTCCAGCCAGAACGCAGCCGCCGTGAAATGAACGTGGTCGGTCTGCCAGCGGGCGCCCAGCTCGCCGACATCCCCCGGGACTAGCAGCGGAACGGCGGTAGCAGGTGCATTGGGCTTTCCGCCCGGCACGTGATGGCCCGGGTTCAGCGGCTCAGCCGGATCCGTGATCACGACCGTGCTTGGGTCCAGCGTAATAGTGGTGCCACGGGCATCATTGGAGTGAAAACCACGGCCGTAATTGGCGTAGAGTTCAACGGCCGGGGAGGCGCGCCAGGCCAGTCCGAACTTTGGTGCAAGCAGGGCGTCATCTGCGGTGCCGCCATTGGCAGCCAGGGTCCGGGCGTCAACATCGACCCGCATCCAGTCTGCGCGGAGTCCCCCCATTACGCGCAGTGCGTCGGTCGCTTGCCAGTTCAGCTCGATGTGTGACGCGAAGCTTGTCTGTTCGATGGCGTCCTCGCGGACCGTGTCCAGTCGCTCGCGCTCACGAGAGTGGTGCAGGCCGATTTCACCGATGTCGTCATGTCGAAGCTCGGCACCCCAGCTGAGCTGAAGAGAATCTGCGACGTGCGCGTGCTGACGATAGCGTGCCCCGTACATCCAGCGGTCGTCTCGTTGTTCGAACTGGTCGCCATTGACCGGGTCTTCGAGGAAATAGGTGAAATTGGAGTAGAGCGTAAAGTCGGACCGGACGATCCAGGCGTTGACCTCAGCGAGGTGATTTTCCCAACGTGCTGTGGCAGCGAGGCGTTCCGATTGCCCCCCGAGCGTCGGGTCGATAACACCAAAACGGCCAAACACATTCAATGCTCGTTCTGGAATTTGGTCGGCGCCGCGCCAGTCGGCATCGTAGTACATGAGAGTGAAGCTGGCATCGCCACCAAAGGCCGGGGCCACGAAGCGGGCGAGCAGGTTGATACGCTCTGCACCCTCCTGCGTGCTCCAAGGGCCATCGTACAGGACATGTTCACCGCCGAAGGTAAGTGCGCCGGTATCGGTCTCATGGCTGACGCCTGCAGCGGCTCGGCTGTAACCAAATTCGCCGATCTCCAGGCTGGCGAAGTTGGATGGCAATTGCTGATAGAGGGCGAAACGGGCCGACCCGGCGAGTGAAAAATCACCATCATCTGCACGATAGGCACCCTTGCGAAAACGAATTTCAGATACGAATTCCGGGATGAGTGGATTGAGATCCAGATAGCCTTGTCCATGGCCATGGCTGCGCATATTGACCGGCGCACCATCGATGAAGCCGGCGAAATCTGTACCGTGATCCAGATTGAATCCCCGCATGAAGTACTGGTTCGCCTTGCCCGTTCCGGAGTGCTGCGTCGCGATCATGCCCGGGATGACTTCAACGAGTTCACCCACTCTCCCGATCGGTCGTGTCGAGATGTCATCATAGCCGACGACCCCTTCGGTCGCAGATTGAGCCACGCCGATCTGGTCCATTCCCTGGCCCCAGATGTGAATAATATCCGCCGTCGATGTGTCCTGGGCAGCAGCGGTGGCGGAAAGGGTGACGAGAAGGCAGGCGGAGACAAGCGATCTATTCATGAGATGTTATAATATAACGTTTTAGATCCGCTGCGTGTAGCCGAGCTTTCTTTGTGTGGCAAATGATAGGTTTGTAGGATTTAAGGGGCGCCCGACGGCGTTAATCCGGTTGCTGGCTGACGAAGGCCTGCAGCAACACCGCTCGCGCAGCGGCGTATTGTCCGGCCGGGTATTGCACGGTGATAGTCCAGGGCTGGAGCGGGTGTTCCAGGGTCATGGCGAATTGTTCCGGCGTGCCCGGGCGAGATGCGCCCAGTGACCAGGAGGTCAGGGGCGCGTTTTCGCCTGTGCCCGTCGTGACGATCTCGAACCGGGTGCTTTGCATGTCCGGATAGGTTTCGCCCATGCGTTCGGCCTCTGCTGAAGCATGACTGCCCTGGATCAGGCGAAGTCCGATATCCGCGTGGTTCCAGTGAAGGCAGGCCGGGTCGCCCTCGCTGCCGCCATAGACGTCGAAGCGCAGATAGTCGGCAATGAAAAGCGGGCATTCCAGGCCCTGCATGTGGCGCGCGCCCTGATCGCCCTGGACTTGCCAGCCGGGGTTGGCCTCCGGGTGATCGCGCAGCATGCGGGCATTGGCGTCTGCAAGGCGAGCCGTGTCGCCCAGATGCCACGCAGCGCGGGCCTCTTCGGCGGCCATGTGGGAGGCCATGACCATGCGGGTCGCTGCAAGCTCTGCATCACCGTGGATGACGTCCGCAGCCTGCCTCGCATACCGCCCGGTCGCTTCCCAATGCCCCAGGCGCGCATTGATATCCGTGAGCATGTGGCGAATGCGATATCGATCCATCGGCGTGTCAGCCAGGGCAAGGGCGGTTTCTGCCGGCGCCAGCGCAGACTCCCAGTCTCCGGCCATGACATGTGGAATCACCTGCCGGAAGGCGGACATGAAATTGGTAGGAGCCTCGTCCTGCGCGAAGGCCGGTGTGGCAAGGCTGGCCGCCAGTAGGCTGGCGAAAAAGGCATGTTTGATGATGTCCTCCCGATTGGCGGGAAGAGTATGAAAGCCCAGCCGGATGACCGAGTGAAAAAGCGGAAAGGTGCGCTAGAACGCGCCCGGGTCGCGCGGGCCGTTGCCCGGTGTCCCGCCGGGTTCAGGATTGCGCCGCATCATGAAGGACAGCTTCTCGAACAGCATGACATCCTGCTCGTTCTTCAAGAGCGCGCCGTGCAGCGGCGGGATCAACTTGCGCGGATCGCGCTCGGTCAGGACCGCCGGATCGATGTCCTCAACCAGCAGCAGTTTGAGCCAGTCGAGCAGTTCCGAGGTGGACGGCTTCTTCTTGACGCCCGGCACCTGGCGAACGTCGTAGAACAGCTTGAGGGCTTCGGACAGCAGCCGACCTTTCAGCCCCGGGAAGTGCACCTCGACAATGGCGCGCATCGTCTCTTCGTCCGGGAAGGCGATGAAGTGGAAGAAACAGCGGCGCAGGAAAGCGTCCGGCAATTCCTTTTCATTGTTCGAGGTGATGATCACGACCGGACGCTGTTCGGCCTTGATGGTCTCACCGGTCTCGTAGACGTGGAATTCCATCCGGTCGAGCTCCTGCAGGAGGTCATTGGGGAATTCGATGTCGGCCTTGTCGATCTCGTCAATCAGCAGCACAGAGCGCTGTTCGGCGGCGAAGGCCTCCCACAGCTTGCCCTTGCGGATATAGTTATTGATGTCGTGGACCTTGTCATCGCCCAGCTGGCTGTCACGCAGGCGTGCAACGGCATCGTATTCGTACAGGCCCTGACGCGCCTTGGTCGTCGACTTGATATGCCATTCGATCAGCGGCATGCCCATGGCAGCTGCGACCTGTTTGGCCAGCTCGGTTTTACCGGTGCCCGGCTCGCCCTTGACGAGCAGCGGGCGCTCCAGAGCGATCGCCGCATTTACCGCGGCGCTCAGCTCAGCATCAGCGACGTAATTGTCTGTACCTTCAAAGCGCATGGCCAAGACCTAGCGCGTTGCAAACGGCTTGGGTAGGTGTGACGTGGGCGTCAAGCTGCAGCGTGCCCAGGGGGAGGTTCGAGACCCTGAATGCGGCACATTGCCCCAATCACCTTTCCCTGCTTGCGAAATTAAGGGACTGTAAAGGCGAATCTCTGGGATACTCATCGTGATAGATTAGAGGTGGCCCCGATGGCTGATGGAATGATCCACACGCAGAACTTCTACGCATTCGAATGGATGACCGGCAAGGTTGCCGATTGCGATCCGAATTTCCCAACAACTCTGCATGCTTGGGACAATCAGGATCTTGATCTTGACGCGACGGATACGGCCTATTTCGGTTTTGTCCAGGATGGCGATGCCATCGTGAACACGGATGCGGGCAGTTTCACCCTCAAATCGGGCATGTATTTTTCGGCCAACAATGCCGTCAGTATTTCCGGCGGCCAGGGCATCGTCATGGCGCGCGCCAAGCACCAGGCCTTCTTCTCGATCGGTGGTCCGGTCGAGGACAAGGGGCGGCTGAAATATATCGATGGCTGTACCGACAGCCTGTTGATCTCACCCATCAAGATGGGCGACCCCTGTCTCAACCTGCTCTACTTCCCGCCGGGCATCGACCAGACGTCGCACACGCATCCTTCCGATCGGATTGGCGTGGTCTTTTCCGGCAAGGGCGAGTGCGTCACGCCGGAAGGCATCATCCCGCTGGAGCCGGGAGTGATGTTCCGGATCCCCTATGAGGGGCACCACAAATTCCGGACCTATGACAGCGAGATGCGGGTCATTGCCTATCACCCCGACAGTGATTTTGGCCCCCAGGACGAAGATCACCCGATGATCAATCGCACGATTGTTGACGGTGTCTCTGCATCCAAGATCGACGCGATCCGAACGAAGTAAGGGGTTTGGGCCCACTACGAAAAAGGCGCCTCTCAGGGCGCCTTTTTTGTGTCTGTGTGCTATTCCGCCCGATCATCGGGGGCGTGCTGCGGGCGCAGCCACACACCGTCATTTCCCGTTGTGGGGCCGCCGTGTTCAGCGTCATAGAGGCCGCGGCGCAAATTGCGACGGCGATTGATTTCGCTCGCTGCCGGCCGCTTCTCGGACGTGCCCAGCGCGACGCACAGATCGGTGATGTCCCGCGCCATTCTCGCGAATTCTTCAATCTCCATCGCGAAGGGGTGATCCGGCCCGGGATTGGAGCGGTCGAAGGTCACATGTTTCTCGATCACTCTGGCACCCAGCGCGATGGAGGCGATCGGAGCCAGGCTGCCTGGCGAGTGGTCCGAGAGGCCCAGGGGCGTGTCCGGAAACGCCGCCCGCAGGGACGTCAACGCGTTGAGATTCATATCCTCCCAGGCAGGTGGATAACTGGCCGTGCAATGCAACAGGGTAAGGTCGTTACAGCCCTTGGTGCGAAGGAAGCTGGCCGCCGCCTCGACTTCGTCGAGATAACTGGCGCCGGTGGACTGGATCACGGCCTTGCCGGTTGCCGCGATCTTTTCCTGCATCGCGCGGAAAGTCATATCCCCGGATGCGATTTTGTAACGGCTGACGCCGACATCCTCGAGCAGGTCCACCGCTTCCAGAGAGAAGGGCGAGGACATGAATTCGATGCCGTTATCGTCAGCACAGGCCTTGAGAGTGTAGTGCCAGTCATCCGGTAAGCCCTGATTGCCGAACGCGGCGTATTTCGGATTGTCGACAATGTCGCCGCTGCCGGGGTCCTTGATGCGTCGTGCGATCAGGCCGTCCCGGCTCAGGCTCTGGAATTTGGCAATATCCGCGCCCGCTTTTGCACTGGCTTCAATATAGCGTTTGGCGAGATCGAGATCGCCGTCATAGTTCGACCCGATCTCCGCGATCAGGGTCACGCGCTCTGCGTTCATCAGGCAATGTCCTCGAGGCGGTTTTGTTCGGCCACCTGTTCGCTGATCAGCTTGCAGATGTGTTCTGCATCGATGGGCCAGTCGCGTTCGCTCATCTGTACGTAAACGGAGCGGACGAAGTCCAGGTCCTCACGTGTGTCGACCGAAAAATCATAATCGGGATAGTGAAGCGTGTCGGCGAACCGCACCATGTGTGTCCGGAAGGCTTCATAGTGTTCACGTATGAACAGGGTGACGTGCTCGCGGTGGCGGGCAGTGACTTCCGGATCAGCGGCAAGATGTTGAAGTACACGCGTTTCCACGACTTCCGCGCGCAATCCCCGCGGCAGATGCTTGTCAACGGGCCGCGTGTATTCGGAAAGATTGTCGTGATGGTCCGCCACACACCGCGCAATAATCTTGGGGTCACGGAAGGGACTGTCCGATGTTATGCGCACAAGGGTCGTGGCCAGGGTTCGTTCGGCGACGACGAGGAAACGATCAAGAACGTCGTGCTCTGAACCACGAATGACGCGAATGCCTTCGGCCTGTCCCAGCCGTTCGACGGTATCATCATTGGGGTGTGTCGTCGTGGCGATCACCAGCTCGTCCACGCCTTGAATATTGCGCAAGTGACGACACTGATAGGCGAGCAGGGAAACATCATCGAAAAGCGGTTCGAGAATCTTCCTCGGAAGCCGGTTCGAGCCTGTTCGTGCCTGAATTACCGCGACGGTTCTTTTCACACCGTGTCCTCTTCATTCTGGCTGCCTTGGACAGGGATTTCGACATCCATCCAGGTCCGCGTCATCCGAGTCGCATTATACGGAGGAATTCTACCGGGGATATGGTTACCAAGATCTGGATCATTGGCCAGCATGCGCACGAGCAGGGCCGGGATATTGAGTCCCGCCAGGGTCATCAGATATCCAAACCCCCACATGCGCGGATTGATCTCCAGCAAATAGGCAGGTTCGCCCGCAGCCGGCCGTTTCAGCTCGACTGCCGCAAGACCGTGCCAGGGGCCACTGGCCTGCAGAACATCAAGCCCGGCCTGCATCAGGACAGGGTCATGCACGGTTTCCCCGGCGACCGCGACGCCCCCGGTCGGTGGATTGGTCTGCAGCTTGCGGTGCAGGGTGGAGACGATGAGTTCGCCTTCGCGCCACAGCGAGCCGATCGTGTAGACGGTCTCGGCACCGCCCGGAATGTATTGCTGGACCACACAGGGGCCATGATCGCGGTGGGTTTCGGCCCAGATCTGGGCCAGCTCGATCGCATTGGCCGGATAGCTGACACCGCGAGCACCGCGTGATGTGCGGGGCTTGACGACGCAGGGATAGCCGCCATCCCAGGCATCCAGATCGTCGACGCTGTTGGGCTGTAGTGTCGCCGGTATCGGCAGTCCGCGAGCCTTGGCACGGGACAGGAGCTTGCCCTTGTCGAGACCATATTCGAGCACATCCGGAGCTGGCACAGGTACACGAATACCGTCCTTTGCCCAGTCGTACACGACCGGCGCCAGGGCCTTGGCTTCAGCTTCCGAACCCGGAATGATGGTGTCACAGCCATGATCTGCCATCACCTTCAGCACAGCGCTCCGATAGGCCTCCGCATCTGCAGCGGGGGGCAGGGTTGTCCCGGTACAGCCGGGTTCATACAGCCCGCCTGCGAGCGCGTTCAGGTCGGCGGCAACAAGCGTCAGCTCTGGATCGGCCTGTCTCAGTGAGCGCAGGGTGCCCAGGCCCGGAGGGGCGCCGACGCCCGTGACCAGCACGCCGTTGGAGATGTCATGAAGCGCACTCATTTGCGCCAGACATCCAGTGATCGTCCGAGCAGCGCCTCGACTTCCCGGATCGAGGGTTCGAACTGTGTCTGCAGGCGGGCGCGCATGTCGCTGGCCATCGGCGGAATGGAGACCGGCGTGTTGTCGAGTGGCGGATATACGCCGTCAGCGGTCTTGGCGCTGGTGGTGCCGGAAACGGGGGCGATCAGCTCGGCATGAAGCCGATCAAAATCCTCGCCAATACGATCATCGAAATGGCCATCAATGATCATCTTCTTGGCCGCGGGTATGCCACCGGTGTTATAGCGCGCCTCGACTGTGATGGGGTGTTGAGGCAGGCCAAGGAAGTCAACAATCTGAGCGACGGTTACCGGTCCGTCTGCGTCGAGGTCATCCTGGAGAAGGACCAGCATGTTCGGGAAGTGGGCCTGCCAGATCTTCAAGCGCTCGGGATAGGTGGAAGTGTGCGCGTAAAGCCACTGGAACCCCCAGTTTTCCGCGATACGGCGCGGCTGGTCTTCCAGCGCTTTTTCAAACGAGAGAAACTCTGCATCACGTCGGACATTCTGCAGATAGTGGGAATAGGTCCGGTCGACGGGATTGCGCAACAGGGCGATAATGCGGGTGTCAGGCCCACATAATTCGCGCGCCCGCGGGGCTGCAAGCGATGCATAGGCATAGTAGTCCGGCGAGACGTCCCCGACCCGTGCCTGGCCAGAATAATCCGCCATCAGCGCCTGGTAATCAGAGATCTCCGGCGCGGTGTCGAAGTGGTAGAAATCGGGCCAGTAGACCTGCCCTTGTCCCACTCCGGAAAAGAAGCGCCCTTCCTTGCGAACCCGGGACAGGAAAACATCGGGGTGCTGGCTGAGATAGTGGTACAGCGAGGTCGTGCCCGCCTTTGGTGCGCCGATGACCAGAAAGTTTGGCCAGATGTCGCCGTCTATGGGTGAGGACTCGGTCAATTCTGTCTCTTCGCTTCAGGTTTCTGCTTCAAGTCATATTAGGACGATTCTGGCGACGACGGCTCACCGGGCCAGGTCGTGTGGATGAATTGGGCGACCCGCTGCGCGCCAAGCCCGTCCACGCTGGCGGCCATTTTTTCGATCGCGCCCTGGCGGAGCTCCACGTCCGTGTGGAACCGGTTGAAGGCCGTGGCGAACTGGCTTTCCCAGTGCGGCGTGTCCGGAACAAGGCTGACGCCAAAACCCAGAGCTTCCCAGCTGCGGGCCCGGTCCAGCTGACGCGGAACAATCGGCAGGCATATCGCGGGCAAACGGCAGGCCGCAGCCTCGTGCAGGCTCGTGCCGCCCGCCATGACGGCAAAATCAGCCGCGCGCATTCGCTCTGCAACGTCCTGTGCGCGATGGGGTGTGCCGCGGCTGTCCGGGCGCAGGATATCCACTTCCAGGTTACGTTGTTGGCAAAGCTCTTCGCAAAGCGCCAGGCAATGGTCGATCAATTCGCTCTGGCTTCCGCCCAGGGAGACGAAGACGGATTGCGCCTGCGTGGCGGCGACGGGGGGAGGCAGGGCGCTGAACGCAGCAGGCAAGAGCAGATGTTCCGGACCATCTAGACAATGCACTCCACGCGTTTCGGGTTGGAGAACAAAGCGTTGTTTGACGATCAGATCGGCCTGCGCAGCGCCGGTCTGGTTGCCCAACAGTGCGACCGGCAGGTCCGTGTCGCGCAGTCTTTGAACCAGGATCGGGTCGGTGTCCTTCCAGTCCCCGATCAGCACCGAAGCTTTGTGCTCACAGGCCAGCGCGCATAGCGCCTCGAACTCGTCGGTCTGCGTCACGGATATAATCTCGCACAATGCTCTCACATCTGCGGGTAGAACGTCTGGCGTTCGGGTTATCCAGAGCACCTGGCGCCCAAGCTCGTGCAGCGTGCCCGCCAGCGCGCGGCAGCGTGTGACATGGCCGAAACCAATTGTCGGTCCGCCGTCGGCCCGTATCAGGATGACAGACATGGCCTAGCCGGTAGCCTTGACGTGTGCTGCCAGCTCGGTGGCGACCCGCCCCATCGTGTTCTCCCAGTCCTGGAAGCCTTCGCCAAAGAAGGAGCGTGTCTGCGGATACCAGAGTGACCGCCCGGCGCCCAGCATGGTCCAGGTCGAGGAGCGCGCGTGGATGAACCAGACATTTGCACCACTGGCGGCGGCCAGGTTGGTGGTCGCATTCATCGGGCCGATGACCAGATCACAGGCAGAAGACAGCGCGGCGACCCCGTCGAGATCCATCTTGAGGTCGATGCCTTCGGGCTGGTGAACCGTGACCCCGAAATGCTCGCGGGCGATCTCCAGCTCGTCTTCGACCTTGCCATACTGCAGGTTGACGAACTCCACACCCTCTACGTCCAGGACCGGTTTCCAGGCGTCGAATGCCGAGAAAAACCGGGCGCGCCGTGCGTTCATTTTCAGCGATTTCCAGAGGATGCCGACCTTGAGACCCGGGCCGCACGCGGCGAGTTGTTGCCGGAACTCTTCCTGGCGATCCGGATCCGGGGTCAGGAAACCGGCATCCTTGGGAAAGCTGTCGACACTGTTGCGAAGCGAGCGCAGAGGCGTTGCCATCGGGGTCCAGTAATCGGAGGCCTTGTCGATCTTTGGCAGGACACGCACATCGCGGCCTTCCACATGGGCGGAGCGGTGGCTGTAGACCTTCGCCTTGGGGAAGGACCGGGCGACCAGGTCCACCAATCGATACTCCACGGCGATGCGCAATTCGCCATCCGGGCCGACCGCGTCGATCAGGTCATTGGCCTGGTTGAGAAACAGGACTTCATCGCCCAGCCCCTGTTCGCCGATCCAGACCAGAGACTTGCCCCGGATCTCGTCCAGATCATCGCCTTCCCACATTGGACAGTTCATGACAAACAGTGTGGCCTGGGTATTGTCGGGGTCGAGGCGAATGCGTTGCGCCTTCCAGCCTTCAGCGAGGCGGCCCGACGCGAGCAATGCCAGTGAGTGCCCGTGCAGCATCGTGGCCCGGTCGATCTTGTCCTGGGGATTCTTCAGTGCTTCTTCGAAATGCGTGATGGCATTCTCGGGTTCGCCGATCAGCTCGTAGACATTCGCGAGGTTGTTATGTGCCCGTGCGAAATTGGGCTTAAGCCGTAAGGCTTCAGTGTAAAAGGGCACCGCGCCGACCGGGTCGCCGGAATCGGACAGAACTGTGCCCAGGGAATTCCACAGCTCGGCATTTTCCGGGTGCAGGTAGATGCGCTCTCGCAGCAATTCGATCGCATCTTCAAACTTGGCCTGGTCGCGCAGGACACTCGCCAGGTTGATCATGCCGCTCATACTGTCCGGATTGACCTGGACGCAAAGGCGATAGAATTTTTCCGCGGCCTCGAGCATGTCCAGCTTCCAGGCCACAATCCCCATATTGAGATAGATTTCATCGTCGGCGGGATCGAGTTTCCAGGCGCGTTCATAAAACTCGAGAGCGCGGGATAGTCGTCCCAGGCGAAACAGGAGCAGGCCGACCGTATGGTTGGCGAGGGCGGTGTCCGGCCCTGCATCGAGCGCCTTGAGCGCGTGTTTCGCAGCGCCGATATGGTCGCCTTCATCAGATATCTTGATGGCGCGTTTGCACAGGGCAGCGACCTTGCGATAGGTCGCGCGCTGATCCTTGGGGATCACGCCCAGTTTGGTTTCAGCCTTGAAGTGTCCGGAATCGCCCACAGCCCCGCGGGTTTCATTCTTTTCCGCTTCAGCCTCGGCGTTGAATTCTTCTAACAGCGCGCTGTCGGTCATCATGTCTCGCTATCGCTAGGGTCGCTCGCAACCAGACTGACGCACCGATTCGACTTAACGTTTGGCTAAGGTTTTCCAGGCGGCCTGTCACAGGCGACCACGCGCGATCAGTCGGATCGGTGAGGGCGGTTTGACGCGTATTAAATATGCATGACCGCGATCGCCTCGTTTCGCGATGATTGGCGAAACCTTTTGTTCATCAGCCTTTGGCAGATTCTCCGCCTGTCTAATGCGCACTCATAGTTCTGGGAGAGACTGAATGCCGCTCAAAATCTCGCTAAAACCCGGCGAGAAGTTCGTTCTGAACGGCGCGGTGATCGAGAATGGCGATCGCCGATCAGTGCTTGTCCTGCAGAACAAGGCTTCGGTGCTGCGTGAGAAAGATATCATGCAACAGGAAGAGGTGACGACGCCGGCGCGTCACATCTATTTCCCGATCATGATGATGTATCTGTCTGACAAGCAAAACGATGCCATCTACGAACAATTTGTCGTGCGCATGAATGAGTTCATGAGCGTGATCCAGTCACCGGAAGTGTTGGCGGAATGCGTTGCCGTGAGCAGGGATGTGATGGCCGGTGAGTACTACAAGGCTCTCATCCGGTGCAAAAAGCTCATCGCGTATGAAGAGGAGCGACTGAAGTAATGTCCTTCCAGGCCTATCAGCAAGCCGCGACCCGTAGCGAGGATCCGCGTTCAACGGAGTACCGCCTGTTCGCGCAAGTAACGCGCGCGCTCATGGAGGCGTCACAGGCGGAGAAGCTTGAGATCACCAAGCGCGCCGAAGCGCTGGACTGGAACCGTCGCATGTGGAGCAATTTCGCCCTGGACTGCTCGAGTGAGGAAAATCAATTGCCCGAGCAATTGCGGGCCTCGATCATCTCGCTGTCGCTTTTTGTCTCCAAGCACACATCCGTCGTCATGCGCGGCGATGATGATTTTGAAACCCTGATTGATATCAATCGAACGATCATGCAGGGGCTCTCGCCCCAGGCCCAGGCGCCCGCCGCGTAGAGGCCCGCAGATCGCTGAACAGGAAGCCGCCCACGGGCGGCTTTTTTCTTGCCTGCTTGTTCGCCGGGAAACATCTGCCGGGGCGGCAAGAAAGGCGCTGCAGATCCGTCCGCACTCTGTGTTCCTGAGGCGTATCGGTCCAAAAAATGTACTGAAAACAGCATTATAGAACAATCACCGCTCGGCATAGCGCTTGCGAAGCTTGCGGCAGGACAAAACGTCCAGGCCGAAAAAGTCGGCTTCATCGCTTCCAGAACGGAGGAACAATTATGCTTTCTGTGAACACCAACGCTGGGGCCATGGTGGCCCTGCAGAACTTGAACGCTACGAACCAGTCGATGAACGAAGTTCAGAACCGCATCAATACCGGCCTGAAGGTCGCGGGCGCGAAAGACGACGGCGGTACATTCGCCATCGCGCAGCGCATGCGTGCTCAGGTAGCGGGTTATGGTGTTGTTCAGCAGAGCCTCGATCGGACCCGTTCTGTTGTCGATGTCGCCCTGGCGGCAGGCGAGGGCATTTCGGATCTGCTCATCGAAATGAAGGAGAAGGCCCTCGCTGCTTCGGATGTATCTCTCGATGCTGCGTCCCGCACAGCCCTGAACGAAGATTTCAAGGCCCTGCGTGACCAGATCGCCAAGATGGTATCCACGGCCGAGTTCAACGGTACGAACCTGATCAATAACTCAGTGACCTCGATCTCCGCCCTGGCTAACCAGGACGGATCGAGCACGATTTCTATCATTGACGAGAACCTCTCGCTCGGTGGTGGTGTTGTGACGCTGGCTGCAACGGCTTCCTTCGCGTCTGCCAGCGCAGCGGGCACTCTTGCGGGTACGATCTCGACGTCCTTGAACAATCTCAACCAGTCTCTGGCGCGCCTCGGTACGGCCGCCAAGTCTCTCGAGATCCACAAAGGCTTTGTGCAGCAGCTGACCGACTCCCTGGAGACCGGCATCGGAAACCTGGTCGACGCCGACCTGGCCAAGGAAAGTGCACGTTTGCAGTCGCTGCAGGTCAAGCAGCAGCTTGGCGTACAGGCGCTCTCCATCGCCAACCAGGCGCCGCAGACGATCGTGTCGTTCTTCGGATAGCCGTAAGCGCGCTGGGATCGCTTTCGAGCGATCCCAGCATTTTTTTTCTGCGTCTACAGCGGAGGCGCGGACCCATGTCCGAAATCGAAAATAAACCCATTGTTAACCATACATTTTTGCCGACCGGCAGTTTTTGCCGAGCAATTTTTACGTGTTGGTGGGCAGGTTTTGCCGGGTGAATGGTTACCCGGAAATTCCGACTCGGTAGAAAACTCCCAGTGATTCGGGGTGATTCGGGATTAACCAAGTAGGTCAAGCAAAAACTGGCACTTCCTTTGCTGTGTAAGAGGCCGGATCAGAAGATCCACCGGACAAAACGTCCGAGAAACCAGAAAGGAAAGGGCCAAGAAATGGCTACTATCAATACCAATGCCGGCGCCATGGTTGCGCTGCAGAACCTGAATGCCACCAACCGTGACATTGAGCAGGTTCAATCTCGCATCAATACGGGTCTCGCCGTTGCATCTGCCAAGGACAATGGTGGTGTTTATGCGATCGCCCAGAAAATGCGTGCCGACGTGAAAGGCTATGAAGCCGTTGGTAACTCGCTGGACCTGGCTGCTTCGACCGTAGACGTTGCGCTGGCTGCTGGTGAAGCTGTCTCCGATCTGCTCATTGAGATGAAAGAGAAGGCTCTGGCGGCTTCGGACGCTTCGCTTGACTCCGCTTCGCGCACCGCGCTGAACGAGGACTTCAAAGCGCTGCGTGACCAGATCGGCAAGATCGTTTCGAACGCTTCGTTCAACGGTACGAACCTGATCAACAACTCCGTGACCTCGATCTCCGCACTCGCTAATGCTTCGGGTTCGTCCACGATTTCCATCGTCGACGAGAACCTGTCACTCGGTGGTGGTGTCGTCACGCTCTCTGCAACGGCTTCCTTCGCGTCTGCCTCCGCAGCGAGCACGATTGCGGGTACGATCGCTACGTCCATCAACAACCTGAACGCTTCTCTGGCGCGCCTGGGTACGGCTTCCAAGTCTCTGGGCATCCACAAGGACTTCGTAGGCAAGCTGTCTGACTCCCTGGAAAAGGGTATCGGCAACCTGGTCGACGCGGACCTGGCCAAGGAAAGCGCTCGCTTGCAGTCTCTGCAGGTCAAGCAGCAGCTTGGTGTACAGGCTCTGTCCATCGCGAACAGTGCTCCGTCCACCATCCTGGGTTACTTCCGTTAATCCCGGAAATGGAAGGTGGGTTAGCGCCCACCTTCCGCTTCCCGGAAGCTGATGACGGGAACCAATATGGAGGCGCTGGCGCCTCCGCGTCGGCGAATAGGAAATGGCAGAAACAGGATTTAATCCAGCATCTGTCACGGCGGTCTCGGCCACGGACAATCGAGAGAAGATTGTCGAGCGTAACCGTCAGGACAGCACACGCATCCAGCCTGTCGAGGAACAGGACGGGAGTGGTGCATCCAAGTCACCCACAGAGCAGATGGATCAGTCCGAGCGCCATGAGGTGGTCGAGCAGAAAATCCAGGAACTCTCTGAGACCCCTTTTGCAAACTCGCGTTTGAAGATCACCCAGGACAATACGTCCGGAGAATACGTCTATCTGATGATTGACGACGAATCCGGGGAGACTGTCCGGCGATGGCCGCCCGAGAAACATTCTGACTTGCTGGAATACCTGCGTACAAGCACGGCAGGCTTGATCAACCAGCGCGTCTGACCACCCGGCAATATTAGCCGCCCGGGCAATCCACGCCCGGCAAATCTAAGTTTTCGCCCCTCTCGAAATTCGAGTGGGGTTTTGTAATTTATTGAATTCATTAAGGTTACTTATCAGTTGGCAAAGCGGCACGCCGCTTGCGCATAGGTCTGCAAATGCGCTGCAAAACTGCAGCAGGACTTTGCGGGAGAATGTCGCATGACGATGAGTGTCCACACCAACACCGGAGCCATGATCGCTCTACAGAATCTCAACAAGACCAATGTTGAGATGGATCAGACCCAGAACCGTATCAATACCGGCCTGAAGATTGCCGGTGCCAAGGATAACGCCGCGATCTACGCCGTTGCCCAGGGCATGCGGGCTGATGTGAGTGCACTTGGAGCGGTTCAAACCGGCCTCGACCGAGCCGCTACGATCGGTGACGTTGCCCTGGCTGCCGGTGAAGCGATCTCGGATCTTCTGGTGCAGATGCGCGAGAAAGCCGTCGCGGCGATGGACCCGTCTCTCGATACCTTCTCCCGTGCTGCCTATGACAGTGACTTCAAGGCCTTGGTTGACCAGGTGCAGGGCATTATCGCAAATGCCGAGTTCGACGGCGCCAATATGATCAATGGTGCGGTTACTTCCGGTATCGAATTTCTCGCTGACGCTGAGGCCACCCGGTCGGTTACGCTGAAGGCGCAGGATATGAGCCTGGGCGGTGCGATCATTACCCTTGCGACAACCGCATCGCTGGGCACCACGACCCTGGCCAGCACTGTGGCCTCGCAGATCCAGACCAGCCTCGACAATGTGAACCAGGCCCTCGCCAATCTGGGGTCTGACGTGAAGAAGCTGGAGGCTCACTCCGGTTTTGTTGGCAAGCTTATGGACAGCCTGACCAAGGGTATCGGCAACCTCGTTGATGCGGATCTTGCCGTCGAGAGTGCCAAGCTCCAGGCCTTGCAGGTGAAGCAGCAACTCGGCGTACAGGCGCTGTCGATCGCGAACAGCCAGCCTCAGATCATCCTCAACCTGTTTAACGGCTAATCGCCGTTTTCGGTCTCCACCACCACGGACGCGGCTCCCTTCGGGGGGCCGTTTCTGTTTAGGCGACTCGCGCCACTATCCCGGTAAAGGAGTGCTGCATGTCCGACAACTTCCTTCCCTATGGTCGTCAATCCATCGCCGATGACGATATCGAGGCCGTGGTTGATGTGCTGAAGAGTGACTGGCTGACCACGGGGCCGGCTGTCAGCGACTTCGAAACAGCGTTTCGGTCCGCAACTGCTGCGCCGCATGCCCTGGCCTGTTCCAATGGTACAACGGCCTTGCATCTCGCACTGGCCGGGCTGGGCATCGGCGAGGGAGATGTGTGCATCGTTCCGGCGATTACCTTCCTCGCAACAGCGAATGCCGCGCTTTTCTGCGGCGCCGAGGTTGTGTTCTGTGATGTGGATGCCGACACCGGCTTGATGACCCAAGCGCATCTGGAAGAGGCGCTGGGACGCGCGGGCGACCGCGCCGCCGCTGTCCTGCCAGTCCATCTTGCCGGGCAGGCGGTGGACATGGCTGCGATATCGAGCATCGCTCGAGCCGCGCAATTGCGGGTCGTCGAGGATGCGTGTCACGCACTCGGGACAGTTCACGCAGGCCAACCGGTCGGGGCCTGTCATCACTCGGACGCGGCGACATTCTCTTTCCACCCGGTCAAGACGATCGCCGCGGGTGAGGGCGGAATGGTGACAACGCGTGATGCGGTTCTGGCAGAGCGCATAGCCCGACTGCGCAGCCATGGCATGGAACGGTCTCCCGAGCATCTTGAGCGAGGCGGGGACGAGCCCTGGTGGTACGAGATGCAGTCCCTGGGCTGGAACTATCGTTTGACCGATATCCAGGCGGCCTTGGCCCGGTCCCAGCTCAAGCGGCTGGATCAGTTCAAGCGCGCACGCCAGGCGCTGGCCCAACGGTATGACGAGGCGCTTGCCGAGCTGGCGCCGCATATTCTGCCGATCCAGAGGACGCCGGACACGAATGCCTGCCTGCATCTCTACCCGGTGAGAATTGACTTTGAGGCGGTGGGGGTGACGCGGGCCGAGCTGATGAATGCGCTGCGCCAGCGCGGTATCGGAACTCAGGTCCACTACATCCCGCTCTACAAGCAACCCTTCTATCGCCAACGCTATGGCCAGACGGCTCTGGACGGTGCGGAGCGCTATTATGCGCGCACATTGAGCCTGCCCCTCTACGCCGGGCTGGACGCTGAGGCGCCCGATCGGGTCGTCAATGCTCTGAGCGAAGTGCTGGGGCTCTAGGCTGCCTTGCGCCCGTTGAGGTAATCGCGAAGTTCCTCCGGGCTGAAATGCTCCGGATTGGTGTGCGAGGCGTAACAGAAGAATTCCGTCACTTCCTTGCCGCCCTCTGCCAGATAGCGTCGCATGATGCGTGCATTATGGGCAGGCAGGATGGCATAGCGATCCTCCAGTTCCACTGTGGTGCGCGCGTCATCCTCAGGGATCATCACCTCGTGCAGCTTTTCACCCGGACGGATGCCGATGATCTTGATGGGCAGGTCCGGCGCCATGGATTTGGCCAGTTCCACCATGGACATGGACGGGATCTTCGGGACGAAGACCTCGCCCCCGCGGGCCATTGCCAGGCTGGACAGGACGAAATTCACCCCCTGTTCGAGCGTGATCCAGAACCGTGTCATGCGCTCATCGGTGATCGGCAGGTGGTCGGCACCTTCATCGATCAGCTTGCGGAACAGCGGAATGACAGAGCCCCGCGACCCCACGACATTGCCGTAGCGAACCACGGAGAAAATCGGTCCGCCTTCCCCGCCCATATGCTGAGCGGCGGTGAATATTTTATCCGCTGCCAGTTTGGACGCGCCATAGAGATTAATCGGGCTGGCGGCCTTGTCCGTGGACAGTCCACAGACATGACGCACCCCACGCCGGATCGCAGCGCGAACAACATTCTCGGCCCCGATCACATTGGTCTTGATGCATTCGAACGGGTTGTATTCGGCGATCGGTACGTGTTTCAGAGCGGCCGCATGGATGACGATGTCGACGTCGCGCATAGCCATGTCGAGGCGGCTCTCATCTCTCACATCGCCAATGAAATAACGCAGGAACGGATAGTCACTGGGTGAAAATTCCTGAGCCATTTCGGACTGTTTGAGCTCATCGCGTGAGAAGATGATCAGCTTGCGGGGCTTGTATTCCCGGCAAATGGTTTCAGCGAGTTGCTTGCCGAAAGAGCCTGTGCCGCCGGTGACCAGAATCACCTTGCCGTTCAGGTCCATGCGCGGTTCGCGGAAAGTCCGGTTAAAGGCCATCGAGTTCAGGGCGTCCATGGGGGGCGTGATGTCAGACATGGTTTGGTTCCGCGATTCGTTAATCGTTATCGACGCTGCTCCCGTTGGGTTAACGGGTCGTTAGGCTGGGCCCGCGATCCTAAAGCCTGGGCAAGCGTCGTCCGGGCGCGGGAGGAAGTTCCATGACCACAGCTGTGATCGTTCAGGCTCAGACCGGTTTTCAAACTGACACCTCACCGGTGTTGGCTGATCTGGGCGGGCGAACCGTCCTGAACCGCGTTCTCGATCGTTGTGCATCCATCCCGGGTGTCGATAGCGTGATTTGCTCGATACCGGAAACGGAATTGGAAACCTCGCTGGCGCTGGAGGTTCTGCGGGCCGGGTATTGCCTTTCGGTTGGCCCTGCAGGTGATGCCCTGGCCAATCTTTCCCATGCGGCCAGGGATTATCACGTCGATACGGTTGTCCGGGTCAGTGCCGAGGCGGCCTTTGTCGACGCCCAGCTTGCTGGCCGCGTGCTTGAGCTCCTGCATGATTCCCGGGCGGATTTCGCAACCAATGCGATGCCAACAGGCTATCCGCGTGGTCTTGAGGTCGAGGTTATTCCGGCCGTATTGCTGCACAAGGCGCATGATGTTGCCTCGTCCGATGAGGAACGCGCGGATCCAACCTTGTGGATGCGTCAGCATGCCTATTTGCAGAAAGCCAATTTGCGAGGCCCCGGCGGAGCGCTCGAAGCGCTGGACTGGCGGGTTTCCAGTGCGGATGGCATCCGTTTCGCGCGGGCGATTTTTGACGAACTTGGCGAGGGCGCTGCAGCGGTGTCCGCCGCTGAACTTGCGGCGCTTTGTCTGCGCCGCCCGGACCTCCAGCGACCGGTGGAGCATGCTGGCGAGGTAAATCCCGTGGTTCCGTTGCAGGCAGCCGATATCGAGAGTGCGATCGAGGCGCTGCGCATTGCGGCTTGAGGGCCGCATTAACCCCATTTCTCAACGCTTTGTTTGTGTTCATGCGCCACATTGGGCAGCAGAACCAAAAGGACTGCGTTGATGTCAATCATCGGACTGGACATGAATGTGCTGACGGGCTGGTACAATGCCAAGCTCTCCAGCTCGCTCGCCTCCAGTTCATCGCTGTCTGGCGCCAGCCGGTCCAGCGCATCGTCTGCAGCCGACGTGGTGACGCCCTGGGATGTGCGTGGCGATGTCAGCTCGCTGGAGGAAATGCGCCGCAGCGTCTTGGCGACGGGTGTTTTTTTCAAGGACCCGACACGCGAGTTTTCCGCGCTCGACGCCCCCGCTGATCACAAGAGCCTTTTCTCTCTGCACCAGGGGCTCAAGCGCCTCGCAGCCCTGGCCGAAGAAGCCAAGGACAAGGAGACGGATGCGTCGCGTCGCACATTTCTGGAAAATCGTTTCCAGGAGGGCATGGGTCAGCTGGACACGTATTTCCAGTCGCTTGATCTGACGGAAGTCAATCTCCTGAAGGGCGAAGAGCTGCGCAAGATGGAGAGCGAGGTCGCGATTTCCCGTGGTAGCTCGACCGTCACGACGGGATTGGTGCATTCCGGGGATTTCGACGCCGAAGTCGCCAGTCTGACCGGCGATGTCCAGTTTGATATCTCGGTGGTCAAGAATGGCGTGACGACCAATATCGCCATCGATCTTGCCGATATGGGCGCGACGACCCGAAATCTCGACAATATCGCCGAGCACATCAACACGCAGCTCGAGGCAGCCGGCATGCTGACCAAGTTCAGCCGCGTGAAGCTGGGCGAGAAGAACGAGTTCGGCGTCGTCGAGGGCAATGATTTCGGCTTCAAGGTCAGCGGGATCTCGACCGAGCGGATCAGTTTCAGTTCTCCGACAGGCGAGGCGGCTGTTTATCTGACGGGCACCTCGGGCCTCAATGACACGGCAGGCGGCCAGTTTGTCAAACTGACCGATCTGGCCAGTGGCGACCCGACTGTAGGAGCATCCTCGCGCTGGGAAGCTGACGCGACAACGAGTGAAGTGGATGTGGTTGGTGGCGAGGACGGCGAGACCCGGACCAAGACCGAAAGCAATCCGCTTGAGATTCACGCCAGCGCCGCGTCTGCGGATGGGGGCATCTACGTCGTGGGCGAAACCTCCCATACGGTTGATGGCCAGGTGATCAAGGGTGAGCAGGATCTCGTTCTTGCCAAGTATGACAGTCTTGGAAACAAGCTTTGGAGCCGCGTGCTGGGCGCATCAGAGGATGCGGCCGGTACGACCATCAATGTTGATGATGACGGCAATGTCGTGATCGCAGGCCAGGTGTCTGGCGGTCTTGGCTCCACGACCGATATCGGCGGTACGGACACGGTCGTGGCCAAGTATAATGGCGATGGCGTTGAGCAGTGGATGCAGCGTTTCGGCAGTCGCGATAATGACACTGCGGACAGTGTGGCGATCGGGTCAGACGGTACGGTTTATGTCGCCGGTCGCAGCGAATCGACCTTTGGCGACCAGACCCATCTGGGCGGGACTTCGGATGGATATATCCGCGCCATCGGGTCTGATGGAACAACCCAGTATACGCGCCGCATTGGTGGGGAAGGGGAGGACAAGATCGCCTCTCTGGCCATCGCCGATGATGGCAGCCTGCTGGTTGCCAGCGAGGAAGACGGTGTCGGTGTCGTGCGCAAGTATGATGCAGCCGATGGCACGTCTGCCGCGAGCTGGGAGCAGAGCCTGGGCGATCTGGAAGATGGCCGGATCGGACAGATCATCAGCGATGGCACGGATATCTATGTGGCAGGATCTGCCGGATCCAGCTTCGCGCCGAGTGCTCCCCTGAGTGGCCATGCCGGCGGTGTCCGCGATGCCTTCCTGGTCAAGATGACCGACGGCGCCACCCCAAGCTTGAACTACACGACTTTCGTGGGATCAGCGGGTGACGAAATGGCCAATGCCGTAACCGTCAGCGACGGCAAGGTCTATCTGGCGGGCAAGACGGATGGCACACTGCCTGGCGCGACCCTGAGCGGAGACCGCGACGCTTTTGCCGCGCGGGTGGATGCGACAACAGGTGCGCTGGACTGGGCGACCCAGATTTCCGGTCGCAGCGGCATCGCAGAGTCCACGGGCATCGTTGTTCAAAGCCAGGGTGACAGCGTGCTGGACGCCATGGGGCTGCCCTCGGGATCCCTGACCTATTCCGACAGTCGGGTGATTACCGACCGGAGTGCGGCCCGCGAAGGCGACCATTTCTACATTTCCGTGGACGGTGGCCGACGCAAGAAGATCTCCATCGACGCCGATGACACGATGCGGTCGCTGACATTCAAGATTAACGCGCAACTTGTGCTGGATGGCACAGCGGATGTACGCCGCAGCAGTGCGGGCGATCAGCTGCGGATCAAGGCTGCGGAGGATCACCGGATCGAATTGTTCGCCGGCGAGACCGGTCGCGATTTGCTCAAATCGCTGGGCATCGAGCCGGGCGCTGTGGTCAATACCGGTTCCCTGCTAGATGACGATGATGACAAGTCGGTCGATGCGCCACCGCTCTTCTCGCTGGACCTGCCCAACGTCCTGTCACTGGCGGATGAAGACACGTCCGAGGACGCCATGGATGCGCTGCAGGCGGCCATGTCCAAGGTCCAGCGTGCTTATCGCGATATCACCACGGACCCGGCATTGAAGGCGCTGCTTGAAGGTCCCCAGAACGGCAGGACCGGTGGGACGGTGCCGGCGTATTACAATGCCCAGCTGGCGAACTACCAGGCCGGTTTGTCCCGTCTGGCCCAAGGGCCCTCCGGCGCGACGGGCGCGCTCTTTTTCTAGATACAAAAAAGCCCGCCGAAGCGGGCTTTATTCTTGGGATGCAACCAGTATCAGGCGGTCTGGTTCAGCGCGATGTTCATCGCGCCCGGGGCCACCGCACGATGGCCGGCGCCAGGGCCATATCCACCCCCCGCTGATTTCTGACGCGCAGCCTCGTCGGCGATGGCCTTGACCACGCCTTCGGTCAGCGTCTTCATCGCAGCCACGGCATGACCGTTTTCCGCGAGGGCCTTGTGGAACATTTCCGTGGCCTTGCGCAGGGCGTCCTTGACCGGCGCGCTGGCACCGGCAAATCGCTGCGGCTCCTGGCGTGCCCGAGACACCTCCACCCGATAGATGTTGGCCAGTTTCGATTTCTCGTCCTGCAGGTGCAGGGCATCCTGCGGACGACGCTCCTGAAACAGTGAGGTTTCCTGGCGGATCAAATCCGTCAAACGCTGTGTCAGCTTGAGCAGGGCCTGCGCCCGTTCGGCACCATTCGCAGCTGCCAGTTCCGTCATGCTTGTTCTCCCCCTGCTTCCTGATAACGCAGGATTTCTGATGTCAGCCGATCCGCCAGTCCCAGTCCGCCAGACTGGGCCATGACCTTGGCGTATTCCTCGTGCAACAATCCGGCGAAGGCCTTTTCGCCTGCACCGCCGCCAAACGGATTTTCCTCGCCGACATTCGCGAACATCGCTGACACCATCTGGGACAGGAAGAAGCTCTCGAAATCCTCGGCAACGGCACGCGCTTCCGCTTCGCTGCGCGCGCCCTCGATATTGGGGGCCTGTGTGTTGGAGCGGGATGCTCCAACCGCATTGGCCATTTGCAGGTTGAGGAGCTCGTTCATTACAGCACCTCGATATCGGCTTGCAGGGCGCCTGCAGCCTTGATGGCCTGAAGGATGGTGATCATGTCGCGCGGCGTCACGCCCAGTGCGTTCAGGCCATCGACCAGTTCGCGCAGCGACACGGTGTCATCAAGCACACCCAGCTGCATGGCATCTTCTTCCACCGTCACATCGGTGCGCGGCAGGATCGCCGTTTCACCATTGGCGAATGGGGCGGGCTGGCTGGCGACCGGGCTTTCCGACACGGTGATGGTCAGATTGCCCTGGGCGATGGCAACCATGGAAACGCGTACATTCTCACCCATGACAATCGTGCCGGTGTTTTCGTCGATGATGACACGGGCTGGCATGTCGGCCTCGACACGCAGCTGCTCGACTTCGGCCAGCAGGTCGATCATGTCGCCATTGAAGCTGGCCGGGCGGGACAGCTCGACCGTGCTCGGATCAAGGGCGCGGGCAGCATCCCCGCCCATATAGGCGTTGATGGCATCGGCCATGCGGCGAGCGGTCGTGAAATCGGGATTGCGCAGGGACAGGCGCAGGGAGGCACGGTTTGCGATATCGGCCCAGGGGTCCAAGCCCGTTCCAGCAAACGGGTTCTCGACCAGCGCGCCATTGGCAATACGGCCCGACGTGGGAACACCGCGGGTGATCGTTGCGCCATCACCACCGGCTGAGAAACCTCCGACCGTCATCGTGCCCTGGGCGACGGCCCAGGTCCGGCCATGGCTGTCGAACAAGGGTGTCGCCACGAGCGTTCCGCCCTGCAGGCTGGACGCGTCACCGATCGCAGAGACCGTCACATCAATGCGTGTGCCCTGGGAAGAGAATGCTGGCAGGCTGGCCGTGACCATGACCGCCGCGACATTGCGCGTGTTCAGATTGGCGTCGCGTGTATTGACGTTGAACTGTTCCAGCATCGCGTTGAGGGACTGATTGGTGAAGCTGGCATTGCGCAAGCTGTCACCCGTGCCGTCCAGACCGACCACCAGGCCGTAGCCGACAAGATGGTTCTCACGCACATCCTCGACATCAACCATGTCCTTGATCCGCGACGAGGCATTGGCGGGTGTCGCGAGCATGAGGGCGGCAAGGGCGAGGGCGATGATGCGCATTTTGCGGTCTCCGAACTTTGGTTCTGGAAACCCTGTTGCGAGAGACGTGCCAGTTCGAAAATTCGAAGGTATAAAAAATGCGACATAAAAACATCGGCTTAGTTTTGTTATCCGGGGTGCTGGGAGGGGCAAAAACCGCCGGGTGCGCATGCGGCCGGGTAGAAATTTCCCAGCAAGCGCGTAGACTTAAGTTTCTGTTAACGGCGCAAGTTCATGCCTTAATGCCTAGCGACGGAATGTGATTCTGCCATGAAAATCTCTGGAACAAGCTCCACCGGTTCGATCTCTTCAACCAAGTCCAAGTCCGCGAACAAGGCGGGTGGGCAGAGCTTTTCCGTGGATACGCCGTCGCATACCCAAGCGGCCGTGAACACCCAGGGTGCGTCGTCCATCCAGTCGGTAGACGCTATTCTGGCCCTGCAGTCGGTCGGGGATTTCAGCGAGGCGCGCAAGCGCGCCACAGAACGAGCCTTTGATATGCTGGACGTGCTCGATGAGCTGAAGCTGGCACTGCTGGAAGGCGGTCTTCCGCGGGCCAAGCTGGAAGCCCTGATGAAACTGCTCCAGACACGCCGCGACGACACCAATGATGCACAGCTGGAAGCTGCGCTGAACGAGGTAGAGACTCGCGCAGCCGTGGAATTGGCCAAGTTCGGCTAAGCCTCCCAGGCGATCTGTTTCCCTGATATTTCTGAAAAAACGCGTTGGATTTTAACGATTTGTCGAGTCCAACAGCTAGAACGCGTTGACTCGCGCTAGCGTGTGAATATTCTCCGCCCCGCTTTCGGGGAGTGCGGCCTGTCCGCTTGAAGTGAGTTGAAAGCGTCATGAGCGACGAAAATCGTATCGAGTTGCCCAAGGGCTACATGCCGTCTGACGACGAGCCGTTTATGAATGAGCGGCAGCAGGAATACTTCCGACTCAAACTGGAGGCCTGGAAGGACGAAATCCTGCGCGAGAGCAAATCCACGATTTCTGCGCTTCAGGAAGACATGGGTGCCTTGCCGGATCTGGCGGATCGCGCGTCTACCGAGACGGACCGTTCTCTGGAACTGCGTGCCCGTGATCGTCAGCGCAAGCTGATCTCCAAGATCGACAGCGCCATTCGCAGTATCGAAGAGGGCGAGTATGGTTATTGCGAGGAGACCGGTGAGCCGATCGCGCTGGCCCGTCTCGATGCCCGCCCGGTCGCAACGCTCAGCCTCGAGGCGCAGGAACGCCACGAGCGCAAGGAACGCGTCCACCGCGACGACTGACCCGTCAGCTAGATTATCAGCAAGACTCCGCTGGATCCGATGATCCAGACGGCCGTCATGATCTTCAGGCGCATGGCGCCGAGCGCGTGCGCCAGGCGGCGTGCGAGGAAACCTCCGACAGCCACGGCCGGCGCAGCGAACACCAGAACGCGCCAGTCGTGATGCTCCGCCTGGAGGTGGAATATAACGCCTGCCCAGACCGTGATCGCCGAGACGATAACGGCGCTGGCGACACTCACGTCCACGGGATAGCGTCGCAAGAAGAGCGAAAGCGCCAGCAACTCCCCGATGCCGACAGAGAACAAGGCGGTGGCCATGCCGCCGGCGATGCCGATAGCCAGCGCTGCACGGCGATCGAAATCCTCGAGCGTTTCCCGGTCGCTGTGTGGCTGTCGGAGTATGAAGACCTGGACCAGCAGCAAGATGCCCAGCGTGATCGAGAACAGTTTGAATAGCAGAAAGGCGAGATCGCCATCCACCCGGATGATGTATTGTGTGATCAGGAGGGCGGGCAGTCCGGTCACCAGGGTGCGAACCACCAGTTCGCGCACGATCGGTCGGTGTTCGATTTCCACGGACGTGACATCGCGTCGGTAAAACCGATTGGCCCAGGTCAGGGCGCCGATCGTCATGCCGAAGCACTGGATGGCGAAACTCACGCCCACGGCCGCCGAGGGCGTGAGGTCCAGCACGCCGCCTTCCCGCATGAGGGCGAATACCGGCACAAAGACGACACCACCGCCGACGCCGGTGGAATTGGCGACCAGTGCGCCGGCAATACCGACAAGACTGAAGGGCCAGAATTGTTGTGCGGTCTCCCCGCCCGGGGCGCCCATGCTGACGACCCATGCATAGGCTGCGGCCAGCATGCCCAGAATGCCCAGGGTCACTATCTGGATGGGCCGGAGCCGCAAGGATTTCAGCTTTGCGATCATGCCGGCAAGTTAGTGTCGGCACGCGCTTCAGCAAGCACAAAGCGCACAAAAAAAGAGGCCGTCATGGAGAACCATGACGGCCAGGTGGATACCCGATGGTGGCGGGATTTCGGTCCTAGAACGGCATCAGGATGTTGTAGAGTTCCTGGCCGTAGGAGGGGCGCTGAACATCGGAGAGATGTCCGCGGCCACCGTAGGAAATGCGGGCCTCGGCGATCTGCGTGTGGCTGATCGTATTGTCCGAGCCAATGTCTTCAGGGCGCGCAATGCCGGAGATGAGAAGCTCGCGAACCTCGTTGTTCACGCGGACCTCCTGGCGTCCGGCGATGACCAGATTCCCATTCGGCAGAACCTGGGTGACCAGGGCAGCAATGGTCAGGGAAACGCTTTCGGTGCGATTGACGGAGCCGGCACCGTCCAGCGAGGAGGTGGAGCCAAAACTGCCCAGGCTCGACTGGTCGATATTGTCGTTGAAGAAGCCAGTCAGATCGATGCCGAACAATTGCGTCAGGTCGCTGTCCTCGGCCGAGGTGCGAGAGCGGCTGGTGGTGTTGGAAAGCTGCGCACTATCAGAGATATCGATATTGACCGTCAGGATGTCGCCAACGCGTGCCGCCCGCGGATCACCGAAGAAGGTCGGAGAGTTGGCATTCCAGAGCGAATTGTTCGTACGAACGGTCGGGTTCTGCTGGTGCGACTGGACCGGCATCGGGATTTGCGACGGGCCCGTACCCACCAGCTGGTTCGGATTGGCGATGGGGGACATGGCCGGCGTCTGCCCAACTTCGCGAATGCGGTCGGTCGCGCAAGCCTGAAGGCCCAGACCCAAAAGAGCGACGATAGCGAGTTTCTTCAGCATGGGATGGATCCTTCGGACTAGAAGCTGGCCGTGGAGGTAAAGCCGACGCGGGCGCGGCCGGGGCCGTCTGCCAGGGCTTCAACCGTACGGTTGGATTGCAGGTTGACGAAGCGGGCAACTTCGCCGTCAGCGACATCTTCAAGCGCTCGCGCTCGCACCGTCAGCTGAATGCCGGGGGCATCGAAGATCAGGGTGACGGTCTCACCACGTGCGATGACAACAGGCATTTGCAGATCGTAATTGCGCAGCGGTTCACCGGCGCGCAGGGCTCGGCGGCTTTCCATGCCGATAATGTCATCCGGGTTGAGAACCGCATCCGGGCGCACGCGATCTGCGCGAACCGAGATCCAGTCGATGTCACTGGCGGAGATCTCTTCCCCGGCAGAGACCAGGCGGGCGAGAACCGGGATCTCCATCGTCTGATACGCGCGTCCGGTTATGCGTACAGTCTCCGCGCCGTCATAGGGGCGGATCTCTGCCGCCAGCATGCTGGAGCGCGGATCGTAATTGAGGGACAGGACTTCCAGTCCGCCAAAGCTGTCGACCGGTGCGTGCACGGCCAGCGCGGTATTGGCGAGACGGACCTCGTGGCGAACGCCTTCATTCATGAACAGCTCGCCTTCCAGGATGTCGGACAGGACATCGCCGGTAATGACGCGGCTGGCACGGGTAATGGTCACGCGACGCATGCCGCCTGCATTGGCCCAATCCAGATCATTTTCAGCCGCAAGACGGCGGACATATTCCACATTCAGGGATGTGCGCTGTCCCGGGGCCGGTGCGCGGGCAATCACTGTATCGCCCGCTTCGCCAGCGTCTTCGAACAGGTCGCCGAGCGTGACCTGGGCGCCTTCGATGGTGAGGCTCTCGCGCAGCACGACCGGTTCGCCTGCAAAGGCGGGAGCCGTTGCCAGACAGGTCAGTGCAAGGAGGGTGGATCGGATCATCTACCGGCTCCGTTAGCGAAGGTTGGAGGAGGTGGCGAGCATCTCGTCGGCTGCCGTAATCACGCGTGCATTCATCTCATAGGCCCGCTGGGCCGAGATGAGAGCAGTGATTTCAGAGACCGAGTTGACGTTCGAGCCTTCGACAAAGCCCTGGCGGACAGAGCCAAAGCCCGGCGATCCCGGCGTGCCGGCTGTCGCGGTGCCTGAAGCTGCGCTTTCCAGGAAGAGATTGTTGCCCATGGCTTCAAGGCCGGCTTCGTTGAAGAAGGTCGACAATTCCAGCTGGCCGACGGTCTGCGGTGCGGTCTGGCCATCGATCAGCACCTGGACCTGGCCCTGTTCATTGATGGAGATATCGCGAGTGCCCTGCGGAATGGCGATGCCCGGTGAGACGGTATAACCCTCGGACGTCACGATCTGGCCGTCCGGGCTGACGGCGAAATTGCCGGCGCGGGTATAGGCATCGGTGCCGTCCGGCATCTGGATGCGGAAATACCCGCGGCCGGAGATCGCCAGGTCGAAATCATTACCGGTATTGTTCAGCGACCCCTGCTCGGTGATGCGGTAGATCGAAGCGGTTTCGACGCCCAGGCCGACCTGGACCCCGGTGGGGACGATCGTGCCGGCATCAGAGCTGTCAACGCCCATGGATTGGACGTTCTGGTAGAGAAGGTCCTGGAATTCCGCACGTTGGCGCTTGAACCCTGTCGTGTTCATGTTGGCCAGGTTGTTCGAGATGACCTCGACGTTCAGCTGCTGGGCTTCCATGCCCGTCGCGGCGGTAGAGAGTGCACGCATGATAGGGCTCCTTCCTTAGGCCTTGCCGAGGCGCTCGATGGCGCTGCGGTTCAGCTCTTCTGCATCTTTCAAGAATTTCGAGACCGAGGCGTAGGCGCGCATGATCTGCATCATGTCGGTCAGTTCGACGATGGAGGAGACGTTCGAGCCCTCCACATAACCCTGGTGAACCACGGCATCAAACATGGCCAGGGGCTCTGCTTCCTCCGGGCCGAGTTCCAGGGTGTAGCGGCCATTGCCCTCTTTGGAGAGTGCGCCGCGATCAACGATATTAAAGACCCCGATCCGGCCGACCTGGGCGCCATCTTCGATGACGGCACCGCCGTCGATGATGCGGACGTTCTGGGCGTTGGGATCGAGAATGATCGGAGCGCGCGTGTCGGCGTCCAGAACAGGCGAGCCGTCGGCGCTGACCAACTGGCCGATATTGTCGACATGGAAACGGCCATCCCGGGTATATTCGGTGCCGGCATCCGTTTCCAGGCCGAAGAAGCCGTCGCCTTCAATCGCAAAGTCAAAGGGGCGGTTGGTCAGCTCCAGCGCGCCTTGGCTGAAATCGCGTCCCATGCCCCAGGTCTCGACGTATTGGAGTTCAGAGGGGCCATCGGAATGCTCCGCAGTGCGTGCCGGGCTGTTCTCCAGCAGCAGCGTCTCGACCTTGAAACCGGTCGTGTTCGCGTTGGCGATATTGTTGGCCACGATATCCATAGACCGTCGAAGGGTCATCTGGCGCGTCAGGCCGATCATCAGTGCGTTGTCCATCGGGTGGTCTCCATTCTGGATGACACGTCCACCGTCATCTGCGGCGGTTGGAGACCGTGTTGCACAGGGCGTGCCAAGGTTAACGCCTAAGGAAAACAAGGGTTAAGCGAGGGTGTCCCAGGTCGGGCGGAAAGTGTTGCCGGACCCAATGGGGCTTGTGCTGGGCAGAATTTGCCGCTGCCCGGGCAAAAGCTACGGAAGGTTAACGACTCTGGCCGTTAATAACTTCAGATGATTCCCTAGACGGAGTTCGCCATGTCGGACGACAACGACGAAATCGATGAAGAAGATGCCGAGGGCGAGGAAGGCAAGAAGAAAGGCCTTCCCAAAATCGTGCTCTTTGGTGGCCTGGGCGCTGTCATTCTCTTGCTGGGCGCTGCCGCGGCATTCTTCCTGCTGTCAGGCGGTGAGGACGAGCATGCAGTCGCGGAAGGCGAGCATGGCGAGGAGGGTGGCCACTATGAAAGTGCTGAGGCCAGCCACTCCAATGCGGTCTATTATTATGACCTGCGCGATGGCGACGGCACCGAGGAAACCATCACCACAAACATCCGGTCGGTTGATGGTCGTCCGGTCATTGTCCAGTTCAAGCTGACCTTTGAATCATCGCGCGATGATCTGGGCCCTGTTCTGGAAGAGCATGTCGACCCGATCATGGACCAGTTCATCGTCTTCCTGCGCGAGCTGCGTGAAGACGATCTCTACGGCTCTTCCGGGATGCATCGTGTACGTCTGGAATTGCTCCGCAGGGTGAATCTTGCCATCGAACCTGCACAGGTCGATGCGGTGTGGATTCAAGAGTTTATTATTGTTGACTAAGGCAAGCGCGAATGTCTGACGACGATTCAATGGACCAGGATGCCCTGGCTGCAGAGTGGGAGGCCATGGCCGAAGACGGCGATGACCTCGATCTTGCATCCGAATGGGAAGCCATGGTTGGCGCCGAGGAGGACGAACAGGACCTCCCGACCGTCGGCGGTGGTCCCGAGCGCATCCTCAACCAGGATGAAATTGACAGCCTGCTGGGTTTCTCCCTGTCTGATGATGACGGGGCGGACAAGTCCGGCATTCGTGCCATTATCAATTCCGCGCTCGTCTCTTACGAGCGCCTGCCCATGCTGGAGATCGTCTTTGACCGCCTCGTGCGTCTGATGACGACCTCGCTGCGCAATTTCACCTCGGACAATGTCGAGGTCTCGCTCGACAATATCTCGTCCATTCGTTTCGGTGATTATCTCAACTCGATCCCGCTGCCGGCGATCCTGGCTGTGTTCCGGGCCCAGCAGCTGGACAATTACGGCCTGCTGACGGTCGACTCCAACCTGATCTATTCCATCGTGGACGTTCTGCTCGGCGGTCGCCGCGGCACGTCTGCGATGCGCATCGAGGGCCGTCCCTACACCACGATCGAGCGCATGCTGGTGCAGCGCATGATCGAAGTGGTTCTGGAGGACGCCAAGGCGGCTTTCCAGCCGCTGACCGAGGTGGACTTTGATCTCGAGCGTGTGGAAACGAACCCGCGCTTTGCCGCCATCGCTCGCCCGGCCAATGCGGCGATCCTGGTCAAGCTGCGTATCGACATGGAAGACCGCGGCGGTCGCATCGAGTTGATGCTGCCCTACGCCACGCTGGAACCCATCCGTAAAATGCTGCTGCAGCAATTCATGGGTGAGAAATTCGGACGCGACAATATCTGGGAAGGGCACCTGGCAACCGAGCTGTGGTCCACCAAGATGGAAGTTCACGCTGTCCTGGACGAACAAAAAGTGTCGCTGGGAACCGTGGCCGATCTCAAGGTCGGTGACACGCTGTTTCTGGATGCGTCACCGATGAGTGAAGTTGAGCTGCGATGTGGCTCTGTACCCCTGACCCGCGGCCGGATGGGCCGTATCGGACATAATGTTGCCCTGCGCTTGAGCGGACCGCTCTCGCCGGGTGCGAAACGCGCAATGATGAGGTTCTCATGACCCTGGCTGGTTTGGTTTTCGAAGGTGTCGTCGCAGGTTTGCTGCTGCTGGCCGTCATCATGTGCTGGCGGGTTGATCGTCGTCTCAACGCTCTCAAGACGGGCCAGGATGGCGTGCGCGAATCCGTCATCCAGCTCAATGATGCCACCGACCGTGCCCGTGCCGCCCTGGCGGCGCTGGAGCGTGCGACCCGGGAGAATGGCGAGATTCTCGAACGCCGCGTCCAGGATGCCCGTGCCCTGTCCGACGAGCTGCGCCTGATGACGGGCAAGGCGGACCGCACGGCTGACACCATGTCCCGGCGCCCGGCACGCAAGCGCGCAGCTGACATTTTCCCGCAGGGTGCGGGGTCTTCAGTTCTCAATGATCTCAAGGACGTAAGGTAAGATCATGGCTCAGCCGATCCGTCTTTTCTCCATCATCGCGATCCTTGCTGGCGGCCTGTTCGGCCTCAAGGCGATTTCGGTCACCAATAACGCGATCGACTTCTTCACCGCCGAGGCTGTTGCGATGGAAGTCGCGCCGCCGGAAGACGAGGCTGGTGCAGATGAGGGATATGGCGGTGAGGACGAAAACGCTGAGCCGGAGGAGCCGCTGGCCGAGGTGCCGGACGTCAATTCGGCCTTCCAGCAGCGTCTGGCCAATCGCATGCGCAGCGCCGAGGAAGAAAACGTGCTGCGCGCGCTGACCTTGCGTCGCGAAGAGCTCGATGCCCGCGAGGCCGAGCTTGATACACGTGAGGCACTGATGCTGGCCATGGAACAGCGCGTCGATGACCGCATCGTCGAGCTGGAAAACCTGCGCAATGAAATCAACATTCTGTTTGGTCAGCTTGACGACATGGAAGAGCAGGACATGACCCGTATCATCAACTGGTACAGCTCCATGGCGGACAATGACGCGGCTGGTGCGGCCACTCGCTTTTCCGCGCTCGACCCTCAGGTCCAGCTGCAGATTGCGTCGCAGATGTCGGAGCGCAAGTTTGCGCCGATCCTGGCCGAAATGCAGCCGAATGAAGCGGCAACACTCACCCAGCTGATGGCCAGCCGTGGCGACCTGCCGGAAACCCTGGATGAGCTGGAGGCCCGGCTTGCCGAAGAGAGTTAGACATCACCGTCTTCTCTGCGGAGCCACGCTGGCCCTTGTTCTCAGCACACCGGCTCTGGCCCAGGCGCCCGCCGACATCCGTGTCGAGCGGGACGGTGCCAATGTGCGCCTTGTTCTCGATTATCCGGATAGTTATCAGGCCAGCCTGCCCACCGCTGATGTTGATATCGAACACACGGTTCTGATCGCTGAGCTGAGCGAACCGATTTCGTCCGACGTTTCCGACCTTGTGGATGAGCTGGGCGGCATCGCGGCGCGGGCGCGTCTCGATCCAGATGGACGGACGCTGCGGATTGCCCTGAACGGGCAGGCGGATGTGCACACCTCGTCGAGCTTTGATCATATCGCGATTGATATCGTACCGCGCGGAGCGGGCGCTCCGGCGAATATCGTATCGCCACGCGAGCAGGCCGAAATCGACGCCGCTGCAGAGGCCGAGCGACTGGCGCTTGAACAGGCCAATGCCGAGCCGGACGGCCCGCCACCCGTTCCGCCGCTGCCGGTCGAGCTGCGCGTTGGCCAGGCGACCGAGTACACCCGTGTCGAACTGATCTGGCCGGAAGTGGTCGACTATGCCATCCGCCAGAATGACAATGTCGCCGAGGTGCGTTTCTCGCGTCCGACCGATATTGATCTGGCCCGTCTTGCTGGTTCCCCGCCACGCTTCCTACGGTCTGCGGAAGGGCGTCGCGAGGGCGATGAATGGCTGTTGCGCCTGGTCATGGACGAGGGCATTCGCGCCCGCGCCTGGAGCGAGGATGGTCGCGTGTCGATCGATCTCGTTGACCCCGATGCGGACAATACCCAGGCGCTGCTGGCGCAGCTGGCGGAGTTGATCCCGGAAAACCAGCCACAACAAGCCGATGATGCCGGTTTTGAGCCCGCTCCGGAAGGTTATGCCGGAGAGAGCGCGACGCCGCAGATTGAAGACCGTTTCGACAGTTTTGCCGAAGACGGGCTGGAGGATGTCACAGAGATCCCGGATCAACCGGTGATCCAGGTCGACCGCGATCCGGTGCCGGAGAGTGGTGTCGTCCATGTCGCCGTGACGGAATTCAATGGCGATCTGAGAACCGAATTTGCCTGGGAAGGGCCTGTCGGGGCCTCTGTCTTCCGACGCGGCCGGGCCATCTGGATTGTTTTTGATGCGGCGGCTGATCTGGACATGGACGAGCTGGGGCATCGCGACCGACGCCATGTCCAGGGCTATCAGATTGTCCGCGGCGAGGATTTCGTCGCGGCGCGCCTGGATGTTCCGGAAACCACCCAGGCCGAAGCCCGGCTTGAGGGCGATGAATGGGCTGTCGTGTTTTCCGAACGCATCGACTCGCCGCCGCGCCCGGTCAATGTGCGCCGCGATGCCCGTCGCGGGCGGTTGGGACGTATCCTGGTGGGGCTCAGTGAGCCGCGGGCTGTTCGCTGGATCGATGATCCTGTTGTGGGCGACCGATTGGGCGTGATTACCGCTGGCGGTCCGGTCCAGGGCCTGGCCTCGCGTCGCGCCTTTGTTGGAGGTGCGCTTTTGCCCTCTGCTCAGGGCGCAGCCGTTGAAGCGCTGGCGGATGACCTGCTCATCTCGATCAATGGCGCTGGCGCGATTATCGGGCGACCGGAAGGCCTCGATTTGACGCCATCCACGGATGGCAGCCGTTCCCAGGGCGACAGTTCCGTGCTCGCCAATATCGCGTCGCCGGCTCTGATGGATTTCGATAGTTGGCGCGGCGAGGGGTATTTCGCAGACGAATGGTCTGATCGCTTGCGCCGTGCCGCCATGGAAGACGGCCCGGATGGCCATGTCTCGCTGGCGCGTTTCCTGTTGGCCAATAACCTGGCGCCTGAAGCATTGGGCATGCTGACGCTCGCCGTGAGTGAAGAGCCGGAGCTGGGCGCCGATCATCACATCCGCGCCATGCGCGGTGTCGCCAGCTACATGCTGCACCGTCTTGATGATGCCGAGGCCTATCTGTCCAATGCCGGTCTGGTGGCAGATCCGGCCACCGATATGTGGCGCGGCCTCATCGCGGTGGAACAGGAACGCTGGGAAGACGCGCGCCGCCGGCTCGGTGCGGGCGCAGATGCCGCTTTCTTCTATCCGCCGGTCTGGCAGGCCCGATACCAGGCTGCCCTGGCACGCGCGACGCTGGAGCTGGGCGATTACGCCGCCGCGGAGCAGCACCTCTATGCCATTGAAGCCGGTGAACCGGATGCCCAGACCCAGCTGGATGCCGCCTATGTCGCAGCACGGCTTGATGAGGCGCGCGGCAATCTGACCGGCGCGATCGAGCAGCTGGAAGAGCTGGCGCAATCGGGCAATCCGCCGATGGAAGCCCGCGCGATCTATGAGCTGACCCGGGCCCGGCTGGCAGCGGGCGAAATCTCGCGCGAGCAGGCGATTGATGACCTGGAAAACCTGCGTTTCCGCTGGCGCGGTGACAGTATTGAGTCTGATACGATCCGCACGCTGGGCGAGCTTTATGTCGCCGCCGGTGAGTTTGGCTTGGGACTGGAAGTCATGGCACGCGGCCAGACACGCTTCGAGGACAATGAGGCCGGGCGCCGTCTCTTTGACGACATGAATGATACCTTCCGCCGTCTCTTCCTGGACGGCGAGGCGGACCGGATGGACCCGGTCGAGGCCGTTGCGCTGTTTTATCAGTACCAGCATCTTGCACCGATCGGCACGGATGGCGATCGCATGATCCGTCGGCTGGCCGATCGTCTGATCGCCTTTGACCTGCTTGATCCGGCGGCAGAGCTATTACAGCACCAGGTCGATAACCGGCTGCGAGAACCGCTGGCCCGTGCCCGTGTCGCGACGGATCTGGCGGTCGTCTATCTGATGGACCACCGCTACGAAGACGCGATGAACACGATCCGTCGCTCCCGCGTTGCGGGGCTGCCGCGTGAACTGGTCAATGAGCGCTATCTGCTGGAAGCCCGTGCCCTGTCGGAAATGGGGCGCGCCGATACCGCGCTGGAGCTGATTGCCGGCGACACCAGTTCCGAGGCCGTTCGCCTGCGTGCGGATATCGCCTGGGAGAACCGCGACTGGCCAGCCACCGGCCGCCGTCTCGAGCGCATCCTGGCCAACCGGTTCCAGGATCCGGCTCCGCTGACGCCGTCAGAACAGAACGACCTGATGCGCGCCGCGATCGCCTATTCGCTTTCTGAAGACCGTGACAGTTCAGCGCGTCTGGGACAGCGTTACGGCGCCGCCATGGACCAGACTGACCAGGCTGCGGCCTTTGAGCTGCTGACGGACAACACGCTGCCCGCCGGTAATGTCCGCTTTAATGACCTTGCTGGCCAGATCGCCGGCATCGACACGCTGGACGCCTTCATGGAGCCCTTCCGTCGCCGTTTTGATGGTGGCGGGGCTTAGATCGCGGGCTGGGCCGGCAGGCCTCGGTTATGTGGTTGACTATGAAGGTAATGCACGCTTTAGCTGAGTCATGATCTGGATCATCATTCCTAGTTTCGCTGGCCTGCTCGCGTACTACATTGTGATGGCGGTATCGAATCCCGCGCGGCAACGGACTCTTCTGGAGATAATGCGCTGGAGCGTTGTTGTTTCGGGCGGACTTTTGGCTGTTGCGCTTGGCCTAGAGCTGGCGTTGGTGGATGAGTATCGACCCGATGTTAGAGTGGTCCATTCTTCGTTCGGCATGGTTTGGTCGTTCGGTGGTCTGTTTTACTGGGTCGCCAAAGGCACGCTAGACGCAAGAGATGAAAGGTCGCGAGACGCGGCGACCGGCGAATTTCCCTCGCATAAAGAATAGACAGGCCGTTTTCCCGCCCAGATAGGTCAGCGCGCATGTTTGGCGTTGCCAGATCCCTGATCTGCGACCCGCTTTTGTGGGGCCTCCGTCAGGGATGACAAGGGTGGATTTGGGGTGAGTTACCCCGGCAATGTCCCGAAACTCTGTACCAGCGAGCCGGTGACCAGCCGCCAGCCATCCACAAGCACGAAGAAAATCAGCTTGAAGGGCAGGGAGATGACGACTGGGGGCAGCATCATCATGCCCATCGACATCAGGATCGAGGCGACCACCAGGTCGATGATCAGAAAAGGAATGAAGAGCAGGAAGCCGATCTCGAACGCACGTCTGAGCTCCGAGATCATGAAGGCCGGTGTAACGACCCAGAATGAGGTTTCCTCCGGTGTGGCCGGAACCGGGTCCTGGGACATGTTGATGAAGAGTTCGAGATCATCCTCGCGCACATGGCTGAGCATGAAGGTCTTCAGCGGGCCGGAGGTCAGCGCGAAGCTTTCCGTCAGCTCGATCTCGTCATTCAGCAGCGGCTCGATGCCCTCATTGTAGGACTGGGTAAACACCGGCGCCATGATGAAGGCGGTCAGGAAGAGCGCCAGGCTGACCAGGACCGCATTCGGCGGACTTTGCTGCAGGCCCAGGCCGGTCCGCAGCAGGGACAGCACCACGACAATGCGCACGAAACTCGTGGTCATGATGACGATGGACGGTGCGAGCGAGAGAATGGTGATCAGGGCGATCAGCTGCAGCACGCGCTCGGTCAGCTCGCCTTCACTGCCGGTGTCCAGGGTCAGGCTTTGCGCCTCGGCGCCGCCGGTGCCCATCAGCATCAGCACGCCAAGGGCAAAAAGGGTGAAGGTGAGCCAGAAACCCTTGCGCATTATCGGATCTCCGTCCGGCTGGGTTCGGGTTTGGCTGGCTGCGTCTTGAGCACGGTTTCGCTGTCAGTGCCCAGCAGCACCACATGTTCCTCGTCATCCGCTTGCAGGATCACAAGTCGACGACGGGGGTCGATGATCAGGCTTTCGCGTACCTTGAGGCGGCGCTCATCGGTCGCTGCCATACGGGTAAGACCGGTCAACTGATTGAAAATCCAGCCTCTCTGAATGGCATAGGCCAGCAGGCCGAAAGCCCCTAACAGGCCGGCCAGCACAAAGAGTGCGAGGAGGTATTGCGTCCAATCCATCGTAACCGTCACCGAAAGCGGCAAATCGCCTGCTGAGTCATGGGATATCCGTCTTTTGAAGTGCGCCGGTTAAGTCCTCGTTAACCGTGCCAGCGCAGCCTTGTCACAGGTAATTAAGGGGATTCGCGCATGCGACCCGATGATGTGCCACTGCTGGCACTCCTTCGACAGGAAATGAACTTCAGCTCGGACCGCCAACGCGTCATTGCCAACAATGTCGCGAACGCGAATACGCCGGGCTTTACGGCTCAGGACCTGGACCGCGCCGAGTTCGAGCGTTCGGTCAGCGAAGTGATGAGCCAGCGCCGTAGTGCCAATGGCATGCGCCTGCGCACGACGCGCGACAACCATATCGAGGGCAGCCCGTCGGCAGGTGGCGTGGCGCGGACCTGGTCGACCCAGGATACTCCTGACAGTGAAACAACGATCAACGGCAATTCCGTTGTTCTGGAAGAACAGATGGTCAAGGCGAACGAAACGCGTATGCGCTACGAGACCGCCTTGAGCCTCTATCAGAAAAGCCTGGGCCTGATCCGCACCGCGATCCGGCCGCCGTCATAGGTTAGGAAGGGATAAGCCATGTCTGATCCTCGCGATTCAATGCTGGTTTCCGCTGCAGGCATGCGTGCGCAGGCGGCCCGTATGCGCATCATCTCGGAGAACCTGGCCAATGCGGAATCAACCTCCCGCGAGGCCGGTGGTGACCCCTATCGTCGCCAGATCCCGGTGTTTGAAGCCGAACTGAACCGCACAACCGGCATGACCACCGTTCGCATGACGGACGCCATCCACGACAATTCCTCTTTCCGGCTCGAGCACGAGCCCGACCACCCCGCCGCCAATGCGGAGGGGTATGTGAAGTATTCGAACGTTTCCACGATTGTTGAGACCATGGATATGCGCGAAGCCATGCGCAGCTATGAAGCCAACCTCAACATGATCGAAAATCACCGGCGCATGCTTGAGCGTACGCTGGACCTTCTGCGCCGCTAAACGCCGGCGCTGGCCCTTCAGGAGTAGAAACTCATGGCCATTGATCCTTCAGGCCTCCAGGCCTACCAGGCGACCTTGCGTGCCGCCCAGGACGCTATCGGCGGCGGTTCAAACGCAGCGTCGGCCAGCGAAAATGTTGATTTCACCGGACTGGTGATGGATTCGATCACCCAGGCCCAGGGTGCGGTTCAAGGGGCAGAGCAGGCCTCGGCTGCGTCTGTTGTTGGCCAGGCGGATCTGGTGGATGTCGTCACAGCGGTTTCTGCCGCAGAAGTGACACTGGAAACTGTCGTCGCGGTGCGGGACCAGGTCGTGAAAGCCTATCAGGAAATCCTGCGTATGCCGATTTAACGGCGCTGAAACAATTGCTTGAGCGGCCGTCCCTGAGGGGCGGCCGTTTTCGTTTTAATGAATCTCACTTTTTCGCGACGGAATGGATCGAGACGCTTCGTTCCACTTACCGAGGGAGAACCTAACCGCGGGGGCGGGACAGGAGTGAGTACATGTTCGCGCAAGCGAAGGGTAAGCCGTCCAAGGGGCTGAACCTTGGAACCATTCTTCTTTCATCATTGATGTTTGTCAGCGCCTGTGGCGGTGGAGGTGGTGGTTCCACCGATGCGGGCGGCAATACCGGCGGTGGCGGGCAGAACACCAATTCTGCTCCACAGATCAACAATGCCAATCTCGATCAATCCGCCCAGGTCGGCGAAGCCTTTGACTACGACGCCAGCCAGAATGGCACAACATTCAGCGACTCGGATGGCGATAACCTGAGCTATGCGGTCAGTCTGACCCCGGACAATTCCGGGCTCACGACCCAGGGCGCCCAGATCTCCGGGACCCCGGATACCGTCGTGAACGTCACCGCCGAGATCACGGCCACCGACCCGATGGGGCTGAGCGTAACCGACAGTTTCATCATCTTCATCCAGCCGGACAATGATGTGAAAGCGCTCGCGGGCCTTTCCGGCCTGCGATTTGCCGTCAACCAGCCGGTCAATTTTGATCCGGCGAGCTGGGCGCACCAGTTCGAGGATCCGTCGGGCAATGGCCTGGACATCGAGATCGAGCTGGTCACCCCCATAGCTGGGCTGGAGATCGAAAATGGCGCGCTGGTGGGACGTCCCACGACAGCTGGCGTGCATTCAGCCGTACTGACCGCCAGCAATGGCGCAGGCGATGATGCCGTGAAGGCGATCAGCCTTGTCATCATCCGCGCCTCGACCTCGACTGCGCCGGTCTTGCCGACGGACCCGTTCGACTATGTCGCCTACGCCGAGGCGGACACACCGCTGCACTTTCGCCAGGGTGGCAATAACAATATCGCGGCAACGGATAATACGCCGGGCAATAATCCTCTCACCAATGAAGGCGCCACGCTGGGCCGGGTCCTGTTCTATGATACGCGCCTGTCGGTGAACGGCACCGTCTCCTGTTCGAGCTGTCATGTGCAGGCGTTCAGCTTCGGTGAACCCAGCCGGTTCTCGCGCGGCTTTGACGGACAGATCACCGACCGCAATGCGCCGCACATCGCCAATGCGCGCTTCTATCGCCGGGGCAATATGTTCTGGGATGAGCGCGCGGCCAGTCTTGAAGAGCAGGCACTGGGACCGATCCAGTCTCCCGTTGAGATGGGCAATACCCTGGCTAATGTCGTTACGACGGTCGAAAACCTGGGTTTCTATCCGCCGCTCTTCGAGGCAGCCTTTGGTGATGACCAGGTCACGGCCGAACGCATCGGCATGGCCCTGGCCCAGTTCCAGCGCGCCATGGTCAGCTATCAGTCCGATTTCGATACCGCTGTGATCGGCGATAATCCAAACGCCAACACGCCGGATTTTGTCGGGCGTCTGACCCAGCAAGAACTGCACGGAATGGCATTGTTCCAACCCATGGACGCCGACGATCTGGCCCAGGCCGGACTGCCGCCGATCCAGTCGATGGGCTGCAACCAGTGTCACCAGACCAATGCCCAGATCTATGACCGTCCACCCCAGAATATCGGCCTGGATGCGACGGTTGCCGGCCTCGGGGCTACGGGCGATGACGATTTCAAATCGCCCAGCCTGCGCAATATCGAACTGACAGCGCCCTATATGCACGATGGCCGTTTCGACACGCTTGAGGAGGTTGTCGATTTCTACGCCACCGGTGTCCAGGACAATGGCGAGACAAGCAATCTTCTGCGCCAGGGCAATAATGCCGGAGCGCCGATCCAGCGGTTTGATCTGGACGAGGAAGACGTGGCTGCTCTGATCGCCTTCATGTCGAGCTTTACCGATGACGGCTTCGCCTCGGAGGAGATGTTCTCCGACCCGTTCCAGGAATAGCGCTTGAAGACACCTCTCTCTGACTAGATATGGAGAGGGTGAGGGCGGGAGATCGGCCTAGAACCACCGGTCTCCCGTTCGATTTGGTGTGTTTGTATGATGGGCAATCTAAGATATTGTTCCATCATGGACGCACTCGAGACAGTCTATATCATGGCCAGCCGCCCGCGCGGCGCATTTTACACCGGTCGGACAAGGGACCTGGTGCGGCGTGTGTGGGAGCACCGAACAGGTTTTTTGCGCGGTCACACGAAGACGTACTCGATCAACCAGCTCGTCTATTTTGAGCCCCATGATCACTGGGAAGCCGCGTGGCGGAGGGAGCAGCAAATCAAGCGCTATCCGCGCTTCTGGAAATTCAATCTGATCGAGGATGGCAATCCGGGGTGGAAAGACCTCTGGTTCGATATCACTGACCAATGTCACTATCCATTTTCCCCCGGCCTTGTGCCGGGGCCTACAAACGAGTTCTAGCTTGTCCAGGGGTAGGTCCCGGAATTCGCTTCGCTCCTCCGGGAAAAAAAGAGATGTTTAATGCGAAAGGGCCGCACTGATCAAAATCAGTACGGCCCAATCATAAGGGGGCTGGTGGTGTTACTCCCCGGTCTCGGCGATGTAGGCCTGGACCTGCTCTTCCAGGATGGAGAGCGGCAGGGCGCCTTCGCGCAGGATGACATCGTGGAATTCGCGGATGTCGTAGTCTTCGCCCAGTTCTCCCTCGGCAATACCTCGCAAGCGAAGAATCTCTAACATGCCGATCTTGTAGGCCGTCGCCTGGCCGGCAAAGACGATGTAACGATCAATGGCATTGATCGCGTCACCTTCCGGGTTCGGCGTGTTTTCCATCAGATAATCGACGGCTTCTTGGCGCGTCCACTGGTGATGGTGCAGGCCGGTGTCGACCACCAGGCGGCAGGCCCGCCACAGCTCCATCGCCAGGCGTCCGAAGTTGGAATACGGGTCGGAATAGAAGCCGAACTCGAGCGGGAAGTACTCGGTGTAAAGACCCCAGCCCTCGGTATAGGCCGTATAGCCGCCAAAGCGACGGAACGCCGGAATACCTTCCAGCTCCTGCATGATGGCCAGCTGCATGTGGTGACCCGGCGCGCCTTCATGATAGGCGAGGGCTTCCATCTGGTAGCTGGGCATTTGAGCCATGTCGCGCAGGTTGGCGTAATAGATGCCCGGACGCGAGCCATTGGCCGCCGGGCGTTGGTAGAAGGCCTTGCCGGCTGCGTTCTCCCGGAAGGGTTCAACGCGACGCACTTCCAGTTCCGCTTGCGGGAAGCGGTTGAACATCTGCGGCAGCGTCTCGACCATGGTGTCGATCATCGCCGTCGCGTCGGCGAGATAGGCGTCGCGGCCCTCATCCGTGTTCGGATAATAGAACTGCTCGTCCGTCCGCATGAATTCGAAGAAGTCCTGCAGCGAACCTTCAAAGCCAACCTGGGTCATGATGGTGCGCATCTCATTGTGAATGCGCTCGACCTCAGAAACACCGAGCTGATGGATCTCCTCAGCAGAGATATCCATCGTCGTGTAGCCGTTCAGCAGGTGGTTGTAATATTCATCGCCCTGCGGATGTTTCCACACGCCGTCATCATCATTGGCGACGGCTTCTTGTTCTTCAAAGAGCGCGATGATGCGGTCATAGGCGGGCGCAACGACTTCGGTGAGCGCTGCGGCAGCCTCGTCCAGAAGGCGATTGGTTTCCTCCTCGCTCAGCTCCAGCCCCGTCACCTTGCGGCGGAAATCTCCCATCAGCGGGCTGTCTTCGCCGCTCTCATCGAACGGTGCGCCGGTGATGATATTGCGCGAGGTCGCGATCATCGGCTGATAGGTCCAGCGCGGTGTATAGACACCCAGCTCGGCAGAGCGGCGGGAATTGGCGATGTGCTGATCCAGATACGCACCCATATTGCGCAGGCGACCGATATAGGCCTCGGCATCTTCCAGCGTGTCCACCCGGTGATTGTTGATCATGAAGGTGGGCGTGTTCATGTGCGGGCCGGAACGCGGCGTGAAGGTGTAGCCGTGATCGGTCCACTGACGACCGGCTTCGGCCCGGGCATTATTGTACTCGGCGAGGCGCCAGGAAATCTGGGCCGAACGGTCCAGCGCGTCGAAATCGAAATTGGCCAGCATGTGGGCATGCTGTTCACGACCGCGCTCATACTGGCGCAGCTCTTCTTCCGGTGACGGGTCGTCCCACTGGTCGTAATTCGTCTTCATGCCCAGGAAGGTCTGGTACATGGGTGATTCTGCCACGCCTTCATCAAAGACCTGCTGGAACCAGGCGTTCAGACGATCGCTTTCCGTTTCGACCGCGTCGGCGGCGGCTGTCGCCACGTCATTCATGGCGCTTTCGGCGGCCGGTGCGGCAGCGCTGTCCTGTGCCGCGTCATCGGCGGCCGGCTGGCTGCACGCGGTCAACAGGGCCGCAACGGAGACGCCAAGCGTCAGGTGTTTCAAATAGCTCATCTGGTTCCCCTCAGTGATGCTGTATTGCAGGCAAAATGAAGCCCGGACCCTGCCAAGGCAAGGTTCCGGGCTCACATGTGCGTTACTGTGCGGCGAGGGTGTCCGCGATGTATGCGTCGATATTGGCTTCCAGAAGCGAAAGCGGGACGGAGCCGTTGGTCAGCACGACATCGTGGAATTCTCCCCAGTCGAAATCATCGCCGAGGGCGTCCATGGCGCGCTGGCGCAGTTCCTGGATGGTCAGCATGCCGACCTTGTAGGAGACCGCCTGGCCGGGCCAGACGATATAGCGGCGGACTTCGTTGGCGATATCGCCGGCCGGCATCGGGGTTGCTTCCAGCATGTAGGCATTCGCCTGTTCCTCGGTCCACTGATAGTGGTGGATGCCGGTATCCACGACCAGGCGCGCCGCGCGGAAGACCTCATAGGAGAGGCGACCGAAATCCTGGTACGGGTCCGTGAAGAAGCCCATCTCCTTGCCCAGATTCTCGGCATAGAGCGCCCAGCCTTCGCCATAGGCGGAATACCAGGCGAAACGCTGGAACATCGGCGTGTTTTCCAGTTCCTGTGACAGCGCGACCTGGAAGTGGTGGCCCGGTGCACCTTCGTGGAAGGCGAGGGATTCCATCAGATAGGTCGGGTTGTCGCGCATATTGGCGAGGTTCACATAGTAGGCGCCGGGGCGGGTGCCATCCAGCGAGCCCTGCTCGTAGAAGGCTCCGGTGGCAGTCTCGATGCGGTATTGCTCAACCGCCCGCACTTCCAGTTCGCCACTCGGCAGCTGGCCGAAATATTGCGGCGCGACTTCCATCAGCGAATTGATCATCTCGGTGGATTCATCGAGATAACGCTGACGGCCTTCATCGCTGTCGGGATAGTAGAACTGGTCGTCTGTCCGTACGAATTCGAAGAAGTCCTGCAGGCTGCCCTCAAAGTTCACCTGTTCCATGATGGCGCGCATCTCGCCATGGATGCGCTCGACTTCGGCAAGACCGGTCTGGTGGATTTCCTCGGCGGTCATGTCATTGCGTGTGGTGTAGTTGCGCAGCTGGCTCTCGTAGAAGGCCTGGCCTTCCGGCAGTGCCCAGGCCCCGTTATTGGCGTCGCCGGCAAGCTCGGCATGGCGTTCCATCGTTGCGATCAGGTCTTCATAGGCCGGCTGGATGGATGTGCGCATGGCCTCGGCCGCGCGATCGAGAAGATCCGTGGCGGCTGCCTCCTCAAGGCCCAGCGAGTCGACCTTCATGCGGAAATCAGCCATCAGCGGGCTGTCATCTTCACTCTCATCGAACGGGAAGCCGATGATCATGCCGCGTGTGGTCGAGATGATGATCGGGAAGGCAAAGGCCGGCGGTACGACGCCGCTCTCGGCGCGGGCATCCGCCTGTGCGGTATAGGTGCGCATCAGATCGCCCAGACCGTTGAGGCGGGTGATGTAGGCTTCGGCGTGCTCGACGCTGTCCACGCGGTGATAGCCGATCAGGATGGTGGGCATCTGCGTGTGCGGGCCAAAGAACTGGGTGAAGACATAGCCGTGATCCCAGAACTCAGCCTGTTGCTGGTTATTGGCTGCGATGAACTCGGCGAAACGCCAGGAGATCTGTGCCGCCGGGGTGAGGGCGTTATAGTCAAACTCCTCATTCATACGGCGAATGCGATCGGCCTCGCGCTGCAGGCCGGCCCGGAAATTCTCCTCCGAGGCATCATCCCACTGGCCATAGGCGTCCAGGTCCTCAACCATGCCCAGATAGGTCTGGGTCAGCGGTGACAGGGCCATTTCCTCCTCAAAGGCCTCCTGGAAGAAGGCGTAGAGACGCTCGGTTTCGGTTTGCTCAGCAGCGGCCGTTTCGCCGCCGGCCGGCGTGCTTTCCGATGCGGCAGGCGCTTGCCCGGTCTGGTCATTGGCCGGCGTGCAGGCCGTGATCAAGGAGAGGGCGCTGACGCCGATAAGAAGGTCGCGAATACTCATGGTAAGTGTTCCCCGTATTTACCAGAATTGACTCTTTCTTAACGGGGTTCGGAGAATCGTAAAGATAATTAACTTTAATCGATTCCCCCGCTGCAGAAGGCACGCACACGGTGACCGGACCTGAAGTCCTCGACTATGCCCGAGAAGCGATCTGGTTGATGCTGGCCATGTCGGCGCCAATCATGATCACCGGTCTGGCCGTGGGTATCACGATTGCGCTGTTCCAGGCTCTGACGCAGATCCAGGAAATGACCCTGGTCTTCGTTCCCAAGATCATTGCCATCTTCATTTCGCTGCTGATTTTCCTGCCGCTCATGGGCGCCTTGCTGGGCGGTTTCATGTCCGTCATCATCGACCGGATCGCCAATCCATGACCGGTCTCCTGCCCGAGCTCGTGTTCGCTGCAGGTCTGGTCTTCGCCCGTCTCGGCGCGATCCTGATGTTGATGCCGGGCTTCGGAGAGCCCTCCATCCCAGTTCCCATCCGCCTGGCATTTGCCCTGTTGATATGTCTGGTGATGGGGCCGGTCGTAGCGCCCATGCTGCCGGCCATGCCGGAACAGCCCCTGCCTCTTGCGGGACTGGTGATGACCGAAGTTCTCATCGGTCTGATGATCGGGGCGATGGCGCGCATCTTCATGGCCACAGCTGCGATCGCCGGTCAGATCATCGGCATGCAGAGCGGCCTGGCGATGGCGCAGAGTTTCGACCCGTCCATGGGCACCCAGGGCGCCATCATGTCCACCTTCTTGAACCTGGTGTTCATCGCGCTCCTGTTCACCACCGGATTGCACCACCTGCTATTGATGGCCGCGCACAATTCCTACGAGCTGTTCCCGCCGGGCGACATGCCGTCTATGACGGATGCCGGGCAATGGGCGCTGGGCGCGTTTGTCGACACTTTCCGCATCGCGGTCCAGCTGGCCGCGCCGCTGATCGTCTATGGTCTGATCTTCTACCTGGCGCTGGGCGTGCTCTCGCGATTGATGCCGCAATTGCAGATCTTCTTCATCGCCATGCCCGCCAATATCATGGTCGGGCTGTTCATCTTCACCATTGCTCTGGGCGCGATGAGCGCCGTGTGGCTGGAACGCATGCAGCGTTTCGCCATCGAGCTGAACTAGGGGAGACCGGTTCATGGCCGAGGGCGAAGACGACAGCCAGAAAACAGAGGAACCGACCCAGCGGCGGCTGGATGACGCGCGCAAAAAAGGCGATGTCGCCAAATCCCAGGAAATTCCCGGCTGGTTCATCCTGGCCTCCGGTCTGGCCCTGATCGGATTCCTGCTGCCATCCATGGCCCGCAACATGGCCGAAACCATGCAGGTCTATTTTGCCCGGGCGCACGAATTCTCGATGAACCCGCAAGCCATTATGGGCATGATGCAACAGACGGCCGAAGAGGTGGTCGTGATGGTGTCCTTCCCGATCCTGTTGCTGGTGGTGGCAGGATTTGCGGGGCACTACGTGCAACAGGGCATGCTGTTCACCACCGAGAAAATCCAGCCCAAACTGTCCAAGATCAATCCGTTCGAAGGCGCCAAACGCGTCTTCGGAGCCGAAGCCTGGATGAATTTCATCAAAGGCGTGGGCAAGATGATCCTGGTCGCCGGGGCGGCCTTCATCGTCATCTATCCCAAGCGGGAAATCCTCGCGGGCATGCCCTTGATGGACATCCCGTCCATTCTGGCCATCGTACGTCAATCGGCGATCGAACTGATGATCGCTGCCCTGATCGTCTATGCCGCGGTGGCAGCGCTTGACTACGCCTATCAGCGCCAGACCTTCATCAAGCGAAACCGCATGTCGCGCCGGGAGATCAAGGACGAGCTGAAACAGTCCGAAGGTGATCCGATGGTGCGCGCGAAATTGCGTCAGCTGCGCCAGGAACGCGCCCAGAAACGCATGATGGCCAAGGTGCCCGATTCCACCGTCGTCATCACCAACCCGACCCACTACGCCATTGCCCTGCACTACGAGCAGGGGGAGACGCCGGCACCGATCTGTGTTGCCAAGGGTGTGGACGAGGTCGCGCTGCGCATCCGCGAGCTGGCCAAGGACAACGACGTCCCGATTGTCGAAGACCCGCCGCTGGCGCGCGCCCTCTACGCAACCGCCGAGCTGGATGAAGAAATTCCGGTCGATCACTTCAAGGCTGTGGCCCGGGTGATCGGCTATGTCCTGTCCCTGTCCCAATCCCCGGGACGCGCACAATACCGTCCGAGCGAGTAAGCTCTCCCAACCGCACTTGATTCGCGCTGGAGCCGCCCATGGCCGAAATGCCTGTTTCGAACTCTGAAAATCAGAAGTCCTTCTGGGAAAAACCCTTTGGTCGGGTGACCTTCTGGGTCCTGGGTTTCATCGTGGTGCTCGCGGCATTGGCCGCCGTTTTTGCGCCGGTCGAGGCAGGGCGACAGGGCTTTATCTATCTGTCTGGTCTGGCGGCGGCGAGTTTCCTCGTGCTCTACACGATCGCCGCCGGTGAAACGGCGGGCCGCGGGATCCGCAATACCGTCATCCGCAATCGAGTGCCCTCGATCGCCGAGCTCGGCTACAGCGCCATGGACAGTTTTCCAGAGCCGGTCCTGATCACCGACCGCCGCGGTGCCGTGCGCTGGGGCAATGACGCCTATCGCGAACTCGCCAAGACGGCGGGATCCCTGGGTCAGAGCTTTGGTCTGCCGACGATCGACCGCCTGTGGGCCGGTGCCGGCGGCGGAGATGGCTCCGTCTATCGCCTGGCACGTGCGGCGTCGCGCGGAGAGGGCGCCTGTGAGCTGCTACCGCCCCTGCCAGTTGGCGATACCGAGACCTTGAATGTCCGCCTTGAAGCGCGCCCGCTGGCTGACGGGCTGGTCTTTTGGCGCCTGCAACCTGTTGAACAGGCGGGCGCCGGCAGTGCCACGGCCTCCGCGGACTGGTCCCAGAACGCGCCGGTGGCCCTGTTCTCGCTGCGCACCAGTGGTGAAATCGCCATGGGCAATGCGACGCTGCGAGACTGGCTGGGCCTGGCCCCGGGCGAGGCGTTTCCGCGTCTGACCGATATCCTGGCCGGGGATGGCGCTCGGGCGCTCATGCAGACCCGTGGTGGTGAAGGCGTGGCGCGCATCGATGCGCGGTTGAAGGCCCGCGACGGCATTGAAAGCCCGGTCGCGATCGCAGTGGAGTGGGCGGCCGGTGATCCGCCGATGGGGCGGGCCGTGATGTACGGGCTGTCTGCGACCGGTGCCCCTCCCGGCGTTGCCCAGGCCATGGGTGAGGGCCGTGCGGCTGGCCATACGCTGGACGAGATGTTTGCCAGCGCGCCCTTCGGCGTGGTGCGCCTGGACGGGGCAGATCCGGAAACTGCGATCATCGAGGACGTCAACCCGGCGCTGGTCCAGCTGACGGGCGGCAAGGCCGTGCCCGGTGTCAAATTCTGCGAGATGTTCGACTGGGATGACGGGCGCTCGGCCACGGATGCCTTCTCCTCGGCCATGGCGGGGAGCGGAGACCCTGCAGAAGCCAAGCTGGCCGGTGAAAAACCGGTCTATGTCCATCTCGCTTTCGCGCCAGCGCGCGGCGGCAAGCGTGTGGCCTACATCATTGATGTGACCAGCTGGAAGGACATGGAACGGCAATTCTCCCAGGCCAACAAGATGCAGGCCGTTGGCCAGCTGGCCGGGGGTGTTGCGCATGACTTCAACAACCTGCTGACCGCGGTGCGGCTCAACACGGACGAGCTGCTCAATCGTCACCCGGTCGGTGACCCGGATTATGGTGAGCTGCAGGCGATCAATTCCACCGTGGCGCGGGCGGCCGGCCTGGTGAAAAAGCTGCTGGCCTTTTCGCGCAAGCAGACCTTCCGCACCGAGACGCTCGATGTCGGTGACATGCTCTCGGATGTCTCGGTGCTGTTGCGCCAGATCGTCGAGGAAACCGTCAAGTTGGATATCGTGCACGGTCGCGAAGTGCCGCTGATCAAGGCGGACAAGGGTCAGCTGGAAACGGCGATCATCAATCTCGCGGCAAATGCCCGTGACGCCATGCGAGACGAGGGCGGTGGTGAGCTGATCATCCGTACGCGATCCCTCGATGCTGAGGATGTCCGTCAACGGGGTGCGCCGAACCCGCGCGAGGGCGACTGGGTGGCCATCGAGGTCGAGGACCAGGGCCACGGGATGGACAAGGAAACGCTCGGCAAGATCTTCGAGCCTTTCTTCACGACCAAGGAAGCCGGCAAGGGCACCGGGCTGGGCCTCGCCACTGTCTACGGCATCGTCAAGCAATCCGGTGGCTTTCTGTTCGCCGACAGTGAAGTGGGCAAGGGCACGACCTTCACCATCTTCCTGCCGGGCTATCAGCCCACCGAGGCCGAGGAAGTCGAGCTGGCCGAGGTTGAACAGGCCAAGACGGTCGAGGCCGCGCCGGCGGATCTTTCCGGCAAGGGCCGTATTCTGCTGGTCGAGGACGAGGATGCGGTGCGCAATATCGCCGCCAAGACCTTGGCCAAGCGCGGCTATGACGTCACCGAGGCTGAGGATGGCGAGGAAGCCCTGGAGATCCTCGAGGACGAGGACGAGCCTTTCGATCTGCTGATTTCCGACGTCGTCATGCCGGGCCTGGACGGGCCCGGCTTGCTGGAAAAGGCCCGCGACCTGCTCACAAATACGCGCATCGTCTTCATTTCCGGCTATGCGGCCGAGCAATTCTCCAAGACGCTGTCGGAAGAGCAGGACATTTCCTTCCTGCCCAAGCCCTTCACGCTCACCCAGCTGGCGGAGAAGGTGAAGGAAGAGCTCAGCGCCAAGGAACAGGCCTAGCGCGTCTCCGGCCCGAATCTGAGGGGTGGCCGTTTTTGTCACCCCGCCTCCCTAGAGTGAGACTCACCGATCGACGTGGCCGGGAAACGGGGGCGAGCGGGCGGAGACAGGGTCTGACTATCTGATTTTGTTCCGCTTTGTTAACCATAAATGTTCTCCTTGTGTTCCCGGAACAAAATTGGTACATCAATCTTGGTTGCCCGCTATTCGGCGGCGTGAAATAAGGGAATACGGTTATGAGCAGGGGCGCGATTCGACTCGTGAAAGACGAAGAGATGGATAAACAAAAAGCCATTGAGGCAGCGCTGAGTCAGATCGACAAGGCATTCGGCAAGGGCTCGGTCATGAAGCTGGGCCAGAAGCCGGCGATGGATATCGAGGAAATCTCGACCGGTTCCCTCGGTCTCGACATTGCCTTGGGCATCGGTGGACTTCCCAAGGGCCGGATCATCGAGATCTACGGCCCGGAAAGTTCCGGCAAGACGACGCTGGCCCTGCACACGGTTGCCGAGGCGCAGAAAAAGGGCGGTGTCGCTGCCTTTGTCGATGCCGAGCATGCATTGGACCCGGTCTATGCTGCCAAGCTGGGTGTGGATGTCGGCGAGCTCCTCGTCTCGCAGCCAGACGCCGGTGAACAGGCGCTGGAAATCGCTGATACACTGGTACGCTCCGGTGCCGTCGATATCCTGGTCATCGACTCTGTCGCAGCCCTGACCCCGCGGGCCGAACTGGAAGGCGAGATGGGTGATAGCCTGCCGGGGCTGCAGGCCCGTCTGATGAGCCAGGCGCTGCGCAAGCTGACGGCTTCCATTTCCAAGTCCAATTGCCTGGTCATCTTCATCAACCAGATCCGCATGAAGATCGGTGTGATGTTCGGCTCCCCGGAAACTACGACCGGCGGTAATGCGCTGAAATTCTATTCCTCTGTCCGTCTCGACATTCGCCGTATCGGTGCGATCAAGAATCGTGACGAGGTCATCGGCAACCAGACCCGCGTGAAAGTCGTGAAAAACAAGGTGGCGCCCCCCTTCCGCGAGGTCGAGTTCGACATTCTCTATGGTGAGGGCATTTCCAAGATGGGCGAGCTCATTGATCTTGGCGTCAAGGGCGATGTGATCGAGAAGTCAGGCTCCTGGTATTCCTACAATTCCGAGCGTATCGGGCAGGGGCGTGAAAATGCGCGTAAATTCCTGCTCGAGCATGAGGATATTGCTGCGGAGATCGAACATCGCGTTCGAGCTAATGCCGGCTTGCTGGCTGATGAGATGCTCACCGGTCCCGATGCCGAGGATGAGGAGGCTGTGGCGGGCTAGTCACGGCGTCGGCCCAACAGGGCCTCACGGCCTGTCAGGCTGACGGCATGCATTGCCCCACAAGGCGGGTTTTGATTAAACGGGTGTTTGGCGGGGCCAAGCACCCGTTTCCATATGTAAGTCTTCCCGATATTGCCCGGCATCGCGGCGATATCTCCGCACCAGATTATTGGACCTGACATGGCAAGCTTGCGCGATATCCGTGCCACCTTCCTCGATTATTTCGGCCAGAATGAGCACGAGGTGGTCGCATCCAGCCCGCTCGTTCCGCAGGACGATCCGACGCTGCTGTTCGTCAATGCCGGCATGGTCCAGTTCAAGAATGTCTTCACGGGCAAGGAAACCCGCGACGTGCCGCGGGCTGTCAGTTCGCAGAAATGCGTGCGTGCCGGCGGCAAGCACAATGATCTGGACAATGTCGGTTATACCGCGCGCCACCACACCTTCTTTGAAATGCTGGGCAATTTCTCGTTCGGCGATTATTTCAAGGAACGCGCCATCCATCACGCCTGGGAGCTGGTGACCAAGGAGTTCGCCCTGCCCAAGGACAAGCTCCTCGTCACGGTCTATTCCGAGGATGATGAGGCGCGCCAGCTGTGGAAGAAAATTGCCGGCCTCGGCGACGACCGCATTATCGGCATTTCGACATCGGATAATTTCTGGTCCATGGGCGATACCGGGCCGTGCGGGCCGTGTTCGGAAATCTTCTTCGATCATGGCGAGGATATCTGGGGCGGCCCGCCTGGATCGCCCGAGGAAGACGGCGATCGTTTCATCGAGATCTGGAATCTCGTCTTCATGCAGTATGAGCAGCGCGCCAAGGACGAGCGTATCGACTTGCCCAAGCCGTCCATCGATACGGGCATGGGGCTGGAGCGCATCGCGGCCATCCTGCAGGGCAAGCACAATAATTACGATATCGACCTGTTCTCCAATCTGATCCGGGCCGGCGAAGACGTGCTGGGGGTCAAAGCGGAGGGCGATGCGCTGGGCAGCCATCGTGTCATTGCCGACCATTTGCGTTCAACCTGTTTCCTGATTGCGGACGGGGTAACCCCGTCCAATGAGGGGCGGGGTTATGTCCTGCGCCGGATCATGCGCCGGGCCATGCGTCACGCGCATTTGCTGGGCGCGAGCGAGCCGGTGATGTGGAAACTGGTGCCCGCGCTGGAGGCCGAGATGGGGGATGCCTATCCGGAACTCGGCCGCGCCCGCGCCCTGCTTGAGGATACGCTGAAGGTCGAGGAGGCCAACTTCCAGCGCACGCTGGGCCGTGGCCTGGGCCTGCTGGACGAAGCGACCGCCAAGCTGGGCGAAGGCGACAGCCTGCCCGGCGAGACCGCGTTCAAACTCTATGACACCTATGGTTTCCCGCTCGACCTGACCCAGGACGCGCTGCGTCCGCGCGGTATCGATGTGGATGTCGACGGGTTTGACGCTGAAATGTCCAAGCAGAAGGAACGCTCCAAGGGGGGCGCCTTGTCCAGTGCTGTCGCGCCGGACGAGGTCTGGTTCGCGGTTCGCGAAAAGCTCCAGCCAACAGAATTCCTTGGCTATGACGGCACAACCGGCGAGGGCAAGCTTAACGCCATTGTTGCCGAAGGGGCGGAAGCCAAGGCGCTCGGCGACGGCCAGGCCGGTGAACTGATTTTCGATCGTACGCCGTTTTATGGTGAAAGCGGCGGTCAGGCCGGCGATACCGGGCTTGTCACCTTTGAAAACGGTGCGATTTTCCGGGTCGAGGACACCCAGAAACGCGGTGGCGATCTGCACGCCCATATCGGTGTGATGGAAAAGGGTGAGATCACGCTCGGGGATGGCGCTAGCCTGGTTGTCGATGCCGACAAGCGCACGGAAAGCAAATCCAACCACTCGGCCACACACTTGCTGCATGCCGCACTGCGCGATGTCCTGGGCGCCCATGTGACCCAGAAAGGCTCCTATGTCGGGCCGGATCGCCTGCGTTTCGACTTCTCGCACAACGGGGCCGTCACCGCGGACGAAATCGCGCGGATCGAGGCCCAGGTGAACGCGGTCATTCGCCAGAACGCGGCTGTGTCGACCCGCGAGATGGCACCGGACGCGGCGATTGAAGCCGGGGCAATGGCGCTGTTCGGCGAGAAATACGGTGACACGGTCCGGGTCCTGTCGATGGGCCGTGGCCTCGCGGGTGACGACAAGGCCTATTCCGTTGAACTGTGTGGCGGCACTCATGTTGAGCGGACCGGCGATATCGCCCTGTTCAAGATCATCGGCGAGAGCGCTGTCTCGGCCGGTGTTCGGCGCATCGAGGGGCTGACCGGTGAAGCGGCGCGCCTGTTCATGGAAGAGCAGATGGGCTTTGGCCGTTCGGCCGCCGAGGCTCTGAAAATCCCGGCGGCGGATCTGCCGGCGCGTGTGGCGGCCATGCAGGACGAGCGCAAGAAACTCGAGCGTCAGCTGGCCGAGGCCAAGAAACAGCTCGCCATGGGCGGTGGTGGCGGCACAGCGCCTGCCGGACCGGAAGATATCAATGGCACCAAATTCATCGGCCGTGTGGTCGAGGGCGTTGGCGGCAAGGACCTGCGCGGCCTGGTCGACGAGGCCAAGACCTCGATGGGATCGGGTATTGCCGTGTTCATAGGCGTCAATGATGGCAAGGCCGCCCTAGCGGTGGGTGTGTCTGACGACCTGACCGCCACCTTCAGCTCTGTTGACCTCGTGCGCGCCGGCTCTGCTGCAGTCGGTGGCAAGGGTGGCGGTGGTCGGCCTGATTTCGCGCAGGCCGGTGGACCTGACGGGAGCAAGGCAGAGGATGCCCTGGCCGCGATCCGCGCGGTGATTGCCAGCTGATGGCGCGCAGGGGAAAACCATCAAGTGATTGCCAGCTGGTCGGAGAGAAATCTGCGGCTCGGCTCATCCTCGAGGCCCGAGAGAGCTTCAACGCAGCGCTGGCTGCACGCGACATGGCCGCGATCGAGCGTGTTCTGGGTGAGGACGTTGTTCTGGTTCCGGGGGATGACGCGCAGCTGATTGCAGGCCGCGCAGCCCAGCTGGAGGCCTGGAAGTCGATTTACGACAGCATGGACCAGGTCCACTATCTTCGCGCGCCGGCGCGTATCGAGGTGTCGGAAGACGGGCATCTGGCGGCCGAGACCGGTCGCTGGACAGGCGGCTGGACCAGCCAGGGCATGCAGATTTCCTATATGGGGCGGTATTTCGCCAAATGGCGGCTGGACGAGCTGGACTGGAAAATCGAGGCGGAAACCTTTGTCACGATCAAGCGCACGGGCGGCATGCTCTGATCAGGCCACGCGGCTATCCTTGCCCGTCAAAAGCCATTGTCGTGCGTCCGCCTCAGTCGAAAAGCTGCGTTCCTGCCGGCCAAGCACCTGGGGGGCTTTCTTTTCCCAATAATAAAGAAGGGCGCGCGCCATTTCGTCTCCGCAGACGATGGCCGCCCGCGATGCGGTGCGACCATGGTCCAGATCGCATTGGCGAACGAATTCCGCGAATTGTACGGCCATGTCGGGGGTGAAGGCGCCCAGCCCCAGGCGGGTGAGCACACTCATGCTCATGAGGTCGGGAGCCCAGTCGGGGTGTTCAAAACGTTGGGCATACCCCGCGCGCAAGGCATCGAGTGATGTCTCGCCGCCAATGCGCCAGATGCACAGGCGGTCTTGGGTATCGATTTCCAACTGGGACAACATGGCGCTCAAGGCTCCCGGCTCGGTCGGCGTTGAGAATAGCGATATGCGCGCAGCTGTGGCCGTTCAAGTTATGAGACATGCCCCAGCCAGAGCAGCGCCTCTTCAACGGTCTCGAAAATACGCTCCTCGGTGACCAGTTCCGGTTCGGAGATATGCTCGTAAAAACTGAGAATGCCGGCTTGTAATTCACTATCCATCACAGTGGCGGCCTTGGAGGCGATGCCCTGGCGGTATTGGTCATCCAGCGCCTTGAAGCGCTGAACCATATCCTGCACAGCCGACGTGGAGAGTTCGGACAGGTCGATTTTCTCGTAGACCAGCAAATGGTCGAAATGCGGTGACCAGTCCGGATGTGTGAGGCATTCCCGATAGACCGCTTCCGCTGTCCGCGCGGTCAGGACGCCTCGGATGCGTGACTGCACCAGCTGCCTGTCCGTATCGATGACCAGATCGTGCTGCATGCCAGCCTACCCCTCGCCCCAGCAATGGCATCGTTTGGCCAGGGTCCACAAACAAAAAAGGCGGAGCCAAAGCCCCGCCTTTTCATGCATATTCTCGAGCGCTTACGCGTCGACAGCCATGGCGGCCTTGAAGTTCTCGTCAACCTTTTCCAGGAAGCCCTCGGTGGAGAGCCAGCCCTGCTGGTCGCCAACAAGGAGCGCGAGGTCCTTGGTCATGTAACCGCTTTCCACCGTCTTGATGATGGTGCTCTCCAGCGTCTCGGCGAACTTCATCACCTGCTCATTGCCGTCCATGCGGCCGCGATGGGACAGGCCACGCGTCCAGGCAAAGATGGAAGCGATGGAGTTGGTGGAGGTCTGTTCGCCACGCTGGTGCTGGCGATAGTGACGGGTGACGGTGCCGTGCGCGGCTTCGGCCTCAACCGTCTTGCCATCCGGGGACATCAGGACAGAGGTCATCAGGCCGAGGGAACCAAAGCCCTGGGCAACGGTGTCGGACTGAACGTCGCCGTCATAGTTCTTGCACGCCCAGACAAAACCACCGGACCATTTCATGGCCGCAGCAACCATGTCGTCGATCAGACGGTGCTCGTAGGAAATGCCCTTCGCCTGGAAAGTGTCCTTGAACTCGCTGTCGAAGATCTCCTGGAAGATGTCCTTGAAGCGGCCGTCATAGGCTTTCAGGATCGTGTTCTTGGTGGACAGGTAGACCGGCCAGCCGCGCTGCAGACCGTAATTCATGCTGGCGCGCGCAAAGTCCTTAATGCTCTCATCCAGGTTATACATGCCCATGGCAACGCCGGAGCTCGGGAAGTCGAAGACTTCGCGGGTGATCGGCTCGGAACCGTCTTCCGGCACGAAGGTCATGGTCAGCTTGCCCGGCTTGTCGACGAGGAAGTCGGTGGCGCGATACTGGTCGCCAAAAGCGTGACGGCCGATGACCATCGGCTGCTGCCAGCCCGGAACCAGGCGCGGAACGTTGGAAATGACGATCGGCTCGCGGAATACAACGCCGCCCAGGATGTTGCGGATGGTGCCGTTCGGGGAGCGCCACATCTTCTTGAGGTCAAACTCTTCAACGCGAGCTTCGTCCGGCGTGATGGTCGCGCATTTGACGCCAACACCATAGTGCTTGATGGCTTCAGCAGCTTCGACGGTGATCTGGTCGTCCGTCTCGTCACGCTTGGTGACGGAGAGGTCGTAATACTTCAGATCAATGTCGAGATAGGGCAGGATCAGTTTGTCCTTGATCATCTGCCAGATGATGCGGGTCATTTCATCGCCGTCGAGTTCGACGACCGGTGTATCGACTTTGATCTTCGCCATGATGTTCTGCTTTCTTTTCGGACGTGGTGTATAGGCGCTAGAACGCACCTTGAATGATTTGCGCGCTCTCTAGCATTGGTGCGCGAGAAGGTGAAGAGGCGGCTCCATGAGTGCAGACACACAGACCCCGGCGATTATCCTGCATTCGCCTCAGATGGGCGAGAATATCGGCGCTGCAGCGCGTGTGATGGGTAATTTTGGCCTGCCGGATCTGCGGATCATCAATCCCCGCGATGGCTGGCCGAATGACAAGGCGTTTTCCATGGCCGCCGGGTCGCCGGTGCTCGATGCGGCGAAGGTCGTCCCGGATTTGGCCGAGGCTTCGACCGACCTGACCCGGATCTATGCGACAACGGCGCGGCCGCGCGGGATGGAAAAACCGGTCCTGACTGCCCGACAGGCCATGGCCGAGATTCGCCAGGCCCAGATGGCAGGTGAAAAGGTTGGCATCCTGTTCGGTGCGGAAAAGTCAGGACTGCCCAACGAAGCGGTGGCTATGGCCGATGCTATCATCACCCTGCCGGTGGATCGCAGTTTCTCCTCGCTCAATCTCGCCCAGACGGTGGCCGTGATCGCCTATGAGTGGACAGCAGAAGAGGGCGCTCCAGCAGAATTCGAGGCGGTGTCTGATCCGGCAAGTCGTGAGGATCTGGAGCGCATGTTTGTGCATTTCGAAGACGAGCTGGAACGCGCGGGCTTTTTCTATCCGCCGGAGAAGACGGCCTTGATGACGCAAAACCTGCGCAGCGCCTTCATTCGCGGGCGCTGGACCACGCAAGAGGTGCGCACGTTCCGCGGTGCTGTCAAAGCCCTCGCAATCGGCCGCGGCAAGGCTCGCATTCAGCGAGATGATTAGCCAGTGCAGCGTCGCTCGGCAGTGTTGCACAACCAAACCTTAGGGTTTTTCTGTTTCAGTGATCACTCGGATGGATAACCTGGTAAATGTAGTGACTGACACGCCGCACACATACGACACCGCCAAAATGGCCGAGTTCGTTTCGCGACTTGCTGCGGAAGGCGTGCATGCCAGCGATGCCATGTCGGCGATCTCATCCCAGTTTGCGCTCGGCGGGGCGGACTCCCGTGAAATCGTCGAGGCCAGCGGCCATTGGGAAGCCGAGCTGGCCCAGTCCGCAGTGCTCAAGGACCTGTTCCTGAACCTGCTGGACGAGGATGACAGCGACGCGGCCTGAGCAATGCCTGATGCGCTGATCTCCCGGTCTTTTAGGATTGTATGGGATAGCTCCCCGCATAGAGCGGACGTATCTTGCTCGATTTTCTCATCGGTTTTGGCTTAATTATGAGCCTGTTTATGCCGGTCGCACAGATGCGAGCCTGGGCCGCGCATTTTTTTCAAGTGCGCGATTGTGTCGGGCAGGCGCCAGATGATCAGCAAGCCGGTGACTTACCGATGATGGAGGTTTCATTGGCTCGCAAGTCGAAGCCATAGCGATGGAGCGTAGACGCGAGACATCCACGAGATGGCTGATCTGCTTATCTGCTCTATAAATTAGGGGCAGCAATACCGGATTCAGAAAAAGGGTTTTCTTGGGGGCGAGCAGCAGCTGAGGTCCGAAAAAAGCGCGGAGAGGTATAAAAAGTACGCGGGTATCACACGCCTTGGGCTTGGTCCGGAAGTTGGCTATGCCACTGATCAAGATCTTCTGGCGGCAGTTTCAGCGTCGCGAGAAAGCCTGGAAAGCCGGAATTGAGGCCGTCCGTGCCAAGTCCGCAGGCCCACTCCAGGATCGCCGCGAATAGCCGGGCATTGCGCATGATTTCCGACACGTCCATGGAGCCCGGGAAGATCCGGACTTCAAACGTTTGCTTACCGGGCAGGTCATGCGCGAGGTTGAAGAAATTATAGTCGGCATATTTCGTCGGCTTGCACTCGATGAGGCGCTGCTGGGCCTTGATCCAGTCGAGGTGTTGGAAATCGGGATCGCGGGCCAGTGCGCGGATGGAATCGCTGATTGGGCCAAGTCTAACGCAGCGCGGATTGGTTCGCACCAGCGATCGAAGCGCATCGCCGAACTGATCGAGCGCCTTGATCAACCGGGCGAGAGCCCGCGCATCACGCAGGCGTACCGCGTCATAATGGATGTGAAGCGCCGCCTCGGCAGGCACGCTGAAATCAAGTGCGTGCGCTGCCATTAGCAATTTGCGCAGGGCGGGTTCGGGATCATCGCCATAGGGCGGGGATATGATTTCGCACGGTCGTTCACGCTCGCCCGGTAGCGGGGCTGCCATGGCGATTGAGCGTGCGGACTGGTCGACGACTTTGGTAATCCCGCCCCCTGCGTGCTCAACGGGCGTACCCCAAAGCGCGGCAACGGGTTCCAGCACGGCCTCGAGGCCCGCTTGCGGATCGCAATGGTGCTGGGCGAGAGAGAGCAGCCGGGCATCATCGCTTAGCAGGCGCAGCCAACCGGTCAGGGGCGGGGCATTATGGTCCAGCCCGTCGCGAATTGTGAGATCATCAACTAGGAGCGCGATGCGTTCACCGCCTCGGTCACGGACATCAAAGCCCAAAACCAGATTCTCGAAAACCGGCAGGCCCGGCACAAGGCTTGGCTCGGATTGCGGGTAGAAACAGACCCCTACCGTGCCGCCCTGATCGCGGGCAACAGCCGCGGCCAGATCGCGACGTGATCGGCCCTGTGGCGCCAAGAGTTCGATCTCGAATCCCATTTTCCAGCTTGCCATCACACACGCCTCAGTCGTCGAAAACAGCTTCAACATCAACAGCTTTGATACTGGTGTCTATCGAGATTGCCCACTCGCAGCAAAGGCGCTACGCAGTTACCTGAAAATCTCCGGGGAGGAAAACATGTCGAGCTCTTCTGTCGCAGGCGTGGCAGCGCTAGTGACGCTGTCCGGCGGATCTGCAAGTGCTCACTTCGACGATCAAACCTATCATGCGCCGCTGATGGCAGCCAGTATTTCGCAAGTGAATAACCGGACCCAGCGTCCGGATGAGCGAAATATGTGGCTGTTTTCAAACAGTAATTATGGCTATTGTGACGCCAAAAAAGTCGCGCATGTCTGGAATACAGGTGTCGGATCAGCGAAGGCGATCATCGGCAGTAAGATTGCGGCGGGCCTGACAAATCTTGTCGATATAGATATTGCGGGCACCCACTTTGACGTCGAATGTAGCCATGAAGAGGTCGGGCTGACCTACTCAGATGCTGTGGCACTGGCCCATCATTGGGCGCTGGAATCATCGTGGGAAGCTAAGCTAGCGGTCGATCGGTTGGCGACCCGTCTCGGACACAAGCGTTTCTGGGAGGAATACGGTTTCACGTTGCATGAGGCCAATTCAATTACAATTATCACATCCGAGAATTCTGACGCCGATTCTTACTATCACTTTGTACTAAGTGATTACGGATACTGCGATGCGATGAAGCTCGCTCAAGTATGGAATATTGAAACTTCCCAGGCCAAGTTGGCTATCGGGCGCAAGGTCCAGGGCGGCATGACCGAACGGATCGATCTTGATATTGCCTCTACCGCGAACTCCGTCAGTTGTAGCTGGGGCGAAACGAGTCTCACTTTAAATGATGCGACTGCGCTGGCGAGTTTCTGGGGCGTGCCAATTGGTGACGCCAAGCAGAAGGCTGCTAATTACGCGTCGCGATGGGGCACAAAGGGCCTCCGACAGCGGCTTGCTGATGTCCTGCCGGAAAGGCCCTGATTGGGGCGGCGCGAATCGATGATTTCAGCGTACTGCAACATTGCTTGACATTCCTGTCCGCACAGGTAGAAACCCCGCTTCTCGCGCGAGCCCCTGCTGGCGTGGGGTGTACGGGTGATGTGTGAACCGCCGTTTCAATTGCGGGCCTCAATAGGGAGGACGCCGGGCCACATCGAAATAGAGAGACTGATGTCAAAGCGTCATTCGCAGAAATACAAAATCGACCGCCGTATGGGTGAAAACCTCTGGGGTCGTCCGAAATCTCCGATCAACTCCCGTCCGTACGGCCCGGGCCAGCACGGCCAGCGCCGCGCCGGCAAACTGTCCGACTTCGGTATCCAGCTGCGCGCCAAGCAGAAGCTGAAGGGTTACTACGGTAACATCACCGAGAAGCAGTTCCGTCGCACGTATGACGAAGCGGCTCGCCGCACCGGCAACACCGCTGAGAACCTGATCGGCCTGCTGGAATCCCGTCTGGACGCTGTCGTTTACCGCGCCAAGTTCGTTCCGACCGTTTTCGCAGCGCGTCAGTTCGTCAACCACGGCCACGTTCTGGTCAATGGTGTCAAGACGAACATCCCGTCCTACCGCTGCAAGCCGGGCGACGTCATCGAAGTTCGCGAAAAGTCCCGCTCCATGGCCCTGGTCCTGGAAGCCCTGGAAAGCGCCGAGCGCGATATTCCGGACTATGTCGATCTCGACCCGAAAGCCATGAAGGTCACCTATGTGCGCATGCCGGAACTCGCAGAAGTTCCTTACGCTGCACAGATGGAACCGAACCTGGTTGTCGAATTCTACTCCTCGTAATCACGAGGACATCCGAGTTCAAAAGAACCCGCCTGGCTATGCCGGGCGGGTTTTTTTATTGGACCATCAATCGGCGTAATCCGGTCACGCCGAAGATGATTGCTATTCCGATTGCCGGCGACCAAAAAGGTACCATCGAGGCGGCGTCTCTTATTGGTGCAAGAAACGGAAATACGCTCGTCGATATCAAGCCGGCCAACCCAACGAGAACCAGCCCTACGAAACGTAGCGCCGTATGCCCGCCGGGCGGAATGCGCGGTTTAGCTCGCATCGACGAGTGGACGATTATTGCAACGCCGCTAAAGGTCCCGATCGCTCCAAGGACCGCGACAAGCAGTGGCGGAGGTGATGGTGTAAATATGTGCGCGAGATGTATCGTGGCGGATGCGATGCTCGAGAAAGCGAAAATGACCCAACCAAAGGTTTGAGTTTTCATGAGCTTTAAGGGGTCTTTGTGGGAAATGCGTGAAATTCGTATCCTGTCAGGCCAGATCGCGCGAGCTGACCGATGTCCCAAACACCCGGTGCCCGATGAACATCAGGACGGTCAGGGCCAGGGCGCTGGCGACCGAGGTGATGGTGGGCAGGTGCAGCACGGTCGACATCACCACGCGCTCTTCGCTGACCGCGGTGAGAGTGTGCTCGTAAGTGCGCCAGACATAAACCAGGGCGGGCAGGAGTGTCATGGCACCGGCTCCGAACAAGGTTGTGGCGGCAAACAGCGAGAAACGATTGCTGGTGTGCCAGGTTTTCCAGACCGCAGACAATCCTGTGGCAACGGCCAGCGGGGGCAATGCCAGATAGATGATCCAGGCCATCGGCCAGAGCAGGCTCCCGCCAGGGCTCGCCGGCTGGGCCACGCTGTCCACGAGGACGGTGAAAACAACAAACATCGCCAGATAAAGCGACGCTCCGAGAAAAGCATACACCGCGCGAGACTTGGTCATGGCTCGGCCCTCCGGTTTCCGGTGAAGTGGGATAGTGGAGGTGAATCCAATTCATACAACCCCTGGATCAGGACTGCTCGAAACCGCGGCGTTAACGCTCAACGCTGAGGCGACTTCTGCAGCGACTTTCCCCCAATCGGACACAAGGGATTGATCGGGAGGGCTATTCGCGCTTTTCTTGCAATGTCGAAATGGCGCGGGGCTAATTGCCGTTCGACGTATTGGGGTAAATGGGGAAATCGGGGGCTAATATGACCTGGCGTGTTCTACCGGTAGCCGGCCTTGTTCTGGCGTGTGCGGCGTGTGCTTCCACTCCGGATGATGCAGAGCGATCAAGCTTCCTGCCGACGCTGCCGAGCTTGCCCTCAATGCCGAGCATGTCGATCTCCGACATTTCCATTCCTGGCACCAATCGCCAGGCTCCGGCCGTCGATCCGGCGCTGGAGAGCGTGATTTACTGGCGCGTTATCGAGGACGACATTCTCGTCATTCACGCCAATACTCAGGGCTGCACCTCGCGGTCCGATTTCGACGTCTCGGTGAGTCAATACCATGACGACGTCTATACGGTGTCGATCAGCCGCGAAGAGATTGATCGTTGTGCCGAGGACATCCCGTGGGGCATCCAGCTTGGCTTTGGCTTTGAAGAGCTGGGGGTTCCGCACGGCGGGCAGGTGATCGTCCTCAATCCGCTTGATGATCGGGCCTGGGACTGGAACCCTTACGCGCAGCGACGTCAGATGGCCGCCCGCTAGCGCGGTGTGACCTCGACACGGTCCGGGTAGAATCCGAGACGATTCCGGATTGGCGCGACTGCCTCGAACGGCGTCTCATACGTCCAGACAGCATTCTCCAACCGTTCTCCGCTCTCTAGCGTGAGATGGAAGTAATTCGCTTCGCCCTTGTATGGGCACCAGCTTGTATGTTCGGAACGTTCTAGGAAGCGAGGTTCGATGGCGGCCCGATCGACATAGAGCACGGGCGCGTACACGTGTTCTTTCAGTTCGATTGCCCGTGCTTCGCTGACGAGAAGCTCGCCGCGCGCACTGATCACAACATCGATCTCCTGATCGGAGACATGGATCGGGTGTTCCGGTCCTGGCTGCAGGACCGGTCGGTTTGTGTCAGTCATGGCAGGTGTCCTTTGGACTAGGCGGCCTCGATCAGGCCCTGCTCGCGCAGATAGGTCTGCAACTCACCCGTCTCGAACATTTCCTTGACGATATCGCAGCCGCCAACAAACTCACCCTTGATGTAGAGCTGCGGGATGGTCGGCCAGTTGGAGAAGGTCTTGATGCCTTCACGAATGCCGTCGTCTTCCAGAACGTTGACGCTCTCGAAATCGACCTGGAGGTGATCCAGCACGCGGGCCACGACAGAGGAGAATCCGCATTGCGGGAAGATCGGCGTGCCTTTCATGAAGAGCACAACATCATTCGTCTCGATGGTGGATTTGATGTGATCCTGGACGGTATCCGTCATGTCGAACTCCTTGGTCGTCTGGCGCTAGAGCTAGGGGCTCGACGGCGATCCTTCAAGACCTGCCAGCCGGGCATTTGCGTCCAGATGTTTCAAACGTGTTGTCAGGGATATTACGCTATCACTCAAGGGGTGATCGAGCGCCCAGGACAGTGATTCCTGTGGACTGCGGCCGCTGGGCGCGGCGTTGCGACCGAGCAGGGACTGCTTGATGTGGCGTGCGAAATACCATGCAGAGGAGGGGGTTAGGGGGAGGCGCGCGGATTTCGCGGAGCCTTTCATGACTTCGATACCGATCAGCGACAGCCCTGCTTTTTTGCAGCGCTCCAGCCGGTCCGAATCCTGAGCGCTCAGCTCGGGATTGAGCGGAGCCATGATGGCGTCCATAGCTGGTATGCGCGTTGCGGCTTCCAGCTCGGGCCCACGACCGCAAATGCCCAGATGCCGGATCATGCCCCGCGCCTTGAAGGCCTCGAGATGGCGAATGAGTTTGTCGGTCAGCTCTTCCTCGGCCGGGCCGTGCAATAGAAGCAGGTCGATGTGATCCGTTTGCAGGCGCGCCAGGCTCTCCTTCAGCGACATTTCGACGGCGCCGGCGGAAAAGTCACGATGCCCGCCCGCATGGATGCCGGCCTTGGTGCACACAAAGACCTTGTCGCGCCGGATGCCCCGAAGGGCCTGGCCCAGCCGTTTTTCCGCGCGCCCCGCGCCATAGGCTGGACCGGTGTCAAACAGGGTGACACCCAGATCAACTGCCCGGTGAACCAGGTCACGGGTCTGCGATACTGAGCCGATCAGGCTGGCATGCGGTCCTGTGACTCCGAAACCCAGTCTCGCGAAGGCGGGGTGGTCAATCATGCATCGGGCACTCGGGTCTCCAGCGCCAGCGCGTGGAGTTCATTGCCCATCTTGGTGCCCAGCGCGGCATAGACCAGCTGGTGCTGGGCCACGCGCAGCTTGCCGCGGAAAGCCTCGCTGGTGACAACCGCCTTCCAGTGATCATTATCGCCTGCCAGGTCTTCCATCTCGATCTCGGCGTCCGGAATTCCAGCCTTAATCAGGGCGATAATCTCATCGGCAGGCATGGGCATGGCGGGCGCTCCGGGCAAAGATGACGAACAGTTCACGAAAGCTCACACGGAGCCTCGTCTTAGTGAGGGAATGTGTTGGCAGTTGCGCTTTCCTGCAAGGGCGGAAACAGCCATATCTCAGCCGGCTGGAAAAACAGGAGGCTGATGTGAACCCGATCTTTGCTGTGAAACTCGTTACCCGTCTCTCGCTGGGGCTGCTCAATCTCGCTTTGGTCTTTGCCTTTCTGAGTGGTGTGGCCATGGCCGGCGATCAGTATGTCGACCGCGAGGGCCGACCGGTGGGTGGCTATGATGTGGTCAGCTATCATACAGAAGAAATGCCGCTGGAAGGGCTGGACAGCATCACCGCGGAGTATAATGGCGTAACCTGGTATTTCGCCACGGAGGCCAATCGCGATCTCTTTGTGGCTTCACCTGAAGTCTATGCCCCCGCCTATGACGGCCACTGTGCCTACGCGCTCGCCCATGATCGCAAGGTGCGCACCGACCCGCTCGCCTATCAGGTCGTTGATGGCGTGCTCTACATGAATTTCTCGGCCAATATCCAGCGTCGCTGGGAAGAGGATATTCCCGGTTTCACAGAGCGTTCCGAAGCCCACTGGCCGGACCACGAGCCGCAACCGGCAGCACGCCCCAGCCGCTGGTTCTGATCCATTACAGAAATTTGGGTTCGGTCCGGGCTGCGGATCTGGCATGGTGGCCCCAAAGCATAACCGGGGAACATTATGCGTATTACTGCACTTCTTTCATCCGCAGCCTTTCTTGGCCTGGCTGCCTGTTCATCCGTCGCAGCGGGCCCGTCCAGCGATTATGACGGTCTGGACCGGGCTCAGTTGCTCGACGATCTGCAGATCCTGGCATCCGACATGATGCAGGGTCGTGAGGCCGGCACACCGGGCAATGCCCTGGCCCGCGGCTATATCATCGAGCGCCTGGAAGGCATCGGTGTTGATCCGGTGGGAGAGAGTTTTGAACACCCGTTCGAATATTCCTTCCGCCGTGGTCCGGGCGAGCGCCTGCCGGGTGTGAACATCCTCGCCGAGATCGAAGGCACCAGTGACAGCGACCACGTTATGGTACTGACGGCGCATTTCGACCATGAAGGCATGCGCGATGGCCAGATCTGGAATGGTGCCGACGATAATGCGTCCGGCGTTGCAGCCCTTCTGGCCGTGGCCGAGGACTTTGCCGAGAACCCGCCGGAACATGATCTGATCTTCGCCTTCGTCGACGCCGAGGAGCGGGGCCTGCAGGGCGCGCGCGCCTTTGTCGCCAATCCGCCGGTGCCGGAAGAGAACATCGTCTTCAACCTCAATCTCGACATGGTCGCGATGTCAGAGGATCGCATCCTCTGGGCCGTGGGCACGTATCACTATCCCTTCCTCAAGCCGATGGTTGAGCGTGTCGCCGAGCGCGCCGACGTCAACCTGCCAATGGGCTATGACGAACCCGGTGGCCCGCCCGGCAGCGACTGGACCATGCTGACCGACAGTGGCGCCTTCCATGCGGCAGGCATTCCCTTCATCTATCTGGGCGTGGATTTCCATCCGCACTATCATCAGCCGTCGGATACCTACGAGAACATGACGCTGGAATTTTTCCAGGATGCGACAGAGGCCATTCTGGATTTCGCGCGCGAGGCCGACGCCAATCTCGGCATGATTGCCGAGGAAAGCGGCCGCTAGTGCAAACGCAGCTGCTGAGTATTTTCACTGTTTGGTAGCACTCGGAAAGTACTGGATTCGCATGGGGCGAGTTCAAAAAATCTGGACCAGAATACTGGGCGCCGTGATTATGGCTCGCGGCGCCTATTCTGTATTCTTCAGTGTGCTGGTCATGCTGGCGCTGGGCGGCGTGTTTGATATCCGCGAATTCGGTCCGGAGCTTTCGCGCTATTTCGCGAGTGAAAATCCAGCTATCGTTGTGGCCTGGTGCGCGTATGCGTCCGCCTACATGGCAGCAGGTCTTGCTGTCCTGCTGGACCGGCGCATCCTCGCGCTGACGCTCTACAGCATCGGCTACGCGATCGACATCACGCTCTGGCTGTCGGTGCATTCGGTCAGTTTCAACGCAGATGCCGCTCCGGCCTGGGCGTCACTGGCGGATCTGTTTTTCAACGTGTTTGACCTGGCCGCGCTGATGATCCTGACCTATCAGGTGATGGTGGCGAGCCCTGTCGCCAGTTCCATCCACCGCCTGGGGGCGGGCAAATAAAAAGCCCCGCTGCGAGAGCGGGGCCTTGTATCTTACTCAGCAGCCTCAGCAGCCGGTTCCATCAGATCAGGCAACCAGCCTTCCCAGGCCGCGCGCAGACGGTCCAGTTCGAGATGGTGGGCGCCATTGACGCTGACGGCGTTGCCGCCGGCCAGGCCGACAACCTGGATGTCGATATCCTCGGCCTTGGCGTCCTGGATGATGGCGATGGCATCATCCTTCTTGGCCGCCATCAGATAGCGGGCCTGGTCCTCGCCGAACAGGAAGCCGTGCATGGGCACATCGCTGTCGGCGTCGTGCGCCAGCTTGATGCCGGTGCCCGAGGCCAGGGCCATATCCGCTGCCGCACAGGCCAGACCGCCATCGGACAGGTCGTGACAGGCGCTGATACGGCCGGCACGGATCTGGCCGCGCACGAAATTGCCATTGGTTTTTTCAAGGTCGAGATGGACCAGCGGCGCACCGCCTTCCTCGCGGCCTTCGACAACACGCAGATAGGTAGAGGCACCCATGGCGCCGGTTGTCTTGCCAACCACCATGAGGATGTGGCCCTCGGACATGCCGCCAAAGCCGGCGCGTTTGTCCATGTCGGGGATGAGGCCGACGCCGCCAACTGCCGGGGTCGGCGGAATGGCAACACCATTGGTCTCGTTGTAGAGGCTGACATTGCCGGACACGACCGGGAAGTTGAGCGCGGCACAGGCCTGCGCCATGCCTTCTACACAGCCCACAAACTGGCCCATGATCTCTTCACGTTCCGGATTGCCGAAGTTCAGGCAGTCGGTGATCGCGATCGGATCGGCGCCGGTTGCGGTCAGATTGCGCCAGGCTTCCGCAACGGCCTGCTTGCCGCCCTCGAACGGGTCTGCATAGCAATAACGCGGCGTACAGTCGGTGGTGATGGCCAGGGCCTTGTTGGTGCCGTGAACACGCACGATCGCCGCGTCCGACGGATCCTCGGAGCTGGCAGCCGTATCGGCCATGACGTGACGGTCATACTGGCGCCAGATCCAGGCCTTGGAGGCCATGTTCGGGCTGGACATCAGCTTGAGCAGGACCTCGCCCATGTGCGACGGCTGGGCCACGTCCTTGGCATTGATCTGGGCGCGAACTTCCGGCGCAAAATAGGGGCGCTCGTATTTCGGCGCATCATCGGCCAGCGGTGCGACCGGGATGTCACAGACGATCTCGCCCTTGTGCTCGAGCACCATGCGGCCGGTATCCGTCGTCTCGCCGATCACGGCAACGTCGAGTTCCCATTTTTCAAAGATCGCCTTGGCCACGTCCTCACGACCCGGCTTCATGATCACCAGCATGCGCTCCTGGCTTTCCGAGAGCATCATTTCATAGGTGGACATGTTTTCTTCGCGTTGCGGCACGTCATCCATGATCAGCTTGATGCCGATCCCGCCCTTGTCCGCCATTTCGACGGAAGAGGAGGTGAGGCCGGCGGCGCCCATGTCCTGGATCGCCGCGATAGCGTCCGTGGCCATCAGTTCGAGGCAGGCCTCGATCAGCTTCTTCTCGACGAAGGGGTCACCGACCTGGACGGTGGGACGCTTCTCTTCGCTCTCATCGTCAAACTCGGCCGAGGCCATGGTCGCGCCGTGAATGCCGTCGCGGCCGGTCTTGGAACCGACATAGACGATCGGCTGGCCCGGCTCGGCGCCGCGGGCGTAGAAAATCTTGTCCGCATCAGCGAGGCCGACTGCCATCGCATTGACGAGGATGTTGCCGTTATAGCCCTCGTGGAAATTGGTCTCGCCGCCCACGGTCGGGACACCGACACAGTTTCCGTATCCCCCAATACCGGCAACAACGCCGCCCACCAGGTGCTGGGTCTTTTCATGGTCCGGCGCGCCAAAACGCAGCGCATTCATCAGCGCCACCGGGCGAGCACCCATGGTGAAGACATCGCGCAGGATACCGCCCACGCCCGTCGCCGCACCCTGATAGGGTTCGATATAGGACGGGTGGTTGTGGCTCTCCATCTTGAAGATACAGGCCTGGCCATCACCGATATCGATGACACCGGCATTCTCGCCCGGACCCTGGATGACCTTCTCGCCGGTCACCGGGAATTTGCCCAGATGCGCGCGCGAAGACTTGTAGGAACAGTGCTCGGACCACATCACCGAGAAAATTCCCAGCTCGACCAGGTTCGGCGCCCGGCCGACGCGGTCAAGAATGACCTGGTATTCGTCCTCGGTAATGCCGTGCTCGGCAACGATCTCGGCGGTAATGCCGTCAGCGTATTGGGTCATGGGTCAGTCCGCGATCGAAAATTGAAGAGCGCGTAGCTCTCGAAGGTCAAGGGCCGCCTTGAGGCTGGCCAGGGTTTCAGCTGAACCGGAATGCGCGTGCTGTTCGCGATGCAGGTCCACATTCAGATTGGCGATGGTCAGGGCGATGGATGAGGTCCAGTTGGGAATAGCGAGATTGCGGGTTTCCCAATCCAGTTCACCGTCCTGCCGTGTGCTCGAATAGATGATATCGGCACCTTCGATGGCACGTTGTGCGGTCAGGCTCTGATACCATTCCAGGCATTCGGTTTCGACGGCGTCGGCGATCGAAGCCTGGCACTGGAACGCCAGATAGGGCTCGCCTGTCGAGGTGTCGACATAGACTGCGGTGACTGAACCGAAAGCTGATGCGCGATCGTCGATGATGACAAGCTCGGGGGTACCGTCTCCGTCAATGTCTTGCGCCAGCTGAGCAAGAACCGTCGCGTCGATGGCTGGTGTCAGGCGTTCGGACCCGGTCTCGACGCCGACATAATACATCCCTTCGCTGTCCACCTGCACAGACGGACAAGACGGGACGTCGCAGGCCTCCAAGCCGGAAATCGAGGATGCCAACAGGAGTGCCGCCGTTGAGATCGCCGCTAGAGGCATCAAGCGCTCCCCAGCAGGCTTTCAAACAGCGCCAGTCCGTCCGTGCCGCCGTGCTTTTCGTCTACTGCGCGCTCCGGGTGAGGCATCATGCCCAGGACATTGCCCTGTTCATTCATCACGCCGGCGATGTCGCGCTGGGAACCGTTCGGATTATTGCCATAACGGAAGACGACCTGGCCTTCGCCCTCGATGCGGTCGAGAGTCTCGGCATCGGCAAAATAATTGCCGTCATGGTGAGCGATCGGAATGATCAGCTCGGAGGTCGAGCCATAACGCGAGGTGAAACGCGTATTGCCGTTATCGATCTTCAGGGGCGCTTTCTCACATACAAAGGTGAGGCCCGCATTGCGCATCAGCGCGCCTGGCAGAAGACCGCTCTCGGTGAGGATCTGGAAGCCATTGCACACACCCAGAACCGGCGCGCCGGTTGCGGCGTGGGCGACAACTGCTGGCAGGATGGCCGAGCGCGAGGCCATGGCCCCACAGCGCAGATAGTCTCCGTAGGAGAAACCACCCGGGATCATGACGAACTCGGTGCCCTCGGGCAGTTCGTTCTCCTGGTGCCAGACCATGGCCGGCTTCTCGCCGGTCACACGTTCAATGGCATCATGGGCATCACGGTCACAGTTTGAACCGGGAAAGACGATGACGGCGGATTTCATGGCCCGCTCCGTTTTACGCGATTTCGATCGAGTAGCTCTCGATCACCGGGTTGGAGAGAAGCTTCTGGCACATCTCGTCGACACGGGCCTTGGCCGCGTCGGCGTCATCGCCGGTCAGGTCCAGCTCGATCAGCTTGCCCTGGCGTGCGGCCGTGACTTCCTCATAACCCATATTGTGAAGGGCGCCGGCAACAGCCGCACCTTGCGGGTCGAGAACACCGGGTTTCAAGTAGACGTGGATTTTGGCTTTCACTTTGAGGCCTCATCAGTGATCGTGGCGTCAGCGGTCATGGCGACCACATTGTTTTCTTTCATAATGCCGAGGCGGCGGGCGACATCGGCATAGGCCTCGGTCACATTGCCCAGATCGCGGCGGAAACGGTCCTTGTCCAGCTTCTCGTTGGACTCCATGTCCCAGAGACGGCAGCTGTCCGGGCTGATCTCGTCGGCCAGGATAATACGCGGTACTTCATTGTCGAAAATGCGGCCGAATTCCAGCTTGAAATCCACCAGGCGAATACCGGCACCGGCAAACAGTCCGCACAGATAGTCATTGGTGCGGAAGGCGGTGGAGACCATCTCGTCCATTTCGTGCGGAGCGGCCCAGCCAAAGGCGTTGATATGTTCTTCCGCGATCATCGGATCGCCCAGATCGTCATTCTTGAAATAGAACTCCACGATCGGACGCGGCAGCGGGTCGCCCTCGGTCAGGCCCAGGCGCTTGGCGATGGAGCCGGCGGCGACATTGCGGATGACCACTTCCAGCGGAACGATCTCGACCTGGCGGACGAGCTGTTCGCGCATGTTCAGGCGCTTGATGAAGTGCGTATTGATGCCGATACGCTGAAGACCGAGGAAGATGTGCTCGGAGATACGGTTATTGAGAACACCCTTGCCCTCGAGGGTGGCGTGTTTCTCACCGTTAAAGGCCGTGGCATCGTCCTTGAAGTACTGGACGAGCGTGCCCGCCTCAGGACCTTCATAGAGAATCTTGGCCTTGCCTTCGTAGAGTTTTTTGCGACGGGACATCAGCGACGCTCCTGCGGGGGCCGGATACCGTATCAGGCCTATAAAAAGCGTGGCGCGGCCCGACTCAGTGACGGACCGCGCTTCGAGCGCGGAAACTAGCCGCACAGCCCATTATTCGCAATGCCGGGACGCCGCAGTGTCGCACCCTGTTTCACAGGCGTTGATTTCCCCGTGGGGGCAAGCTAACGAGACTATTAAACACCATCCTTCAGGGAGACTGCCATGTCCGGCCTCGACGATCGCGAAAACGCGTTTGAAAACAAATACGCCCACGATCAGGAAATGGAATTCAAGGCGAATGCTCGCCGCAATAAACTGCTGGGCCTGTGGGCTGCAGGCGAACTTGGTCTGGAAGGCGATGCCGCCGAGGACTACGCGAAATCCGTCATCGTGGCCGATTTCGAGGAAGCCGGCGATGACGACGTCTTCCGCAAGGTCCGCGCCGACTTCGACGAAAAGGGCGTTGAGCTGTCCGACCACCTGCTGCGCAAGCAGATGGACGATCTCCTGATCGAAGCCCGCAACCAGATCGCCAACGAGGGCTGATCCCTCGTCGTGACGGCGGCTCAGTCCGCCGTCACCGCCAGCCAGCGATCAATGGCCGCGCGGATATTGTCGCGGTCATAGGCCGTGGTGACAGCCTCGAAGACCTGGCCTGTATCCCGGTCGATCAGCAGCATGAAGCCGGTGCGGCCTTCCAGCTGCAGGAAGACCGCGCTGATACCGGCTTCCTCCGCGCGTTCCCGCAACCCGTCTCGGCGACCCAGCGTGAAATCGAAGCGGATGAATTCGACGGCGGCATCCTCATAATCCTCGCGCACATCATCGATACGCGGCTCGATAATCCGGCAGGAACTGCACCAGGACGAGCGGAACATCGCCGCAACCAGCCGCGGACGCTCCTCGACGATGTCGGCCTGAGCCGCCGTTTCCCATTCGGCGCGGAAGAAGTTCGGAGCCATGAAAATGGCCAGAGCGGCGAGGATGATCAAAGACAGTCGCATGAAATACTCCACAGATCGGACCTAGATAGGGCAGGTCGTGCGTCGCGTCATCAGCGCGTCGATAACAAGCGCGTCAGCTTGCCATTTTCCGAGGCTGGGCCGGCACCTTGCTTATGCCTTGGTTATTCCGCCCCTTCCGGCTTGATCAGGCCGGGCAGGCCGTCGATCGACTGGGCGTTGCTCTCATATCGTCGCGCCGCCCATTCCTCGTCGGAGCGATGGGCGTTGACGCGCACCAGCTGGTCGCGCTCGCCCTTGAACTCATAGAACGGCACGCCCCAGCCGCAGCTGTCCTGACATTTGTGGATCCGGGCCGTGATGACAGCGCGGGCCTTGGGGAATTCCGGGAAGAGGGCGAGCTTCTCGGCAAAACCCGGTTCCTCGAACGTCACCGCTTCTGCCGTGCCATAGAGGCGCAGGATGTTGGCAGCGCCTTCGAAGGCGCAGAACATGAAGGTGATGCGGCCGTTCTGGCGGACATGCGCGAGTGTTTCGATGCCGGAGCCGCCCAGATCCAGATAGGCGACTTCATTGGGCCCGATCACGCGAAAACTGTCATACCCCTTGGGGGAGAGATTGACCGAGCCATCATCGCCGGACGGGGCCGTGGCAATGAAAAACATCTTCTGCTTGTCGATAAAGGCTTGAATGCGATCATCAATCTGGTCGTAGAATTTGGCCATGTCACTCTCCGCTTCGCCCCGCCACGAACTCTAGGTCGAGTTGCTGCTGAGAAAAAGTCGCCCAGCGACATGGCGTATATGCACAAATCAGCCACCATCCGCGTCATCCCGACGAAAGTCGGGACCCAGTGGTTCAGCTGTTCAGGTCGTCGTACAGGTCGCGCCAATCGGGATTTCGCCCCTCGATAAGCTCAAGTTTCCAGGCACGCTTCCATTCCTTGATGCGTTTCTCGCGCGTGATCGCCGTGTCCATGGTCTCGTGAAATTCCAGCCAGACCAACATGTTGACACCGTATTTGGCACAGAATTTCGAACCGCGACCTTTCTTGTGCATCCAGGCACGCATGGTGATGTCGCTGGTCACGCCAGTGTAGAGCGTACCGTTGCGCTTGCTCGCCATTATGTAGACGCAAGGCTGAAACGTCATTCTGGGTCCCGACTTTCGTCGGGATGACGCTATAGAATGGCGATAACTTAAGCGAGCTTGCTAGGCAAAAACACGCGCAAAAATCGTGTCGACATGTTTGAGGTGATAGGCCTCGTCGAAACAGGCTTCGATCTGTTCGTCAGAGAGCAGGGCGGTGACGCCTTCATCGGCCTTGAGGTGTTCGACCAGCTTGCCGCCTTCATCCCAGGTTTTCATGCCATTGCGCTGAACCAGGCGATAGCTGTCCTCGCGGGAGGCGCCAGCCTGGGTGAGGGCGAGCAGAACACGCTGGGAGTTATGGATGCCGCCATAGGCTTCCAGATTCTCGCGGCAGCGATCTTCATGCACGATAAGCTTCTCGATCATGCCGGCGGTCCGGTGCAGGGCAAAGTCGAGATGGACATTGGCGTCCGGGCCGATGCCGCGTTCCACGGAGGAGTGCGAGATATCGCGCTCATGCCACAGGGCGACATTTTCCATCGCCGGTACGACAGCCGAGCGCACCAGGCGCGCCTGGCCCGTCAGGTTTTCCGTCAGGATCGGATTGCGCTTGTGCGGCATGGCGGACGAGCCTTTCTGGCCCTTGGAGAAATATTCCTGCGCCTCACGCACTTCGGAGCGCTGGAGGTGGCGCACTTCGACCGCGATATTCTCGATCGCGGATGCGATCAGGCCCAGCACGGCAAAATAGTTGGCGTGGCGGTCACGTGGGATGACCTGGGTCGAGACCGGCTCGACGGACAAGCCCATTTGTTCCGCGACATGTGCTTCCACAGACGGGTCGATATTGGCGAAAGTGCCAATAGCGCCGGAGATCGCACAGGTCGCAATCTCGTCACGTGCGGCGACAAGGCGGGCCCGGTTGCGCGCGAACTCGGCGTAGAAGCGGGCAAATTTCAGCCCCATCGTCGTCGGCTCGGCATGGATGCCGTGCGAGCGACCGATACAGACCGTGTATTTATGCTCTTCCGCGCGGGCTTTCAGGGCTGCAAGAACACGGTCCATGGCGACCAGCAACAGGTCGGCCGACTGTTTCATCTGTACGGCCAGGCAGGTGTCCAGCACGTCGGAAGAGGTCAGGCCCTGGTGCACAAACCGGCTTTCCTCGCCGACATGTTCAGCCAGGTGCGTCAGGAAGGCGATAACGTCATGTTTGACCTCGGCCTCGATCTCATTGATGCGATCGACATCGAAATCGACATCCTTGGCTTTCCATACCGCGTCCACGGCGGACTGGGGCACAACGCCCAGCTCGGCCAGCTTCTCCGTCGCATGCGCCTCGATCAGATACCAGATCTTGTACTTGTTCTGGTCCGACCAGATGGCGGCCATTTCAGGACGGGTATAGCGGGGAATCATGCGCGCGCTCCGGGCTGGGTACTCAAGAAGGCGGCGTGATGCGCCGATGTGGCGCAAAAATCAAGTGAAGGCTGGTATGCGCAAGGTGTGATGCGGGTCACGGGAGGTTGCCGGAAATTTCTCTACCCTCATCCTGACGAAAGTCAGGACCCATGCCGCAACAGCCGTGCACATACATCATGGCCAGTATGAAACGTGGAACGCTCTATATTGGTGTTACCCGCGACATCGCCATGCGTGCATGGATGCATAAACAGGGAAGAGGCTCGAAGTTCTGCGCGAAGTACGGAGTGAAGCGCCTGGTCTACATGGAATATTTCGACCTGATGGCAGACGCGATAGCGCGCGAAAAACGGCTGAAAGCCTGGCGTCGTGCCTGGAAGATCGAACTGATTGAGAGCGTCAACCCGCATTGGAATGATCTCTATTTTCGATTGAATGCTTGATACACCCTCGAGCCCGATCCCAAGCCCTCGTCCTGACGAATGTCAGGACCCATGCCGAAATCATGGGTCAAACTAGTAATCGCAGGGGAGGCGCGCCTTCGTATCGGTAAATCTGTTCGCCAGATTGTGCGTGTTCGCCGCCCAGCCTTGGGTCCTGACTTTCGTCAGGATGAGGGGGCGGTCAGAGGGTGCCTGTGTCGAACCACTCTCGAAGGCGCACCGCGAGTTGAGACAAGGCGACGATTTGCAGACCGAGTAGTGCCAGACTGTGCAGGCTAGCGAACACTCGGAACAATTTTCGGTTTTCACGTTCGGGTGCGAAATAGGGCGACATGCCCATGGCTCGGCGGAACAGGTTGAAAATCAATCCAATGAGCGCGGACACGACCAGCATCACGGCAGTGAAATAGAGCGAATGGGTCGGGTCATTCGGAAAAAACGGTGAATAGAACGCCCAGCCTATTGTTAGGATCATGGCAGCGATACAAACCGAAAAACCGATGCTCGACGATGTTCGAGCGCGGGATCTCACAACGCCCCCCAATTAATCTCCGCATGCCGGTCCAGCACCTGCGCCCCGTCCGGCATTGCGTACTTCAAGCCGGACCCGCAATTGAACAGCATGCAGGTCGCGTCACGCTCCACCATGCCCTCCGCCATCGCCTTTTCCATCGCGGCGAGGGTCGCTGCGCCTTCCGGACACAGCAGCAGGCCGTCTTCGCGGGCGCAGCGGACGCGGGCTGTTTCGATCTGGTCCTCGGAAACGTCGATGGCAAAACCGCCACTCTCGCGGCAGGCGTTCAGAATCAGGAAGTCACCGATGGCCTTGGGGACGCGGATGCCCATGGCGGCTGTCTCGGCGTCGAGCCACTCCTCGGCGTGCTTGGTTCCGGCGTGCCAGGCCTTGACGATGGGCGCGCAGCCCTCGGCCTGGACGGCGATCATTTTCGGCCGTTCCGAGCCGATCCAGCCCAGCCGTTCCATCTCGTCGAAGGCCTTCCACATGCCAATGAGGCCGGTGCCGCCGCCGGTCGGATAGAAGATCGCATCGGGCAGTTTCCAGCCCATCTGCATGGCCAGCTCCAGCCCCATCGTTTTCTTGCCCTCGATCCGGTAGGGCTCCTTGAGGGTGGAGACATCAAACCAGCCCATCTCCTCCTTGCCGGCGCCCACCAGAGCACCGCAATGATGGATATAGCCATTGACCTTGAAGACGCGGGCACCCTGCAGCGCCATTTCGCGCAGATTGGCTTCCGGTGTGTCCTCGGGCGCGAAACACCAGCTCTCCATACCCATGCGCGAGCAATAGGCGGACAGCGCGGCACCGGCATTGCCATTGGTGGGCATGGCCATGCGCTTGATGCCGAAAGAGTGCGCCATGGCGACAGCGAGCGCCAGGCCGCGCGCCTTGAAACTGCCGGTGGGCAGACGGCCTTCATCCTTGACGATGACCCGGCCGGTTGCGCCGGAGGCTTTGGCGGTCGCGGGCACATCGATCAGCGGCGTGTCGATCTCACCCAGTGCACAGACATCCTTGTCGTCGGCCACCGGCAGCAATTCGCGCCATTTCCAGAACCCGCCATCGCGCGCGGCAATGGCATCCCGGTCAACCTCCGAGCGTGCTGTGTCCAGGTCATAACGTGCCAGCAAGGGCAAGCCGACGTTGGACAGGTTTTGGGGCTGGTTCTTGGCGAAGACTGCCCCGGTGTCGGAGCATTCCAGATGGGTAAAATAGTTTGCGTACATGACCTTTGCTTAGCGCGTATTTCCACGATCTCAAACCGGTGTCGTGCCAGCCGGTTCATACTTCCGGATGACAAGCTTCGGGGGGCATGCATAACTGGCCGTTCTTACTCAGCGGGGAGGTGTTCATGGCCAAGGTGATCGGTGTCGGTGGCGTGTTTTTCCAGAGCCCGGATCCGGAAGGCCTGATGGCCTGGTATGAGGACAAGCTAGGTCTGACCATCAATGATTATGGCGGCGCGGATTTCCTGCATGCGGACAGTGGCAAGGCCTTCCCTCAGGGGGCTCGCACGATTTTTTCGGGCTTCAAGGACACGACGGAGTACTTCGCGCCGTCCGACAAGCCCTTCATGATCAATCTGATGATTGATGACATGGACAGCATGCTGGCACGCCTGAAGGAAAAGGGTGTCGCCCTGGAAGGCGAGCCACAGGATTTTGACTATGGCCGTTTCGCCTGGGTTATGGACCCCAATGGCACCAAGATCGAGCTGTGGCAGCCGATCGAGCCTGCGTGACCTTTACAACAATCCCAGCGTCTTGAAGCTCGCCGTATTCTCGCGCGCGATGACCAGGTGGTCGTGCAACACGATATCGAAGGGCTGACAGACCTCGGCGAGTGTCTTGGTCATCTCGATATCGGTCTGGCTGGGTGTGGCGTCGCCGCTGGGGTGGTTGTGCACCAGGATCAGGGCCGAGGCTTCGTGCGCCAGCGCCCGCTTGACCACTTCGCGCGGATAGACCGGGGCGTGGTCAATCGTGCCACGTCCCAGGATTTCATCGGCGATCAGGCGGTTCTTGCGATCCAGGAAGAGCACGCGGAACTGTTCGGTGCGGGCGTGTTGCAGCGCGGTCCGGCAATATCCCACCAGGGCTGACCAGGAGGAGATCACCGGTCGACCGATGACCTGTTCACGTGCCAGGCGTTCGCTGAGCGCCTGGATGAGTTTGAGCTCAGCCGCCGTCTTCTCGCTGACGCCCTTGACCGTGACGAGCTGTTCCACCGGGGCCGCGGCAACGCCGCCGAGATCCCCGAAACGATGGATCAGGTCCTTGGCGATGGGTTTGACATCTCGGCGCGGGATGGCACGAAACAGATAGAGTTCCAGCAATTCATAATCGTGAAGTGCATCACCACCCGCCAAGGTTAGTTTTTCGCGCAAGCGCTGGCGGTGGCCGTTATGACGCGCCGCGTCCCGCATGGATCAGCTGGAATAGGGGGGCTTGTGAAGGCCTTTGGGAGAGGTGGTGAAGATCTCGACACCATCCTCGGTCACGCCGACAGAGTGTTCGAACTGTGCCGACAGTGTCTTGTCGCGTGTGACAGCCGTCCAGCCATCGGACAGGATCTTCACATCGGGGCGACCCAAATTCAGCATCGGTTCGACCGTGAAGAACATGCCCGGCTTGAGTTCGGGGCCTTCGCCGCGGGTGCCGAAGTGCAGCACGTTGGGGCTGTCATGGAAGAGCTGTCCCAGGCCATGGCCGCAGAAATCGCGGACGATCGAACAGCGGCGCGCTTCGGCATATTCCTGGATAATGGCGCCGATCGTGCCCAGCGTGACGCCCGGCTTGATCGCATTGATGCCGGCCATCATCGCTTCATAGGTCGTGTCGACCAGCAGCTCGGCCTTCCGCTTGGGTTCGCCCACCATGTACATGCGCGAGGTATCGCCATGCCAGCCATCAACCACCACGGTGACGTCGATATTGACGATATCGCCGTTCTTGAGCGGTTTGGGGCCGGGAATGCCATGGCAGACCACGTGATTGATCGATGTACACAGGGAATGACGATAGCCGCGATAAAACAGCGTGGCCGGTGTCGCGCCGTGATCGAACACGAATTCGCGGGTCAGACGATCCAGCTTCTCCGTGGAGACACCCGGCTCAACTTCCGTGGTCAGAATGTCCAGCACAGAGGCGGCCAGCTTGCCCGCCTTGCGCATGCCTTCAAAGCCCTCAGGCCCGTGCAGCTTGATGCGCCCATCGCGTGGCGATGCGGTGTCATAGTCGGAAACGGTTTCGTAAGCGGTCGTCAATTTGGCCCTCCGGTCGGCCACCCTATAACGAAAACACGCGCCGCTAGAAACGGCGCGTGTCCCCATGTGTGCAGTTTTGGTCGGTAAGTCCAGCCTTACTGGCCGAAAGTCTGACCGAAGAAGCTGTCATCATTCCATGCCGGACGCTCTTCACTGTCAGCGATTTCGCGCGCGATCATGTAGTTGATGTTGGCAAATTTGGCGCCCTGGGTGAACAAAACCTCCAGTTCGCCATCCAGCTGGTCGGTCTGGCGGTGGTAGTAGGTGTTCAGGAAGCCCATGAAGCCTTCGCCCTGGTCCCAGCGCGGGTCCGGAGACGAGAAACCCGTCATCAGGAAGAGGGACGGCACGCCTTCGCGGACAAAGTTGTAGTGGTCCGAACGCACGAAGAGGGATTGTTCCGGGATCGGGTCTTCAGAAACCGCAATGCCCAGACGCTCTGCCGCGCGCGATGCGATCGGGCCGAGATTGGAGTGGTCCGAACCGAAGGCAACAACGTCAGAGAATTCATAGACGATGACCGGCATGTCCAGGTTCACATTGGCGACCATCTGGTCGTGCGGAACCGTCGGGTTGCGTGCGAAGTGCTCGGAACCCAGGAGGCCTTTTTCCTCACCCGTCAGGGCGACGAACAGGATGGAGCGGCGCGGTGTGCCGTGTTCCTGGAAGGTGCGGGCCGTCTCCAGCATGACCGAGATGCCCGATGCATTGTCGACAGCACCGTTACAGATCGTGTCTTCCTCGTCGTCGGAACGACAGGCACCGCTGGCGCGCATGGAACTGGTGATCTGACCGATATGGTCGAGGTGCGCCGTCAGAACGACATACTCATCGGCCACTTCCGGATCGGAGCCGCGGATCATGCCGACTACATTCGGGTCGGAGAACGGCTCGGAATTCGTGCGCTGGCGGATGGTCGCTTCGCCCGGCAGATCAAAGCGCGGGAAGGTCGCACCTTCGTCGGCACTCATGGCCCCACGGACTTCCTCGAGGCTCATCTCGGCGCCTTCGAACAGCTCGGCACCCAGCGAAGCGCTGACGGTTGCAGAGGCGCGAACCTGCTCGAGCGAGCTCGGGCCGGTTGCTGCGGTCAGGCGAACCTGAGGACGGGTCGAGAAGCCCTGTACAATCCTGGCCACCTGTTCATCGCTCCAGCCGGAAATGGTGATCATGCCGACAGCGCCGTTCGCAGCGGCATTATTGCGCTTGGTCGTGCCTGAATTGTGGTGGGCGCGTTCCTCGCTCGGGAAGATGTCCGGCACACCATTGACGACGACAACGATTTTGCCTTCGACGTCGATGTCCGCGTAGTCGTCATGACCGCGATTTGCCGCTGAAACGCCATAGCCGACGAAGACGAGCGGAGCGGTGACTTCAGATTCCAGGACGCTGGAATTCGTGCTGATCAGAGCGCGTTCGCCCTGGGCGAAGGTCTGGCCGTTGATCGTCAGCTGGCTGTATTCCAGATCGGATGTGACTTCCTGAAGCGGGACTTCTGCAAAATAGGTGTCATTGTCGCCGGCAGGCTCGAGGCCGAGCAGGCGATACTGGGAAGCCACGTAGTTGGCGGCGATTTCATAGCCGTCCGAACCCGTGTCGCGTCCGCCCATATAGTCGGATGCGAGGAAGCGAATGTGCGCTTCGATATTCTCGACGCTGACATTCGGCGTGAACTCTGCAGAGGCCGCGTCACCGCCGCCAGACGTCAGGCTGTCCATGTCACAGGCGACCAGTGCGGCACTCGCCAGCAGTGGAACTAGATACTTCATACTCTGCCTCCCCAGAGAAAAAATGACCGGGGAAATATACTGACAGGTCGGTGCGTCACAACGCGTATTGACCTTATTTTTCAGTCATGTTGCACCGTTATAATGTTACAAAATCCATGCGATGGCTGATCGAGATTTCCTCGGGCGACACCGCGCAGGCATAGGCGAGGACTTCGACTCCGGCCGCTTGGGCCTGTTTGATCGTGGCGGCATAAACCGGATCCAGATCTTCCGCCGGGCGCAGGGTCTGGCAATCCTCTCGCTGAACGACGAAGAGCTGAACGGCGCGATCGCCTCTGGCCACTTGCGCGGCCAGCTCGTTGAGGTGTTTGGCGCCTCGGCTGGTCACGCCATCGGGGAATTCGGCCAGTCCCGGCTGCCTCTGCCAGTGCACGTTCTTGACCTCGACCCAGCAGGCCGGGGCGCCGTCCTTTTCCAGCAAAAGGTCGATGCGGGAGTTTTCGCCATACTTCACCTCGCGCCGCAGGCTGGAATAGCCGCCCAGTTCCGTGATGATTCCCGCATTGACGGCTTCCTCGGCCAGCGCGTTGGCCCGGGCCGGGTGTGCGCCGATCAGTACGCCGCCCGCCTCGACAATTTCCCAGGTGTAGCGGAGCTTGCGCTTGGGATTGGATGCAGGCTCGATCCAGACGCGCAGGCCGGGATCCTTGATACCGGCCATCGCGCCGGTGTTCGGGCAGTGCGCGGTCACGATCGCGCCGGATGCCAGTTCAATATCAGCGAAGAAACGCTTGTAGCGCTTGACCAGGCGTCCCTCGATCAGGGTTGTTTCAAATTTCATGGCTTGGACAATCCCCGCACCGGCTCATATACCCCAGTAGAACCGAGTCACAGGTGATTGGATATGGTTGAGATGAAACAGGTTACAGCTGCGGTATTGCTGATCGGCGATGAAGTGCTCTCGGGCCGCACCCAGGACAAGAACCTGCAACAGATCGCCCAGTTTCTCGCGCCGCTGGGTATCAATGTCAGCGAATGTCGTGTTGTGCCCGATGTCGAGGATGAGATCGTTGATGCGGTTAATACCCTGCGGGCCAAGGCCGACTATGTCTTCACGACGGGCGGTATCGGGCCGACCCATGATGACATTACGGCCGACAGTATCGCGAGGGCATTCGGTGTCGGCATCGACGTGCGCGCGGACGCGCTGGCGATCATCGAGCACTGGTATGAAAAGACCGGCACGCCGCTGACAGAAAGCCGCAAGCGAATGGCGCGGATCCCGGACACGGCATCGCTGATCGAAAACCCTGTGACCGGCGCGCCCGGATTCCAGACCGGCAATGTCTTCACGCTGGCCGGTGTGCCCAAGATAGCCCGCGGCATGCTCGAGGACATCGCCCATCGCCTGGAGGGCGGGGCGGTGACACGCTCTCGCTCGGTCAAGGGCGAAGGCTTGCGCGAAGGCGATATTGCCGTCCAGCTGGGCGAACTTCAGAGCGAGTATCCCGACGTTTCCATCGGCAGCTATCCCTATTTCCTCGAGCTGCAGGACGGCAAGTTGCGGCGGGGCACCCAGCTGGTCGTGCGTGCGACCGATGAGACCCGGCTGGATGCGGTGACTGATCGTATTATTGCCCTGGTCAAAGGGCTGGGTCACGAGCCGGAACTGGCCTGAAGCGGCCCAATCCGGCCCGCTTGATGAACAAAATGCCCCGAGAATGCCCCGTTTCAGCCAAGGCTTGGCTGTGAAGCGCGCGCATCCCTGTCTGTCCCAGGGACAGGAAGGGGAAGGAAATGTCTCAGAAACTCTTGATGAGCGCTGCGGCCGTCGCCCTGATCGGCGGCATGAGTATTGTCGATACACCGCGTGTGACAGCTCAGGATGTTCCGCAATATGACCGTGCGGTGCCGCAGGTGTGCATGCCACAACCGGTCGAGGAAGACCGGCGGCTGCGATACTCAAGTCGCGCACCGGCCATGGTGATGCAGGAGCAGGCTGCGCTTTCGTCGCCACCGCCCCCACCACCTCCACCGGCGCCGCCTCCGCCGCCGGCCTCACCACAGCCGCTCGTACGTGCACCCACAACATTGAGCGCAAATTTCGCGCGCCCCCAGCCTGACCCCATTCCCAACCGGGACCGGTTCGAGGACGTGCAGGCCAACCCGGTCAACGTGACAGCGGAAACCCCGGTTTCGACCTTCTCGATCGATGTCGACACGGCAAGTTACGCCGTTGTGCGCAATCATCTGCATGATTGCGAGCTGCCGCCGAGTGATGCTGTGCGTATCGAGGAGATGGTGAATTACTTCGATTACGAATACGCGCTCCCCGAGGCCGCAGACGCACCGTTCTCGACCTCGGTCCAGGTCATGCCGACGCCATGGAACGAGAATACCCAGCTGCTGCACATTGGTGTGCAGGGCTATGATCTCATCCCGACCGAGCGGCTGCGCGCCAATCTTGTCTTCCTGATTGACGTATCCGGCTCGATGAATGCGCCCGACAAGCTGCCGCTGGCCCTTCAGGCCATGCATATGCTGGTGGACGAGCTGGACGAGGACGACACGGTGTCGATCGTCGTTTATGCGGGCGCGGCCGGTGCCGTCCTCGAGCCGACCCAGGCGCGTCACGCACGCCAGATCCACGAGGCGCTGGACAGTCTGCGGGCCGGCGGTTCCACAGCGGGCGGTGCCGGTCTGTCCCTGGCCTACAGCCTGGCTGAGGAGAATTTTGACCCTGAGGCGGTCAATCGCGTCATGCTGCTCACCGACGGTGATTTCAATGTCGGCGTGACCCAGGACGAGCGTCTGGAAGACTTTGTCGCGCGCAAGCGGGACAGTGGGATCTACCTCTCGGTGATGGGCTTTGGTCGTGGCAATTACAATGACCAGATGATGCAGACCATTGCCCAGGCCGGAAACGGCGTTGCCGCCTATATCGACAGTCGCCAGGAGGCGCGTCGCATGCTGGTCGAGGAGACGTTTGGCTCGCTGTTCACCGTCGCCAATGACGTCAAGATCCAGGTCGAGTTCAACCCGGCCCAGGTCGCAGAATATCGCCTGGTCGGCTATGAAACGCGATTGCTCGATCGCGCGGATTTCAACAATGACGCGGTTGATGCGGGCGAGGTTGGTTCCGGCCACTCCGTTACCGCCATCTATGAAATCGCCGCCCCCGGAAGTGACGGCGCCCTGACGGATCCACTCCGCTATGGCGATGCCGCGCCGGTCGCGCACGACACTTCCGCCGAGTTTGCGCATTTGCGCATTCGCTACAAACTGCCCGGTGAGGACGCCAGCGAACTGATCGAACGCCCGATCACGCCAGGTGATGCGGTGTCACGTTTGAGCGATGCCTCGATTGACGCCCGTTTCTCGGCCCAGGTGGCTGGCTTCTCCCAATTGCTGCGCGGTGATCCTTATCTGCAGAACGGGTATGACTATGACAGCGTTCTGGACGGGGTCGATGGCCTGAGCGGCCAGGATGCCTATGGCTATCGCAGCCAGTTCTTGGAACTGGTGGAGATCGCCCGCTATGTCGCCTGGCAGGACGATCTCAAGGTCAACTGAGAACCGGCATTACAAATTAGGCACTTGCACCTGCTGGCCCTGTGGCGGACACTCCTGTCCACATAGTGTTGGAGGTGCAAATGCCTATTCGTGACTGGGCAGTATCAACCGGCAGCCTGACTGCCATTCTCGTGACCAGCGTGCTTCTTCCCGCCAGCGGCGCTCATGCCCAGGAAGACGCGATCGCCCGGTGCCGCACGGCTGCGACGGCCGAGGCCCGGATCGCTTGTCTGGAAGACGCCCTGCGGGCTGATAGCCGGGAGGATGGCGTGGAGACGCCGCAAACGGCAGAAACAGGACAACGCCGCGGTTTTCGCCTTCCCGGTCTGCCATTCGGGAATCGGGGGCAGCGCGACAGTCAGGGCGCCATTGCGGCACAGGCGGACGAGACTATGCCTTCCGTGGACGGCTTGGGAGCGGAACAGGTCAATGCGCGTCGGAGCAATCGTCGGTCTGACCAGCTGGCTGCAGCCGAGGCTGATCGCGTCGACAGTGCGATCGCGGCCTTCGAGGTTATTCCCTATGAGCGACTGGAGATCACCTTGGCCAACGGCCAGGTCTGGCGCCAGATCTCGGCGGATAACCAGCGTGTTGCCACTCGCATGCGACAGAACCTGGACTATACCGCCAGCATCCAGGAAGGCCGGTTGGGCGGCTACCAGCTGCGCATCAATGAACTGTCCCGGATAATCCGTGTCGAACGCATTCGCTAGGCTATCCAAACAGCTCGAACCGGACGGATCGGGGCGACAAGAAAAAAAGGGGCGGCGATCGGATGATCGCCGCCCCTCTTTTGTGTGGGTTGGTGCCTAGAAGCGACGCGTGATGGATGCGAACGCCCGGCGACCGATCAGGTCATAACCGGACTGAACAACCATGTTCATTCGCGACGGACCTTCACCCTGGTCGATGAGCGGTGGTTGCTCGTCGGTGATGTTGTTCACACCAGCTGAGAAGCTCCACATGTCTGCATCGTAGGACAGGGACATGTCGTGCGTCATGTAGCTGTCGACAAAATCGACATCACGGCACTGACGAGCATAACCGAAGGCTTCACAAGCCGTCAGCGGTACGTCACGGGTCAGGTTGGTCGCCACGAGAGCATCAGAGTTCTCCTGCTGACCTTCACCCTGATAGCGCGTGCGCCAACGAGCGGCCCAATTGCCACGGGTTGCAGTCGCAGAGAACTGCCACAGCCATTCCGGATTGGCGATACGGCCTACCAGGTCTTCTTCCAGAGAGTTCGGATCGCTCGGGTCCTGGTTGCGCAGCTGCTCAAGATACTGAGCTGCGTTGAATACCAGGGTCAGGTCGGTCTGATCATCAATGAAGGACAACGGCATGTTCGCACGGACATTATAGTCAATACCCGTGGAGGTTAGCTGACCGATATTGATGAAGGACGCGTCCACCAGGGCAATCGTCGCCGTCGTCGGATCACCGGTGTTACGAGTGATGCGCGAACAAGCCGGATCAGCCAGGTTCGGCTGGTTGGTGTAGCAGTTTGCGATGATCTGCGCGGCATTGGACTCTTCCAGCGAGTCTTCAACCTGGATGTCGAAATACGTCACGGAGACATCGAGATCGAGGTCATTTGCGAAGCTGTGCTGGAAGACCGCACCGAAGGTCATCGACTCGGACGTCTCGGCCGTGGCGTTCGGGTTACCACCGGTCGACGTGGTGATACCCGTGGTTGCCAGCAGGCCAAGCGCCGTCGGGTCTGCACCAGCGGCGACACAGTTATCCAGCAGAAGCTGAGAGCGTGTCTCACCGTTCGGATCATAGACCCCGCCATTATTCGCACCCGTCGGGACGAGACATGGGTCGTTCGCGCCACCAATCGTGCCCGTTGCACCGGCCAGGAATTGCTCACGCAGGTTCGGCGCACGGAAGGAGGTTCCGTAGGTCGAACGCAGGCGGAAGCTGTCCGTCAGCTGCCAGTCTACCTTGCCGCTATAGGTCATGTGAGCGCCAAAGGTCTCGTGTTCGGTGAAGCGACCGGACAGCGAGAAGAGCAGATTGTCGGTGACCGGAACCTCGGTCTCTGCAAACACTTCGTAGAGTGAGGTACGACCGATGGTCGGGCGTTCCGTATCCGGAATTTCCGATGCACCGAGACCGAGAACGCGCGTTGCATCATTGATGGAGTTGATGCGCTGTTCGCGGAATTCGAGGCCGAGAACGAGACCGACGGTACCAGCCGGCATCTCGAAGACGTCACCCGTGAAGATGGCCTGGGCGTGAACCTGTTCCATCTCGGTGATGTTGATCGCCTGACCGAACAGGAAATCGGTTTCTTCTTGCGTCGCGAAATTGCGGTCACCGCCTTGCGTGGTGAACAGCGAAGCGTTGAAGAAATCGACGGTCGGGCAGTTCGCCGGCGTCAGGAATCCAAAGCTGGTAGCCTGACGTCCGAGGCCACAGATCGGGTTGCCGTTCTCGTCAAGACGCAGCGTGTCCAGAGCCTCACGGATCGCATCCTCGCGCATGATCGGCTGGGAAGCGGTTCCGTTTGAACGGTCATAGGCGAGCGAGACGTCATAGACCCAGTTGCGGTCCATCAGGAATGGCAGGTCGCCTTCCATGCCACCAACGAAACGGAACACGTCGACGTCGGACTTACGACGCTGGGACAGACCCTCGAGCGAGTACACCGGCAGCGCGTCCGCAGAGAACGGGTTCAGCGGGTTGTCAAACAGCTGCAGGGAACCGTCCGGATTGACCAGAAGATTGCCATTGGCATCTTCCATCGGGATCAGGGCCGGAACACCCGGGAAGACCTGTTCGTCCGTAAAGCGGCCGACTGAGTTGCGGGTCGCATAGGACGCTTCGAAATAGATCGTGTCACGTTCGAAGAAGTTCACGTCATAGAAGCCGGAGGCGAAGAGGTTCATCCGCTCAAGGTTTTCCATCAGCTGGGTGCGGCGTTCCTCGTCCTGCAGGCTGTAGGCGTCCTGCTCGTAGAAGTGAGACCCGGTCTCCTCGAAGACTTCGGCGCGCGTTCCCCAACCGGTCGGGAAGCCGGCCAGGTCGGTGCTGTCGAAGCCGGGAAGGGAGTAGACGAAACCCGTGCCCGCAACGAAGACAGCATTATCGGGACGGCGGTCCATACACACGGACAGGATGTCGCCCTGATCGGTCACGTCGATGTCACGCAGACAGTCATTCCAGTGCGAACGATTGCCCGCCAGAACGGCGGTACGGTTATAGAATTCACCGGAAACCGTGAAGTTGGAGCGGTCGGTGGACGCGCCACCGATGAAGCCCATCTGGAAAACTTCACCACCCTCATTCTCCGGCAGGGAGGCGAAGGTGGAGACTTCAAAACCGTCAAATTCGTCACGCAGGATGATGTTGGCAACGCCGGCAACAGCGTCGGCACCATAGACGGAGGAAGCGCCGTCTGTGAGCAGCTCGACGCGGTCGATCATCATGCTCGGGATGAGATTGAGGTCAGGTGCGACCGGTGCGCCACGAACACCCGATGGGCCAAGGCGGCGGCCATTGACCAGCAGCAGGGTCCGTTCTGCGCCCAGGCCACGCAGAGCGACGGTGGATGCACCCGGGCCGTTGACCGGAACACCTTCCACGGCGGCGGTCGGAGAACCGGAGTTCACGGATCCATCGAGCTGAACCCCTGAAACGACTGGCGAATCAGCGATCAACGCCGTGGCGTCGGAAATGCCCAGCTGACGCTGTTCATCAGCATTGATAACCTGGATGGGCGAGATGGCAGAAAACTCGTCGCGACGCAGACGCGAACCCGTCACGACGATGCGTTCACGATCATCATCGGTCTGATTGTCTTGCGCGAGAGCTGGTTGAGAAACGGCGACGCCTGACAGCACAAGGCCAGCAAGCATGGTCGACCGTAACAAAACGCTTTGCATACGTTTCATTGCATGTCCCCTAGGAGTATGTAGCCGGATTTTTGATCACGAGTTGGCTCTTCCGGCAGTCACGAGCACGACATGATTGTGACGCGCGTTTTTCGCCGAAAGCAATTGACGGGAATGTGAGAAATCACAGCCCGATTTTCCATGTGTTTTAGAATATGTGTATATAAAACAGAGGTATGCGCTTCGTGATTTGCATTGCAGATAGTTTCATCTGCAACGATAAAACAGGTTCGTGTTGCGCAGTTGACACTCTTTATGAGCGAATTGTTAGCTTGCAGGGGCCGGCTTCCAGCGCGGGGCTGGGACACGCTCGAGCGGGCGAGCAAGGATCGCTTCCGTTCGCAGTGAAACTGCGACTGGAATGCGCAAGACGAGTGTGTAGGATCTCGCCACCGGTTCGGCGGGCGTGGCGGAATTGGTAGACGCAGCAGACTTAAAATCTGCCGACCGTAAGGTCGTACCGGTTCAAGTCCGGTCGCCCGCACCAATATTCGTGTCGAGATCTGATTGTTGGCGGTGTGCCACAAGCGAGACTGGCCCGGCCTTGCGACCGGGCCAGGGGGCTATCGGGCCCAGCTTAACCGGAGGCCGAAGTTTCGGCCGGCGCCGGGGATGCCATCACCCAGGGCCAGCTGGGAGCCGGCGTTTCGGTTCCGTCCGCTCAGATGCGGCACATAGGTTTCGTCGAACAGGTTATCCACGCGAACAGCCAGCGTGCTGCCCGCGGGGCCGTCCAGCCGGGCATGAAAATTCCACAGGGAATAGCTGTCTGACGCCTGCTCGGAATTGGTGCTGGAGACCTCATCCTGGCTGGCAGTCCAGACTGTCTCGAGACCCGCCTGCCAGCGTTCGGCCTGATAGGTGAGGCCGAGGCCGATATTGCCGGGGGCCACACGATAGAGATTGTCACTGATGTCGCGGCGTTTGGCGCGCACATATTCAAACCGCCCGTCCAGCTGCCAGGAGGGGCTAAGTTGATAACCGAAATCCCCGTCAAAACCGTAGAGTTCTGCATCCACATTGGCAAAACGCAGGGGTGTCATGTCGCCATTCATCATCGACACCATTTCCACCGGCGTATCGACAATGCCGACCGTGTCGTCAAAGGCGACGCCCTGAATATAGTCATCGACGCGGCGATAGAAGGCAGAGGGGCGGAAATAGGCGGTGTCGTTCTGGAAATCGATCCCGGCCTCGACGATCCAGGCCGTCTCCGCCTCCAGCTCAATGTCCCCGACATAGGTATTGCCGTCCGCGAGGCCTGCGCTTGCCGGTGTCGGCAACCAGGCAAAGCGTTCCAGATAGGTGGGCACGCGGGTTTTGCGGGCCAGGTTCACGCGCAGGAGAGCCTGATCTGACAGGGGGCGCCAGACCCGGGCGGCGAAATCTGTCGTCACATCATCCCATGCGCGATCTGACATGTTGAAATTCATGGCCAACATGGCCGGCATCATGGGGACAGCCGAGCCGACGCTGGCGGTATCGGCCACAGCATCATGGCTGTCGAAGCGCGCACCGATCTCGGCATCCCACTGACCGAGCGGGCCTTGCCACTCAACAAAGGCACCCGTGCGCTCGATCTCGATGTCCGGCAGATTGTTTAGGAAGAAATCCGCATTGTTCGGATTGGTGATTGTCACATCGTGCGTTGCCCGGGTGTGATCCAGGCCCAGCGACAGTGCTCCGCCCGCAAAGTCACGGCTGGCCGTCAGCGCGATCGCCTGGTGCTCTGCATAGGCGAAGGTTTCGCGGAAGCGTATCATGTCGCCCGGCGCAGGGCGCAGGCTGAAATTATTCATCGCGTGCGCGACATCATTCCAGCTGAGCCGTGCTCCAAACGTCCACGCGCCCTGGCTGCGATCATAATCCACCTCGATGAAGTCGCTGTCGACAAAGCGGATATCCATCGCGAACTGCGGATTGCCGGTCGGGCCGGTCTCATTGCGGCGAAACTGAACGGAGAGGGATTGATCGTCGGACTGAAGGCCTGCGCCCAGGCCATAGATCAGGCGTTCATACTGCGTGCCGGCAATATCGAAATCGCCACTGCAAAAATCCTCGCCGGTCTCGTGTGCGCCGAAGGCGTAGAGCCGGAACTGGTTGTTGGCGGTTCCGAGAAGCGCCGAGCGAGACCATCCCCCATCGACACTCTGCAGCCCGACTGAGAGGTCCGCAGAGAATGAGAAGGTGCTGTCCGGCGACCAGTCGACAGATTTGAACTGGGCATCCATGCCGCCGGCCAGACCCGGCCCGGCACTGACGGGTGAAATGCCTCGGTCGACGATGATCTGTTCCAGCAGGGAGGCCGGTGCATAATGCATCGGTGGATCCATGAGGTTGGGGCCACCGGAAACAAATTGGCGACCGTTCAAGCGGATGTTCAGGCGATCGCCGAACAGGCCGCGATACTGGACCTGGCCGGACAGGGCGCCATTGCTCACGGAATTCAGGCCCGGCAATTGGGCCAGCACTGCGGTGGTGTCCGGTGTGGTCTGGGAGGCGATATCCTGTTGATCCAGCTGTGTCGTCTCTGCTGACGTACGGCTGGCATTGATGGTGATGATGTCAACGAGAGGGGCGGCGTCCTGTGCGAAAGCAGGCGCCGTGGCGAGAACACCAAAAAAACAGGTGCTCATAAGAATTGAACGCGGCATGGAAACTCCTGTGATGCCGATCAAAAACCAGAATGTTCGATGGGGTCACAGGAGGTGTGGGGGAGCCCGGGCGCGGCGGTTGGTCCGGTACGAGGACTTGCGCGCAGCGTCGGAAACGGGGTGAAGGGTCGAGACGGTTGCCCGGACGGGGGCCAATGACAACCTGTCGCGCGTATCAATCGCCAGCGTATGAGCTGCGGCAAAGGTACAAAGATCTGTGCTTCGGTCGGCGTTGACATCGCGGTCGATGATCTCGCCGGTTGCCAGGTCCAGCCATCGCGTCTCGACGCCGTCGCCGGCGGCACAGAATACCACCGACAACGCACCATTGTGGGTGTTGCGCTCCAGCATGAAACCCTGGGGCAAGGCCGCCTGGGTGCCCGCCGCCAACAGGGCGAGGGCCAGCAGGGCCTGGCGCAGGGTGCGCTGGATGAGGTGAGACCAACCGTGCATGCGAGGGGGGTAGCGCGTTCGGGTTGCGCAGGCAATGCGGCGCGTTGGCGCCGTCGCAGTTTTCGGGTCGACGGTCCGAACAGCGCTGCTTACCATCGCATTATGAGCTCTGATCATGTGCACCAGCAATTCATCGAGACGGCGCAAGACTTTGCGCCGGGCCTGGCCCGTGCGCTTCAGCGCCTGGGGCCACAGGAATTTCGCCGACGCGATGATCTGCCGTTTCCGGAATATCTGTGTCGTGCGATTTCCGGGCAACAGATTTCCGTCAAGGCTGCACAGAGTATCTGGGCACGGGTTGTGGCCAGTGCCGAGGGCCGGTCACTGGTCGAGCACTTCGCCGCCTGCGATGGCCAGGGGCTGCGCCAGTGCGGATTGTCGAACGCCAAGGTGAAAACCATCCAGGGGATAGCGCGCACGCATCTTGAAGAAGGGCTGGATGTCGCGACGCTGCGGCCACTGAGCGCCAAGGAGCGTGCGGACCGACTGACCACTCTCTGGGGTGTGGGCGCCTGGACGGCAGACATGATGAACATGTTCTACTTCGGGGAGCAGGATGTCTGGCCGGACGGTGATGTTGCTGCCAGGAAAACGCTCGAGCGCCTGACCTCGAAGCGTCGCAAGACGGTGCGGACCGCGCAGCGGTTCCAACCCTATCGGTCCTGGCTGGCCATTTATATGTGGGCGCATGTGGATGCGCCGCCGGACGGGGAACCGATTACGAGTCCGGGCGGATGACCGACGCCCTGGCACAAAAAAGGCCGCGCATTGCGCGGCCTTTCTCGTGAACTGGCTCAGCCTTATTCGCCGAAGCTGCGGCTGAAGCGAACACCGATCGTGCGCGGCGGTGCCACGTTCGCATAGTGCGAACGGACATTGTGGCCGGCTACCGTCTGATTGGAGAGCGGCGTCGAGCGGATACCCGTCTCGATGTACTCATCAAACAGATTGTTCGCGAAGAAGGTCGCACGCCACTCATCCGCATCATACGTCACGGACGCGTTGACCTGGGTGTAGCTGTCCAGCGCAACGGAGGAACCGCGGCCACCCGTGCGGGTCAGGACATCGCCCTGATGCGTCAGGCCCATATTCCAGTTCAGGATATTGCCGTTCGAGAGTTCCTGCTCGTAACGGGCAAAAATGGAGAACTGGGTTTCCGGAGAGCCTGGAAGGCGATCGCCAGCCTGGCCATCCTCGAACGCTGTCGCGAAGCCCGGGGGCGTGATCGTGCGAACCAGGAACGGTACGTCCTCGGTCAGCTCCGAGCTGGTACGGCTGAACGTACCGCGCAGAGCGAAGGCCGGGGTGACCTGCCAGGAAGCCTGCAATTCCATACCGGTGGATTCAGCGCCGGCAGCGTTAACGGTGATCGGAATATTCGCGTTCACCGTCGCAGAGGAGACCTGCGGGCCTTCCCACTCGACGAAGAAGAACGCACCGTTGAACGTCATCGCACCGTCAAGCCACGTGGTCTTGAAGCCGAGTTCGTTATTGGTCGTCTGGTCCGGACCGAACTGACGTTCGTCGAACTGGGCGATATCACCCGCGTTCGGGCCATATTGCTGACCTGGTGCCAGTGCACAGGCACCCTGGGTGGCATTCGGGTCGAAAGCCGGGCACGGGTCGAGGCCGTTGGAGCCACCGATCCGGTAACCTTCGGAGACGGTGAAATAGGCCAGGATGTTGTCGGTCAGGTCGTAGGCGATGTTGAACTTGGTCAGGACACCATCGTCTGCCTGGAACAGGGCGGGATCAAAAGCCAGATCGCGAATCTCGGAAATCGAGAGGCGCTGGAACGGAACGGCCTCGAACAGCGGGAAGTCCACCGTGGATACCGCCTGTAGTTCGTAGTCATAGTGACGGCCGCCGACCGTGACGGTCAGACGGTCCGTGATGTCCCATCCGATTTCACCAAAGAAGGCTTGCTCGGTCAGCTGGCTATAGGACGTCGAGAAATACTCAAGTCCACCCGGCTGGTCGGACAGGCCAAAACCAAACGGCGGCGCGTTCACATAGTCCACATAGTTCGGAACGAACTCGCTGGACGAGCCAGAGACGTTGGACTTGTTGTAGTAACCGCCAATGATCCAGTTGATGTTGCTGTCACCGGTGGAAACGAGGCGGACTTCCTGGTTGAAGAAGTCGTCTTCCTGAAGCTCGCGCGTGAAGGCGGTGAAGCTCGGGAAGGTCTCGTAGGAGTATTCCAGCGAGATCAACAGGTCAGTCTGGTCGCGCTGACCGTCTTCCTCATAGGTGCCGTAGCCGGTTGCAGATGTCAGTTCCGCAAAGCCCAGATCCAGGGTCATCTCCAGAGAGACGAGCTCATTGTCGCGGGTGATCGGCTCGAGCACACGCAGACCCGACTCGTAAGGTCCAGCCGGAACAGTGGAGCGTTGGGACGAGATCGTCCGGCCGCCAATGTCCTGGAACTGGAAGTAATAGGTCAGCGTCGCATCAAAGATGTCGTTCGGTGCCCAGCGTGCAGCAAGACGACCGGAGAAGGCCTCTTCGCCATCAGCGTCTTCTTCCGGCGAGAAGTTTGCAGCGCGGTCGGCTGCGTCGTTGAAATCCGGGTCCGGATTGGACACACCGATTTCGCTGACGACAAACGGGTAGTCGATAAAGCCGCTGTCATTGAGGTAGTCCAGGGAGCCGCGAATGGCGAGCGTGTCCGTCAGACCGTGGTTGAAGGTCATGCCCACGCCGGTCGAGAGCGATTCCGCTTCGGAGTACTGATAGGCCTGTGCGCGGACTTCAAACGTGTTGGAGTCGAATTGCGGACGGTTCGGGATGTAGCGGATTGCGCCGCCCAGCGTGCCGGCACCGTACAGCGTACCTTGCGGCCCAAGCAGGACTTCTACGCGCTCAAGGTCGTTGAGCTTGAGATCGATGAAGATCGGAATTTCGCCAAGATAGGTTGCAACTGTGCCGCCGCCATCATTATTGCCGTCGCCGGACCCGATCGGGTCGGCGTTCAGGCCGCGCACGATGATCGGATTACCCTGACGGCCACCGCGATCGACGATATTGATGCCCGGGACATAGCCGAGAACGTCTGCGAGTTCAGCAAAACCCTGTTCCTCGATTTGCTCGCCACCAATGGCCGCAATATTGAGCGGGACTTCCTGCACCGTTTCTTCACGGCGAGTCGCGGTTACGACGATGATGTCGTCCGAGGCCGAGTTGTCCTGGGCGTGGGCAGCAGCACCCAGGGCCAGAGACGACAGCGGAATCGCGAAGGCGCTGATGGACGTCACGAGTTGGCGCTTGAGCGATTTGCTTTTTGTATTGGATTTCATTCTTGATCTCTCCTCCGAAACAAGATGAAGAAATTTGGTCTGATACGCTTGGGGAATGCAATTATTCGAAGTTATATTTTTGTCATTCTTCGACGTTTGTCTGGAAGATGTTGCGCGAGGGGCACGCCTGCGGCCTCGTTTTGCAACCATTCGCAAAGAAATGACGCCTGTTCGAGCACTCGATGCTGCAATATGGGGCTATCGCCACCATGAATGACCTGAAATCCCGGCTGATTGATTCTGCCCGAAACGCGCTGGCGCAGCGCCGGTTCGAGGACGCGCACCGGAATGCCATGCAGGTTCTGCAAACGCAGGGGCCGGAGGCAGAGGCGTTTTTCGTTCTGGCCCTGATCGCGGTCGAGCATGGCAATGCTGGCAAGGCGGCGGAGATTCTGGACCGTGCGATCGCACTGACTCCCGGTGATGCTCGCTTTCATGCTCATCGCGCGCGCTGCCTGCTGGTGATCAATCGACAGGACCTGGCTTGGCCCGCGGCGCGGCAGGCCATGAAGTGCGGTCCCAAAGATGCTTTGACGTTTGACACGGTCGGCGTCGTCCTCACGCGACTGGGCGCCCATGAAGAGGCGGTGCAACTGTTCGAAACGGCGGTTTCTCAGAACCCGAAGGACGCGAATTTCTATTATAATCTGGGGGCTTCACGGCAATTTTCCGGTGAATTCAAAGGTGCGGCCAAGGCCTATAAGCGCGCCATAGAAATCGACCCCGGCCTGTACAAGGCGAGCTCGGCCCTGGTCTCGCTGGGGCGTGACTATGGGGACCCGGCCTTGGAAGCGACGTTGGAGCAGGCTTTTGAAACCGGGACGCCGAGCGCCGAGCGCGACCTGCACCTTGGTCACGCGCTCGCCAAGCTTTGCGAGGACCGCAAGGATTATCCCGCGGCCATGCAGTGGCTGAAAAAAGCCAAGGCATCGAAGTCCCGCGAGCTGGGTCATGATCCGGAGCAGGACCGCAAGGTCTTCGCCGCCGCGGCAAGGGTTCCGAAATCGGTTCGTTTACGCGGACATGACACGGACCGGCCGATATTTATCGTCGGCATGCCGCGGACGGGAACCACCCTGGTTGACCGCATCCTCGGCGCACATGGCGATGTGGAGATGGCGGGCGAGCTCAGCAATTTCTCCATCCAGATGAAACGACTGGTAGGCACGCCAGGAGGGTTTGTCATGGATGCACCAACGCTTGAGCAGGGCTGGAATGTGGATTTTTCTGCCCTGGGCAAGGCGTATGAGGACAGTACTCGCAACCTGGTCGGAGAGGCGTGTCGTTTTACTGACAAGATGCCGCTGAACTTCATGTTCGCAGGGCATATCCTGGCGGCGTTGCCCAATGCGCGCATCGTCTGTCTGCGGCGGCATCCGCTGGATACATGTCTGAGCAATTTCCGGCAGCTGTTTGCGACCAGCTTCTCGTACTACAATTACGCATACTCGCTGGAGCATACCGCTCGTTATTATCTGGAATTTGACCGACTGATGCGGGTCTGGCGGGAGCGATTACCGGCGGACCGTTTCATGGAGATCGTCTATGAGGACATCATCGCCGATCAGGAAGGCGAGACCCGGCGCTTGCTAAGCCATTGCGGTCTCGATTGGCAGGATGCGTGTCTGGATTTCCACCAGCAGGATGCCGCCGTGGCCACAGCCAGTTCGGTCCAGGTCCGTCAGCCCTTGTATTCCTCGTCAGTTGGGCGTTGGAAACATTATCGCGAGGCGCTGTTACCCGTGATCGCCCGGTTGCAGGAGGGGTGTGTGCTTGATGCCGATGGGCAGTGGTTGAGGCCGCGAGCCGCGGCCTAGCAGCGGACATAGGCAGAGATAAAACGACGGGACAGGCCGAAGTCTGCCCCGCCGCCCTTCACTGCGGAGGGTTACCCGCCGAAGCTCTGGGAAATCGAGAACACGAAAGAATCGTCGAAGAAGTCGGACGTGTCGTGATAGCGCAGGTCCCAGCCAACGCCGAAGGCTTCACCGGATACGCCGACCTGCCAGTCCTCATAGTCGGCACCCGTCAGGTCATCGAACGTGCTGGAGCCAAAGCGTGCATCTGCGGAGATACCCTCGACGAGCTCGATCGCTGCACCGATTTCCGCGTAGAGCGCTTCGCCAGTGCCGGCATAGAAATCATCGGACCATGAGAATTTCACATCGACAGCGACCGGACCGAGCGCACGGCCTGCACCGAAATACAGTTCCATGAAGTCCTGGCTTTCGCCGAAGTATTCCGGGCTGTCCGGATAGGCGTAATAGATCGCGCCGAAGTCCAGGTCGAAATCACCGACAGAGAAGGTGTAGCCGCCGTAGAAGTCGAGCTCCATCGTCGTCGCATCACTGAAGTCCACCGAGGACGCCCAGATGCCGCCGTAAAAGCCCTCTTTCTCGACATCGAATCCGCCCGACACGGCCGGGCCGTTATCGGTTTGGGTGATGCCACGGAAGATGTAATTGGTCGTCAGTCCCACATTCCCGGTGACGTCGCCTGCGCTGGCCAGTCCGGTGATAGTTGCGGCCAGGAGGCCGGCTGCTGCTACTTGCTTGATCATCCCACTAACTCCTTGTTTTCAAGCATTTAATAGATTGTTTCGAAACTCATTTCGGCGCAGAGACCCGACCGGCTGACTTGCGCCGGGTGACAGGGGCTTGCTTTCGCGATGGTCCGAGTGTTGGGGCCGAGCGGCGGACCGCTGCGACGGTTTCAGGGGAGGGCCTTTCCACGAGGGCTCTGGTCGTTTCGGCGATGGCCCCGGCAGTTGTTGCAAGGGCCGTGTTCGCCATGGCCTGGATCAGGCCAGAGCCTTGTCCTTTCCCTCTGGAACGAAGACCGCGCCGGCCGCATGACCCAGTTCCGACAGGTCGCCGCCAACGGTTTCTGCGTCAGCAGACAGGCGGATACCCAGCGTCAGTTTCAGGCCAAGCCAGACGACAAAGCTGGTGATGAAGACAAAGGCTCCGATCGCACCAACGCCCACAGCCTGGCCATAGAAGGTCGCGTCGCCATTGGTCAGCGGCACAGCCATCGTGCCCCAGATGCCTGCAAACAGGTGAACCGGGATCGCGCCAACCACATCGTCGATACGCACGGCCTCGAGCAGTTTCGCACCGAAGGTGGCGATGACCGAGCCAACAGCACCGATCAGCATGGCTTCCGTGATGGTCGGGGTGAGCGGTTCTGCCGTGATGGCCACGAGACCGGCCAGTGCGCCATTCAGGCAATAGGCCAGATTGGCCTTGCCGCGACCGAGGATCAGCGAGAGGACATAGGCGGTCACAACGCCAGCCGCCGCAGCCATGTTGGTATTGGCAAAGATCTGTGAGATTGCGACAGCGTCCGCAGCAGAACCCATGGCCAGTTGCGAGGCACCGTTAAAGCCGAACCAGCCGAACCAGAGCACAAACGTACCCAGCGTAGCCAGCGGCAGAGACGACGGCTGCATAGCCACGGCGTCGGGGCCGAAACGGCCCGAGCGCGCACCAATCAGGATGGCCCCCGCCAGTGCGGCCCAGCCACCTGTGGAGTGCACCAGGGTGGAGCCGGCAAAATCGGAAAAGCCAAACTCGCTGTCGAGCCAGCCGGCACCCCATTCCCACGATCCCTGGATCGGATAGATGAAGCCCGTCAAAACCACGACGAAGATGAAGAAGGAGCCCAGTTTGACACGCTCGGCAATGGTGCCCGAGACAATCGAGGCAGCGGTCGCAACGAAGACCATCTGGAAGAACCAGTCTGAGGCAGCTGCATAACCGGTCGAAAGATCAATACTCTCATCGGCGGCGACTTCAGACGGCGCCCAGATTTCCGGAATGCCGAAAAACGGCGTCTGGCCGCCATACATCAGCTGATAGCCCACGAGATAGAACATGATGCCCGCGATCGAGTAGAGCGCGATATTCTTCAGGCAGATCGCTGCTGCGTGCTTGGTCCGTACAAAGCCAACTTCCAGCATGGCGAAACCTGCCGCCATGAGCATGACAAGGAAGCCCCCGATCAAAAAGAGCAGAGTGTTGAATACAAACGCTGTTTCCTCTGAAACCTCAGCTGCGGCATTGGCCGAGGTCAAAAGCCCCATGCCCAGTCCTGCCGCGATGATCACTGCCGCCTTGGTGCGCCAGCTTCTCTTTTTCTCCCACATAATAACCCTCCATAGTCCTGCGGGTGCAGCGCCGGGCGCTGCGCGATTGGGTCACGGCATGGCCGGCCCGCGTGCGGAGCTGGGGTTTGGTGTGCGCCGGGCTATCCCGGGTTCACGCGACCAAAGCCGCAGCCTGTAACTCTGCGGCGGGGTCGTCGGATCGATCTGTGGTCGGGTCTGTCGCCCTGTTTGCGCCTTTTGGCGTCTGGCGGTGTCTTGTCGGTGATCTGAAAAAGCTGGCGTCGGCCGCCGCCAGCAGTCACAGATCGCGGTCCCGACAAGACACCGCGTCTTCAGTGGGGTTTCGCGCGCCCAAATCGTCAAGAAAGCGTTAGTTTTTATTTTGAGTGCCCGCGAAACTGCTTCGATATCGAGCAGATTTGCTCGCATGTGCAGCAAAAATATTGCATAGGCGAAGTCTCTGGGGTGCTCCCTTGGGTGAATTTTGCGCTGTGCGGGGGTCCGCAGGAATGGCAGGGCGCCACTCGACAGGCCCAGATCCGCTGGCTAACGTCGATATGAACACTGTTTACAAGATGAGCGGCGCCAACGCCGACGATTGACTGGTCGATAGATTCCAAAGGGGAGAGACATGGCCGAACCCGATATCCTGAAAGGCAAGCTGCGCATTCCCGTGATTGGCGCGCCGCTTTTCATCATTTCCAACCCGGACCTGGTTATTGCCCAGTGCAAGGCGGGTATTGTGGGATCTTTCCCGTCCCTGAATGCGCGCCCGGTCAGTCAGCTCGATGAATGGCTCGACCAGATCACCTCCGAGCTGGACAGCTATAACCGCGCCAATCCGGAAAAGCCGGCCGCGCCCTTCGCCGTGAACCAGATCGTGCATCGCTCCAATAATCGCCTCGAAGAGGACATGGCGCTGTGTGAGAAATACAAGGTCCCGGTTTTGATCTGTTCGCTCGGCGCGCAGGAGGCCGTCTACAAGGCGGTCGATAATTGGGGTGGTATCACCCTGCATGACGTCATCAACCAGCGCTTCGCCCACAAGGCGATCGACAAGGGTGCGACGGGCCTGATCTGTGTTTCCGCGGGGGCGGGCGGCCATGCCGGCGCACTGTCTCCCTATGGCTTCATTGCCGAGACCCGCGAATGGTTTGACGGACCGATCCTGTGTTCCGGTTCCATCTCGACCGGTGGCGGTGTGCTGGCAGCTCAGGCCATGGGCGCCGACTATGCCTATATCGGTTCTGCCTTTATCGCGACCAAGGAGGCGCGCGCAGAGGAGGCGTACAAGCAGGGCATTGTCGACGGCAAGGCCGAGGACATCGTCTACACCAACCTCTTCACCGGTGTGCATGGCAACTATCTGCGCAAGTCGATCGAGGATGCTGGGCTCGACCCGGACAACCTGCCGGAAAGCGATCCGTCAGCGATGAATTTCGGCTCTGGTGGCAGTTCCGACGCCAAGGCCTGGAAAGACATCTGGGGCTCCGGCCAGGGCATCGGCTCGGTCAAGGCTATCCAGAGCGCCGGCGAATATATCGACCAGCTGGCGGCGGAGTACGAGGCGACAAAGGCACGGCTTTGTTCCTGACCGTCTAGGTCGGCTGCATATTTGAGAGTGGTTGAACGCCCCGGGTCGCCTCTATCGGTCCGGGGCGGTTCGTTTTGCGGCCTGGCCCGTCCGGATTTCCCCGAAACCCGGCCGGTCAGGCGCGGGCTGGAAGGCTCTCGTTCTGGAGGCAGGTGATGAGCTGGTTACAGCTGTTCAGCAAGTGGTCCGGTTGGTGTTCCGCCAGGATGTCACGTGTTGCAAAACCCCAGTCGACAGCGGCTGCGGCGCACCCGGCCTCCTTGGCCGCCTCGATGTCGCGCACCTCGTCGCCTACACAAAGCGTTCTCGCTGGTGTGCTGCCCGCCTTCTTGACGACTTTGCGGAAAATGCCAGCCTTGCCAAACAGGGCAGCTCCACAGGCGAACTGGCCGAACAGCGCTGTCAATTCCTCACCCAGGACTTCCTTGACCGCGACTTCGCCGTTGGAACTGACCACAGCCAGGTCCACGCCTTGTGCATGCAACAGTTTCAAGGTGTCCGTAATGCCATCAAACAGGTGGATCTTTTCGACATTCTCTGCCGCACGGGCGCGGACATCCGCAGCGATGAAGGGGAGTTTCCAGGCGGGAATCTGCAGCTCCTCCATGATCGCTTTCGGGCTCAACCCGCGCAGGCTTTCAGCCTTCTCGTCGCTGAGCGGAGGCAGGCCGTGTTTATCGACAACATCGGGTAGTTCCTTGCGGAACCAGGTCAGGCTGTCCGCAAGCGTGCCGTCAAAGTCGAAAATCACCAGGTCATAACGTCGAGTCACGAATCGGCCCCGCTGCCGCTGATAAACAAGAGGCCGGTGTTTAAACCGGCCTCGTTACGCTTTTATGATTCTCGCGGGAGTTGCACCCCTAAACCGAGGTCAGCCAGTCCGGCTTGACGTAGGGCAGGTCCAGATCGTCAGCGACGGACTTGTAGGTGATCTCGCCGCCAGCGACATTGAGGCCTCGGGCCAGGTTGGCGTCGTCATTGAGCGCTTTCTCGACGCCCTTGTTCGCGATCGCGATGGCGAAGGGAAGGGTGGCGTTGTTCAGCGCGAAGGCCGAGGTGCGCGCATAGGCGCCCGGCATGTTGGCGACGCAATAGTGAACGACACCGTCGACGACATAGGTCGGATCGTCATGTGTGGTGGCCTTGGAGGTCTCGAAACAACCACCCTGGTCGATAGCGATGTCCACGAGAACCGCGCCGTCCTTCATGTTGGACAGCATGGCCTTGGAAACCAGTTTCGGAGCCGCTGCGCCCGGGATCAGGACCGCGCCGATCACGACATCCGCCTCGCGGACCGCCGCGTCGAGTGCTGCCTGGGTGGAATAGGCGGTCTTAACTGCGCCAGCGAACTGGACGTCGAGCTCGGCCAGGCGGGCATTGGAGCGGTCGAAGACGGTGACATCGGCGCGGGCGCCGATTGCCATTTCCGCTGCGTGTGTACCAGCGACACCGCCACCAATGATGACGACCTTGGCCGGAAGAACGCCCGGCACGCCGCCCAGCATCAGGCCGAGACCGCCCTGGGCCTTCTGCAGGCAATGCGCAGCGACGGAGACGGACATACGACCGGCAACCTGTGACATCGGGGTGAGCAGGGGCAGGCGGCCCTCATTGTCGGTTACGGTTTCATAGGCGATCGCCGTACAGCCGGACTTACGCAGGCCTTCTGCCTGGACCGGATCGGGTGCCAGGTGGAGATAGGTGTAAAGAATGTGGTGCGGCTTGAGCATCGCCGTTTCGACCGGCTGGGGCTCTTTCACCTTCACGATCATCTCTGCGGCTTCGAACACGGCAGCGGCGTCCGGCAGGATGGAGGCTCCCGCATCGACATAGTCCTGGTCCGAGCAGCCAATGCCCAGGCCTGCGGTGGTTTCAACAACAACCTCGTGGCCATGGCCGACCAGTTCGGCGACCGAATTCGGTGTCAGGCCGACACGATATTCACGAACCTTGATTTCCTTGGGAACACCGATGCGCATGATTTTCTCCCGCTCTCTTTCTTCATTCCGGCCGGATCTGCGAAATTGTGCAAACAACCGGACTGATTTCGAAATATTTTGACTATCTTCCGAGTGTGGGCGAAGAATGCTGCGCACATCTCAAATTTGGCGGTGATATATACGAACATCACTGTCTTTGCCAGCAAGTTTTCTCTGAGGGTCTCATGCGCCTTGATGCCGTTGATATCGCCATTCTCAACCAGCTTCAGACAGATGGTCGTCTGACCAATGCAGAGCTGGCGGAGCGCGCCGGCCTTTCACCCTCGGCCTGTCATCGCCGCGTGAAGGCGCTGGAGGCGAGCGGGGTGATTGATCGTTATGTGGCGATCCTGTCGTCGGAGGCGCTGGGGCGCGGTATCACGGTTTACGTCCAGGTGACGCTCGACAATCAGAAGCGCGATACGCTGCAGGGCTTTGAAGATGCCGTCGAAGACGTGCCCGAGGTGATGGAATGTTACCTGATGAGCGGCGAGGCGGATTATCTGGTGCGTGTTCTGGTGCGTGACGCGAATGATTATGAACGTGTGCACCGCGAAGTCCTGTCAGCCCTTCCGGGCGTGGCGCGCCTGCATTCCAGCTTCACCATCCGCCAGGTCTTCTCGCGCACGCAGGTGCCGGTGGCCGAGGGAACCGAGGTCTAGCAGTGGGACGTCGATCCTCCCCGTTTCGTGTCGAGCTGAGCGACGAGCGAATAACGAAATTTAAGCGCGGCTTTTTCCGGCGCTGGAAACAGATTGCCGAACTTCCGGTTGCTGAAATTCGCCGGATCGATGTCGAAGTCGTCGACGCCCTTACATATGATTCCGTCTTTCTGGCCTTCATGGGATCAGAACGCACCATTCGGGTGGAAGAAGACGATGAAGGTTTCGACGCACTCGCCGCGTGGATGGACGGTCAATACGACCTCCTCGATCCCGAGTGGCGCGAGACCGTGGATGCGTACATCTGTGCGAACCCTCTGAAGGGTATGTTCGCCACCCTCTGGCTCGACGAGGGAACCGAGGTCTGAGCCCGGATAGTCAGTTTTTCCGAAATCATCGGTAATCAAATTCCGAGGGCGGTATATCTTCCTCGTCGAACATGAATTGAGGAGGCTGACATGACGGACCTGACCATCACGCTTGAGGAAGACGGTAACAAGGGGCGCTATGTGGCGCCCCTGCCGGGCAGCGCGGAAGAGGCAGAGATGACCTACTCCCGCATCAGCCCCAGCCGCATCATCGTCGATCACACCGGTGTCCCGGACGCCTTCAAGGGCATGGGCGTGGGCAAGGCGTTGGCGCTCCATATCATTTCCGAAGCCCGGACAAAGGGTTTCACCATCGTGCCGTTGTGTCCCTTCCTCAAAGCCCAGGCCGACCGCAATCCCGACTGGTCGGATGTCATTGAGGGCATGGCCGCACCGGCCGCAGGCTGAAGGGCTTGCCCTCTGGCCGACGGAGGGCTAACTCCCCGGGCATGACTGATGATCGCTACACTGTGCTGGGCCAGCTGGGCTCGGACACCCCGCTGCCCAACTCGCCGGAAGAGGCCGAGTTGGAGCGTGTCGCCAATCCGTGTGATGCGGACTACATGATCCGCTTCGCCTGTCCGGAATTCACCTCGATCTGTCCGGTGACGGGCGCTCCGGACTTTGCCCACCTGGTGATCGACTACGTGCCGCAGGACTGGATCGTCGAATCCAAGTCGCTCAAGCTCTTCCTCGGCTCCTTCCGCAATCATGGCGCCTTCCACGAGGCCTGTACGACGATGATCGGCCAGCGCCTGGTCAAGGAGCTAGATCCGAAATGGCTGCGTATTGGCGGCTATTGGTATCCGCGCGGCGGCATCCCGATCGACGTCTTCTTCGCGACGGGCGAACCACCCAAGGGCGTTTGGATCCCCGAACAGGGCGTCGCGCCCTATCGTGGACGCGGCTAGGCTTTCCAGCGGCCGATATGAGCGGCGGGACGTTTGCGTTCCACCGGTTCATCCCTTGCGGTGCCGATGTAGATGAAGCCGGCTATGCGTTCGCCTGAACGCAGGCCCAGCATATTCTTCACATCATGGTCGAAGGCATACCATTCCGTCAGCCATTGCGCGCCGAAGCCCATGGCAGAAGCCCCGATCAGCAAGTTCTGGCAGGCTGCGCCTGCGGACAATTCCTGCTCCCAGACCGGGATGGCATGCTTTTCGGTGACGCAGGAAATCACGGCTATGACCAGCGGTGCACGATTGAAGCGATTGCGTTCGAAATCCACCTGCTCCGGCGTGGCATCGCCATTCTTGGCTGACCAGATCTTGCCGAGCACATTGCCAAAACTTGTCCGCGCCTCATTTTCAAACAGGATGAACCGCCAAGGTGCCAGCTTGCCGTGATCGGGAACACGAGCCGCGATACCAAGCAGATGGCGGATCTGGGCTTCATCGGGGCCCGGTTCGCTCAGGCCGATGGCAGGGGTGGATCGGCGGCGTGTCAGCAATTCCAACGCATCGTCGGATTTGTGTGACGGGGCGAGTCGCTCACCAGGCTGGGGAAAATCAGGCAGGTTGATCTCATTCATTATGAGGTTTTCTTCCCTAAAATATCAGTATCTTTGACCAAACACTTGTCAGCTCGTTATATCTTGGAACTGACAACGTTGTGACAAAAGGGCTCCGGGGGGAGTAGTATTGGGCATGAACGCAGAAATCTCCATCGATGATGACACGCCGGCTGATCGCCGCCGCCGCAAGGTGCGCGAAGCCATCATCGATGCCGCTGAAGCGATTTTTTCGAGCGAAGGTGAAGAGGGCATTTCGATGCGTCGCCTTGCCGAGGCGATCGATTACAGCCCGGCGGCCATCTACAAGTATTTTTCGTCCAAGGATGACCTGTTCGAGGCCATTCGAGACTTGTTCTTCGAACGCCTGCTGAAGCGCATTCACGAGGCGATCGAAGAGGGGGGCGAGACGACCCGGCTGTGTAGCCGTTGTATGAAGGCCTATATCGAGACCGGCCTGGAAGAGCCCAATCATTACATGATGGCGTTCTCCGCCTCTGCGCGCATGGAGCCCCACGTCCATTCCGAGGACGAAATGGCCTATCAGGCGGAAACCAAACTCGTCTCCATGATCGAAAAAGGCATGGAAGAAGGCGCGTTCCGCAAGATGGACCCGCATGTTGCCTCAAAATCCGTATGGGCCAGCCTGCATGGACTGACAAATCTGATGGTCTGTCTGGAGGATTTTCCGTCGGGAATGCCGGGGTCGGAACACGTGACACGTGAAGAGGTGATCGACTTCCATACCGACGTCATTATCCGGGGGCTATGCTCCAGCGCATAGTTGTCATGCGCAATTAAGTAAACGTCGTTCACTTTTCAAACCAAGTTTGAAGCACTATCTATCGCCTCAGTATCTGAGCGAGGATAGTTGCATGTTGGCGAAACGTCTGCGAATTGGCGCCGGAACGATAGTGGCTGTTAGTGCCATTGTTCTGGCTGCGAGCGTTTTTGGTGTTTCCGGATGGCGGGCCGAGGCCAATCTCGCCGAGGGGACGCCACCGCCCATGCCGGTTGCGGCCCATCGTGTGTCTTACGAAGATAATGCGCTGATCCAGGAGCGTTTTCCCGGTGTCGTGTCGGCCCGGCGTCAAAGCGCGCTGGGTTTTCAGCAAGGTGGACTAATCGAGGACGTGCTCGTCGATGTGGGCGATGTCGTCACGGCAGGCCAGGCCCTGGCTCGCCTGGACACGCGCACACTCCAGGCACAGATCGCCGCGGCGGATGCTCAGACCCGCGAGGCGGCCGCCCAGACTGCGCTGGCGCGCGACACCCAGGAAAGACAACGTGTCCTGCTGGAGCGGGGGCATATCTCCCAGCAGCGTTTTGATGAAGTGGTGACATCGGCTGATGCCGCGCAAGCCCGCCAGAATGCGGCGGCGGCGTCTGCCGACGCGATGCGTGTCCAGCTGGACCTCACCATGATCGAGGCGCCCTATGAAGGTGTGATCACGGCTCGCCTCAGCGATGAGGGGGCGATCGCCAGCCCCGGTGCTCCTATTCTTGAAATTGTCGAGACCGGTGCCCGGGAAGTTCGGATCGGTTTGCCCGCTTCGATCATCGGCAGCCTTGTCGATGGCCAACACTATTCATTCGAAGGCGAAAGCGGTGATTTCTCCGCCGTCTTCCGGTCAAACACGGGCTTGATGGACCGCCAGACCCGCACCGTCGCGGCGGTGTTCGACATCCCGGCCGATCAATCCGTCATCATCGGCGAGATCGCGCGCCTTGTTGTTGAAACGCCGGTCGGAACCAGCGGTTTCTGGGTCCCGACCGATGCATTGTCCGAGAGCCGACGTGGTCTCTGGTCTGTCTTCATCCTGCAGCCCGAGCAAAACGACTACCGCCTGGAAGCGCGCGTCGTTGAAGCGATCCGCGTGGAGGCGGATAGGGTGTTTGTCCGTGGTGCCGTGGCTGATGGGGAATACATCCTGGCCGCAGGTCTCCAGCGCGTCACGACCGGGCAATTGGTCGCCCTGCAGGCCGGTGGGGAGGCGGAGTGATGGCCACGCTGTTCTATCGCTTTCACCGTTTGACCATCCTCGCGATTGTCTTGTTGGTGGCAGCCGGACTGGGCGCGTTCTTTTCGCTTGGCCGCCAGGAAGATCCGACGCTGGTGGAGCGTTATGGCATCATCACCACGCCTTACCCCGGTGCGTCTGCAGAACGTGTGGAAGCACTGATCACGGAACCCCTGGAAGATGCCATCAACGAGCTGGCAGAGATCGACGAGACCTTCTCGACCTCACGGTCCGGGGTGTCGGTGATCGGGATGTCGATCCGCGAGGACCTGACGGAAACCGAGGTAGACCAGACCTGGACCCAGATCCGTGAGCAGGTCGACAGTGTGCGGCCGGTCCTGCCTCAAGGGGCTGGTGCGCCAGATGTCGACCGCCAATATATCGGCGCCGCAACCATTATCGTCGCGCTCAGCTGGGCTGATGTTGGTGAGGAAAACATCGCAATCTTGTCCCGACTGGGGCTCGATCTGGAACGCGAGCTGCGCAATATGTCGGGTACGGAAGAGACCCGGATCTTCGGCGAAGCAGAAGAGGAAATCCGGGTTGAAGTGAACCCGGAACGCCTCGCGTCGCTCGGCCTCAGCGTGGCCGATGTGGCGCGCTTGACCACCAGTGCCGACGCCAAGGTACCCGCTGGCGAAATACGTGCAGGTGCGAGCGATCTCGGTGTTGAGATTGATGGTGAGTTCGACGGTATCGATCGTATCCGGTCCATTGCCCTGACGGACGGCTCGGACGGCCGCTTCGTTCGTCTGGGGGATGTGGCTGAGGTCAGTCGCGGGGAGCGCTCGCCAACCCGCTCCCTCGCGACGACCAATGGTCAGCGTACAGTCCTGGTTGCCGCCTATCTGCAACCCGATCTGCGAGCGGACCTATGGGCCGAGCAAGCCGATGCGGTTGTCGCTGAATTCGCCGAAAGTGTTCCCGGCATTCATGTCGAGACGATTTTCCGCCAGGGCGATTATGTCGAGTCGCGGCTCAATGGGCTGGCGACCAATCTGGGTTATTCCGCGCTGATCGTATTTGCGGTCCTCTTTCTCATGATGGGGTGGCGCGCGGCGTTTATTGTGGGCTCGGCACTGCCTCTGACGGTGTTGACCGTGATGCTGCTGATGCGTCTGTTCGACGAGCCGTTGCACCAGATGTCAGTGACCGGCCTTGTCGTGGCGCTCGGTCTGTTGATCGACAATGCCATTGTTGTGGTTGAAGAGTATCGCTTGCTCAGGGCCAAGGGGCAGTCGCCTCTTGAGGCGCTGGACGGTGCGGTGCGCTTGCTCTTCGCTCCGCTTCTCGCGTCGACCCTGACGACGGTTTTCGCTTTTGCGCCGATCGCCCTGATGCCTGGTTCGGCGGGCGAGTTCATCTCCATGATCGGCATATCGGTCATCTTTGCGATCACTGCATCATTCCTGCTTGCGATGACGGTCGTGGGGGCCTTGGCCGCCTGGTTCGATGACCCCAGGATCGATGGTGGGCCCCGCCGTTTCTGGCGGACGGGGCTTCATGTCGCGCCGCTCGCCTGGGCATACAAGCGTGTCCTGAACGTGATCGTCGACCGCCCCTGGGTCGGCATCTTTGCCTCCATCCTCCTGCCGATTGCCGGATTTGTCGCGGCGTCGACCTTGCCCATGCAGTTTTTCCCGCCAACCGATCGCGACATGTTCCAGCTTGAGCTGGAACTGCCCACGACCGCATCGATCGAGGAGACGCGTCAGCAGACTGAGCGGGCCCGCGAGATCATTCAGCGTTATGACGGTGTCGAGCGTGTCACCTGGACGATCGGCGAGAGTTCCCCGCGGACCTATTACAATGTCGTCGGCAACAAGTCCGGCGTATCCAATTATGCTGCCGGGTTCGTTCACACGGAATCAGCTCAGGCGACCGCCCGTATCCTGCCTCTCTTGCAGCAAGAGATGATGCGCGAATTCCCGCAAGCACGTGTCCTGACCCTGCCGTTTGAACAGGGACCGCCAATTCCGGCGCCAATCGAGCTGGTTGTGGTTGGTCCGGAGCTGGCCGAGCTTGACCGGATTGGTGGCGAGCTTCGCGCGCTGCTCGCCGCGACGCCGACGGTGACCTACACCATGGCCCAGCTGGAGATGGGGGAGCCCGTCGCGCGTGTCATGGCCGACGAGGCATCCACGGAACTCGCCGGGTTGCGACTCAGCGATCTGGCCAACCAGTTGCGCAGCGATCTTGATGGGGTGGTTGGCGGCAGTGTTCTTGAAGGCATTGAGGAACTCCCTGTACGGATCATTGCCAGCGCCGACCGGCGCTCCAGCCTGAGCGATGTGTCCGGAGCGCCCTTGCGCACCCGGGACGGCGAGTTGGTCGCGGCGCCCCTGGCGGCGCTAGGGGACGTCACACTGGCTCCCCAGGTCGCTCAGATCCCGCATGAAGACGGCCGCCGGATAAACCGTATCTATGCCTATCTGGACCCGTTCACCCTTCCGGCGACGGCCCTTTCATCCTTCATGGACCGTCTGGATGAAGCCGGGCTTGAATTGCCGCCGGGGTATGAACTTCAGCTGGGCGGAGAGGCCGCCGAGCGCGGCGATGCCGTCGGCAATCTGCTCGGAACTGCTGTGCCGCTCATCGTCTTGATGATTGGTTCGGTTGTCCTCGCCTTCAACAGTTTCCGCTTCGCCGGGGTGATCCTTCTGGTCGCTTTCCTGTCCGTCGGGCTCGCCATGTTCGGCGTCTGGCTGTTTGGAACGCCAATGGGCTTCAACGCGATTGTTGGATCGATGGGCCTGATGGGATTGTCCATCAATGGCGCGATTGTCGTCCTGTCGGCGCTCAAGGTCTCGCCGGAAGCCTCCGCACTGGAGGAGGGAAGTGTGGTCCAGACCGTCATGGATGCGACACGGCACATCATCTCCACCACGCTGACCACGATTGGTAGCTTCATCCCGCTCCTTTTGTCCGGTGATAACTTCTGGCTGCCATTTGCGTCTGCGATGGTTGGCGGTGTCAGTGGTTCAGCAGTGCTGGCCCTCATCTTCGCTCCGGCAGCGTTTGTACTCTTGATGCGCAGTCAGCTGAAGGCGAAGAAGCTCATGGCGGCGGTGAAACGGCATGCAGGCCCCGCCGAGGGCGAGGTTTCGCTCGTTGGCTGATCTTTCTTGCTCCGCGTCTTCAAACCTGATTAGAGCTTCCGGAAACAGGAGATGCAGATGGCGGAAAAGCGTGGTCCGTGGACGGTGTTCGACAAGGAAATTCGGTTTGAGACACCGTGGTTGAGGATTGATGACTACAACGCGCTGAGACCCGATGGTGCTCCAACCCGTTATGGAGTCGTGCATTTCAAGAACACCGCCTTAGGCGTCCTGCCGCTGTTCGAGAATGGGGACACGTTGCTCGTCGGCCAGCACCGCTTTCCCGCGGACCGGTACAGCTGGGAATTGCCGGAAGGTGGTGGTGACCCCAGGCAAGACCCGGTTGCGGAAGCACGCCGAGAATTGGAAGAGGAAACAGGGTATTACGCCACGGAGTTTCAAGAATATCTACGCATGGATATGTCCAATTCGGTCACGGATGAGATTGCAATCGGGTATATCGCGACAAATCTGGTGCCGGGACGGACGAACCCTGACCCCTCCGAAGTTCTCGAAACGCGCCGCATCGCATTCAAGGACCTGTTGAACGAGTGTGTCTCCGGGCAGATCTTTGATTCCCTTACTCTGGTAATGGTCTTCAAAGCTTACTACATGGCGAGGGAAGGCCTGTTGGAGCCTGAGCTTGCCCGTGCCATGTTGCAGGGCTGAAGGTCTGGAGGAGGCCGTAATGTCACTTTCTGAAAGCGAAAGCCCGATTGCAGCGCGGACCGGCGTGGATTCCGTATGGGCGCGCTTGCGTGTCGAGGCGGCGGCGGCCGCGGCGGAAGAGCCGATCCTGGCCAGCTTCCTCAATGCGGCTGTGCTGCGACATGATCATTTTTCGCACGCGCTTGCCTATCGGCTCGCGTCAAAGCTCGCCGATGCCCAGTTGGACATGATGCTGGCGCGTGACGTCGCCGAGGCGGCGATCGAAGGTAACCCGCAGATCGTCGAGCAGGCGGCTGCTGATATGGTGGCGGTCGAGGAACGCGATCCGGCGTGCAGGAGTTTTCTCCAGCCTTTCCTCTATTTCAAAGGCTATCACGCACTGCAGGCTCACCGTGTTGCTCACTGGCTTTGGGGCGAGGGGCGCGAAACGCTGGCCTTCCACCTTCAAAGCCGGGTGTCGGAACGGTTTGGTGTGGATGCCCATCCCGCAGCCCGTATCGGGCAGGGGGTCATGATCGACCATGCCACATCAGTCGTGATCGGTGAGACAGCCATCATCGGTGATGATTGTTCGCTTCTGCACGAGGTCACGCTTGGCGGCACCGGTGCGTCGCATGAAGACCGGCATCCCAAGGTCGGGCGCGGTGTACTGATCGGTGCGGGCGCCAAGGTGCTGGGAAATATCGAAATTGGCGATGGGGCCCGGATCGCGGCAGGGTCTGTCGTGCTGAAAGCGGTTCCCGCCGGCTGTACTGTGGCGGGCGTCCCGGCCAAGATCGTCGGAGATTGTTGCCCGCAACCCGCCCGTTCCATGGATCAGCGCCTGCCGGACTAGGCAGGACTGATTGTCATCTGTAAATGAAGCTAGGCTCTGGACGTGCCCCGGCCGGGTGCGCTTAGTTACGGGCCAAACGAATCCCCCACTTGGAGAGCTCCCGTGGACAAGAACATCACGCCGATCGAGGCGGTCAAACTGCAGCAATTCCTTTGTGGCAAGCTGAATCCGGATCTCCAGGTCCAGCGTCGCAATCGTCCGGACGAATGTGCCGAGATCCATATCGGCGATGAGTGTCTGGGTGTTGTCTCGAAAATTATCGATGAGGGCGAAACGTCCTACTCCTTCGAGATCACCATTCTGGACATCGATCTGGAAGAACTTGAATAAGCCGGACCAGCCTGTCCTCGAGCTCCGGGGGCTGTCGAAACAATATGCGGGCGGCGTCGAGGCCGTACGTGATGTTTCGCTTACACTGCATGCCGGAAAACTGCTCGCGCTGACCGGGACATCCGGCTGCGGCAAGACAAGCCTGCTGAAACTGATCAACCGCCTGGAGGAACCTTCGGGCGGTTCGGTCATTTATGAAGGACTGGATGTTCGCCAGTCAGATGCCTTTCGGCTGCGCCGCCAGATCGGCTGGGTCATGCAGGGCGATGGCCTGTTTCCGCATTTCACAGTGCGTCAGAATATAGGTGTGGTTCCGCGCCTGCTGGAGTGGGACGCGGCGACCATCGAGCTGCGCGTCCGGGAGCTTATGCAATTGGTCCAGCTGGATGTAGACGCATTCGCTGAACGCTATCCGCACGAGCTTTCCGGCGGACAGAGACAGCGTGTCGGCTTTGCGCGGGCGCTGGCCGGCAAGCCGGACCTTGTCTTGATGGACGAAGCCTTCAGCGCGCTAGATCCGCTGACCCGGGACGACTTGCAGCGCGATTTCAAACGGCTGCAGACCGAGCTCGGATTTTCTGCTGTTCTGGTGACCCATGACATGGCCGAGGCGCTGATCCTGGCAGACGAGATCGCGGTGATGCGTGCCGGGCAAATTGTGCAATCGGGAACACCGGCTGAACTCATGGCCAATCCTGCAGATGACTATGTGTCTGGCTTGCTCGACACCCCGCGTCGACAGATGCGCGCGATCGCGGAGCTGGGCGGATGAACAGCAATCTTGCCGAACGCCTGAACGAGCTGCCGGACCTCCTGTCCGGTCACGTCCTGCTTTCTCTGGCCGCGATCACGGTGGGACTGGCGATCAGCCTGCCGCTGGGCATATTTGCCGCTCCCAGAAAACGGTTCGCCTCCGCTGTCCTGAACATCGCCGGTGTCATCCAGACCATTCCCGGACTGGCCCTGCTGGCCCTGATGGTCCCGCTGCTGGGGGGCACGATCGGATATGCGCCGGCCTTCATGGCGCTGATGCTCTATTCCATCCTGCCGATTCTTCGCAATACGGTCGTCGGCCTGCAAGGTGTGGACGCCGGCGTGGTTGAAGCCGCACGCGGCCTTGGCCTGACCCAGGCGCAACGCCTGTGGCAAGTCGAGCTTCCACTGGCCCTGCCGGTGATCGTTGCCGGTATCCGGACATCGATTGTGTGGGTGGTCGGTGCCGCGACGCTGGCCACACCGGTCGGCGCGCCCAGCCTCGGCAATTACATCTTTGCCGGGCTGCAGACACGCAACTGGCTCTCGGTTCTGTTCGGCTGTCTCTTTGCGGCGGGACTGGCGGTTCTTCTGGATCAGCTGATCCGCCTGTTCGAAGTCGCGGCGCGAGATCGTCGCAAGGCGCTCGCAATCCAGGTCAGTGCCATCCTGACCGTGGTGATTCTCGCCTCGATTCTGCCCCGCTTCATCGATTTTGCTCCACCGGCGCAGCCCAACCCGTCCCAACAGGTCGCCAGTGTGCGGGCGGGCGAGGGCGCGCTGCGTGGCGAGACGGTGCGGCTGGGGGCCAAGGCGTTTACCGAGCAATACATCCTCGCCGAGCTGATGGAGGATGTGCTGAACACGGCGGGTGCCGATGTTGAACGTCTGGACAATCTGGGTTCGACCATCGCCTTCGACGCGCTGCGGAACAACGAGATCGACGCTTATGTCGACTACACCGGCACCATCTGGGCGACGGTGATGAATCGGGACGAAGCGATCAATCGTCATGCCATGTTCGTGGAGATCGCCGCATATCTGCACGAGGAATACGGCATTCTGACGCTCGGGCGATTGGGGTTTGAAAACGCCTATGGGTTTGCCATGCGCCGCGATCAGGCAGAGGCGCTGGGTGTCTCGTCCCTGTCAGACCTTGCCGCTCATGCCGACGCGCTGGAAGTCGGCGGGGACGCCGAGGTTTTTACACGCTCCGAGTGGATCAATACGCGTGACGCCTACGGGCTGGCTGCGATGTCGACCCGGGCGATGGATGCGACTTTCATGTATGATGCCGTGCGTGACGGCCAGGTCGATGTGATCAGCGCCTACACAACCGATGGCCGGATCGCGGCCTATGACCTGCAGGTGCTGGCGGATCCACGGGGCATTCTGCCGCCCTATGACGCTATCATCCTGCTGTCTCCGGAGGCTGCAGCGAAACCGGGACTGGCGGATGCATTGGCCGGACTTGTCGGCGCGATCAGCGATACCGATATGCGGGAGGCCAATCGACTGACGGATCTGGAGCGGGAAACGCCCGAGCAGGCGGCACAGTGGCTTTTCGGTGAGATCTCGGAGTAGGGCGTGAGTGGGTATTTTGGACATGGTCGGCTGCAGGATGCGGAATGGCTGATGCGCGCCTGCATGCTGCTCAATCGTGATATCCCGCCGCACGCGCCGGATATCACACCGGAAACCGTGCTCAACAAGTCCTACACCCAGCAGGCCGCCGAGTTCGAGAGCCTGCTCGAGCGGATCGACCCGGAAGGCGATATCGACCGGACGCTCTTTCCCGCAGTGGCCTATTTCAATGCGGCCGAGAGCCTGCCGCTGGATATCATTCTGGCGGCCATCGCAGCCTTGCTCATCTGGATGTTCATGCCGAACTATTATTCGATCATGGAATATGTGGCTTATATGGCTGTGGCAGCGTATCTCGCCATCCAGTTTCTCAGAGCGCGGTCAGCGCGTGAGCGAGCCGCGCGGCAAATGCGCAGAATGGGACTCAATCCACAGGAACGACACCCGCTGACTTTGCGCCAGCTGGTCAAATATCGGCAGAGGCATGTGACGATTCACTAGGTGTGAAGCCAGTCCAGAGCCTCGTCCCGGGTCGCGAAAACGCCAAATACGTCAAGCTCTTGAGCCGCCGGCATCAGTTCCCAGGTCTGCACAATCGGCATGGTGACTTCTGATTCGATAACCCAGGCATTCTTGTTGGGCGGTCCGGCGATATCTGCGGTGTCTTCGAGCAATTTGATGAAGCGGTTTTCGAAGACTTCATAGGTGAGGTCGCTGAGATCTGCCCCTCGCTCAACTGTGATCAGGCGAACAACATCCGGCGACCAGTCGTCAGACTGGATCATCTCCATATAATTCTGGACGATCTCATCGGCCGGGACCCGACCGAAAAAACGGGTCTCGAAGCGTTTCGCCTCGGGTACGAAGACACGTTCATAGGGCATGCAACATCTCCGTGCTCTGAGAAAAGAATAGGTATGTTCGAGACTTGATCAAGATTAGTCGTAAAAAAGTGCGGCGATAAATCGCCGCACTTCAATAAGCTTGCGCCGAATGCTTAGAGGACTGTCAGCATAGTCGCGACCAGTGGGTGCCTCACGATGTCCTTCGACTCAAGGCGACTGACGCCGACATCTTCCAGCTCGTCCATCTTGTCGGCGATACCAGCCAGACCGGACATTTCCGGCAGGAGGTCGGACTGCGCCGGATCGCCGGTGACCACCATGGTTGAGTTCCAGCCCAGACGGGTCAGCAGCATTTTCAACTGCCCATAGGTGCAGTTCTGCGCTTCATCCACCACAACAAAGGCGTTGTTCAGTGTCCGGCCGCGCATGTAACCGATCGGAGCGATCTCGATCACGCCCTCGGCCATCATCGCCTTGAGCTTTTTCGGAGAGAGCCGGTCGGCGAGGGCGTCGTAGAGCGGACGCAAGTAAGGCGCGAGTTTTTCTTCCATCGCGCCCGGCAGGAAGCCGATCGATTCGCCGGCTTCCACCGCGGGTCGAGAGAGGACGATGCGGCTGACCTTGCCCGCTTCAAGTGCTTCAACGGCCTTGGCGACTGCGAGATAGGTCTTGCCCGTGCCAGCGGGGCCCAGGGCGAGGACGAGATTCTTGTCGTCGATGGCCTTCATCAGTTTTTCCTGACCGGCCGAGCGCGGCTTCACCTTCTTGACAAACCGCTGATCACGCATGGGTTCCTTGTCATCAGGGGACCAGTGTGTCCCCGGGAAGAGGGCCTGGACCTTCTCTTCTTCGGACTCGTAGTGCTTGCTGTTGAACTCTCCAGCTTTCAGGCGACGTTTGACTGACCGTTTAGCCATGGAAGGAACCTCCACACATGAAAAACCCCTCGGCAAAAGCAGAGGGGCGAAAAACGCGTTGCGTTGGTGATGATTCGGAAGACTCCGGCAGGCTCGGCCGCGTATCACCGGAACAGGGTGGTGGACTGTAGCGAAGTTCGGACATGCCGACTTGCAGGCCTCCTGCTAGAGTTACCGATACGAGACGAGAGGAGCTCCCGAATCGTGACTACAGTCTGAGTGTAGCGCAGTGAAGAAGATCTAAACGCGGCCGTCGCGTGAATTTCATAAAACTTTGGGGGACGACACGAATGGCAATCTATGCGTTGGGTGAGTCGCGACCGGCTCTGCCGGAGAACGGAAACTACTGGATCGCGGACAATGCCTCGGTGATTGGCGATGTGGTCCTGCATGAAAACGCAAGCATCTGGTATGGTTGCGTCGTGCGCGGAGATACCGACCGAATCGAGATCGGTGCCAATACCAATATTCAAGACCTCTCCGTCCTGCATACCGACTTTGGCATTCACATGAAGATCGGAGAGGGCGTGACCGTGGGCCACAAAGTCATGCTTCATGGCTGTGAGATCGGCGATAACTCCCTGATCGGCATTGGCGCCATCGTGCTCAACAAGGCCAGGATCGGGAAAAACTGCATTATTGGTGCGGGCGCGCTGATTCCCGAAGGCAAGGAGATCCCCGATAATTCACTGGTAGTAGGGTCGCCGGGTCGCGTCATCCGCACGCTGGATGATGATACCGCAGCCATGCTGAAACTGTCCGCCGACCATTATGTCGAGAACTCACAGCGTCATTCAGCTGAATTGAAACGCCTGGACGGCTAGTTCGCCCGACCCCAGAGATCGCGAATGTTCTGGTCAGCCTCGCTGCCGAGGTTGAACCAGGCAGCGCGGTCGTGCGACGCATCGATGATCAGCAGCTTGTCATCGCGATCAAGCACATGGCTGAGCTCGTTGCGCAGGACCGCAGCCGTGGTTGGGCCGCGCAGCAGCCAGACGCCGCCCGTGACCGATTCGACATCGCCATAGGCAGCGAGTGAATTGCGGAAATCAGCGCCGTTTTCTGAAGTGATTTCGGTGATGATGACGAAATTGGCCGGGCGCGCACCTGGGGTGACGCGTTTTTCGACAACGGTCCCGCCTTCCGATTCGCCGAACCAGGACTTCAGCTCCTCGATTTCGGCGGCGGGTGCAAATTCGCCATCCTTGTCGGAAGACACCATGGAATGCGACGCAATCCGGCCTTCACCAACAAAGGCACGCATTTGCGGGGGTGTGTACGGGCCGTAAACACGGCCTTCGACTTTCACAAACCAGGACATTGCGATTCCATCATCGCGAGGCATATCGATCTCTCTCGCACCGGTACTCGTACTATCATACACAGACTTGCGGCAAGAATCTGGCCACAGCCGACAAAATTTCAACCCTTCAAGGAAATGAGACTGAATTTGCTGATCAGGCAGCAGCCGTCCCGTCTTGCATGGCTTCAGGAGGATCGAACACCACCGCGAAGCCATTGTCCAGAATGCGCGCCACACGCCCGGCCATTTCGCCAACCCTGACAGGCTCATCGAGCTTGGGGCGCTCCAGGCATTCAAAGGCTGCACCCGTCACGGAGACGTCAATGACATTGGCGTGAATCACCACGCCGTCGGAGAAACGAATCTTGGCCCGGCCACGTCCCTGCTTGCGCGGCGCGGTCCGATCCTCTTCCAATCCGAGACGGTCCTTGTTGAAACGCCAGGTGATGGTGTCAGCCAGTTTGTCCCGTTTCCGGTCAGTAGCGCTGAAGCGAAGACTGAACTCCTCACCCTCGCTGCGCACGACGACACCCTCCATGCGGCCGATGCCGTTGATCATCAGAATGATACGCTGATTGCTCGCCGGGACTGACCGGGCCATGACGCGTGCGCCTCCGGGCGAGATATCGATCAGGCGACAGGCGTGCTCGCCCTGATTCTCGCTCCAGAACCGACCATGCAGGCGCAAGGGAAGGCGGGCGTGCCGCCGTCTTTCGGCAGCTCCGCGGGCAGCAATCCGGATTTTCCGTCTGTCGAGCCGGTTTGGTTCATCCACCATGGGCGTTTCTCCATGAGTGGACCAGATCTAGCCAATAGGGGTTAAAAACCCTTTGCTGCTATCGGTCGTTTGCAACCCATTCTGCATTTGGCTCTCGGCCGCTGGCTGTCACGCCAAACAGATGTCCCGGCACGGCTGGAGGCCGAATTTCACGCAGGCTCGTACGGACGACCGGGCGATTGGTGAAGTCCTCGACATCATCAAGCGGCTGATAGAGGCCCAGCACGCGATCGACAACGCCTTCAGGGCCTTTCAGGGGAAAGAAGCTGATCTCGACGGGCAGTTGATGCAGGTCGATGGAAGAGGCACGGGCAACGACGGAGGAGGGCGAGGCGCCGGCCAGCGTTGATTCCAACAGGGCCTGTATATGGGTCGCGTCATGTCCGCGCCATAAGCTCAGGAAATTCTGGTCCCGGAATTCGCGTTGATAGAGCTGGCAGAAATGCGTGCCCGCCAGTCGGAAGACATGATGTCCCTGGTCGATACGGCGCAGCATAAACACATAGCCGAGCAAGGACGCGATGTCCTGGGGCTCAACATCGGCTCGCTCCGGTGTTGTCCCGCTCATGCGCAGCGTTTGCCAATAGCTGTGCAGGGCTCTCGATTGCGCGTGTTTCATCTCGCACTCCGCTGGCGTCACAAGTTCGGGCAGTTCGCCCGTCGCCTCGCCCGGATTTCAAGAACGGGGCCATACGCGTGAGACGGGAAAGGCGATTTTCAAGCTTCCCTGATCGCGCGAGCCGGGTGAGCGGTGAAACGGCCCGGGAGTTGCAGGAGAGGGGGCAAGACTAAGGGAGCCCCGCCATGAGCGTATCAGCACGGCACGCTTTTATGATCGCCGCCAGCGCCGCAGTGAGTGTGATCGCAGCACCGACCGGATTTGGTGCAGCCAGCGCCCATGCACAGGATTGCTGTCACCCGGCGCCGCCACCACCGCCGCCTACACATTGCTGCGACCACGGTGGCGGGCACACGGTCAATGTTCCCAACATCAATGTGCATGGCGGCAACATCAATGTCGGGGTGAATGTTCATGCGGGCATCAACATCACGGCGAACGTCAATGCCAATGTGAACGCGACGGCGAATGTAAACGCGAGTGCAAATGCTGCGGCGGGCGCCGGAGCGATCACCTTTGTGGGTGGTGGTTCGTACTATTCCAACACGACGGCTCCGGCCGCGACCGCGATCACCGGACTGAATGTCGTCGGGCGCGAAGAGGAAAGCTACGAGTATTACGAGGAAGAGCGCACGCGTATCATCGAGGAATGGCGGGTCGTGCGCGCAGTCTGTGTCGATGACAATGGTACGCCGCATCCGGCATCACAGGTCGATGGCGAAGCGCGCGTGGATGCGATCTTTGACGGTGAGCTTTACCGTTGCATGGCCGGTACAGCGATGCAGGTGACAATCGGCTGGCAGGTCGACGGGCAGAACGTCTGGGAAGACGCTGCGACGATCATGTGCCGCAAGGGTGAAGCGCTGCGGCATACACCGGGCGGGCAGTTGTATTGCTCCACCCAGGAGCCGCGCCGAAACTGTAATGAGCGGTCATTGCTGCGCCGGTTTGGCCCGGGCGAGAAGCTCATCTTCATGCGTCGGGAGGAGCGATACCTGGAACAAATGCGTCGCGAGGTCCGGACCGAGAGCCGCGAGACGATCTCCATGACGCTCATGCTCGATGGTGGCGTCGGCGGCTATCGCTAAGCTGATCACGATTGATAGCAAGAAAAACGCCGGCCCAAGGGCCGGCGTTTCTGATTCAAATTCGACCAGCGCTATGATTCGCTGGAGGCTTCGAGTTCTGCCGCTTCCTCGGCGGCCCGCTCTGCGATCAGCGCCTGCGCAGCCTCGCGGTCTTCGACTTCCTCGATGGTGTCGATATAGCAGCGATAATTATCGCGGGTGACAATGTATTCCGTGCGGGGCGAGAATACCCGGCCGCGCGTTGGCAGGCTGGTGCCGATTTGCATGCCATAGCGCAGGCCGTGACAGCGATTGGCCAGGGTCACCAGATAATAGCGACTAACGCCGCCGCGCAGGATGACATGCTGGTTATCGACCACCTCGTAGCTATTGATATTCACCAGACGAATGCTGTCCGCGCTGGCGGGCGCAGCCAGCACCGCGGTCGCAAGGCCTGCGGCGAGTAGAATGGATTTGATTTTCACGATCTTATGTCTCCAAAAAACCGTCCCTCGCATAGGAGTATAGAGAGGAAATGTGTCCGATCAAACTACGTTAACGGGAGATTAGGCGGGGCAGGCGGACCATCTGGCCGATTCGTATTTTCTGGAGGTCGAATTGGTCGATCGCATCGAAACGCTCGATATGCGCGGATTTAACTCTGTGATCCGCCAGGCTGCCCGTGAAACCGGGGCGGATTTCGAGTTCCTCGCGCAAACTGCTGCCCGGGAAAGCAATTTCGATCCGCAGGCCCGGGCGCGGACATCCAGCGCTGCCGGCATGTTCCAGTTCATCGAGCAAACCTGGCTTGGAATGATGCATCGCCATGGCGATACGCATGGGTTTTCCGACCTCGCCTCTCAGATCGAGCAGGGGACGGATGGGCGGTTCCGCGTATCCGATACGGCCGCGCGAGAGCAGATCCTTGATCTGCGTCTCAATCCTGATGCGGCCGCACTCATGGCCGGCGAGCTGGCCGCAGAGAACAGCCAGGTCATTGAAAACCGTGTCGGCCGCCCAGCCAGTTCCGGCGAGTTGTATGCCGCCCATTTCCTGGGAGCAAACGGGGCGGCGGACCTCATCGAGGCCGTGCGCGACAATCCGCGACAGGGCGCGGCTCACCTTTTCCCGGCTGCTGCGGCGGCCAATCGCAATATGTTCTATGACGGTGCTCGCCCGGTCACGGCAGCCCAGTTGCTCGGCCGGCTCACCGGTGAAGCCGAGGCTGCGCTGGCACAAGCGGGCGACCCAACCCATAACGGTTCAGCGGGCAGGGCGGTTGACGTCAATACAGATTTTGTCGGTTCAGCACCGGTTCGCAGTGGTCAGTTCGGTTTTCTGGGTACTGGCTATCTGGCGTCCACGGGAGGTGAACTGACGCCGACCTTGGTCGAGATCCTCGCCTCGCTGGATGCTCCGGCTGCGGGACGGCGCGATGACCGTTAAGGCTTAACCGCGCCTCGCTCTGAAAAGGTTTCGTTAAGCATGCCGTCGCTAAACTCCCACGAGATCCGTTTCTTGTGAGATAGCCATGGCTGTAGTTGCACTTCGAAATCGACTGACAGACACCGATATTCGTCGCCTTGTAAAAGGTGGAGATGACGACGAGCGCGCCAATGCAGCGCGCAAGATCTGTCGTCTGATTGACGCTGCTCCCCTTCAGGGCGAGGAAAGCCAGGCCGCTTCCGGCATTCTGCAGCTGATTATCCAGGATTCTGCCGAGCTGGTGCGCCGCGCTTTGGCGGTCACGCTGCGGCAATCGAAGAACCTGCCTCACGATATCGCCATGCGTCTCGCAGCGGATGTAGAAGAGGTGGCGACTCCGATCCTGCTGTCTTCCCCGGTGCTCGACGCGGACGACCTGACCCGTCTGGTGGAAACCTCCGATGGCGGCAAGCTTTGCGCGATTGCTGCGCGCGAACATTTGCCGGCGATCGTTGTCGAGGCCATTATCGACAAGGGTGAAGAGAAGTCGGTGGGCATTGCCGCGAGCAATGATGGCGCCGAATTCAGCCAGGACGCCTACGAAAAAGCCTTCGCCAGCTTCTGTGAAAACCAGGGCGTGATGGAAGCCTTCGTGGCGCGCTCCACATTACCGCTGGCGGTGACGGAAAAACTGATCGCTCATATCAGTGACGCGGCCATGCAGCGCCTTGTCGCCAAGCACGCCTTGCCGCCACAGCTCGCTGTAGAGTTGGCCGAAGATGCGCGTGAGCGGGCCACTGTTGACCTGGTCGAGCAGGCCGGTCTGGCTCACGATCCACAGCATTTTGTCCAGCAATTGCGGATGAATGGTCGCCTGACGCCGTCACTTGTCCTGCGTGCAATGCTGTGTGGCCATGTTGCCTTCGTTGAACACTCATTTGCCGAGCTTGCCGGGGTTACCCACGCGCGGGCGTGGTTGCTGGTGCATGATGCGGGGCCGCTGGGACTGCGCGCCATTTATGACCGGACAGGCATGCCGCCGCGTCTTTATCCGGCCTTCCGTGCTTCAATCGATATCTTTCATTCCATGGAGATGCCGCATGACCCGCAGGGGCGGGAACATTTCCAAGCGACGCTGGCCGAGCGCGCAATCACGCGTTTCCAGGGCATTCCGGAAGAAGACCTGGACTATGTGCTTGATCGTTTGCATGCCGCGCCTGCGGAGTTGCGCGAAGCCAGCTGACCCAATCTGCATTTCAGACACAAAAAAGGCGCCGAACGGGCGCCTTTTCTTGTGCCGCAATCGGGTCGCCTAGTCGGTGTCCCAGGGCTTGGCGAACTCGCTGGATTGAACTTCCAGCTCTTCCGCGAGGGCCGCAGCCACAGCGTCGTTCGTATCACGAATATTCTGGCTCAGTGCGGCGCGGATGGCGTTGACGTGGGCGAGGGCGAGCGCCTTCGATGCCTGCTGGCGCTTCTCGTCCATATCGATCAGCTTGGTCAGCGACGCCGCCAGGCGCGTGATGATCGGGAATTCATAGGTGGAACCAACGCCCCGCAAATCGTGAGCGCGGATGAAGAGCTGCTCGCCCTCGTCGCCCTTGAGGCCTTTTTCGCGCACAGCCTTCGCCGCGTCTTCCAGCTTCTGGACCTCTTCCTCGAGCCAGTTGCCAAACTCGTGGCGCAAATCCTTGATCGCGTCTTCAGCTTTCTCGATCAGGTGCAGGTCGCCCGCACTGATGGGGCCACCGATCTTGATCTGAAGCATGTTCGGTGGATTGACGATTTCCACATCCGGATTCGGTTTGGACATCTTGTTTCCTTTACCTGGCGGCGAGCAGGGGGTGTGCAGTTGTTGGCCCGGTCCGGCTGACGGAACGTCGATCGGGACCAAGGTAATCGCTGGTGTTCACGATAATGCGGTCATCCTCCAGGGCTTCGACAATCGTCGCAGCGAGGCTGGAAGAGTTAAATGGTTTCACGATGAAGGCGCTCGCGCCGGCTTGCTTGGCCGCGCGGATGTGTTCGCCATCGGAATAGGCGGTCAGCATGATGATCGGGACATAGGCGGCTGAACAGGTCTGCGGGTTGCGCACCTGGCGGACAAGGTCCAGCCCGTCTCGCGGTTTCATCTTCCAGTCCGTGATGATCAGATCAACATGCTTGCAGTCGATTAGAGACAGCGCGAGGTCAACGGACTCCGCCTCGTAGACCTTGGCGACGCCGAAGGCATGCAGGGAAACGCGCAACAGACCACGCAGCGCCGCATTGTCATCGACAATGAGCACCGTCTTGTTGGCGCAGCTCGTTTCAATCTTGCTTGTCTCGGTCACGTTCCAAGGCTCGCTGGTTATAGCTGATTTGAACGTAACTCAGGGTGCTTAACACCAGCCTAAGCACGCTAACTTTCGAACTGTTCAGCCAGAATGCGTTCGGAAAGATTGTGTCCCTGGTCGAACAACATGGTCAGGGAGATATCCGAGGCCTCTTCCACCTCCACCCGACAGACCTCCCGGAATTCCTTGTTGTCAGCCACTGCGGAGACGGGTCTGTGAGAGGGTTCGGATATCTCGAAACCGACCTTGGCGGTGTGGGGCAACAGCGCACCGCGCCAGCGCCGGGGGCGAAAGGCGCTGATCGGTGTCAGCGCCAGGACGCGCGAATCAAGAGGCAGGATCGGCCCATGGGCGGAGAGGTTATAAGCGGTCGATCCAGCAGGTGTCGCGACCAGAACGCCATCCGCCTGCAACTCCGCAAGACGATCGGTTTCGTCAATCCGGATCTTGATCTTTGCAGTCTGCCGGGTTTCGCGAAGCAGGGAGACCTCGTTGATGGCAAGGGCCTCAAATCTGTTGCAATGCACATCCTCACCGCGGGCGCGTAGCGGATGAATGCTTGCGGCCTCGGCTCTGGCCAGCCGCTCGAATAGGTCGTCCTCGGCATAGTCATTCATCAGAAAGCCGACCGAACCGAAATTCATGCCATAGACCTTGGCGCCGGTGGAGATCGCTGTGTGCAGCGCATCCAGCATCAAGCCATCTCCGCCCAGGGCGACGATGATGTCGGCGTCGTAGACAGAGGTTGAACCGTAACGCTCTTCCAGCCGAAGCCGGGCGGCTTTGGCTTCCGGTTTGGGACTAGCGAGGAAGGCCAGGCGGGGATGGGTCGTCAATGTGCGCACTCACTTGGTGAGAGGCCATTAAACCCTGCCACCGAGTTGACGCAAGACTTTCGCCGCTTTTTCAGGGCCGTACATGCGAAACACATTGGCGGCAGAAGACATGGCATCGCCCTCCAGAGCCTGGTGCATGCGGCCGAGCTGGCGCAGCGCCTTGTGAACAACAGGATAGGCCGTCCGGTCGAGCCCCGCGGCTTGGCAGGCCAGGGCCGCTGCCCGCACTCCGCCCATGGCCAGGGCGACACGCCACTGGGGAACCGTGATTTCACAAAGCTCGGAGATCGCGTGATCGAACACGGCTTCCTCGCCCTTTTTCAGGGCAGACAGCGCATATTGCCCGGTGAGGCGGCCATCCTTTGCCGCTGCCCTGACCAGCTCCGCGGCCTCGTTGTCTGCGCCCTCATTCGAGACTTTCAAGGCGGCTTCGACGGTCAATTCCTCGACCTTGTTCTTGTCGAGCCCGAAACGTCGGCAGAGTTCCTCGCGCCAGCTCTCGGGAAGCATGATGCAGAGCTGGGTGGCGTAATCGGTCGAAATGTCGTGGCGACGCGCCAGCGCCTCGCGAAGTTTGGGATTGTTCCGTGCAACCGTCAGGCAGATTTCCAGAGTGCCCTCGGAGATCTCCGCTGTATCATTATCGGCCAGGGCGCGCAGGACATTGGCTTCGCCGGGCTCGGCCAGTGTTTCAGTTACGCGCAGCCGGAGATTGGAACGCTTGGCCAGTATCAGGCGATGGTCCGGCGAGGCCTCTTGGGCGATGTGGATCATATCCTCATCGGACAGGCCCTGGCCTTTCTTGATGATGATGCTGGCGATTTCCAGATCACGTGTGCCCAGGTAACGCAGAGCGGCATGCGGTGCCCAGTCACAGGCGGCCAATTTTTCGGCCATGGCTTTCTGGGTTTCGCCAGGGCAGGTCGAGGACAGGGTGACCAGCAATTCGCCCGCGACAGGTTCAGCGGTATCGCTCAGCTTTTGAGCGATGCACATATCCGTGACCCCCAATGCAAGCTGGTTACGCTTGTCTGGGTCACGCATTTTTGCGAGAGCTTGAAGCGCTTGTGCTGGACTGCCTGTCATGAACGTCATTTAGTTTAATTGCCCAACCCCGCTCTTAGCGCAGATCAGTTTGAAAACTTGTTAATCCCAGTATTCAGAAAGCAAATTTCTTATGGATGACCAGATTTATAGCTCGCTGTTTTCGCTTTATTCGGGAGTGCGTGAGCGAACACAGTTACTGGTTTCGGGTTTCTCCGCCGAGGATATGACGGTTCAAACCATGCCGGATGTCAGCCCGACCAAATGGCATCTGGCCCACACGACCTGGTTCTGGGAGTGTTTTATCTTGCGCGGCCATCTGGAGGGGTATCAAGAATACTCTGCGGAATTCAATTACTTGTTCAATTCCTATTATGAGCAGGTCGGGGCGCGCCACGCGCGGCCAGAACGCGGCTTCCTGACACGACCATCAGCGGCAGAGGTGCTGGCCTATCGGGATCATGTCGATGCAGCGATGGAGCGTTTACTCTCCGGTAACCACGAAATCGATTTCGCCCAAGTAAAGGCGCTGGTCGAGCTGGGCGTGGCCCACGAGGAGCAGCACCAGGAATTGCTCATCACGGATATCAAGCATGTCCTCTCGAAACACCCCTTCAGTCCGCAGGCCTGGCCCGCCGACACGCTGGCGTCCAGCGAACTTCCGGAACTTAGCTGGCATGCCTACGAAGCGGGTCTTTACGCCTTTGGCCATGAGGGGGAGGGATTCCATTTTGACAATGAGGGGCCTCGTCACAAGCACTGGCTCGAGGCCTTCGCACTCGCATCGCGCCCGGTCAGCAATGGCGAATACCTCGAATTCATGGCCGATGGCGGCTATTCCACCGCACCGCTCTGGCTCTCTGAGGGTTGGGCGACAGTCAATGAGAGGGGCTGGGCCGCTCCTTTGTACTGGCGCCAGCGCGACGGCGAGTGGTTCGAGTTCACCCTGGCGGGAGAGCGACCGGTCGATCGGTCTGCGCCGGTGACACATCTTAGCTATTTCGAGGCCTCTGCCTTCGCAGAATGGGCCGGTGCCCGACTGCCCGAGGAGCGCGAATGGGAGCTGGCAGCCGCAAAGCATGATCCTGGGCTGTGCGACGCCCTGGTGCCGGATCGCGCACCGCATCCCCGGTCACGGCCGGACCAGGATGGATATTCGCAGCTTTTCGGTGGTGTCTGGGAATGGACCCGGTCGGCTTATTCCGCCTATCCGCGCTATCGGCCAGCCGCCGGCGCAGTGGGCGAGTACAATGGCAAATTCATGTGTGGCCAATTCGTGTTGCGAGGCGGTTCCTGCGCCACGCCGCCCGGCCATGCCCGCGCCAGCTACCGGAATTTTTTCCCGCCCGGCGCTCGCTGGCAGTTTTCCGGCCTTCGACTTGCCAAGGATATTTGACGGAGCGCCTTCCCCGGACGATGTTAGCCCCAGTCGATAAAGAATTGGGGAGATCGTAATGGACGATCAAGCATCACCGAGCGTCAAGGACCAGGTCAGTGCAGAAGAATGGAAGGCGCGTTGCGACCTCGCCGCGCTGTACCGTCTCGTTCATATGCATGGATGGGATGACCTGTTCTTCACCCATATCTCCATGCGCGTTCCGGGACCGGACGAGCACTTCCTGCTAAACCCGTTCGGGCTGCTTTATGAGGATGTGACGGCCAGCAATCTGGTGAAGGTGGATTTGCAGGGCAATGTCCTGCCGCCCTCGACCTACGGCATCAATCCGGCCGGTTTTACCATTCACTCGGCAATTCACGAGGCGCGCAGCGACGTCAAAGTCGCCATGCACCTGCACTCTGACCAGGGTGTTGCTGTTGCTGCCCAGAAGCGCGGCCTGCTGCCGATCAGCCAGCTGGCGATGAACGTCTACAACGATGTGGCGTATCACGACTATGAAGGCATCGCCCTTGAGTCCGAGGAAAAGGTTCGCCTGGTCAATGACCTGGGTGAGAAGAACCTGATGATCCTGCGCAACCACGGCACATTATCGGTTGGCGATCACCCGTTTTCCGCGTATGTTCGAATTTATCTACTGGAGCGTGCATGTAAGATCCAGCTTATGGCGCAGGCAGGTGGGGATTTGATCGAATGGGATCAGCCCATGCAGGACAGGGTGTTTGGACAATCGTCCGAGATTGCCGGCAACGAATTCTTCAAGGAAATCGCCTGGGCGGCCATTCTCGATCGCGTGCGCCGCGAAAGCCCCGGTTTCGAGGCCTAGTTCCCAATGGGGCCCTGCCGCTTTCGGCGGGCCTGCTGGCGGCGGTGGTCACGGCTGGTCCGAGCGACGCTGGCGCCTGGCCCCGTGACAAGGGAGAGGGGCTTGTCATCCTGACCAGCCTTGTTGATCGCGCCGACGGCTTTTTCGACGCGGAGGGCAACCGGCAATCCGGTGGCTATTTCCACAAGGACGAGCTGGCGGCCTATATCGAATACGGAGCGACCGACCGGGTAACCCTGGTCGGTCGTTTTGCTTGGCAAACCGTCGAGCAACTATCCGGCGGACAGTTGGATACAGCCACCGGGTTTTCTGCCAGTGAACTGGGCGTGCGCATTCACGCCTGGCGGGCCGGGCAATGGCTGGTCAGCGGGCAAGCCTCATACTTCCTGCCCGGCGAGGGGGAGAACGTCACCAACCAGCCCCTGGGGCAGGGCGATGGTGCTGTCGACTTGCGCTTGCTGTCTGGGCGGGCTCTGCCACGCGACGGGTTTCTCGATATCCAGCTTGCCCACCGTCAGCGTGATGGGACGTTTCTGGATGAATGGAGGCTGGACGCGAGTATTGGTGTGGCCATCAACACGGACTGGCAGGCGATGGTACAGACCTATTCCGTGTGGAACGCGGAGCCCGCCCAGCCGGGCTTCCCCGAATTCGACCAGCACAAAGTCCAGCTCAGTGTGCTGCGGCAGGTCGGTGAGCTGGAATACCAGCTGGGTCTTATCCTCACGCCCACCGGTCGCAATGCGCTGGATGAGCGCGCTGCGGTGCTGTCGATCTGGCGGCGGTTCTAGTTTGCGGTTTCCGCAGCGATGTAGGCGATGACATCGCGACGGTCCTCGGCATCGCGCAGGCCGACAAAGCTCATTCGATTGCCCGGGACAAGTCCGCGAGGGCTTTCAATCCAGGCATCGAGCGTTGCCACATCCCAGACCAGGCCGGACTCGGTCAGCGGGTTGGAATAGTTGAAACCATCCTTGGCGGCCGCCGGGGCGCCGAAAATGCCATGCAGGTTTGGCCCGACCGTATGGCGACCCTCGGCCTCCAGTGTGTGACACGACTGGCAACGGCGATACTGGCGGCGGCCATTGACCAGATCCGCATTGGCGAATTCTGCACCCAGGGCCAGCACCACATCCGGCAGGGCTGCGGCGACGGTTTCGCTGGCGGTCTCGGCCAGTTCGGTAACCGTGTTCTCGATGGAGGTTGCGGCATCGACCGGTTCGGAGGCCGGAGCCTGGGTGGTTTCGGCGGTATTGGTATTGGCGGGACGCGCAGCGGAAGTGTCGGTATTGTCGCCACCGCCGCAGGCAGCGAGCGCAAGGGCAGACAGGGCAGGCAGGACTAGACGCGACATTTCGATCTCCGTTCTCGTGGTCTGGAATAGATATACGCCAGTCCGCTAAAATACCGATGCGGCAGGATGCCGCCCGATGACCATAATCGGGCAATCTGCTTCCGTTCATGCCGGGTTACAGTTTGAAATCGCATTTTTGTTGCGTTGCGGCGGAATATTCGCTCCACGAGAAGGCAGGGAAAGTCGCAGTTATCGCAATGAACTGTGCAAGGGGACAAATGGACAAGACTTCGCCTTTGCGATCAGTGTCCTTGTGTGGTGCCGGGCATTCCGGTTCGACCTTGCTGGGGATGATCCTCGGAGGTGCCCATGAAGACGTGAATGCGCAGCAGGCCAGGGCCTGTCGCTGATCAGTAACGCGGATTGACCGTCTGATAGGTCGAGGAATTGCCGATCGCTGTGGCGGTCCCGGTGATCATCCCGCCTGTTGCCATCTGTCCGGTCACGACCGAGCTGATCGTCGCGTTGTTGACCTGGTTCATCTCCCCGGTCGCCGTCACCGGACATTCCGAGCAGATATAGCTGGTCGCGGCATTGCCGAACGCTGTCGAGGACAGGAAGGACACACCGCCTGCATCGCCGTCGAAATTGGCCCGCGCGGTGACATTGGCATTATTGGTCTGGTCCAGGCCCATATAGGAGTTGGAGCCGATATTGGACAGGATCGCGGAATTGCCCACGCCCTCCGCCGCCGTCGTCATTACATCAACATCGAAATTGCCGACGATGATTTCCGCATCTGCCAGCACCACACCGTCATTGGTCTGCTGTCCCTGCAGGTGCGCATAGGCTTCCTGGTTCTCGATGCGGACATTATTGCCATTGGCAGATGCTGTTGCATTGGTCATCTCGCCGCCGCCTCCGGCGTTCACACGCACCAGGCCGGTGACGCTGCCCCGGTTGGTCTGATCGACATCCACCACCTGCGATGCGGCATCATAGCCCGTCACCATGGCCGAGTTGCCGTTCGCTGCGGCGACCGTTGTCGAGGACCAGCCCAGCCCGCCGGTCGGGGCGAGGACATAGGCATCCGCTGTCACCTCCGCACCGCTGTCCTGGCGCAGGTCCAGATTGGCATCGCCGGCATAAGCGGTTGATTCCCAGGCGTTCGCCGATGCGCCCGCCGTGGTCACCGAGGTCATCGCATAGTCGGAGACCGCCAGCTCCGCAGTCGAACGCACGCTTGAGCCGTCCAGCGCGTTTTGCTGGGACGTCACATCCATGCCGTTGTCGACGATGACAACGGCGGAATTGCCAAACATGGTCGAGGTGGTGATCGCCGCCCCGTCGATGATCTGGGCGTCAGTCGTTGCACGCCCGGCCACACTGCCCGAGAAGGTCTGGGTGTTGTCCACATCGTGCGGAGAGGTCACGTCCACGGTCAGCGCATTGGCCATGCCAATGGCGGTCATCATGGCGCTGGACGCTTGTGCGACCGAGGTCTCGGCGGTCACCTGGATGTCAGCGCCCAGATTGACCTGTCCGTTGAGGATCTCAGTCGTATCGTCCGCGTAGGTAGCTGCGCACGTGAGAATCGCGGCGCTCATGGCCGTGCTCAACAGTTTGACGCGCTTGGACATTGGAGGTCTCCCGGGAGCCATAGGCAGAGGCGACATTGACGCCGCCGGTTACATTGGTTGAGCCACCGATCGGATCGGAATAGTGGCAGGCCGCGCTGGGGTCGACGCCATAAAGCTGGGCCGAGATTTCCGGGACGGCGCGTTCGATGACAGAGCGCACGGCCAGCTGGACCGGCTCGAGCGAGCGACCACCCGCCGAGATGTCGATGACGGCCTCGTCCCAGAAGGCGAAGATGCCGGCGCTGATTTCACGGCCGATAATCTGTTTCTGGTAGGAAATGACGTCGACGGTTTCCATGGTCTGCGTTGCGTTGAGGCGCAGGTCGAGACCGATATTCATCACCCAGGTGCGGCGGTTGAATACGCCGGTCGGGTCACTGTCGATGCGGTCGCCGCCGAGAATGTCCACGCCGCCGGAGCGGATGTTGTAGTTCAGCTCGGTAATGCCGCCGACCAGGTGGTAATCGGAACCGGGCAGGGACGCCGCATAGATCTGGCGCTGCTCACCGTTTTCATCGCCGATCAACTGGTTGTTCGCATAACGAAGCTCCAGTTCGGATACGGATGTATCGAAGCGCTCGACCAGGCGAATGCCCGCCTTGGCAAAGGCGGAAATGGCCATCAGGGACGCGCCCTGGGTCACGGCAGCGCCGCCTTCCAGCGAGGCGCGGCCCGTATAATCCGACAGGCGACCCACCGCGATGCGCGGCGATTGCAGGTTATTGGCTCGGGCGTAGTTGCCCAGACAAACCAGTGCCTCGGAATAGGGGGTCGGATTGGCCGTGACCGGTGCGCCGCCGATGGGCTGCGCATACAGGCCATCGGATCCACCCGTACGGGCAGTTGTCGCACATCCGGTCAGTGCCAGGGCACCGGCCAGCGTGGCCAGGAGAAGTTTAGCCTTCTTCATTGTCTTCACTCGTTTCCCCGTTGGACTGGGCATTGGCGTTGACGTTGCCATTATTGATTTGCGTCGAGTTCACGATGACCGTGTTCCACTGGCCGGTGACATTGACGTTGAGCTGATTGCCGATCGCGGTCGCATTGGCGCCAACGCCGCCGCCGAACAGGCCATTCATCTGGCTGGATACGCCGACACCGGTCTGGATCACGCCATCAATGATGACCCGATTGCCGGCGGAGGAGCGCGCAGACGCACCCGCGCTGGCCGTGGCCCCGGCCCACGGGCGCTGTTCCTGGCCATACGCCACACCATAGGGACGTTCCCATTGCGCTGTCGTCTGGGTCGACTGGGCACTCGCACCCGCAGCGGTCAGCAAGGCCAGGCCGGTGGCAAATGAAAGAGTGCGCATCCACTTATGGGTCATCTTGTGTCCTCGTTGGCACGTTTGTATGCGTGTGACGTGCAACGTGCGTGCCAATGGGGGAAGGCTTGATTTCCACTACACCCAGGGGGGGAATTAGGTTGTGATTAACGAAGAAGTGTCCGTTTGGGCCATCTTGATCAGGGAGTGAGACGTATGAGTGTGCCGCATCGGGACAGCCAGCCGCGCGAGCCGATTTTCAATTCCATACCGCTTGCTGTTCTGATCCTGGCCCTGGCCATTCTCGGTGCAGAGCTGTTGCGGTGGCTCGTGCCGCCGCTCGGGCAGTTTGTTTACGAGGCCAGCGTACTGATCAATGTCCCGCCGGGAACGCCCGTGCCCGTGCAGCCGCTGGGACCATGGGCGCCTTATCTCTTGCACATCTTTGTGCACTTTGGCTGGCTGCACATTATCATGAACCTGGTGGTTCTGGTCTCTGCCGGCCGACTGGTTGCTGGCGCCTTGGGGCAAGATTGGCGTGGCACGGCAGTCTTTCTCGGTTTTTTTGCCGCCTGCAGCATTGCGGGCGGAATTTCCCAGGTGATCGCCGACAGCAACAGCTTCCTTACCCTGGGCGGTGCGTCCACAGGTGTATCGGGGCTGATCGCGGCGGCCGGGTGGGTCCGGGGCGGACAGGGCGGGATGTTGCGGCTGACCCTGCCGTGGATCGCAATCAACCTGCTGATCGGTCTGCTGGGCATCGCTGTGCCGATTCCCATTGGCTGGGCGGCGCATATCGGTGGCGCGATTGCCGGTGCGGGCCTGTTCCCGCTCGCGCTTTATCTGGCGCGCCGCTGAACGCTACCAGAGCCGCTCGTAATGCGGCTCTCCGTCAATTTCGATGCCCTTGATCAAAGCCCGGCCATTCTCGCCCAGCGCTATGATCAGGCGGGGCGTGCGGGTGTCATCGCGAAGAATGACATCGAGTTCCTGCGCCGTCGCCCGGTCTGCAAAATATCGGTTCAGACCATAATCGATCCGGTAGGACCGCCGCTCAGCCCGTTCGGCTTCACCTGTACGGGGCAAGCGTTGATCACTCCAGGCATAGTCGACCATGCCCATGATTGTGACTGCATCTTCCGGTCGGCTTGCGTGGAGCGAGACGGGATGCCAGGCACCGTCATCGCCGGCCTCCAGGCCAACGAAGATTGACTGGCCCTGCTCAAACACGTCCTTACCCTCCAGCTCCAGTGCGTTGACCCGTGTGATATCCAGCCGGATACGACTGTAATGCCCGAGGAACGGGTCGCGGGGATCGAACCCGGTGACGTCAAGGACGACCTCCCGTCCGGTCGAGCGGTGCAGTGTGTTGCTGCCCAGCATGAAGACGAGGAAAGCGGTCATGAGCGTGGCAATGACCGCCAGGCGTTTCGTGTGAGTCATGCGGAGTCCTCCTCGGCGGCGGGCAGGCGCTTGCGCCATTTCACCAACGCCCAGCTCAGTCCAAAGAGAACCAGGCCGCCGGTCAGGAAGAAGAGCGAGGTTGTCAGCAGGCCGGAGAAGGTCTCCCAGTACACATAGCCTGTGTGCAGGATGAAGCCGGTGATGCCCAGTGTGCCAGTGGCGCGGGCGTGGGCCCGCGTGCCGATCAGACTTAGCGAGACACAGAAGATATAATAGGCGCTGCCGATGAGAATGCGGACGGCCAGGAAAACCGTTGGATCATCCACGTAGACGATAAAGGGGAAGACGGCTGCCGTTACGGCTGCGACACCGATTCCCGCAGCCGCGCGCATTCGCTGAGCGGCAGCGGCTACCCAGCCAAGCGCGGTGATCACAACAACGAGCAGGGCGGATAGCAGGATGTAAATGGCCAGGTTTGGCAGTCCATCCACATCGGTCGAGCGCCCCAACTCGCGGGCGAAAGCCTCGTATTCTCCAAGTGGCCACTGGATGAGCGCGCCTCCGAGCACAGCGGTCGTTGCGCACCAGGCTGCGATCACGCCGGTGGTTGGAACTTGGCGTTGGCGCAGCAGGGCAAATGCCGAAGCCAGCAAGCCGAAGCTCAATATCGTCAGGGCGGCCATCTGGTGGTCCAGATACCCCGCCTCGTCGAGGCTGCGGCCCAGTGCGTTGATGAGCCAGGGAATCAGGGCGATGCCAAGCAGGTTGACCGAGACCGAGGATTGCAGGCGAGAGGCCGCCGCCAGCATGAGCGTCCAGACAAGCGTATAGCTCCACATGATGTTCGGCGCTGCCGGCGACACGATTTCCAGCCACACCCACATGGCCGACAATACGGTCGCCAGAATCATCACGGGGCGCGAGCTAACAGCGATCGCAGTGCCCAGTGCGGCGAAAGACCAGATCAGGACAGAGGTATTTCGGAAGGCGGACAGGTTGAAGGTTTGAGCCGTCAGCATGATGGTGATTCCGAACAGGGCAGCGCCCAGCAAGGCGAGCGCGTGTCCCAGAACGGGGGCGCCGCGATCAAAGGCACGTCCGGCGCCCAGCAGGCTGATCCACAACACGGCCAGCAACAGCAGGAAAATGACAAGCTTTGGAATCGCGTCCCAATTGGCTCCGACAAAACTGATCGCTGAGAGCGCGATCAATACCGAGCCGAGAATCGCCAGCGCACCGACCGGGGTCCAGCCGCCGGGCTGGCTGGCGATATCATCAAGAATGGCAGACTTTCCATCGGCGCTGACCCAGCCTTCCGACTGCCAGCGATCCAGGTCCCGCCTGAGGCGCGATTGATAGCTCATGGTCTCTCTCCATCCCATGATGACGTCCGTCGCGAATTCAGACTGAACCAGCGGGCAGGGCGTGTCCACGTTAGTTTGATTCACGCGCATGACGGGCTCCGGGCTCACGCTCACGCGCTTTTCGTGGTATAAGGCAACCTTCAAAAGATGGAGTGACCCATGCGAGTGGAGACTATCCTCAGTGTAAAAGGGCGTTCCGTGGTAACCATTGACGACAGCTGCACGCTGCGTGAAGCAGCTCAGGCTCTGGATG